>Ga0334887_1000052_pt1 | contig 175269 bp, 118 predicted proteins | sample GraSluR1_MG_10_FD_207217 | JGI IMG/M metagenome (GOLD analysis project Ga0334887, IMG submission 207217) | Sludge microbial communities from methane-producing bioreactor in Wageningen University, Netherlands - Granular Sludge_18_07-R1 | ecosystem: Engineered > Bioreactor > Anaerobic >...
TACCCCCCTCATCTACGATGAGCTGCCCACCGGACAGCAGCTCCAGCTCAGCACAGGAGCCAACGACAAGGGTTCCTCCCTCCTGTACGTGGATGCCCTGCCACTGGGGTGCTTCCCCACACCCAGCTAACGGGGAAAGGGATGCGCTGAATACGGTGAGCGTACCCCCCTGCATGACCTCGATGCTTCCACCCTGAGAGAACTGCAGCGAGGCATCGTTGAGCATGAGATGCGCCCCCGATTCAATCGTCAGGGGAGTATGAATATTGTAACTCAGCGACTCCCATAGGTAGTTGCCACTCGGCAAGTGGTAAGATGGGAGCAAAAGGTCGTTGGGGTGCGGAAACCCCTCGGGTATGATGGCCGCATTGTTGATGTTGAACGCCACCTGCCCATCGTGAACGTTGAGGATGGCGCTATGTGAGAGCTGCAGGATGCCTGCCGTTTCAACGATTACCTCACCTCCCGGCAGAACCTCCAGCTCGGCGCATTCGTCAACCTGTAGTACGGAGTTGGGGCGTATGTAAAGCTTAGCCCCCTCGGCGATGGTCAGCTTGCTATTGGGTTCCAGGTGCAGAGTGCTACCCGCCCTAACATACATGTTACTGTTGGCCCTAAGGGTAAACGTGGCCCCCTCCTCAAAGGTGAGCGCTGTGGGGTTGATGAAATCGCCTGCGGGGGTAAGGGTGTGGCGGTTGGGCGTACCGCTCTTGTCGAGGGTGATGGTTTTGCCCTCCTTCAGCTCCAGCGGTACGCCCGCAGGAAGGATGATATTGCCGCACCAGCGTACATCGCGGTCCACCACGTAATCATCGTACTTCACCCTGATCTTGGCCTTGCGGTTTACCCCGCTGCCCTGGTACTGCAAAACCTGAACAGAGAGGCCGTGGAGGTAGATGGGGTACAACCTTTGGTTGATTGTATCATACTTAAGGTGAGCTATCAGACCTGGATTGGTTGATATAGATAGCTTCTTGATAGCCGAAAACGCTAAATCATGACCAATTGGACCATACACCAACTCGTCATCAAGCTCAATAACATCGAAAAACTCCCTTTTTCTTTGTATTGTGTTATTTGAAGTACCATCAATCTTTATAAATCCATCAGGAGGAGAATTCAAACTATCTCCAAAGAAATCATCTCTTAAACGTATGGATGGATTATGGGCACCGAATGGATTTTCCTGAATGGTTGTATAATCATAAATACGATTATTCCACCATTCCCCAATTCTATATGACGACCATGAATAATCGAAGTTTCCATTGGGGTTAATAACCCTCATAGCATTGGCTCCTTTACCAAAAATGCTAGTGCTAGTCCTATCATCAGAGATAGCTTCAATGAAACCTACCAGTCCGATTGGAGCTGGAGGGATAGGATTGGGTGGGTCTGCTCCATCGTGCAATAACTTTAGCCTAGAATCGAATACAGTAGCACCCGTCCGGTTCTCGAACCATACGTACTGCCCATCAGGTGTGGGTAGCCTCAGGCGCATGGCATCGCCGGTGGTGATAAAGTCTCTGAGCCAGTAGTCACCATTGTGCTGTAAGTCGCTTAGATCGTACTTGATGTCAATCCAGTTAAGCCACCAACGATCCCAGGCACTCTGCGAGTAAAACACCCTATTACCAGTTGCAGCGCCCCAGCCTGTTCCCGTATAGAAATATTCTCCAACCACACTATTCCCAGAGAAAACGTGGGGTGCATTATACAGTGAATGCCCATCCTCATGAATAAAAATCCCACAGTGATCAATCACATTTCTTATCCCAGTTTGTACAACATACCCATCAGCAAAGGAGATGGTTGAATCATTAGATTGTACTATTGTTCGAGTTGGCATTGGGGTATAGCCATCCTGACTAAACTTGTTCATCCATTTGTAGCGTTGCTGAATACCCTTTGCAAATCGGAATAGCATTATCACGTAGTCAATCTTACCATCAGGCGTTGGGTCGATCGAATTATCGTAGCCAAAGTTGGGCCTATTGGTTCGCATATCGTATTGCTGCCAGTTGTAGTTGGCGTAGCGGGTCTGGATGGTATCGTAAGCCCGGCTTATAAAATTATCAAAGGAATAATCCCCCTCATCAGAAGGGAGTATAGGAACATTGATCCTGTGCGGGAAGAACTCGTAGGTAACCTTAAACGGCTCATGCGCTCCCGTTCTTGAATGCTGGTAGTAGAAGTTGGATACGCTCGGATCATTGGCCGTGGGCGAGAACATATCGGGGCTGGAGTAATACACCTCATCGAAGTTCGTGGGGAAGCCCTGATAGTCAATGACCCCAGAAGAAGAATGGGCTGGCCAAAGATTAAATGGATCAGGGAAAACATGAAGGCTGTCCCCCTCATAGTCCCACCGATCAAAACCTATGGTTAACACCAGCACCTTTAGGTGGCCACGAGGGGTATGCATCTTACCGAAGTAGGAGTAAGAGGGATCGGTACGCGGTAGGGTGTCCTCATCAAAGTGCGCATCCTCAAACCAGGGGTCCTGCGCCAGGGTGGGGAGGCTAAGGATTATAAGAAAGAAAGAAAGAAAGAAAGAAAGAAAGATTGATTGATCGACCAGTTGTGGTTGGGCTGGTTGCGGAATTAACTTACCGTTGGGCTTCGTTTTATCCTTTGTAAAGATATATTCTACTGATTTCATTTTTTTGATTTTTTAGTTCTTAATCAGTTTGGCTGTAAACACCCCATTGGGTGTGGTTAACTTTACGATTAGCAAGCCGGAGGGCCACTTGGCTGCGGAAAGGGTTTGCGCCTCATTGGCTGTTACGGGCTGGCTATGCACAATAAGACCCGAGAGGGTAACTATCGAAAGCGTACCCCTGGCACCCTGCGGTAGCTCCACGGTAACGGTTTGCCCTACCGGATTTGGGTAAACCTTTAGGGGTAGCGTACCCGTTTCTTTTGGAGTGAGCACGCTTACCGGGTTCCAGGTCTCCAGCTTGGCGATGAAGATGTCCATGTCCCCAATGGGTCCATTCTCCCCCCGGCCGAACACCAGCACCCGGCCATCGCCACCCTCAATCACCTTGCTCAGCCACATGCTGCCATCGTACCGGGTTAGGGCGGTATCACCAATATATACTCCCTTCGAGCTTAATTTCATAAGACCAATGGCACTATTATCGTAATAGTCGAAGTAAAAGTTGAATGGCGCACAGATGCTGCCATCGGAGAACTCATAAGGGGTAATACCCCCTGCTGGTTGGCTGAACCACCAGATATCAACGCTAGAAAAGCAATTGTCGTTAAAAACCAGCACCTCTCCGCTGTTGTTAGTTACAGCCATTTTAAAAATTCTTGGCATACCTTCTATATTATGCTTAAAAAAAACATTCTTGTCATTGTTTACCAATTGAATAGGGTATTGCCAGTAGCTGATTGGCCCCATGGGGTCGGGGAAAGAATCGAGTGCCACCCCCTGGTGGTCGGCAACGTAGTAGTAGAACACGTTTTCATAGGCATTCCCTCTGTGGATGTACCCGAAAGGTTTTGGCACAAACCAGTAGTGAGGGAGCACACAGATGGAGAGCGTGTCCAAGTTGTAATCGAGCTTAACCACGTCGGTTAGGTAAGAGCCGCTGTAGTTACGCTGATAGGAAATAAGGTATGAATCATCGAAGGGGCTTTTAATCAGCTTAAAATCGTCGGTAGCCATATCGGCAAATGTCCATTTCCGTGTGGAGAGCGTGTCGCCATTGGCATCGCAATCGAGGAGGATGCACCTACGTGGCACGCCCACCCCGCCCCAGCTGAGCTTCCCTGCCACCAGAAAGCCGCCATCGGGCTTCTCAACCGCCTTGAACTCATTCATTTCCTTGTAGTTGTCAATGGCGTAGAGTTTCTCCCACAGCAGCAATCCTTCCTCATCGAGGCGGTAGAGGGCAAGATCGGCGTGGGTTAAATGGCTCCCGTCATCGTAACCATTAGAGCCCACCACCAGGTAGCCCCCGCTGCTCACGGTAATAACATCATGAGCCCAGTCCCATGAGGTAGCCGTGCCCAGCGCCACCTGCCAGGCAAAGCCGTTGCCGTAGCCAATTGAGTGGTCTTTGGCCGTATTGCCCGGCGGGGGCGAGCCGTCCCACCACACGGCGTGCTGGGCTGCCAGCCACGGTGTGGCTGTAAGCATTAAGAGTAGTAAGAAAAATGTTTTGTGTTTCATAAGCGTTTGGTTTAAGTGGTTAATGGGTGTGAAATCCAAAGGTAAAGAAATTTTGAATAACGAACATCGAATATCGAACATCGAATATCGAATATCGAATGTTGAATATCGAATATCGAATATCGAATAATGAATTTCGAATATCGAATATCGAATATCGAATTTTGAATATCGAAGTAGAAATTGGGGTTTTCGCCCGTTTTTAGTCAGAGCTTGATACCGATTAGCATTCAGCGATATAATTTTGAAGCCCTTGCTTCGAGACCCTCAGCACATGTCCTTTTCAAAATTATGCTGAATATCTATCGGCATCAGACCACTGTAGGCATTCCAATTCGACCTTGTCTTTTAGAACGCACATTGGTCTGAACCGCCCTACTGCTGCCCTCGCCTAGTCAAACCCTGATGGGTGGAATAAGAATTTGGGAAGAGATTGGTTAATGTTGTACCATATTTTACATCTATTTACCCTCCTATCCTTGCAGCCACCACGCAGGTTTTCTTGTATCGTTTAACATTCCCTTTTAGGTCAAATGCCTCAATAAAAATTACGTAAGCACCAATGGCTGCCCGTTTGCCTTCGTCAGTGGAGCCATCCCACTTGATTGAACCAGATGTTCCGAGAGTCATGTTTGCCACCAGCCGCCTAACCCGTCTACCACGCGAGTCGAAAACCATAATGTTGGCAATAAATCCAGCCTCGGGTAGGCTATAGCTGATCAGCAGCAAATCATCGAAGCCATCGCCATCGGGCGAGAAAACCTGAGGGGTTAGGGTAAACTCATCCTCAGCATCAGAGGGTTCCTGATACTGAGAGTTCTTTGCAGAGGGAGTGGCAAATCCTGACGTCTGTGCTGCCGATTGCCAACTTGAGGGATCGTTGGTTGTAAGATCGGGATGGATCCGCTCAAGCGATACACCCTTCACGTTGGAAAGCAAACTCAGATGCATTTTTTCATTATAGCTAAACTCATCCAGAATGGTACCAAATTCATCCAAAATAAGAACGTAACCATTGTCGTTGGGGTACGATGGCATTTTTTTGGTCCAGACCATAGCGTTGGGATTCTCCACATAGTAAAACTGCTCAACCAGCCCCGGGTTTACTGAAAGTACAGCATAATGCAGTGGAAAAAGCAACCAAGATGTATCGGAACATGCATAGTACTCATTTAGGGCAAGTGTAGTTCTATCCCTATTGGCAATCCACAGCTTATTCAGATCGAAAGTTTTATTGGATCTATTGTATATCTCCACAAAATCAACACCCCCTGTATATGGATTGAACAGCACCTCGTTGATTATGATATCGCCGGGAATTGGGTCTTGAGGTATGGATATACTAAGGCATTCATTTATTAGCTGATTACCTGAAAAATCAACAATGGATTCATCGAAACAGATATCGTAAATCTGGTTTAGCGACATGGGAGAAGCAAATGAAAGATTTACCCTATTGTACTTTGGTCCCGAAGTGCTTGCCCAAATGGGGTTTCCTATTCCGGGCTCGATGCTATAGCTGTAAATAAGGGCAATGGAAAGGCTATCCATGGGCTCTGAAAAGCCCAACTCTACCTGTGTAGGGCTAACAACCTTTAACTCAGTAATACGAGGAGGCGTAATATCGGGGTTATTGGCAATAACCGTGTTCTCTCTTCCAGGTGTACCACCCGATGGGTCGTTGGAGGCAACCCAGTTACGTTTACCCTCAACAAGGTTGTTGGGATCAATCCTCTCCAATGAGTAGCCTCCTGCCTTTTTTATATCATCTCCATACCATGTGTCGGAGTACTCAACCCATGATATTAGCTGATTCTTCTCGTTGTAGATAGCAAGGAACATTCCACCAACCAGAAGGGTTGGAAAAGATGTAACCCCTACTGCTGTTCCAAACTCGCTCATGGCATTGGCTCCACTTGTTCCACAGAGTATAAGGTAACCATTGGGTTCAATGGTAATATCAGGAATATTGGCATAATTACTATTACCCCGTACTCTCCAGCCTTTGAGCGCTATTGGGTTTGATGAGCGATTGAAGAGTTCAATAAACTCAACTGATGGCAAACCTACAGGTGGTGAAGGGCGGGCCATAATCTCATTGATTATTACACTTCCGAAGGTTCCTGCTGTTCCTGCACCAAATATCACGCTATCGCGTATAGCTAAAGAACCCTCAGCATTATGTATCCCCTTCACGGTTAACCTCATATCTTCCAATGGGAGAATGTTTGTCCGTAGTGATACCTTGGCTGGATTTTCATTGTTAGGAAAAGCTTCCTGTATCGCAATGCTTGTTCCTGTAAGCGTTTTAATGGTATACTTTGAAATATTGGCTGCATCATCCTGGTTAACTGGTTCCGAAAAGGTTATATCTACTGAGGTTAGATTTAACATTCGGGCACTTTGAATAATTGGAGGATAGGAAACCGTACAAACCTTAATGTTGTCCAACCAGAATTCCCCTGCCCTTGATGAGGTGTATTTAAAAACAGGGCCACAACTAACGGACAAAATATGCTGAATATCATTTGCCTGTCCGGCCAAACGAATAGTGGACTCGCCAAAAACTGGCTGAAACCAAAGGCTCCAATCCCCCTTGGGTGATCTGGTTACTTTTACAAATACCGTTTCACTTTCGCCCCAATCTAAATCAGATTGGATTAGCAACTTGGAGGTCTGACCTTTTGTAGCTCTCCAAAGCGAAAGAAAATCACTGGTTCCAGTAAGATTAACCCCAACGGCATAGCCGTTGTAATCGCCTATTTTGATGGATACATCATCCGATGCCAGGACAAACCAGAAAGTGTTATCTGCTGACGGATCCCAATTTCCATTCCGCATCACAAACGACCACTCAACGGGTCCTGAACTCAAATTCTCAACCTCCAAAGGGATTGAAAGGCTACTTTCACCAGCAACGCTGCTCAACCCATGCTTTAGCGATCTTGCTCCATCAATGGGAGAAACCGTTGAAACAATCCACTCGTTTGATAAGGAAAATGATATGGGGTCTGTATTAAAATCTTCATCTATTAATAAAGTTGGGCTCGTTCCACTCCAAATGGGTTGCGAAATGGTTTCGGCAACGACTCCATTAACTATTGCCCTTGATTTAAACTGATAGAGTCCAGTGGTGGCAAGCATAATATCATCCCATTGTGCAATACCTTCCTGTAATCCTATTTCGTAGGAATTGGTTTGGAATGGTCCTGGACCATAACCAAGGCTAATGGAAGCAATACCCGAGGCTTCATCGTCAATGTTACCATAAATGTCAGTTGCGCCAACAGTTAAGCTTATCGGATTATTAGGAGAGGCTATAAAAGGCTGGTCGATAAAGTAAAGGCTTGTTGCCATTACGTCTATTTGTAAAGTAGGACCAACTAATCCGGATCCAAAAACATTTGAAAAACCAGAACCCATTGATGACGCTTGCCAACCATGGCTAGAGGGTGGAACATAAAGACAAATTGTTGAACCATTAATCAGTCCACCCTTTTTTAGATATATGAATAGAGAAAAATCCAATGTGTCACCATTGGGAATTTCCAAATCACCAACCTCAAAATCAAGTAAAATCGTGTTAGATGAAATGGTTGTGGCTGATATGTTAAGCCATTCATCGTTTAATGAGAGAAGTGCTCCGGCAATAACCTTGTTCAAGGGCATGTCAGTAGGTAAGCCAAAAGATTGAAAGGTCAATCTGGTAACGTAAGTTGGAAGCCCATCGGTATTGCCCTGATCGGCAATTCTAAAGCGAAAAACTTCCATAGCGCTTGATGTATCTACAGCAAGGCTGCTTATGGTGTTGTCTTCAGGAAAATCAAGAGGAAGAACAAGGGTGGAAGTAAAGTCGGCACAGTAGATTAATGGAGAAATCACATCGTTGTAATCATCGGATGAAGCCAGTAAGGTAAATGGATTTGGCTGATAGAATTCTAAGCCTGTCCAAGTCGCTTTTCCAAGCGAAATGCTTTGAATAGGTTCTGGTATGTTAAGATAACCCTCTCCATTATTCTTAGAAAGGTTAACCATTCCCGTTGAATTAACATCAAGATTACCATTATCATCAACTGTTGAAACCTGAACTGAAAATGGCTCACCCAAACCTATGTGCTGAGGAACTGAGGAAAAAGAAAGCCTTGTGGCTTGAACTTCAATTGGAAAATTATTGGAAATAACCTGCTCGGGGAAAACGGACGCAAAAGTAGACCCTTCTTCATCTGCAAGAAAATTATGGGCATTGGAATCGACCATAAACTGCAAATTAGCCCCATCAACAAGTCCGCTGGTTTTTAAATAAATGCTTATAGATACTTCTATGGTCTCTCCGTCAGCAACAACTAATGTTTCCCCTGAGATAGGGATTGAGATAGATGCAGTGAGTATGTGAGGATTGCCTATGGGAATAATCTGCTCATTGACTCTAACAATTACTCCGGCAATGTTTGTACTAAAGGAGGCCATATTTGTACCCGATGGGCGTTTGATGAATATTTGCCTTACATATGTGGGCATTTCATCATTCTCACCATTGTCAACAATTAAAAACCTCAACATCTCAACTGCTTGGCCAGGTGTGGTTAGGTTAGAGGAAATTGCGAATCCAATAGGTTGCTCTTCGGGAACGGCAACATGAGTTGTAGTGTCGTTTATAACAGTAATATCATCGCTAATTGCCATCTCTAATTCATCTGCTATCGCATTCAACCTGAAAACATCTCGTCCTGTATAGGAAATCCCATTCCAGGTGGCAACTCCACCAATCGCATTGGTCTCCAATGCTGCGGGAGGAACAAGCTCGCCTTCGCCCTGCTCCAGCCCTAGAAAGACTGATGATGTCTCGAAGGTTGTAGCTAAATTGCCCTCAATATCCGCTGCATGGGCTGTTATGGAAAAAGTTTCGTTTACCAGTAGCTGTTCTGGTGGATTGGAAAAGTACAAATGAGTAGGAATGACCTGAATGACAAATATGTTTGACACAACTGGAGCAGGGAATGTTGATAGAAATTCTGAGCCGTTGAAGTGGGTTTCCCAGCCATGATTCTCATTATCAACCTGTAGTTGAATGGTTGCTCCGTCAACTATGTTATCTGGGTTTAGGTATAACGACAGGGTAAACTCTCTCGATGAACCATTGTTAACTGTCATAGCGTATTGATCAACATTGATCTCAATGGAATTGGCAAATACGAATGTCGAGATTATGGGAACTTCTTCCGTTGTACTCTCGAGTTTTACCCCAGCAATGGTTCCAATCCAATCGGCTGCATTTGGTGAAGCAACCTTGCTGAATAGCAATTTGGTAGTATAAGTTGGCAATGCTAAAGCATCACCCAAATCTTCGATTTGAAAACGGAACACTTCTGTTGCTAAATCGTAGGCTGTAGATAATGAGCTAATAATACCTCCTTCTACTTGCTCTGTTGGCTCTAAAACCTGAGCATTGGGATCGTTCAAATTTGCTGGATTATACGAAAAAGAGATGTCATCGACATGCAGCCTGCACGCATAGTTGGTTGTGTAACGAAAGTATATTCCAAAATACCCACCATACCCGTGATTTGTATCAATAACACTCCCTTGCGGTAGGAGGGAAAGGAAAGAACCCTCGGTTGAAACCTTAACGATGAATGTCCCATCGACCTTACGCTCCACTTCTACTGCTCCTATGGATGAATTGCTGGCTCCAATATCAGTTTCCCAGTTAATGGATGTTGTATGTATCGAAGTAAAGGCACCATTGGTAACCCTGTAAAGGTTAAGCATGTCATCTGTCCCTGCAAGATTCACTCCTATGGCATAACCATTAACACCTCCAGAGGCTACCATCCCCTCAGCATCAACATCTGAGGTTAAGAAAACAGCCCAATGATTTAACGATGAAGGTGCGTACATATGCCTTAGCAAAAATCGCCATGTAATACTTCCAGAATTCTCATCCCATGCAGGAAGTTGAACTGAAATCCTATCTGTTCCATTTTCAGTTGGAGAGCAGTATGTGTGCTGAAGTGAGTTAGTCCCGCTAATTGGGCTTGTGTCAATTGCTCCCCACCTATTTTGAGGAAACTGTGTCCATCCCTCAATGTTTCCATCCTCAAAATCGTAGGTAACAGTTTGGCTCAACATGATAATTGGCCAAAGAAATAATAATGATATGCAACCTAGTTTTCTCATGGCAATTGTTTTAAATGAAAATATTACTTTTACAAAGAAATAAAAAAAAGCGACACCATGCGAATTGCCATTGTGGGTTGTACCGGATTAGTTGGCACCGAAATGCTCAACATTGTTGACGAGCGAAATCTAAACGTTTCGAAAATTATTCCTGTTGCATCCGAAAAGTCTATTGGAAAAACTATTGTTTTTAAAGGGAAAAAGTATTTTGTAGTTGGTTTGCAAGAAGGAGTGAACGCAAAACCAGATATAGCACTTTTTTCGGCTGGGGCATCGGTATCGAAGGAATGGGCTCCTCGTTTTGCTGAGAAGGGAACTTATGTTATCGACAATTCCAGTGCTTGGAGAATGTATGAGGATATCCCTCTTGTTGTACCCGAAGTGAATGCTCATGTGCTTAAATCAAATCATAAAATTATTGCCAACCCAAACTGCTCAACAATTCAGCTTGTAGTTGCTGTATATCCTTTACATGAAAAGTATAGTATCCGTAGAATGGTAATATCAACGTACCAGTCGGTTACGGGAACAGGTTTGAAAGCAGTGAACCAAATGTACGCTGAGCGCTCTGGGGAAAAAGCCAATATGGCTTACCCACATCCCATTGATTTGAACTGCTTTCCACATGGAGGAACATTTTTAGAGAGTGGATATACTACTGAAGAGCAAAAACTTATTGACGAGACACGAAAAATAATTGACGACCAAACGATTATGGTTTCGCCTACGGTAGTGCGTATACCTGTAGTTGGGGGTCATTCCGAATCGGTTAATATTGAGTTTGAAAAAGAGTTTGACATTGATGATGTCGTTAGCCTGTTAAACAATTCCAAAGGAATAACCATTCAGGATAACCCATTCAACAATGTTTACCCAATGCCCCTTTTTTCCAAAGGTAAGGATGATGTATTTGTAGGTCGTATCCGCAGGGATTCTTCACAACCAAAAAGTTTAAATCTCTGGATTGTTTCGGATAATCTTCGCAAAGGGGCAGCAACCAATGCTGTTCAAATAGCAGAGCATATAATTGAAAAAGGTTGGGTCGGCTAACCCTAAAAGCGTTTTTTATTTTTTTATCTGCTTTGAGTCTTTCAACAAGAAAAAAGAACCCCAAACTGTTGAAGTTAGTGGGAGTATGCTTGGATGTCCTGTTTGTGGCAACGATAGGTTCTGATCAAAGCGAGTGATCCTAAATACTGCTATTGACACCGTTTTTTTAACCAGAATTGGGTCAATAGAAGTGTAACATGCTTTGTTTTCTCAAATTGCACTCCCCATATCCTGTTTTTTTTTCACGAATTTTGAATAAAGCAACCAAGTTTATCAATACAAGAAGTTATCCTTTGGATATCTTTGCTTGTGTATTTCCCCTGCCATTAGGTATAACTTCTTCCGAAACTCATCGATGTTAATCCTATGCTTTGCCGATATAAAAATGCAAGGCGAATTACTCTTCGACATCCATGTACGCTTTAGCTCCTCAAGGCTATAGTTCTCCTTTGTAATGGGCATTGCATCAAATTCATCCTTTTCCACCCACTGATAAGCATCTATTTTGTTAAAAACTAAGAGGATTGGTTTATTATCGGCACCTATATCATGCAACGTTTGGTTAACCACTCCCAGCTGCTCATCGAAAGCAGGATGAGAAATATCAACCACATGCACCATAATATCAGCCTCGCGAACTTCATCCAGCGTTGACTTAAATGATTCCACCAGCTGATGAGGCAACTTACGGATAAATCCTACCGTATCGGAAATTAATAAAGGCAGGTTTTCGATTACAATTTTACGAACGGTAGTATCAAGTGTTGCAAATAGTTTATCTTCGGCAAAAACATCCGATTTGCTCAATACATTCATTATGGTTGATTTTCCAACATTGGTATAGCCTACCAGAGCAACCCTGACAAGGCTACCCCTATTCTTACGCTGAGTAGCCATTTGTTTGTCAATCTTCGTCAATTCCTCCTTCAACTTAGCAATTTTATTGCGGATAATTCGACGGTCGGTCTCTATTTCTGTTTCACCAGGGCCTCTAAGTCCTATGCCCCCTCTTTGACGCTCAAGGTGAGTCCACATTCGGGTTAGTCTAGGCAAAAGATATTGGTATTGAGCAAGTTCAACCTGAGTCTTAGCGTAAGCAGTCTTTGCCCTTTGGGCAAATATATCTAGTATTAGATTAGTCCTATCTAGTATCCGTTTCTCCAAATCTCTCTCAAGGTTACGCAGCTGAGTTGAGGTTAACTCATCATCAAAAATCACCAGACTAATATCGTTTCCTTCAATAAAATGACGAATCTCAGCAACTTTACCTGATCCAATAAATGATCTTGGGTTAGGGTAATCAAGACGTTGGACAAACCACTTAACAACATCAACTCCAGCTGTTTCAGCCAAAAAATTAAGTTCGTCAAGATAATCATCAACAATATCGTCTGATTGTCCCTGTTGTTGAACTCCAACAAGAACTGCTCGCTCCTTTACTTTTTCAGTTATAATGGGACTGGGCATAAAAAAACATTTGATGGATAAACGAATCAACCTACGAAAAAAAACCCTGATTGATATCAGGGTTTAAATCAAATTATATTTAAAATCTGCTATTGAAGCACAAAAATAATTGGGAAAGTAAATGATACGCGAACAGGTTTTCCTCTTTGCTTACCAGGCTTCCACTTGGGGCTTGACTCCACTACCCGGATGGCTTCTCTATCGAGTGAAGGGTCAACACCTCTAACAACCTTTACATTAGAAACACTTCCGTCGGGCTCAACCACAAACTGAACGAATACTCTACCCTGAATGCCATTTTCGGCTGCTATATCAGGGTATCTTAAGTTTTTGGAGATGTATTCGCGAAACTTATTGCTATCGCCGCCTCCAAATCCGGGCATATCTTCAACCACAACGAAGATTTGCTCTTCTTCTACTTCTTCCTCTTCTTCCTGAAAGTTGACAATCCTTACCGCTAGATTTTCATCAAACTCAGAGTCAAATAGGTCAAAGTCATCGTCTAAGTCAACATCATCCTCAACAATATTGATCACATCGATAACCTGGATTGGTTGAGGGGGAGGTGGAGGTGGTTTAATCTCTTCTTGCTGTGTAATAGGAATCATTTCCTCTTCCATGGCAACATCCTGCAAATTGGCAAAGTCAGTTTTAATACCACCTGTGCTTTTCCATTCAAAAGCCATTAACACTATTAATAGTGAAACGACTAGTCCAATCTCCGAAAAGATTAACTTCTTCTTCTCAAGGTCGGCTTTTGGTGATTTTTTGAGTTCCATATCGAATTAATTTTGGGCTATAAAGATAGCTAATTCTAAGTTAATTTCAAAAAGTACAAATCCAATACCATAAACTTCGCAAAAAAAATAAAATTAATTCATTTCAACTAATTTTACGTAATAAAATGCTTAAAGTTTTTTTTGCATCAATTCGATTTTGAAATTATTTATATATTTGCACTTGCTTTTTTGGGGGTATAGCTCAGTTGGTGCCGAAAAACCAGAAATCTCCGATTTCTTAGTTTTTCGTGCATCCTCGAAAATCTAAAAAAGCTCCGCTTTTAAGATTTTCGGGACTAGAGCGCTTGCATGGCATGCAAGAGGTCAATGATCTCCCCCTAAGAGTTCTTGTAATTTAGTCTGGGGGTATAGCTCAGTTGGCTAGAGCGCTTGCATGGCATGCAAGAGGTCAGGGGTTCGACTCCCCTTACCTCCACTAAACCAAAGAAACCTGAATTATTTTGAATTCAGGTTTCTTCTTTTTTTATCAATCTCCAACAAAAATTAGTTCCTTAGTATATAGTATTGATAATTTGTTAGTTGAATTGATGTTCCGAAGTTTAACTCATTGTCTGAAAGAGTGTTTATCCAATTGGTGTTCTGCAAATCGGCAGGAAGTACAAAATTATTACTGTTATTGCGTAAGTTGACGATGACCAAAAATTCATCGTTGCTTAGGTTCTTCTTGAAACATACTATATCTGCATTCGAGAATTCTGTGTTGGTTCCCTTCCTTGCAACTTCAAATTGAGTATAAACATTCATTATGTTCTGATATTCAATCAACATATCTGGGTTTTCGCTCCAATTTATGGGAGAATTAGAAAAAAACGGAACGTTGCTTACCCTTCCAACTTCTTGACCTGTATACAACAATGGCACACCTCCCATAAAAATTGTTACAACAGAGGCTGCCAAAGCTCCCTCTTTACCATTGAAAAGCACCATCGGGGTACTGTCCCAAGCCGATTCATCGTGATTAGTGGTAAAACGAAGCCTATGCTTACCGACAGAAACATTGCTATACTCCTCTTCATGCGTTGTAAATAATGTACTTGCTGCCTGTCCGTTAAAAACTTCTTTCATTTTGCTGTAAAAGCCCCAACCATAAATCAAATCAAAACCTGCAGTAAAATGGTTATACCTACTACCCTCTGCTAATAAAACGTATTTCCTGTTGGGGATAGAATTAAGCGTGTCAATTACTTGAGTCCAAAAATTTACGGGAACACCATCAGCGTAATCGCATCTGTAACCATCAATATTTGCCTCAAGCACCCAATACTTCATGGCATCAATCATGGCGGCACGCATATCAGAATTACTATAATCCAAATCGGCCACATCCAACCAATTGGTGCCAGGGGGATGAACAATATTTCCTGATCCATCCTGGGTGTACCAGCTGGGGTTACTTATCCATGAATTATCCCATGCTGTATGATTGGCAATCCAATCCATTATTACAGCCATGCCTTTAGCATGGGCTTCATCTGTTAACTCTCTTAGGTCGTCAAGGGTGCCATATTCATCGCTTACCGCTAAGTAATCTTTTACAGAGTAAGGTGAATTCACAGAGTTAACCTCGCCAATTGGATGGATTGGCATAAGCCAAATTACATTAACTCCCAAGGCTTTTATCTGATCCAACCTGTTGATCACTCCTTGCAAATCGCCACTTGAGCTGAATGCTCTTAAATTCACTTCGTACATCACAATGTCGTCAACAAATGGGATATCCTCGAAAGGTATGCCGTATTGAGTATACGATTCGTTGTTGTCATCATCCTGTACAAAATCATCCTCTTTTTCTTTACAGGATACCTGAAAAAAAAGAATAATTAAGATCAGGCTAAATCGACTCAAAAATTTCATGACTGAAAAGTTTTTAAATTTTATATTTCACTACTGATCAACTATCTGATTGTGAACATGAGTTTGAATAAATTAACCACTTATAGACTCTAAGACTCTTTTTATAGTTTCAATATTGTTTTGTCTTTCAAACGAAAAGGTTTTATCGGTATGATTACAATGCTCAAATAGCAGCAATGCCTTTTCAAGGTAAGCCTTTCTATCAATCGGGGTTGCATTCATTCCAAAAACAGTCAATATATTTGCCAACAATTCAAGGTTTTCGAGGTTGATCCCCTTGAATTGGGAGATATACTCTTTAGAATCGGCCTCATTAAGCGATAGATACTCTGTAAGGTTAAATTCTAATTGGCTGGAAAGCATCTCTTTTACTTCCTCAAACTGTTTTTGAAGCTGAATGGTAGTGCTATTCTTATTTCCCCTAAGCTTATTTAGAATTGCTCTGAGTACAATTCCAATTTTCTCAATTTCCCTTAGCAAATAGTCTTTTTGTTCCATATTGATTCTAAATTTTGGTCATAATAAAGAAGTGTTGTATTTCTTTTGCTCCTATTTTTCACCAAAAAATCTCTTTACCTCCGATTCAAAAGCCCTATCCACTGCTTTTCCATCGCGGGTTTTGGCAAGACCACCTCCAGCTGTTTCCTTGTAATCGTGATGTAGTTTATCGCCAACTTCCTTCATGGTTAACACCACTTCGTCGGGTGAGATAAACGATTTAACTCCACTAAGTGCCATTAAAGAAGCGCTTATGGCCACCGAAGCAAAAACACCGTTACGCTTAACGCATGGCACCTCAACCAAACCAGCTACAGGATCGCAAATTAGCCCCAATGAGTTTTTGATGGCCAGAATGAATGCCTGAACTATTTCCTGAGCATTGCCATCCTCGAGATAGGTCAGCGCTGCAGCAGTCATAGCAGCACCAACACCAACCTCAGCCTGACAGCCATAATCTGCCCCTGCTGTTGTAACATCGTTAAAAAGGATCATCCCAAGAAATCCTGATACTAAAATTGATTCGAGAACTTTTTTCCTCTCAGGTTTTTCAATTTCCGAATATGCCTGAATAACACCCGGTAGAATGCCACACGAACCAGCAGTAGGGCAAGCAACTATTACCCCACATTTGGCATTCACCTCATTCACAGCCACTGCATAGGCCGTTGCTCTGCCATAGATATTATCGAATAGAGGGCTTTTTTTTACATACTTATTTATCCGTAATGCATCCTTTCCTGTTAATTTAAGCAGTGATAGTTCCCTGCTTTTAATGCCCTTCTTTACCGATGCTTTCATCACTCGCCAGTATTCTGCTACCTTTAGCATTGTATCTTCGGTGGTATTTCCCTGTAGATTTGCTTCAACGTCAAGGACAACATCAATCAATTTTTTATTCTCTTTCTTCAGGTATTGGCTTAACTCCTCGAAGGAGTTGAAAGGGATTAAATATTTGGAGTTGGCATTTTTCGAAACACTAACGATGGATGGAATAAGCTCTGGATTATCAAATTTTCTTGCTTCAACAGGATTAACAATAATTCCATTGTGGTAATAGAAATCTTCCTTCCCGGTTAATGGTGTTCCGAGGCGATTAACCAGATATCTCACCTCCACATTCCCTCCACCAATGGAAAAACCCGTTATGGTGTAAGTCTCGCTTTCGGTTTCAACAATGATCTCGGCAATATTATTGTTATTCTCATTCTTATACTTCAACTCCTCATCGGGTGTTCCTTTCTTGTAACCTGAAAACGATGCGGTAAAATCGTCAAAATCAATTCCATGCTCATTTAAGAAAGCCGGATCGCCTTGTTGAATCATCTGTGGATGATCGGGTGCAAGTCCATATAAACCACCCCCAATTGCTGATGGAGTATAGTGCCCTGGACCAGTATCCCGAAAAGAAGCTAAAAGCTTTACTTCTACAGACAATACCTTTGCCTTATCGAATTTTGTTTTTGCTTTGATAATATTTCGTGCTATTTGTCCAATTTTATTAGCCCCAGCTGTGTGCGAACTTGAAGGGCCTACCATTGAAGGGCCAACAATATCGAATACACTCATGGGCTTAATGTATCGATGTAAGTATCTTTCAAAATCGTTGTGTAACGATTGGAGCTCATTATTTTGGATCACCTCACTTATGGTACAATTGACAATATATAACGATTTGACCTTTTTGTCACGACCCTTTATGTACCATAGCTCCATATAAATAGGAAAGATATTATGCTTCTGAAAGGTTTCAATAACATTATTGATAACAGTACTTTTTGCCGAATTGATACTTTTGATTGTTACTGATGTTCTGTTTTGGAATACTTCTGTTTGGAATAAGAATCCCTTGCTGTTGTTCTTCATTTCAGCAATACTTTCATTGATCTCTGGCAGGCTAACTTTAGCATGGGCAACAGATGTTATATCGTTGTAGAATACAGTTATCATAAAATTTTTATTCCTACTGCTAATTACACGATACAAAGTATAAGGCTGATACTTGAATGGTGAAAGCGAGGATAGTGTATTCTCAAGTTTGGTGTGATCAAAATCGTGCAGGATGCACTCCTCCAACTCTTCCCTATGCCGAAAGAATTTCTCTGTTTGCCCTTTTTCAATCCTGTCTTCAATGGTTTTCAAACAGTAGCCAATTTCGGATTTACTAAAGCAACCTTCAATTGAAATACTATCGGGCTTGAAAGTTTCTCTATTCATTTTTGATTTAATGTCAAGGATAATAATTGTAAATTTGTTTATGCTTAAAACATTCTCAAACAAATATACCACAAAAACTCAACTCCTTTAACCAAAACATTTTTTATCTAGCGATAAGAAATTCATTAAGATTAAAATGAAATTGTTTGATATTATTACAATCTACAAACTACAAATACGTAGAATGGCTTTCCCCCTTTTATCAAGCAATAGTTTTTTTCATAAATTTGGGAGATTTTTCAATTTTTAGACAGGTTAAATCAAACAATAACTTAATTGACAAACCATGAGTTATACTCCACACACAAAAAGGTATTCCAACATGATATATAACCGATGCGGGGCTAGTGGGTTGTTGCTTCCTGCCATTTCGCTGGGTTTATGGCATAATTTTGGGGGTATTGACGATTTTGAAACCTGTCGTAGTATAATCAGAACAGCATTTAATGCCGGCATTACCCATTTTGATTTAGCAAATAATTACGGACCTCCTCCTGGTTCTGCAGAAGAGAATTTTGGTCGAATTCTTAAAAGCGATTTAGCAGGCTACCGCGATGAACTTATTATTTCAACAAAGGCTGGATACTACATGTGGGAGGGTCCCTATGGCGATTGGGGTTCGAGAAAATACCTCACTGCCAGCCTTGATCAAAGCCTTAAACGAATAGGAATCGACTATGTGGATATCTTCTACTCGCACCGATACGACCCCAACACTCCGCTTGAAGAAACCATGGGTGCACTTGATTTTGCTGTGAGGCAAGGAAAAGCCTTATACGCTGGGATTTCCAACTACCCTGCAGAAGCAACCAAAAGAGCTTCGGAGATCCTTCGTAAGTTAGGAACCCCCTGCCTTGTCCATCAACCCAGATACTCCATGTTTGATCGATGGGTAGAGGAAGAACTCCTCGATGTAATTGATGAGGAAGGTATTGGCTGCATTGTATTTTCACCTCTTGCTCAGGGCCTGCTTACCAACCGTTACCTAAAGGGCATACCATCCGATTCTCGTGCTGCCAAACCTCATGGGTTTCTAAAAAAAGAACAGATAACAAAAGAAACCCTAAAAAAAATCAATAAGCTTAATGAAATTGCAATAACCCGTGATCAGTCGCTTGCACAAATGGCCATTGCTTGGTTGTTAAAAGATATAAGGGTAACATCTGTGCTTGTTGGTGCAAGTTCATCTGAGCAATTATCCATAAACCTTCAATCGATGCTAAATACCTATTTTTCAAAGGAGGAACTTGAAATAATTTATAATACATTAAACATGGAGTAAAAAAATTTAAAAAAATCATCAATAAAATTGTTGATATTGGTATTGGCAAAATAAAGATTGTGCTTAATTTTATGCGAAATTTAGATTTCACACTATCAAATGCGGGAGTAGCTCAGTGGTAGAGCATTAGCTTCCCAAGCTAAGGGTCGCGGGTTCGATCCCCGTTTCCCGCTCTGTAAAGGTCATTCGTTCAGAATGATCTTTTTTACTTGGCCTTAACTTCAGGGATCTTTCCCCTTTTCTATTTTTAAGCTTATTAATCAAAAAGCATTTCCGATTGTTATACCTTTGCAAACAAAAAAATCTTTGGTATGAAAGTTCTCTCCTTCAACATCTGCAACTTTAAGGTCGATGGCGGTGCAATGTTTGGCGTAGTTCCTAAAATACTATGGAATAGGGTTTACCCTGCGGATGCTGAAAACCTTATCCCATTGTCTTTACGATCATTGGTGATTGAAACCGAAAACAGAGTAGTTTTGATTGACAACGGTTTTGGCGAAAAGCAAAGCGAAAAATTTTTAAGTTACTTTGGGATTTTCGGTGGAGACGGATTGATTGGAGGGCTAAATCAACTGGGTTACAAACCGGAGGATATTACCGATATTATATTAACTCATTTGCACTACGACCACTGCGGAGGCAGCATTAAGCAAAATGTACATGGCGAATTTGAATTGACCTTTCCCAATGCTAAAATTCATATTGGAAAAAAGCAATGGGAATCGGCATTAGAACCCAACGTACGTGAAGCCGATTCGTTCTTAAAAGAAAACATAGTTCCCATTGAAGAGTTGGGAGCGCTTAATCTTATTGATAAAGAGGGCATATTATTACCCAAAATTGAACTTCGAATTTTTAATGGACATACAAAAGGGCAAATTATCCCCCTAATTCATCTTCCCAATGGAAAAGTATTGGTGTATGCTGCTGACCTTTTCCCCTCTACAGCACATATTCACCTTGCATGGAACATGAGCTACGATGTGGAGCCACTAATAACCATGAAGGAAAAGGAAACGTTTCTGAACGAAGCATTAGCGAAAAACTATATCCTATTTTACCAGCACGATTACCACAATGAGTGCAGTCTGTTGCAGCAAACCCCAAAGGGTATCCGTGCAGGCCAAAAACTCACGCTAGCTGATGCTTTAAAATAGCCCGTTGAAAAGTTCCAGAATATAGGCAATGAATGGAGCAAAGCTCCAAAGAAAAAGGAGTATGGAAGTTCCTGCATCAATTAGTACAACTGTTGAAATCATTTCTATCCTCACCCGCACGAGTAATGAAAACATTATCCTAAACAAAAGTTGCAGGGCAAAAAACGCAAAAACCCTAATCCCATGCACATTATACGATAGTGATTGATAGAAATTTCCTCTAATTATTTCTGAAAAACTTGACGAAAGGCCTTTGCTTGGTGGAATGATTCCGGTGATTTCTGTTAGAATAGCTGGAATTGGATGGTTGTCAGCACGAAAGATTAATGAATAGACAAAGATCATGGTAATAATAAATGAAAATACCAAGTTCACGATATGGTACGATATCGCCGTGTCTTTTAATCTCATAAACCTATTGGATAACTGTATTTATGCTGATAAGTCTTTGAGAAACATCTTGCCAAACTTAAACCCATGATGAACATGGTAAACCTTGTTTGCCGGCATCTCTATGCTGATTTCAGTATCACTATAGTCAATGGTAACGTATCGCGACCCTTTAAAAAGCTTATCAAACTTAATTTCGGACTCAAACCTATATCTACCTGGATTATCCTCAATAACAGAATAGCGGTTGATCAGAAAAAAATCTTTAACCCTTTCAGGATCAACCTCTCCGTCATGTCTGACAATCATCAACTTAGCTTTGTAATTATTAACAATTACACCTGGCCAAATTATTGCATAAAAGTAGAATGTAACCCAAATCCCAGAGAAATGCTGTACTAGAGAAATTTTGTTGATATAAAATATGTAGTAAACAACAAGATGTAAAAAAAACAAAAGGACTATACTTGCTGCGCTTAGAATAAGCCAAGACAATGATACCGACTTGAATGCAGCTTTTGATTTAAAGGATATTTCCATTGCTTAAGAATACTAATCATTGCTATTCTCAATCTCCTTTTCAATTTCAGCTTTCTCAATTTCAAGATCTTTCAATCTATCAACCAAACTATCAAGTTTGGCACTTGAACGATCAGTCTCTTCCACCTCTTTCTTAATGGCCTCTTTTATACTCTTCTCAAAAAGTTCAAATTTCTCTGGCTCATCAATAGCCTTGCGGGCTAAAACTGTTGCTCCACTGAATATCAAAAGCCATGCGGCTGCTAAAAGAACTGCAAGAATAGAAATAATAAGGGAAGCTATACCAAGCCCTTTAGAACCTTCACTTTTTGAAGCTTGAACAATGGAAATAATGCTAAAAATTATGGCCAAAATACCTGGTATAAAAGCCACTACTCCCACACAAGGAATAAAAGCCACAATAAGTGATATAACTCCTAATACAATTCCTATTATGCCCATTACTTGTCCCTCGGTGGATGTTTTTTCAGGTTCCATATCGATATAGTTTTCTATTTGTTAAAGACGAATATAAAAATGATTTTGCTGCTTTACTGAAAAATTTTATTGGTTAAAATTTCCAACAGATCTTCTTCAAGGGTTTTACTTGGCTTTTCAATAATTCTCCCTATTTCAATATCATTTAAAAAGATAATAAAAGTTGGAACATAATCAACGTAACCCTCCATGATGCCCACCTCGGGGGCAACCTTTTTTCTATTAACACCTATAATTTCTAACCTTTCGCTGGGAAAATGGATAGCATTAAGGATTTTAAAAAAACGGGGCACCTCGCGACGACTGTCACTGCACCACGTACCAAGTACTATCCTAATTGACACCTCTTCCACTAAAATTCCTATTTGTTTAATAGAATTCTCGTTGAGCAAGTATTCGTTAAAACCGCTTGAAAACCAACCTTCAAAGGGTTCTTCTTTAAAAACATCAACTGTTCCTAACCCATAAAGTATTTCCTGCTGAGCATTCTCATCGAATACGATTTTATTTTGCTGTTGACCAAAAACAGCAAATGATGATAGGTAAATGACTAAGAAAAGGATTCGATAATACATGGGTGTTAATTTCCCATAAATGTACAAAAATTATAGCTTATGTTAAGGAATAATATGTAAATAATCCAAACGAAATGGGCAATGATGCTAAAAATCATTATCTTTGGAGGGTTCACCATTAAAAAAATAATCCATGCCAATCGCTTTTCTCACCCGTCGCGAACGGTTTTCCTCGGCACATCGATTATACAATCCTAAACTGAACGACAGCGAAAACGAAGCGCTCTATGGACAATGCTCTTATCCCAATTGGCATGGCCATAACTACGAACTCTTTGTTACTGTTAAGGGTGAGATAAACCCCGAAAGGGGTTACGTTATCAACCTAAAACAGCTGAGTAAGTTGATAAAGGAATTGGTAATTGAAAAGGTTGACCACAGAAACCTTAACGTTGATGTCGATTTTATGGCAGGAGTTTACAGTTCAACCGAGAACCTTACCATAGCCATATGGAAAATACTCGAAAAACCTATCGAAGAACTTGGCGCACAGTTACATCGAATTCGAATCAGGGAAACCGAAAACAATACCATCGACTTTTACGGATAGCCTTGTAATTAACTGTAAAACAAATTATTCATATCTCAACGATTCCACAGGGTTTTTCTTCATAGTAGCATAAACCTTTATGCTAATTAGGACGTACGAGAGGATCAACATCAAAGCGATTGGGAAAGCCAAACTAATGGCAGAAATTGGAACATGAACAGGCCAAAGGCTACCCAGGAGCATTGACGAAAGGTAGTAGCCTCCAGCACCCCCTGTTATTGTAGATATTCCAACAATAATCAGGAATGGTTTGCTAATAAGGATATTAACTCCCATTTGCGATGATCCAAGCACTGTTCGTACACCAATTTCCTTTGTTCGTTTCAGTATATTCAGCGAAACCAGCGTGTAAAGAGCAATTAAAGACAGAACGATGGCAACGATTGCAAGAAACAGGTTAATATGTTTTATGTGTTTGTTCACATCGTGGGATTCCTGATCGATATTGACCTGCTCCATACCCGAGAATGGGGCATGTGGCACTTGTTTTTCCCACTCGGTTTTAAGAAAATCGTAAACATTTCTCCTCAATGCACTTTCGGCTCTAACTACCAGTAAATAAAGAGGCTCAATTGTTCGCATCCAAAAAATGGTAGGTAAAGGTTTATCCCAAAAGCTCATCATAAAGTTATCAGCAACACCAATGATCTTAAGGTTTAGCGTATCGAGACGGATTACCTGTCCAATTGGATCCGTCAATCCTAACTCATCCACTGTTCTCTTGTCAATTACCACAGAATTAGCCACATCTGACGATTCGAATTCTGAGCTATAACCACGACCCTCCTTGATTCTTACCCCCATCACATCCAAATAGTTGGTGCCAACTTCCATTACCCTAACTTCAGTTTTCTTGTCCTGTAGTTCAACGGTTCTTGAGTAGCCTCCCCAGCCAATATGGTTACTGGTATAAACCACGTTTTTTATATCTGGGTTGCTTTCGTAAGCTGATTTTAGTGCTCTAATATCTACGCCTGGTGCTGATGGTACCAGAAGCACCATGTCCATATCATAACCCATATCAATTGTTTGCTGAAATTTTGCGTTTTGGGTAAAAACAAAACCTGCAATAAGCGCAACAATTGATACCGTCATCTGGAACCAGAGCAAAATCTTCGATAACCAGCCACCCTCTTTCAATTTATAGTTTCCTTTAAATACATCAACAGGTTTAAATGAACTAATGTAGAAAGCAGAATAGGCACCTGCAAGCACAGATGTAAAAACTAAAAGAAAAATCAAAAATATCCAAAAGCCAATATTACCGATGAAATCCATCTTCAACTCCATGTAACTCCACATCTTGTTGTACTCATCCAGAAGAAAAATGGCAATAACAAGAGAAACCAGAAGCGCAAGAAAACAGATCAAAGCGTTTTCGCCAAGGAATTGGACAATCAGCTGCCTACGGCTACTGCCCATGGCTTTGCGAACACCAATCTCCTTAAGCCTCGTGTTGGCTATGGAAATAGATGTATTCATGTAGTTGAAGCTGGCCAGGAGCATGATGAGAATTGCCATTACCAGTGGACCAATGATTTGTGCAGGATGTAAGTTTACACCAATCCAGTTAGCCCAAATATCACGGCTTGCCTTGGTAAAGGCATGCAAACTCATTAATTCGTATTTAGTGATCTTCCAGTCTTCACGAGCCTTATTCTGAATCTCAATAAAGCCATTGATCCAATTCTCCACATTGAGAACATCGGCAGGATTTGAAATGGTTAGAAAAGTTCCGGCAATCCAGTTTTTCCAGTTCAACTCATCGACCTCGTACATCGAGATATAGTTGTTGATGTGTGTAATGGCATCAAAGTTTACCAATGAGTTGAAGAGTATCTCTTCTAGAACACCTGTAATGGTAAACTCAACGGGCAGTCCGTTACCGTTAAAAAGGGTAATGCTCTCGCCAACAGGATTATTGTCACCAAAAAAACGCTTGGAGGTCTTTGCTTCAAGAATTATTGAGTTAACATCGCTAATGGTTGAAATGCTGCCCCATTTTAAAGGGAAGGTGAATACTTCGAAGAAGTTGGGATCGACAAAAGCAACTCGCTGTGCTAAAACCTCAGTGTCCGAATCGTTTGCCCGTCTCATTGAAACCCTGTTTGAGGCAAATCTTACAACTTGGTCTATTCCTGCTACTCTTTGCTCCAAAGCAGGGGCAAGCGAAATGGGCGAAATGCCATAACGCTGGTCGCGTCCGTTAATTTCTCGAAATACGTTAACCTTATAAATCTTCTCACGGTTTAAGTGAATTGTGTTGGCATCGGCTTCAAACCTGTGGTTTAGGTAGGCAACAATACAACAAGCCAGGGTAGTGCCCAATCCTAGCACATTCACAAGAACAAAAAATTTATTTTTTTGGATATTGCGAAACGCAAGCAGTAAGAATGTTTTGAACATGTTTTTCTTATGAACAATTAGATGAGAAAATGACGAAAAATCTAAAAAAATGCTGCTTGGTTTTATTAAAAATTATCCTTACTACTTCCATTTTGTCAAGCAAAAAAACAAGATAAAAAACTTTTCAAGTGATTATATAGGCCTGAATAAAATTGTAAGGTGATTATAGGTAATTTAAAAATTGAGAAAGACCAATAAAAGGCATTAAAACTCGGCACCTTTACCCTTCGGGTAATCGATAGAGTAGTGAAGGCCACGGCTTTCGCGCATCATTTGAGCGTTCTTAATTATAAGATATCCTACGTTAATCATATTGCGCAATTCGCATAGATTCTGGGTGAGAATTGATTTTTTGTACAACTCCTCTGTTTCTTTATACAGTATTTCTAGGCGGATAAGCGCTCTCTCCAAACGAAGATTTGAGCGAACTATACCAACATAATTGCTCATTATCTGCTGCATCTCTTTGTAGCTTTGTGTTATAAGCACCATCTCCTCGTTGTGAGTTGTTCCCTCGTAATCCCAATGAGGAATGCTCTCGTTGATCTGAATTGTTTTTGCCATTTCAGCTGAGTGCTTTGCTGCTCTTTCAGCGTACACAATTGCCTCAACAAGAGAATTTGAAGCTAACCGGTTGGCTCCATGTAATCCGGTAGAAGAACATTCACCAATGGCATAGAGGTGCTTAATGGTGCTCTCTCCATTCATGTCAACCTTAATACCTCCACATAGGTAATGTGCTGCAGGCACAACGGGAATAAAATCTTTGGTAATATCAATGCCAATGGAAAGGCACTTTTCGAAGATATTAGGGAAATGGCTTTTTATTTCATTGGGATGCTTGAACGTTACATCGAGGTTTACATAATCATCTCCACGAACTTTCATCTCATTATCAATAGCACGTGCCACTATATCGCGGGGAGCCAGGGAGCCACGCTGATCGTAGTTATTCATAAACTCTTTCCCGTCAGCTGTTTTAAGTATTGCTCCAAACCCACGCAATGCCTCAGTAATTAAAAATGACGGCCTCTCCCCTGGGTGAAACAGGGATGTGGGATGAAACTGAATAAACTCCATATTCTCCACTTCACCTTTGGCTCTATAAACCATGGCAATACCATCACCAGTTGCTACAAGTGGGTTTGTGGTGGTGTGGTAAATATTACCTATTCCACCGGTTGCCATAACTGTACATTTTGCCAAAAAAGTTTCGACACCTTGAGTTTTTAGATCGAGGATATATGCACCAAAGCATGAGATGTCTATACTTCCCCGCTTTAGCTTAATACCCAAATGGTGCTGAGTTAAGATCTCGACGGCAAAGTGATTTTCAAATGTCCTGATATTCTTATGCAACCGAACTTTTTGTGTTAAAGCCCGCTGAATTTCATGCCCTGTATTATCCTTATGATGCAGAATTCTATGCTCTGTGTGAGCACCTTCCTTAGCTAAGTCGTATTCCCCAGATGGCTTTTTATCAAATTTAATGCCCCACTGAATCAACTGCTTAATTTGCTCAGGACCTTCAGCTACCACCATCCTAACTACCTCTTCGTTACAGAGACCATCCCCACATATTATAGTATCCCTAACATGTTTCTCTATGGTATCAGGTTCGTAGGTTACCGCTGCAATGCCCCCTTGGGCATAAACTGTGTTTGTCTCCTCTAAGCTGGCCTTACTAACTACTATTACACTTCCATGTTCAGCTGCTTTTAAAGCAAAGCCTAGTCCAGCAATACCTGAACCAATTACCAAAAAATCGCATTTATGAACTGCCATTTTAATCTGTTTATAATGCAAATATACTAAATATGTAAACGGGCAATTAGTTGTTGGGAAAAGATAAACGGGTAAAGTCAGACTTACAATCGGAATAAAATGATTAATCTCTTTTGAATTACTATGAATACTTCGTTGGATTGTTGTTGAATAGGGTGATAAATAAAAAACCCCAGCAGTTTTTGGAATTGCTGGGGTGAATTAAGAGTGATTTATTTGTTTTTTAAAATGTCCCTTATCTCCGTTAGGAGAACTTCTTCTTTAGAAGGAGTGGGTTCTGGAGCTGGTTCCGGTACAGCCTCTTCCTTGTGTTTCCTCTTTATTGAGTTAAGTAATTTGATAATCATAAAAATTACAAAAGCAATGATGAGAAAATCTAAAATTGTTTGTAGAAAAATCCCATAGTTAATGGTAACAGGCTCAAGACCCTCTCTGATTGCTTTAAAACTAATTTTCAGATCTGTAAAATCTACTCCACCAATAAGATAGCCTATAGGAGGCATGATTACATCCTTTACAGCGGAAGAAACAATCTTTCCAAATGCTGCACCAATAATGATACCTACAGCCATATCTACAACATTGCCGCGCATGGCAAATTCCTTGAATTCCTTAACAAATCCCATAGCTTTTTGTATTTAAGTTAACTTACTAAAATTTATACGAAAATCCTACACCAAGTACTTCTTTAAACTGTACTCGGGGCCCTAGTTTTGCAGGGCTTGTTTCAGTGGCTTCTTCAACTACAATATCAATATCATCATCGTAGATCAAATGGGTCATAATTGTTGCTGATATGTATTTGTTAACCTTTAAAGATATAAGCGTTTCCCAGTTAATATCAATATTCTGAGGGTTTTCCAAGTAATTGGAGAATAGATCGAGTTTCGATTGCAGGCTTACGTTCTTCATAATCTCATACTTAACGAAGAAACGGGCGTAACCTCCAAACTCAGAACGTATTTTTTCTCCGGGCTCAACACCAAATGCTCCAGCATCAGCAAGGGTTTGGTCGTTTACAATGGTAACTTTTCCAGTAAGCGGCGAGAGAAATGCGGTAAAGTTATCGTTGGGTTTGTAGTCCATACCAATTGCACCCAGAAGATACCCTGGTGCGAGAAACTTTGAAATAGGATTCTCTTTATTTGGGTAGTTATAACCAGCTGTCATCTGCGTTTTTAGATTGACCAAACCAGCGTAGTACCATGATTTTGAGGCCTTTTGTCCGTACTTGGAGGTAAAATCAAACTTATCGTCCGATTTCATCCAGTCAGAGTCCTTGTCATTGCCCTGCTTAACTGTTCCGTAAGCTAGGTCAAGGTAATTTTCCCAAAGCATATTACCCTTTTTATAGCGCGTAAAAAGGCTTAGCAATCCATTAACAGAAATAGAATTCTGTCCTCCAGCTGACCAATTGGTAAGTGAAACCTGAGAGAGTGTTGTATTTATGGTTCCCCCATAGTTCCAACCAGCAGTAGTGTCAGCCGTTTGGGTTTTTAGGGTTGCCTCTGCCTCAGTTGTTTGGCTTTGGGCAAAATGCACATAAAAGATGACAATCGAAATGATTAATAGTTTTTTCATAGCTATATTTTTTTAAGTAATTTTTTTATTTAAAAATAAGAAATGTTTCTCACTTAATTGCCAAATAATACTGATAAAAACAGATTTTAAAAAAATCCTAGAATTGAATCATTTTTTTTCTTTCAGATCATTAAGAGCCTATAATGAGTAAAACTAATAAAGGAACCAAGATGGTTAAAACAATACCGTGAAAAAGCGAAACAATAGCATACTCTTTCCCAGAACTTCTTGAAATTATTGGAAGGGTAGTGTCCATGCTGGTGGCTCCACCTGCAGAAATTGGAGCAAGTTTCCCAAAATATAATGCTAATATTGGAGCTGCGACAAGAGTAAAGATCTCACGCATAACATTTGCCAGTAGCGCCACAACTCCCAACTCCTCACCTCGCAGTTCTGTGATAAAAATGCTGGAGAGGCTGTAGTATCCAAAACCGTAGCCAACTGCAAGTGCATCCCTAAAATCAATTTTCAATACTAAAAAGTAAACCAAAACAACCCCTAGGGTTGTACCAGCAATGGTTATCAAAGGCATAAGCATTATCCTATAGCTAAACTCCCGAATAGTTTTCAGTGAGTTGGGGTCGGCACCAATGCCAATTCCAACCAGAAACATTAAAAGGTATAAGGCCCATTGGCTATAATCGTTATGGATAATTATATCGGGGACAAGCTTGAATAAACCCACAAACACCCCAACAGTGAAGAACGAAAGGATTATTAAGCTATTCTTCATTTTCTTTGGGTTTGGGTTTAATCCAGATATAGTAAACAAGCCAAGCTAAAAGTACACTACCAGTAACTCCTCCAATGCTAATGACCAAGGCTTGTAACCCTAATTTTGGTAAGTTTTTTACAATCACTTCATTTGCCCCGATGGCAATGCCAAGAAGAAGTAGTAGTAAGTAAATTGACCACATGGTAAGCCTATCGACTATTTTCACCAAATGTTTGCGTGCTCTAATAAGATAGCCAATCGCAATACCAACGAACATGATTATTACTACTGTGAACATTTGACTTATCTTAATTTAAAAAAGTGGCGTTACGTACTCACTATTCTTTGTAAGTTGTCTCAGTTTCTCAATAACCATGGGTTTGTCGCCAGGATAGGTTACCCCAAACCACTGCGAAACAGTGGGCAATACCTTACAGGTTGCCCTATTTCCTTTGATCAGATGGTTTACAACCGTTGGAATATAAAACTCGGCCTTGGGGTTAGCCAGCGAGCCGCTGAGAAATTCGTGGAGCATTCCATCGATATGTCCAAAGAAATCTGGGGTAAAGCCCCAGCAATTCATCGATACCAACGATTGGTCATCCACGGGAATCATATCGCCGCAATCATCCTTAAACATAACCGTTTCATCAATCCGTTCGATATGGGTACGCTCCACTACATCCCGAAGGAAAGATTTTTTGTCAATCGTGCAAATTCCTCGTGATACCGATCCTTGCTCGCTAAGCGTATTGGCTAAACGGTATCCAACCATGAAGTAATTACCTTCCATTAACTTTGGATCCGACAGGGCTTTTGCAGTTGCTTTAAACGAATCGGCACCATAAAAATCATCGGCATTGATCACTGCGAATGGTTCCTTCACCGCATGGCGGCACACCCATACGGCATGAGCCGTACCCCAGGGTTTTACTCTATCGGGTGGGCACTTTATACCTTGGGGTAGCATATCCAACTCCTGAAAGACGATCTCATAAGGCACTTTACCATCGAAACGTTTGCCAAATACTTCCAAAAATTCTTTATTGATATCCTTACGGATTACGAATACAATTTTACCAAAACCTGCACGAAGTGCATCGTAAACAGAATAATCGATTATGGTTTCGCCGTTGGGGCCAACACCATCTACCTGTTTAAGGCTACCATATCGGCTGCCCATACCTGCAGCGAGAATTATAAGGGTAGGTTTCATTTTTTGCTTTTTTTAAATTGTATACAAAAATGGAATAAATGGGGCAATAACACAAGGTTTACTCCTGTTTTTATTCTGTAAAATGTAATAGGTATTTCTATTTTTAAATACCCTTTAGTATTATTACCACAAAACCACTATTTTTGGGGTTCAATTAATTTTCAGGGCAAAATGAAATTATTAAAGAGTTCAATTCCTCACCTTATTGCAATAGGTGTTTTTCTGATCGCATCATACGCTTACTTTTTCCCTTTACTGGAGGGGAAAGGAGTACAACAACATGATATTGAGCAGTTTAAAGGTTCGGCCAAAGAAATAATGGAACATAGAGAAAAGTATGGAGAGGAGTCACTTTGGACCAATAGCATGTTCAGCGGAATGCCCGCCTACTTAATCTCAACAAAGTTTACAGGCAATCTGCTAAAAAAGGTTGACAACCTTCTGCAATTTGGCAAACGACCTGCCAGCGTAATCTTTTTCACGCTTGTTGGCTTCTACATACTTTTACTTGTGCTAGGGGTTAACCCTTGGCTTTCAATTGTAGGTGCTTTTGCCTATGCATTGTCTTCGTACTTCTTCATTGTAATTGCAGCGGGGCATAATGCCAAGATACATGCCATCAGCTATGTTGCACCAATGATAGCAGGAATGATACTGACCTTCAGGGGGAAATATCTGGGAGGGCTTGCCATTTTTGCATTATTCCTTGGATTAAACCTCGATGCGGGACACGTACAGATAACCTATTACGCCGGATTTATAATGGTTGCCATTGGAATAGCCTATTTATTTGAAGCCTTAAAGAATAAAGAATACATTGGGTTCTCCAAATCTTTAGGAGTACTATTAATTGCAGGCATACTTGCAGTTGGTGCAAACTTTTCACGTCTTTACTTCACATGGGAATCTGGAAAATACTCCATTCGGGGTCCTTCGGAACTAACGTCAACGGTTGAAGATAGAACATCGGGGCTTGATAAAGATTACGCCACGGCATGGAGTTACGGACTTGGTGAAACATTTAATCTGTTAATTCCAAATCTCATGGGGGGATCTTCCATGGATGCTCCAGATGCCAGCTCAGAATCTTACTCGTTCCTTCGTAAACATGGCTATACACATGGGCAAGCACTGGAGCTTATAAATAGCAGCTTTAGGAATTACTGGGGTCCCCAACCCATGACTTCAGGCCCTGTGTATATTGGTGCCATCGTGGTTTTTCTTTTTGTGCTTGGGCTTTTTCTTGTTAAAGGAGCTTTTAAATGGGCTATTTTAGGGGTTACCATACTTTCCATTATGCTTGCTTGGGGACGGAACTTTATGTTTTTTACTGATTTCTTCCTTGATTATTTTCCGGGTTATAATAAGTTTCGAACTGTTTCAATGATCCTATACATTGCCGAATTCACAATTCCTCTGCTCGGAATTATTGTGGTAAAGAAAATTTATGAAGGGGGCATTGGCAAAAAGGAATTTTTAAAAGCTTTTAAGTGGTCTTTAGGAATTATAGGAGGATTATGCCTTTTCTTTATTCTTTTTGGTGGTTCTGTTCTGTCGTTTTTAAGCGAAAACGAAATGAGTTTCCTTGCAAGTCAGCAAGCCTCTGGATACTATGATCTTTTTGAAGCAGTAAAGGCCGATAGAAAAGCATTAATGCAGGCAGATGCATTGCGATCATTGGTATTTATACTTTTAGGTGCTGCTGCATTACTTGGATATTACTTTAAGAAAATTAAACCCGCATACTTCATCGCTGCTCTTGGCCTGTTAATCGTTACCGATTTATGGGTAGTAAACCGTCGTTACCTGAACAACAAAAACTTTATACCCATGAGCAGGGTTGAAAAACCCTTTGTACCGACCGAAGCCGATAAACGAATCCTCTCTGATAACACACTGTATTACAGGGTATATAACCTAACTGTAAGCCCCTTCAACGATGCCAGCACATCTTATTTTCACAAATCCATTGGTGGGTATCATGGAGCCAAGCTTAGACGTTATCAGGAGCTAATTGATAAGCACATCTCTCAGGGTAACATGGCTGTGCTTAGCATGCTAAATACCCGCTATCTCATTGAACGTGGCGAAAGAGGACCAGAAGTGCGAATAAATCCCAATACCCTTGGCAATGCATGGTTTGTTGATTCCCTTCAGATAGTTAACAATGCCGATGAAGAGATTCTGGCACTCAATGGCTTTAATCCTTCCACAACAGCGATTGTAGATACACGTTTTTCAAATTTTATTGAAAACTATGCACCTGATCCAACCGATAGCGATGAAATTCAACTGGTAAGCTATAAAGCCAACGAATTAGGCTATCGTTACTCCTTGAGCAAACCTCGCCTTGCCGTTTTCTCCGACATATACTACCCTAAAGGCTGGAATGCATACATTGATGGAGATCCGGTAAATCATTTCAGAGTAAACTATGTTCTAAGGGCTATGATGCTTCCGGAAGGTAATCATGAGGTGGTTTTCCGTTTCGAACCCAAGATGTTTTCAACGGGTCGTGCTGTTGATCTATCTGCATCCCTTTTAATTATAATGCTTTTTGTTGGTTGGGTTTTTACTGAAATGCTAAAATCCTATAAAAAAGAAAATAATAAGAGTTAGTAGATTTTTTTGTAATCAATGAGCTAACTTTGCAGCGCTTATGAGAAACGAAAATAGAAGTAACAAGTGGAGATTGAGGAGTTCCTATCTCTCTTCAATTATCAGCAACTCGCTGGTGCTATTTATGCTTGGCATTTTACTTCTTCTACTATTCAATGCCAAACGGCTTTCAGATTATGTTAAGGAAAATATTGGCTTTTCTGTAATCCTACACGATGATGTTCGAGAAGTGGAAGCTAGTTTCCTGAGAAAGACATTGGATGCTTCACCATATGTCCGCATCACCGAATACATATCCAAAGAGGAAGCAGCAAAAGAGCTAAGGGATGAACTGGGTGAAGATTTTATTGGGTTTCTTGGATACAATCCTTTATCTTCATCCATTGAGGTTCGACTCAAAGCGGACTATGCTAACCCCGATAGCATTCGAAAAATTGAGGATGAGCTTATGGCACATCGCCCAGTCAAAGAGGTCTTCTATCAAAAATCTTTAGTCAATCTGGTTAATGATAACGTACAGAAGATTAGCGCGATAATTCTCCTTTTTAGCGCCTTGCTCTTCTTCATTGCTCTTGTGCTGATTAATAACACGATTCGACTTTCTGTATACTCCAAGCGATTTATTATTAACACCATGAAACTTGTTGGCGCCACATGGGGTTTCATTCGTAAACCTTTTCTTGTAAAAGGGATGGCACATGGTTTTTATGCCTCTCTTTTGGCAGTAATGCTCCTTTGCGGGGTTGTTTATGTTGTGGAGAGAGAGTTCTATCAAGTTATAAACTTTGAGCAAGTTGAACTTCTTTCAGCCATTTTCGGCTTGGTTATCATCACAGGTATTTTTATCAATTTTAGTTCAACCTACTTTGCAGTGAATAAGTATCTAAGGCTGAAAGCTGATGATCTCTACTATTAACATTACAACATAACCCGATACTTAAACAAAAATTTCAAGCTATTATTTAACAAACAATTCAACATGGCAAAACAAAATCCAAAAACCAGCGATAAAGAAGCCATTGATCTTTTTCCTCTAGGAAAGGAAAATTACAAGTTGCTAATCATTGGTCTAGCAATTATTTTGTTAGGCTTTATCTTAATGATTGGGGGAGGATCTGACGACCCAAATGTTTTCAACGAAGACATTTTTAGCTTTAGGCGCATTACTTTAGCCCCTATTATTGTGCTTTTTGGGTTTCTTTTCGAGATATATGCTATAATGAAAAAACCAAAAGCTTAGATATTTTTCCCGATTACACATAAAAATTCCTTATGGATTTACTGCAAGCCTTGATCCTTGGAATAATTCAAGGATTAACTGAATTTTTGCCAGTAAGCAGTTCTGGACATTTAGAAATTGGAAAAGTTTTACTTGGTGTTCACATCGAGGAGAGTTTATCGTTTTCAGTTGCTGTTCATGGAGCAACTGTGCTGAGCACAGTTGTGGTTTTTCGTAACGATATCGTATCTATTCTAAAAGGTTTCTTTCAGTTTAAATGGAATACCGAAACTCGTTTTGTTCTCATGATATTTCTATCGCTTATACCTGTTGCCATCGTAGGTTTTTTCTTTGAACAAAGAGTAGAAAGCCTTTTCACCGGCAATCTCTTACTTGTTGGCTCTATGCTGCTTATTACGGCGGCTCTATTAACATTATCAATGGTTGTTAAACAACGTAAGGAAAAACCAATCGGTTTTGCCGATTCTTTAATTATTGGAATTGCTCAAGCGTTAGCAGTAATACCAGGGATATCCCGTTCAGGAGCCACTATTGCTTCAGGTTTAATATTGGGGAATAATCGCACAGAAGTTGCCCGATTCTCATTTCTGATGGTACTGATACCAATACTTGGTGCAAATTTCCTTGATATAGTTAAGGGCAATTTTTCTTCCGAAGCAGGTGCTGGAATTGGCGCAATTATTATAGGTTCAATAGCTGCTTTTGTATTTGGATACTTAGCCTGTAGATGGATGATCTCCTTGGTAAAAAAAGGTAAACTCATGTGGTTTGCCGTATACTGCTCAATTGTTGGTATTATTTCTATTCTTTCTGTGATTCTATAGCTTATATGAGATTTGATTTCGATAAGGATACGGATTGGAGAGAAGGGGTTGTGCTACTTTTCGACAAACCCTATGGTTGGACTTCATTCAATCTCGTTAGCAAAGTCCGTTCGCTGCTTTGGCATCGGCTGGGTTATAAAAAGATTAAAGTTGGACATGCTGGAACCCTCGATCCCTTGGCTACAGGACTTATGGTGATTTGCGTGGGTAGAGCTACAAAAAATGTGAACGAATTTCAAATGCAGGATAAAGAGTACATCGCCACATTCGGCCTTGGTGTAACAACTCCATCTTTCGATTTAGAAACCCAGAAAGATAAGGAATACCCAATACAACATATAAACGAAGCACTTATAAAGAGCATTTTACCATCCCTAGTTGGAGATCAAATGCAGGTTCCCCCTCTTTTCTCCGCTAAAAGTATTGATGGAGGAAGGGCATATAAACTTGCCCGTAGGGGTGTTAATATGGAATTGGAGCCATCACCTATTACCATTCACAAAATTGAACTAATTCATTTTGAATCACCAAAACTTACACTTAAAATTCGATGTAGTAAAGGGACGTACATTCGAGCCTTAGCCAGGGATATTGGAGCCGCCCTTGGATCGGGTGCACATCTAGCCGATCTTCGCAGAACCGCTAGTGGATCGTTCAAGGTTGAAAATGCAATGGACCTAACTTTTTTTGAAGAAAAAATAAATCGCTTGTAACCATATGCTATTTCTTCCGTATAAGGTGCACAGTGCTTGTTTTACTACCAATATTTTAATATTAGCCTAATATTCAATTGAATGAGAATCTTTTTTTTGGTATGGATACCCCTCAATTTTTAAAACAATGTGTCCTGCCAAAAGCCCATTTTTATGCAAAAAATAACAATAAATAACTAATAAACAATTCTTTAGAAATGAAATTATCGCAGTACAGGTACAATCTTCCTCAAGATCTAATTGCCAAATTTCCCATGGATAATAGGGATGAATCGCGATTAATGGTTCTGGATAGAAAAAATAGAAAGATTGAGCATAAAAGTTTTAAGGATATTATTCATTACTTTTCCGATGGAGATGTAATGGTATTCAACAATACTAAGGTTTTTCCAGCACGACTATACGGGAATAAGGAGAAAACTGGTGCTGAAATAGAGGTATTCCTCTTACGTGAACTTAATAAGGACCAACGCTTATGGGATGTTCTGGTCGATCCCGCTAGAAAAATCCGTATTGGAAATAAACTTTACTTTGGAGAGGATGATGTTCTTGTGGCAGAAGTAATAGATAATACAACCAGCAGAGGTAGAACTCTTCGTTTTTTATTTGATGGAAGTTATGACGAATTCAAGGAAACACTTTACCGTATGGGTGAAACCCCTTTGCCAAAGATGTTACGGCGCGAGGTTGTTCCTGAAGATAAAGAGCGTTACCAAACGGTATATGCAAAGCATGAGGGTGCCGTTGCTGCACCAACTGCAGGTCTCCATTTTAGCAGAGAATTACTCAAAAGACTTGAGATCAAAGGGATAAATTTTGCTGAGATCACCCTTCATGTAGGGCTTGGGAACTTTCGCAGCGTTGATGTTGAGGATCTCACAAAACATAAAATGGACTCTGAACAGATTGTTATTCCGGAAGAAGCCGTTAAAATTGTAAACCTAGCAAAAGATAAACGTAAAATGGTTTGTGCTGTTGGAACAACTGTTCTGCGTACTTTAGAGAGTTCTGTATCAACCGATGGACACCTCAAACCATTTTCGGGATGGACAAATAAATTCATTTTTCCTCCCTACGACTTTAGCGTACCCGATTCAATGGTAACCAACTTCCATCTACCACTTTCAACTCTTTTGATGATGGTTTCGGCTTTTGCAGGTTACGATTTTCTATTTGAGGCATATAGAATAGCTATTGCTGAAAAGTATCGTTTTGGCACTTATGGCGATGCCATGTACATTTTGTAATGAAATAAGATTTTTACAATAACTATTTAAGCCCGTTTCTTTCGGGCTTTTTTATTATAAAAACTGCATAATAATCGCTATTGCGAACAATGCAATCAATAAAAACTCTGGCCAAAACTTCTTTCGCGAACTGGTTAAAAAGTTTGATACAATGAATGAAACAGGAATCGCTGCTATGTAGCTCAGCTCAATTGAACAGAAAGGAACAAAAACATTGACAAAAAAAGTTATCACCAAAAACCATAAAAGAATGGTGTGATATTTTCGAATGTTGATTTTTTGTGTGTTAATTGATCTTAGCAAAAAAGCAGCCGATATTAAAAATAGTAATCCATTAAAATAATAGAAAATATTAAAGAACAATCCATAATCGGTTTTAACTCTTTCAGTATTCCATACCGCTTCAATTATTTGAGGAATAGCCCAAAGATTATCATTAATTAGGTACTGATAGAAAAAATAAAAAAACCATGGCGTTATAAAACCTGCAAGAACTGCAATCCAATCACGAAAATTAAAAGTTTTGATTATAATAATTGAAATAAAAACAAGAACAATATAAAAGATTGAGGGTAAATAGAACATCATTGCCAAAGAAATAAACATGCTTGCTTTGAACAACTTATCGAGGGGTTCTTTTTCATCGTAAATCGAAAAAAGAAAGTTGATCGCTATTGCAAGAAAAATGGCTGCGAAAATAGCCGGATTAAGTCTTTGCATTGGCAAAAAACTAGAAGCCAATAAAATATATAAAAAGGCTGGCAAATAAGATCTTTGCTTTATCAGAATATGCTTAGAATTGAGCTGAATCAAATAAAGACCTGTTAATAACACAATGGTAAATGCCAGAATCTTTGCCAAATATCCGTTGTTACTTATAATATTCGCAATTAGAGCATAGAGGGGCATTTGAACCTCATCAAAATAAAATATGACCGATAAACCTGTTAAAAACGATTTTAGCCATAAGAGAATTGCTAAAACAATTATTGTTGCAAAAACAATGGGTAGGGGTCGTTTGAAGAATTTTAAAAGCATCCTATTATAAGTTTTACTTTTTTATAAGCATGATATCCCTTCCTATATCTCTCCTAAAAAATTTCCCTTCAAAATTAATAGTATTGGCAAGCTGGTATGATTTTGCCAGTGCATCTGGCAATGTGTCGGATATGCCAACCGAAGCAAAAACACGACCACCTGAAGTTATCAACTTCTCTTCGCTGTTGTACTTGGTCCCAGCATGAAATAATATGGAATTATCCATTATGCTCAATCCCAGAATCTCCTTACCCTTTTGGTAAACATCGGGGTATCCTCCCGAAACCAGAATAACGGCTGTAGCCGTATGATCATAAAATTTTACTTTTGCCCTTGATAGCTCTCTTTTGGAAGCCATTATTAGCAATTCAAGAAAATCGGATTTTAATCGTGGAAGAACGACCTGTGTTTCAGGATCACCTAGACGAGCATTATATTCAATTACATACGGATCACCATTAACATTCATTAAGCCAGCAAAAATGAACCCAACATAGTCAATCCCATCCGCCTTGAGACCCTTAATGGTTGGCTCGATTATTTGCTTTACTACCTTTTCCATAAAGATTTCATCAGCAAAAGGGACAGGCGAAACTGAACCCATTCCACCAGTGTTTGGCCCTGTATCTCCCTCGCCAATACGCTTGTAGTCTTTTGCTTCGGGTAGCAATACATAGGTATCTCCATCGGTTAAGACAAAAACGGATAATTCAATTCCTTTTAGGAACTCCTCAATTACAACAATATCACCTGCTGAACCAAATCTACCTTCAAAAAATGCATTTAGATTATCCAAAGCTTCCTTAAACTCGTTGCAAATAATTACCCCTTTCCCAGCTGCTAAACCATCGGCTTTTAATACATAGGGTGGCTTTAAAGTTTTTAAGAAGTCTTTAGCTTTATCCTTGCTTGATGATGTAAAGCTTTGATAAGCCGCTGTAGGAATACCATGCCTTACCATAAAACTTTTTGAAAAATCCTTGCTCCCCTCTAGTATTGCCCCTGCCTTTGTTGGACCAATTACCGGAATAGATTTTAATGCATTATCATTTAGAAAAAAATCGTGTATGCCCTTAACAAGAGGATCCTCAGGACCAACAACCACTAAGTTGATCCTTTTTGACAAAACTAATTCTTTTACCTGGTCAAACTCAATGGGATTGATATCAACATTAATTCCATGAGCTGATGTCCCCGGGTTGCCTGGTGCAATATAAAGCTGTGTAAGCAGGGGACTTTGGGCAATTTTCCATGCTATAGCATGCTCTCTACCACCCGAGCCAATTAGGAGGACGTTCATCTGATTGATATTATTGATTTTTATCTTCGTAAAAATAAACCTTTACAATGGGATTGCCAACGGGTTTTTAAAAAAGAAAAGGGGCTAATCATCAGCCCCCCTTGTTTTATTCTTTTGTTTCTTTACTTTAAAATTATTCTTCGGGATATGCTCTTTGCTCCATCAAAAATCTTAATTATATAAACTCCCTTTGCCTTTCCCTGAATATTTATTACATCCCTAACTTCACCTTCTGATGGGGAATAATTCTCCTGAAATACCAAATGACCCGTTGAATTATAAATGGATACCTGAAGTTTTCTGGGGGTTAATAAACCTTCGATAATAAAATAGAATTTACCGTCCGAAGGATTTGGATAAATGTTAAAAGCCCAAGGGGTATATATATCAACACCAAGGGGTAACACAACAACTACTGCGCTATCGCGTGCCGAACAGCCATAATCATTGGTTACCTCAACCCATACATCAAATGTGCCTACACCCCAAAATTCAGCGTTAAACAGATAAGTTTGACCAGAAGACTCATCGAACCACAGGTATGTTGTAAATCCTTCTCCTGCATCAAACAGGTATTCCTCATCTATTTCCAGGTGAATAGTATCAGTGGCAATTGAGACAATAGGACTGGAATTAACAACTACCTCTAACTCATTGCTTATCCAGGTACACATGAACTCGGGTAAGTATGTCTCTACAGAATACACACCCTCCACTGATGCATAATAAGTATTACTTGTTGCCTCTGCAATAGGATCACCATTTAATAGCCACTGGTAATTTACTTCATACTCATCGGGATTATAAACACTAACCTCAAAGGTTACAAGAACTTGATCGTTAGCACACCACGTTAGAGGGTCATCGGTAGATATGATTGGCAATACGCTTTCAATAATACCAATAATAAATATATCACTTGCACCAGTGCAACCATTTACTGTTACCTCAACATAGTATTCTCCCGCTTCTGTAGCATCGAAATAATAATCATTTGCACCTGGAATTGGCTCGTCATTAAGATACCATTGATAGAAATCGGCATCTGCAATATCAACCTCAAAGGGAAATAATATTTCATCTCCTTCGCAGAAGGTTGATGGCATGCTGGGCACTTCCAGTAAAGGTTCTGGAATAGGATAAACGACTATTTCCTTTTCATTGCTAATGCCGGTACAACCATCAACGGTAACCTCAACGAAGTAGGTTCCCGATGCATTGGCAATGTACGTTTGCTGGGTGGCTCCCTCTATGGCTTCGTCACCTTCGTACCACTGGTAGATCCCATCAGCTATGTCCACGGTGAACTCCACAATTATTTCGTCGCCCTCGCAGTAGGTCAGCGCATCCTCTGTGCTGATGGAGGGGGTTGGAACGGGGTACACCACGATCTCCATCGCATTGCTAATGCCCGTACAACCGTTAACGGTAACCTCAACGAAGTAGGTTCCCGATGCATTGGCAATGTACGTTTGTTGGGTGGCGCCCTCTATGGCAACATCACCTTCGTACCACTGGTAGATCGCATCGGCCATGTCCACGGTGAACTCCACGATGATTTCGTCGCCTTCGCAGTAGGTCAGCGCATCCTCTGTGCTGATGGAGGGAGTTGGAACGGGGTACACCACGATCTCCATCGCATTGCTAATGCTCGAACAATCGTTAACGGTAACCTCAACGAAGTAGGTTCCCGATGCATTGGCAATGTACGTTTGCTGGGTGGCGCCCTCTATGGCTCCGTCACCTTCGTACCACTGGTAGATCGCATCGGCTATGTCCACGGTGAACTCCACGATGATTTCGTCGCCCTCGCAGTAGGTCAACGCATCCTCTGTGCTGATGGAGGGGGTTGGAATGGGGTACACCATTATCTCCATCGTATTGCTGATGCCCGTACAACCGTTAACGGTAACCTCAACGAAGTAGGTTCCTGCTGCATTGGCAATGTACGTTTGCTGGGTGGCATCCTCTATGGCAACATCACCTTCGTACCACTGGTAGATCGCATCGGCTATGTCCACGGTGAACTCCACGCTGATTTCGTCGCCCTCGCAGTAGGTCAGCGCATCCTCTGTGCTGATGGAGGGGGTTGGAATGGGATACACCATTATCTCCATCGCATTGCTAATGCCCGTACAACCGTTAACGGTAACCTCAACGAAGTAGGTTCCCGATGCATTGGCAATGTACGTTTGCTGGGTGGCACCCTCTATGGCAACATCACCTTCGTACCACTGGTAGATCGCATCGGCCATGTCCACGGTGAACTCCACGATTATTTCGTCGCCCTCGCAGTAGGTCAACGCATCCTCTGTGCTGATGGAGGGGGTTGGAACGGGGTACGCCATTATCTCCATCGCATTGCTAATGCCCGAACAACCGTTAACGGTAACCTCAACGAAGTAGGTTCCCGATGCATTGGCAATATACGTTTGCTGGGTGGCGCCCTCTATGGCTTCATCACCTTCGTACCACTGGTATTGCGCATCGGCCATGTCCACGGTGAACTCCACGATGATTTCGTCGCCCTCGCAGTAGGTCAGCGCATCCTCTGTGCTGATGGAGGGGGTTGGAATGGGGTACACCACGATCTCCAGCGCATTGCTAATGCCCGAACAACCATTTTCAGTTACCTCTACTGAGAATATTCCTCCGTTAGTGGCAGTGTAGGATGACTGGATTGCATCTTCAATTGCATAGCCACTTAGTAGCCATTGATAACTATCGCCTGTAATGTTGATAGTAAACAATACGTTAACTGGATCGCCATCGCAGTATTCCAGTTCATGTTCTGTGCTAATTATTGGTTCCGGGACAGGGAAAACAACAATTTCCAGCTCATTACTTGTGACGGTGCAGCCCTCAACCAGCATCTCCACGGAAAAGATACCCTGCATATTGGCGGTATAGGTGTTACTGTTTGCCCCTACAATTTCTGTATCGTTGATAAGCCACTGATAGCTATCGCCAGTAATATCAATGGTAAACAGAGTATTTATCGTCTCGCCTTCGCAGTATGTAAGATTATCTTCCGTACTGATAATAGGTTCTTCAACAACTCTTACGGTGAGCTCATTGCTTAGCCCAGGGCATCCATCGTCGGTAACCACTACGGAATAAACTCCTGCAGTTGTAGCCATAAATTCACTGGCATTAGCTTCTGGGATCTCATCGCCATTTAATAACCACTGGTAGCTATCGCCAGCAATATCAATGGTAAATGTAGTGCTGATCTCATCGCCCGGGCAGTAGATAAGGTTATGAAGGGTTGAGATTGTTGGTTCTGGTAGAGGCTTAACGATTATAGTAACCTCATCGGTACTCTGGCAACCAGTTGTTGTTACAATAGCCGTTACTGTGTAGGTCAGAGTTTCAATGGGAACAAATTCAACTCCATTTTCCACATCGTTATCCCACTCGTACACATCGGCATCGCCCGTTGCAGTTAGCGTAACCGGATCGCCAAAGCATACTGCGAAATCATCGGTAACCGAAATTGTGGGGAGAGGATTTATAAATAAAGTTACAGGAGTTGCATCGCTAATGCAAGTTCCATGGTTATCGGTTACGTAATAGGTGTAACTACCCACTTCGGTATGACCCGTTTCAAAGGTGTTGCCAGTATGCACCAAGGTTAGCAATTCTGCATCGGAATACCACTTGGCGGTTCCCACAGTGGTTGCAGTAAGTGGTGGAACCTCCTCGCCAATACAGATTGACTCATCAAGCGCCTCTGGTGCAGCAAGCCCAGAGGTAAACTCAAAGGCTCCCATATCGGGTTTTTCAGTATCGCGCAGTGCTCCATTAAAATCGTCTGTAATACCTGATATTGGGGTTGCTGCGCCATCCAGCGCACAATTCATATTGGAGATCAGGCTTAGGTCGGTATCGGAAGTAAAGTACGCTGGAACGTTAAGGCTATTGGCGTCTTTACCGGTTCCGGTTTGCCAGTTGGCGAGGGAGGTTCTTACAAAAGTAATAAACCCAATTGCAGAAGGTGCATGGTAATCGTTGTGGTTAATATCTGCAAAAACTGTTTTTGATGCTCCACAGTAAACAGCATAACGTGTACCAATTGTTTGGGAGTTGATTATTATGTTGTTCCTAACATCGAGAGTGTTGGCTGTTGTTATTGCAGGTGAAATGTATAACCCAGCGGTTCTGGAATTAGAACTTGTTTGATCGGTATTAAGATGTATGGTGTTGAAATAAACTCCATATCCTTCGCCACCAGTGATTGCAATTCCATAACCATTTCTGCCAACGTCCCAGTCACTGTATCCATACGATGCAATATCAGAAATAACATTGTTGTAAACTTTTATGTTAGATGATGTATTAGAAGAATTAATCCATATACCATTGCTTCCGTAACCAGGTAAAAGCGTATTCTTAATGTCCCGGATTTCATTTCCTGCAATATTTCCATTGGTGCTCGATCCTGAAATTTTTATTCCCGATGAAGTTGAAGTAGTTCCAGATAGGACACCAATAATATTATTATTTAATATGTTAAAACTTGTGGTGTTTTCAATAACAATACCACTTGTGTGAATTTTACTTTCAGTAACCATGGAACCAAGTTCGTTACCTGATATTAGAATTTGGCTTGAACTCCCTTTCGTTTGAATACCTATAAGCGACTTTGAAAAACTACAGTTTAACACTTCAGCATTGTTGACCCCATCGAGAGTAATGCCGAAGCCAGCAGAAGAGGCTCCACCAATCCCGTTTAAATTCTTAAAAGAGAGATTCTCTGAACCACTACCGGTTAAAACAATTCCACTCGATTCAGCAGTTCCGTTATTGGTAATGGTTAAGTCTCTTGTTGCACCTTCAACGGTGTTCGATCCATCAATTCCAAAATTACTAGCGTTAACCAAAAATAATGGATTATTGCTAGTCCCAACTATTTGGGTCGTTACCCCAGTTGCTGGTTTGATTATTACATAATTATTTGAACTGGAGCTAATTATTTCGTTTACTGTTAACGGGAAGGTTTCTGCTGTGGAGTAATTCTCATCAATCAGCATTAAGTAAACAGGAGCGTTTACTCCAACCAGGTTAAGGTCGGCAATTGCTTCGGTAATTGTGCTATAATCTCCACCCGTCCCTAAAAGATAGGTTCCCGATAGGTATGACCGAATGGTTCTGCTACCCTCTGGTGCAGTAACTGTGGGAGTATATGGAGGATCCTCACCAATGGTTATGCCAATGCATTCAGCATCCACAACGTTCTTGTCGGTCGCATTCTCAGCAATATCAAAGGCTAACCAAAAATAGTTAGTGCCTTCAAGTAATTCCTGTGCTGGATTAATGCTAAAGGTACCATCAGGCGATAAAATGGTTTCACCAACTTTAGTTCCTGTTGTGAAGGTAGAATTAGTGCCGGTGTAGTATAGCTTTGCGCCTGTTATATCGGCAGGATTGGTGGTGCCGTTTGTGCTGAACTCCATGCTGCTAACCTGCAGTGCAGGTGAATTTCCCGTTGTAACTATTTCAATGCCAATAATCAGATTATCTTGTTCTCCCCTCATAATAATATCTGTTACCAGCTGAGAGGTAGTTGAAGATTGATAAATTTGTGAAAGTTCCTTTACCCCGATGGCAAAGTAACCAAGCTCAGTGATAACATCCGATGAAATTTTGTTTTCAACGGGTTGTTCCGTGCTAACTAAATCGTACGCTCCTGTTAATGTTGATGATTTTGCCAAACCGCTCTCCGTTGTCAAACTTGGGTTATCCTGTGTTACTCTAACTTTGGTACTTGTAAAGTTTTCTGCTTCGGAGATAATTTCGGCTTTCCAGTACCTGTTTTGCAGACTAGCATCTTGAATGTATAGCCCTTCGGAACCCCCGGATGATTCGTCAAAAACTTCGACCCTGATTACAACCTGACCACCAACAGATGAAGTTGGATTAACCAGTTCAAGGAAATTGTTTTCCCCTTTCTTAATCGGGAAAAGGTAAGTTGAGCCACTGGCTAACGAAGCAGGAAGAGTTAAGGCTAAAGGCCCGTTAATGTAACCTGTGTTTCCTGTTTGGATAATCAAATCGGTAGGCAGAGTCCCTGTAATTGTTGGAAAGTTTGATTCGGTAGAAACAATATTCCCTGAATTGTTTGATGAAAGTTTAATCTTTCCTACATCAACCGAACTTCCAAGCGTAATATTTTGATTGGATGCCAATTCAAGAGTACCACTTAATGTTGTTGGAAGCTCGAACCCTGTTGTGATTGGATCAAGTGCAGTTGAGTAAGTAACACTATAGATTGAGCCCGCACTAATGGTTGGAGCCTGATCAAACGAACCGGCAACCGAGGAAGAACTTCCACCCCTATGTACAACAGGATTAGATCCAACACCGTTCCCAAGGGTAATATTGTTAGCTCCGGAAACAATTCCTTTTAAAAGATTTATTCTGTTTGTCACCAACCCTGAGCTAAATGTTACTCCCGCAGAATTTGAAATAGTAATGCCCGCAAAAGGGGTTGTAGCGTCGCCAATAGTTCCTGCGCCCGAAGTATTTTGTGGCCCGTGAGCACCAATAAACGTTAAAAGATTTGAACCTGTTGAAGAATTGTTGGTTATAAGACCATTGTTAATAATATTACCAGTATTACTTGAATTCCCAATAAGATGAATTGTATTACTCTGCGTGTTTAGAGTTGTTCCTGTGTTAACTGTGATATCACCATACACATTGGTCGATGCATTTAATAAAACCGACTTTGAATTAGTTGTATTGTCAATAACTAAATTGGTTGTGTTTCCCTGAATACGAAATTCGAAAGGAGAAGGTGTGGCATCTATTCCAGCTTGCAAGACTCCTCCTGTAATATTTAATGATGATCCATTTAGTGCGTAATCTAATGGTGTAGTAGCCTCACTTCCCTTTACAAGATTAATCGTGCCGCCAGAAATATTTATTGTATTATTTGATGATACTAAACCGAATGAAGCAGTGTTTTCAGTATTGCCTTGAAGATTAACATTTACTTCTCCATCAGAAAGGGTGAAACTAACAGCGTTTGTAGTGTATAACCTGCTAGCTAGATTAAGGGTTCCCCCATCAATGATAAAGGTAGCACCAGCCCCTGCCGAAAGGGAATTATTAGCAGTACTCCCAACGTTATATATCCCATCCGAGATTCGTAAAAGCCCGTTAACTGTAGTCGGTGCATTTTGACCCAGTACCTCAAAGTTGGGATTGTTAAGCCAAAAGCCGCACGATTCTGATATTGTATATCCAATTGAAGAAAACACATTATTTGAAACAGCTGCTGTTCCTGAAATTTTTAGCGTTCCGTTGGTTAGGGTAAGGAAATTTGTCGTTGAGCCATTCCTTATGCTAAATGTTCCATTGGCAACTATTTCGGCAATATTACTGAAGGAATTACCCTTGTTTACAACCATAAAACCAAGATTGGTTGTGCAGTTGGCATTAAAGGTTTGGGCGTTTGTCCCAGAAAAAGTTATGCGACCAACAATAGCATCTGATGTGTAGAAATTCATTGTGCCATTATTGGTAATATTCCCTGTTACCGAAAGATTTGCATTAGTGCCGGATGTTACGCTGATACTCCCAGTTTCTGCAACATCTACCTTTGCTCCGCTGAGCGTGTACGATTGCATGGCCAGCGTCCCGTTTACGGTAAGATTATTGAAACTCCCTGTTGCGTTAAGGGTAACAGTATGGCCTGTTTCAATTAGTATATTATCCGATATTGTAGGAATAGTTCCCGAACTCCAAGTTGATGTGCTATTCCAGTTTCCAGTTCCAGTTGAAACTATCTGCCCAGCCTCAAGCGTTGCCTGATTTCCTGTTAAATAATCTGATTCAAGTTCGTAGTATGCAGAAATTCTGAAGTAGTATGTTGTTCCGGGGAGAAGATTGATGATTGCCTGGGAGTATTCGGTTCCTGTCTCTGCCTGAGTTGTCGAAGTAATATCACTTCCGTATTGGGAATAGTTTATGTCATCGGTAGAGATGTAAACCTTAAATCCTGTTTCGTTGGTTGAATTATCGGTCCATTTAACGGTCATGCTGGTTTGAGTAACACCTTCCACACCAAAACTTGTTGGAATTCCATTTGCTGCTTCGGGTCTATAAACGCGTACCTCATCAACAAACATGTTCATCCCAAACTTACTTGTTGCCTTGAGAAGAATATAATTTTCGCTGCCAGAAAAAAATTCTGGTATTTCAAACTCATACTTATACCATCCGTCGGCGCTTTCAATTGGTTCTGCTGTTATAGGTCGATTAATTGTCCCAAGTAAAAATGCGTCGGTTAATTCTGCAGAAGTGTTGACATAGAAATCCACATAATCCTGCTTTAATGGAATCCCTTCATCACGGTACATCCAGAATTGCAACCTAGGACTATTAACATCCGAAAGATCAATTGCTGGAGAAATAATTACCGCACTAGTATTTGTGGGGTATATGTAACTATAAAACCCAAGCATACCAGCACCCGAATAGGGCATGCAGTTTGGTGTAGTGCCAATTGTCCATCTATCCCAAAGACCTGTTCCTGATACTTGTGATTGCGTCCATCCTGTTGGAGGAAAGGTTTCTCCATCGAACGATTCCAGCAAATATGTTTGTCCGTTTACGGTTCCTGCCCATAGAAGTAAAACCAACAGAAAGGTTAGTATTCTATTCGGTCTCTTCTGTTTCATATCAATTTTTTAAAAAAACCAATAAAAGTATTACAAGTTAATGACTTTATTTTAGAAAAGGGTTAATAGTATACGTTTTTTTGAAACAAAATGTTTTTCTTCAAAATATTAATCCATCTAATAAACCTAATGGGGATAAAAAAAGTTCAAAGAACTACCCATAAACTTTAGTCATTTCAAATAAAGTGATATAATGCACTAAAAAAGATAATTACTAAGCAATTTTTTTAGTAAGTTAGCATAAATATTGATGTATGAGTTTAATTTCACAGTGTTTCACAGAGTAATCAAAGAGTTCCACTGGGTACTTTGGGTTTTCGTATTATTAAAAATACACCGTGCTACATTGCGAGTCCACTGTGTAACTCTGTGTAACAAGTTGTTTGTTGATTACAATTAAGCACAGTAAGCGTTTTTTATCTTTTGCTTTTTAGAAACCCAAAACCTACTTTTGCGTAAACATCTAAATAAATGCATGTTTTAATTTGATTATTGGGATTGAACTTATACCGTGCAAGTTTCAGGTAAACAATGTTAACTACTTTTTTGTTTGTATCTTTGCAAATCGCAATTATTTAATTAGGAAAACTTAATGGCCATGAAAAAAATATACTTTTTTTTACTAATGTTGTTTGTATCCACGTCGATATTTTCCCAAACAGCAACAGCTCCGTCATTTGGAACAGGAACATCTAATGATCCATACGAAATAGAAACACTAAATAATTTATATTGGATTTATGTTGATGATTCCAGATGGGACAAGCACTATGTACAAATGGGAAATATTGATGCTTCCGATACTGAAGATTGGTTCGATGGTCAGGGATGGTTCCCAATCGGAACTGAAACCAGCCCTTTTACTGGTAGTTATGACGGTGGCGGTTACTCAATTTCAAACCTATTCATTGGCGAAAAAGAAGTTGAAGATTTTAACTATGGTGTCGGCCTCTTTGGTTTAACCAGTGAAGTTACCACTATTCAAAATCTTACTGTTAGTGCTTATGCATTAGGATACCAATATGTAGCAGTTTTAGTAGGGATAAATGCTGGTTCAATTACTAATTGTAATGTTTCTGGTGAGATTGCTGGTGAAGTTATCTTAGGGGGGATAACTAGTGAAAATACAGGATTTATATTCAATTGTTATTCAAGCGTAGAGGTTTCTGGTATCTCATCATTGGGAGGTTTAGTTGGGGTAAATGAAAACAACATTGATTTCTCAGGAGCAACAGGGTTGGTTAAAAAAACATCGGGAACAACTACTTCACAAATTGGAGGACTTGTAGGAGTTAATAATAGCGATATTAGCAATAGTTTCTCCTCGGTTAATGTTTCGGCAAGTGGAACACTAAGAGTTATTGCAGGCGGATTTGTGGGTGAAAATACTGGCTCAATCTCAAACTCATACTCAAGAAGTACATTATCAACTGGAAGTACAAGTACATTTTCATCAAATCATACAGGTGGTTTTGCTGGCAAAAATTCCAGCGAGATTACAAATTGCTTCTCTGCAGGACTTGTTTCAGCAGCAAGCACAAACAAAGGAGGACTTGTTAGCTTGAACACTGGTACAATATCTAATAGTTTCTGGGACTCCGAAACATCGGGAATTGCAACAGGTTCTAATGGCACACCCTTAACCACAGCCCAAATGAAAACCAAGAGATCCTTTACCTCGGTTGATTGGGATTTTCTTGAGGTATGGGCAATTCAGGCATCACAGAACAATGGGTACCCCTTCTTGCCTTCTTGGTTTAAGTGGCTAGGTGGTTCTAATAGTTGGACAACAAATACCAACTGGGATAAAGGCACAATTCCATCTAGCGATGATTACATTAGTATATCAGCACAATCTGTTAACCCTAGAATTACAAGCAGCGTCTCAATTAATTATATGGTTATTGGTAATGGCGCAGAACTAACCACTTCAAGTTCAGGCGTTCTTACTATAAAGGATGATGGAGTTTTGGCAGTTAATCCTGAAGCAAGAATTACATCAAATGGAACTATTACCAATAGCGAAGGCGTTGATGGCCTGCTAATCGAGTCTGATGATATCAGCACTGGTTCGGTTATATTAAACAATTCAGGGGTATTAGCCACCGTTCAACGTTACGTTCCCGGCTCTCAACAATTCCACCTGATCTCATCACCGGTTTCAGGGCAAAGTATTGCCAACTTCTTAAATGAGAATACTGGTGTAATTTCTCAAAATGGAAGCCTTTACGCTATGAGGCATTATATTGAAACCACAGGTTGGTCATCGTTTTACACTCTTGCACAATCCGGAAATTTAGAACCAGGCACTACCTACTCTGTGGGGTTGGCTTCACCCGGAACTCTAGAATTTAAGGGAACCCTGAACTCTTCAAACATTACCCAAAGTATTGACAGTACTGTATATGGATGGAACGGCATAGGAAACCCGTATGCCTCAGCATTAAATGCCAAGGTTGGAGAAAGTAGTCTTTTATACAATTATGGCAATCAACTTAGCATTACTCATTACGGGTTATATATATGGAATCCGACAACTAAACAATACGAAGTAATTAATGGTGTCCCAGAGTTAACCCAGGACTACATAGCATCGGGACAGGGCTTTATTGTAAAATCTAAAACTGGCGGAGGATCTGTTACCTTTGAAACAGGTATGCGTGCGCACCAAAATCCAGATTTTTATAAATCGGGTAAAGTTAGTGAAGGGTGGAGTAAATTAGTTCTGCAGGTTGAGAATGCTGCTTCCCAGGTTTTAAAAACATCCATCGCCTTCAATGCTGACATGACTTCAGACCTTGATGTGGGTTACGATGCAGGTCTTTTTAGCGAAAACTCTTCCTATAAGTTTTACACTAGGATGCCTATGGAAGAAAACGATTTGAACCTTATGGTTCAGGCGCTACCCAACAATTGGGATGAGGTAATGGTTATTCCCATTGGTTTGCAGTACAATGTTACCGAAAACAAAGCTGTTACATTTTCGGTATCGTCTATGTCGTTGCCCGATGATTTAACTGTTTGGCTCGAGGATCGGGAAGCCGGTATTTTTACAGTTATCAATTCCGAGAGCTATTCCGCAACCATATCCCCAGATGCTGAACCACTTGGTCGCTTCTTCCTACATATTGGTATGGCTGTTACCAGCGTTGAAATAACCACTCCTGATGATCTCAATTACTGTGAAAATGAAGTTGTGGATGTTACCTTTACTGCTAGTGCCGTTGGGGTAAACTATCAATGGTATAGAAACGAGGAGTTAATCCCCGATGCTACCTTAAAAACCTACAATGCTACCGAAGAAGGCAGCTACAAGGTTGTGGTTTCAGTGGGTGGTTCTTCAGCGGAGTCGGAACCTAGAATGATTATTATAAATGCATTACCATCGGTAACTATACCCGCCGACTTTGCTGTTTGTCTTGGAGAAGCTGTTACCCTTACTGCAACTGGTGACGCCGATCTTTTAGAATGGGACAACGGTGTGATCAACGGCGAGGAGTTTATCCCTACCGAAACCACTTCCTATACCGTTACAGCAACCATAACCGCTACAGGATGTCAGACAACCAAAGAGGTTACCATAACGGTTAATCCGTTGCCCGAGGTTGATGTTCCCGACAACTTTGAAATTTGTTTTGGAGAAGTTGTTACCCTTACTGCAACAGGTGACGCCGATCTTTTCGAATGGGACAACGATGTTATCAACGGCGAGGAGTTTATCCCTACCGAAACCACTACCTATACCGTTACAGCAACCATAACCGCTACAGGATGTCAGACAACTGAAGAGGTCACCATAACGGTTAATCCGTTGCCCGAGGTTGACGTTCCCGACAACTTTGAAATTTGTTTTGGAGAAGCCGTTACTCTCACCGCAACAGGGAATGCAAACACATATGAATGGGACAACGATGTGATCAACGGCGAGGAGTTTATCCCTACCGAAACCACTACCTATACCGTTACAGCAACCATAACCGCTACAGGATGTCAGACAACCGAAGAGGTCACCATAACGGTTAATCCGTTGCCAGAATTAATCCTTGCTTCGGATGAAATTAGTATCACCATTCTGGAGCAATACCTTTTTGATGCGGGTGAAGGATTTGAGAGTTACCTCTGGTTTGATGGTTCAAATGAGCAGACATACTTGTTTGTGGGATCTGACTGGGGAATAGGTGTTTATGATGTTTGGGCTGAAATAACCAACCAATACGGTTGCTCTACCCGCGATAGCACTATTGTTAACGTAGGACCTACCAGTGTTGAGGTAATCTCGCCATGGAGCTTTAACCTCTATCCAAATCCATCACAAGGAGAAATAAATTTAGATATTAGTGGCCTAACATCGCAAAAGGTTAACATTACCATTCTAAATTCTATTGGTAATATGGTTTACCAGAAGGAGTATATCCCATCTGATGGAGTTCTTCAGGATATAATTAGGCTGAACGATAAGGCTAAGGGTGTTTACCTAATTACAATTAGTGATGGTAAAAACAAATTGAGCAAGAGAATTGTTATTAATTAATAATACTAATAAGGTTGTTTATAGGAACTACTTGTTTGTTAGTAAAAATTTCAACCATTTGTAAAAGAAAAGTTTCTAAATTTGCATCATGAATAAAAAGGAGAAAATAGATACAAATAGTAATTTAGACGAAAAGTATGGGATGTCCCGCAGAGAAGCCATTCGCAAAATGGGTTATGCTGCCTTTGCTGCTTCAACAATGTTCCTTTTGCTTAACAATCCCACAAAAGCATATGCACAAAGCCAAAACGATCCCGGTGATCCCGGTGATGACTGGGAATGGTAGTTGATTATAATTTAACACTTAAGCCAATCCTGTGGCTTACCTGGTAAAGAAAATAGAGCAATCCCACATCCTTTGGTTCGAAGCAAGCAACCAGTGGGCGCAATTCGATGAGCAGCAATGGCTCATCTTTTGCTTTTATAATGATGGGGTAAAGCAGGAAAAGGCCGTAAAAGAATTGTGCAAAAAGTTCTCTTTCCAAATCCAGGCAGCCCAATCATTTGTTGATAACATCTATTTCTCTCTCGATAATCTTTTTTATCCTACATTCGAAAAACCTGATTTTTCGGCTTGCGCTAAAGTGGCAGCATCCTATAAACTGGGAAAAACTAAATCACATCTCTACTTATTCAATGGCAAACCCTTTCGAATTGTTTACGGCTCTCCCTGGCTTGAAAGCTATATTCATCTGCCACTTGCCCACCTCGAGACTGAGGATAATAAAACAGATACTTATGAAATCGAAGTTTTCCCATTCGAGAATCGATTCGCCCTTAGGGTAAACAAAGGGAATTCTAAAACTCTAACCGCCGATGAGCCGGGTCAGATAAAACGGCTTCTATACATTGAATTAACAAATTTCTTTTACGATAAAAAGGAGAGTGAGTGGATGGCATTTCTTCACGGCTCGGCCCTTAGAAAAAATAATGAAATTATTATTCTAACATCTACTGGAGGTTCTGGTAAAAGCACAATGGCAGGTCTTTTAATGCTAAATGGTTTTGATTTTTTTTCAGATGATTATATACCGGTAGAAGCACAAAGTGAAAAGGCTTACCCTTTCCCAGCAGCATTATGCCTAAAAAATGATGCCATTTCTCTGCTCGAATCAAAAGGGCTGAAATTGCAAGCTACAACAAAAGGCAAACTTGCTTATGCAAAGCCAGCACAAAATAGAATGCAAAATCAGGCATGTAAAATTAGAAATGTTGTTTTTATTAAATACTGCAAGGAAAAGGATCTAGTATTTGAACCAATATCTACACTTGAAGCACTTTACCATTTTCTTCAGGAGGCATGGGTTGGCGATAACATGAAACGTGCAGAGCAATTTTTAAATTGGTTTACTCAGCTAAAATTCTATAAGCTGGTTTACGGGAATAACGAAAAAGCCATAGAAAAACTTGGCAAACTAATAGAACAGGGTTGAATAAAAAACAACTATACTATCTGATATCAAGCATTCTCTCGCTTGATCAAAAGCCCGATAATGCCCATGAAGTTATCAAGCGGTTACCTCAAAATAAGGAGGATTGGCAAAAATGGGTTCAGCTGGGTAGCAAACACCTTGTCCTTCAATCGTTGTTTCTATCGCTTAAAAGGCATCAATTGCTTTCATATTTTCCCGATGATTTAACCGAATACCTAAATTACATCCACCAGCTAAACATTGAGCGAAACCAAAGTATTACCGAACAGGCTAAAAGCCTGCAATATCTTTTTGACAAGGAGGGTATTGTTTGCATCTTTATGAAGGGAACGGGTAATATTTTCGACGGGCTTTACCACGATATAGGTGAACGAATGGTATACGACATGGATATTCTGGTAGAGGAAGATAAAATGCTAAAAGCTGCTCAGGCACTTTTAGATGTTGGCTATAAAACCCAAAAGAACTTTAATCCGTTGGCATACCCTTCTACCATGCATTATCCAATTCTTCTTCGTGAAGATTGTGTTGCCGGAGTGGAAATACATCGTTTGCCTGTCCAATATCAATATCTTAAATCCTTTCCCCCTGAAAGAGTTTTTGAAACAAAAAAGCCATCCACTGTCCAAACAGGTTTTTGGGTAATGAGCGATAGCAATAAAATCATCCACAATTTTCTGCATTCGCAGTTAATGCACAATGCTCACTATCATGCTGATGTTTCATTAAGAGACCTATATGATATTCTATTAATGAGTAAAAGAAAAGACATAGTCAGGGTTTTTAAAGATTTTAAACGCTATCAAAAAGAAAGCAATGCATATATCCAACTAATGTATAAGGTTTTTGGCTTACCTATTCCCAACTCGTTGAGAAAGACCTATTGCAATGCATTTTTCTTCACCCGACACAACATGACACTGGCCATGAATCGAAAGCAATTGATGATATATCACTTAGTTATATCAGCTTTCATTAAGTATATCGCTCTCCCCTTCCGAACCATTTTTGACAAAAACGCTAGAAATTATGTTTTTTCTCGTTTAAAGAATAAGCATTGGTATAAGGAACACATGAATGCCTATAAAAGAAAGTATTTTGGAAAAAGAAAGGTGAAGTAACTTTTCGAAAGGATATTACTCTATAAGACCAAATTGCAGACCCCTATTCTTGACCTCTTCCAACAATTTTTCAAGTCCATATTTCATATTTTTCTCTGCCTTTTTCGAGTCGTGGAAAACAACTATGGCACCAGGGTGTAAGTTGTTGAGAACTATATTAGCGCAACGCTTGGGTGTAACCCAACGGCTGTAGTCCATGCTTAAAACGTCCCAAAGAATAACCCTATAGCGCTCTTTAAGAACACGAAATTGAACTGCTTTAATCCTTCCGTAAGGAGGGCGGAAAAGATCACTTCTAATAAGATCGGCCGCTAGATCAACATCCTGAACATACTGTCCTGTTCGGGTTTCCCATCCCTTGAGGTGGCTATAGCTATGGTTTCCCACTGAATGGCCCTCATCAAGTATTCGTTGGTATATATCGGGATGCATCTCAACCTTCTTACCCAAGCAAAAGAATGTTGCCTTAGCATCGTACTCCCTTAACTTATCCAAAACCCACGACGTAACATTCTCAGTTGGTCCATCATCAAAGGTTAGGTAGATCTTATTATTGTCGCTGGGCATCCTCCAAACTACGTTTGGAAAAAGATTGGTAAAAAATCTTGGAGGGCTAAGATTTATCATAGTCTGTTAATCCATTGAATATTTACGAACAACCAAATCATAAAGATTTTCTATCTCTTGCTTATGGTCAAGTTCACCATGAGCTGTAGCCATTTTATGCAACTCCTGAAGTATATAGAGGTTTAACTCTGTTTCGTTCCTTACGTTTCTGAATAGATTGTCGGGTAGAGAAAGGAAAAACATCAACTCTTCAGCGCATTGTTCCATGTAAATGGTTGAATACTCTATCCCTTTTTCGTTAGCTCCAGCACTATAGTATCCCTCTATTAAAGCAAGAGCAAAAAAATTAAAGGGGACTAAATGTGGGGGTACTAACTCCATACATTTGTCAAGTGCAAAAATTGCAGAGTCCCTTTTATTCTCTTCTACCAATGCGCGAGCAAGCCTTCCAAAGATATTTCGATAGTTGGAAATGATTCTTGTACTGTTTTCGTTGAGATAAACTTTGGGATCATTAATACTTCTCAACTGGTAATTATTCATAAGGTTGTTATACAGGATCTCTGTGTCAACCGAACCATATCTACCTCCAATTCTTGGCGCTTCAATTGGGACTATTTTGTATGCTAAACCTTCGAGTTGAAAAAATTTATCAAGATTTTGGTATGTATCGGTGCTAACTGTAATAGCAAAGTAAGCAGGTCGTTCCCAATTATTATATGCCATTAGATCCATTAGAAAAAGTCCATCTTTCATCAAATAATTACTGGGTATTCTCCACTTCATTGTATCAACTACCAAGTTGAGCCGTTCCTCCCTTATAACATTTTTACTGATAATTAAGTCCTTGTTAATAGGTAGAAATAGATTTCGAGATGGGAAGAAGTCAATCTTTTGGTTTCTTTCAAATGGAGAGTTTACCTTAGTATTTGGATCATCGCTAAGAACAAAGTCAATGGCTTGCTTAACGTGAACGTGTTGCGCTATCCTGTCAGTTGCCAATATCACATCGCGTGCTCCGATAACATATTTTTCATTAGTCATACTTACAGGCAAAGGATCTGATTCATATGCCTTTCGCTTCATCTGATCGATATACCAGTCGGCACGCAGATAACTTAAGTTGCTAACCCTTACATCGGTACGTACGCCCTCCACTTCCTGAGCATACCAAAGGGGAAAGGTGTCATTATCTCCATAGGTAAAGATTATGCCATTGGGTTCACAGGTGTTCAGCGCATTATAGGCAAAATCGACAGCCAAATAACTACCTGACCGATCATGATCGTCCCAATTCTCATATGCCATGAGTCCTGGAACAAAAACTAAGCAAAGCGTTGTAGTAATCACTGCACCGGGAGCCTTATCGATAGCTTTTCTAACGGCTTGGAATAAAGCAATTACCCCTAGTCCAATCCATATGCTAAAAGCATAGAAACTACCAGCATAAGCATAATCTCTCTCTCGTGGTTGGTAAGGTGTTTGGTTAAGGTAAACTACAATTGCAACTCCAGTGAGGACAAACAATAGCGATACCACCCAAAAATCTTTCTGCTTTCGCAGGTATTGAAAAATAAGCCCAGCAATTCCCAAAATAAAAGGGAGCATATAGAGCCGATTATGGGCCTTATTTCTAAACGTAGCGGGAAGTTCATCCTGTGGTCCAAGGCGGGGAGAGTCGATAAAAGGAATACCGCTTATCCAATTTCCCTTTACAATTTCGCCATGTCCCTGAATATCGTTTTGCCTACCGGCAAAGTTCCACATAAAGTATCTCCAATACATGTGCCCCAGCTGATATGAGAGGAAAAATCTGAGGTTCTCACCAAAAGTTGGAACATACCTGATCTCTAATTCCCCTCCTCTACCTGAAAGCCTAACTGGACGACCCTTAAAGTTGCTCCATTGCTTGTATGCCTCAACGTGTCGGGGTTCAGAACTATACATTCTGGGGAAAAAAGAAATGAAACGTTCATCGTACTTAAGTTCTGCTTTACGCGAAGCAACAACATATTTACCATCCTTTTGTATGTATTGCGGACTACCCTCCATGCGATCAATCAAGGGTGCGTCAAAGGAGTGTCCCTTTATAAGCGGGCGATCGCCATACTGTTCACGGTTCAAGTAGTATAGCAGTGAAAACATGTTATTTGGACTATTCTGATCCATAGGAGGTTTGGCTGCTGAACGGATTACTATAATGGCAAATGAACTATAGCCGATGATAATTACAGTAAAGCTTAGCAGAATAGTATTTAGAATGGGTTTTATATTCTTATGAGTATAGCGAATCCCCCAAAATAAAAGAGACCCGATTAACAAAAAATAAAAGAAAACTCCGGATTTATATGGAAGTCCAAATCCATTGACAAATAGTAACTCAAATTTAGAGGCAAATACCACAAAACCCTGAATTATTCCATACATCACAACCCCCAATAGCAGAACACTTAATGCCAAAGCCTTCACCACACCCCAAGGTGTGACCTGATACTTACGGAAGTAATACACCATAACTATTGCGGGTATTGCCAGAAGGTTCAGCAGATGAACTCCTATTGAAAGCCCCATAAGGTAGGCAATCAAAATTATCCATCTGTTTGCATAGGGCTCATCGGCTACATTTTCCCATTTGAGAATTGCCCAAAAAACCAATGCCGTAAAAAGTGAAGATGTCGCATAAACTTCAGCCTCAACAGCTGAAAACCAGAATGTATCTGAAAAAGTATAAGCTAAAGCACCAACTAAACCTGCACCCATAATTAAAGAAAGTTGGGTAAGCGAATAGGTTTCGTTATCGGTTTGCACCAATTTGCGAGCAAGATGTGTTACAGACCAAAAAAGGAAGAGAATGGTAAAAGAGCTGGCCAATGCCGATAAGGAGTTAGCAAAAATTGGAATAAGCTCTTTGGTTGGTGCCAGCATGGTGAAGAACCTCATGAGAAGCATGAAAAAGGGTGCTCCCGGAGGATGACCTACAATCAATTTATATCCACTAGCTATGAATTCGCCACAATCCCAAAAACTAGCTGTGGGCTCAATTGTGAGAAGGTAAACAATGGTTGCTATGGCAAAGGCAAACCATCCAGTAATATTATTAATCTGCCTAAACTTAATTTGATCAAATTGTTGCATTAATTGGGATTTGAAATTAAGGGGGCAAAAGTACTATTTTTTTTATTAGGGAAACCAATAAATCAACATGTTATGCAAACGCTGTTTGTGATTGCATATTATTATTCAGATATTTTTTTTTACAAAAAGGTTGCTTTGATTTTGAAATTTTCTGAAAATTATAAAGCCAGTATTCGCATCACCTTGATACACTGCACTCTAAAGAGCGTGGCCTGACATTTCTGCCAAATTCTCTTTTTCAAATGAATAAATGTTTTATTTAAGTGTTAAATACAATGATTTGGTTCTTAATCAACCAGCTTTAAAATCAAGAGAAGTTCGTCCTTGAGGGCACGAAGAGCACACTGGAAGTACGTTGCGATTTCTTATTAATCTTTTTCTAAAATTGTTGTAATGGTGCGAAAACCATATTTCGTGAATGGATTGGCTGATGATTGTTCCCATAATATAGGTTGCACTTTTATCAAAGCAACAGGGGACAACCCATCCGTCGTGGGTTACAGAAAGTTTAAACCAAGGTGCAGAGCATGAGCTATTAACTTTTCCTTTTAATGCTATGTTCCCGTCATTTGTAATCTCGTAACGGCTGTATTTTGTGCCCAAAGGAACTTTGTTCTCTGCATCATCGGGGTTTAACAGGTGTGCAGTTTTAACACGAATTCCATCAACCTTAAGTTTTTTGCCAAATTCAACAAATTCCTTAATATGGTTTACGTTATCCTTTAATGCCAGCAACTCTAAAATAACTAAAGGATATCGAGCATTTTTATCGAGTTTTGTTTTCTGAATAAAATCTATTCCCTCGATTATTCTGCTTAAATTACCTCCTCTTCGATATGTTCCAAATTCCTTTTCAATGGGAGAGTCAATTGTGATAACAATCTTCTTCAAGCCACTGTTTATAATTTTCATTGATACTTCCTCATCAATAAGCATGGCATTGGTTGCCATCTCTGAAATCATTCTCTTTGAGGAGGCATAACCAATCATATCGAAAATATTGAAATTCATTAATGGTTCTCCCTGAAAATGGAGTAAAACGGTAAATGCAGTTGGTGAAATCTCGTCAATAATTTGAATAAAACGGTTTAAAGGCATGTCGCCAATTTTCCTACCAAGTTTACCTATGCCCGTGGGGCAGTCTGGGCAATTTAAGTTGCAGCGAGTAGTTGGTTCTATGGAAACGCTAATGGGTTTTCCTAAAAGAATAGGATAGCGAAATGATCTTGAAAAAAAATAACCCACTCCACACAAGAGTAGGTTTAATGCTCTGCGAAATGTGAAATGTGATAGGTAAAGAATGAACTCTTTCACCCTAAGTCAATTAATGCTATTACTCAATATTTTGATTTTAATTTGAGTCCAGTATTTCAAATAGCTCATCGAGCTTTGGCGTAAGAATTATTTCTGTTCGCCTATTCTTCTGACGTGCCTCGGGTGTTTTGGCTGGATCAACCGGAAGATATTGACTTCGACCTGCTGCAGTTATGCGAACTGGTGATATTTTAGTACCATCTAAAAGTATTCGCACAATTGAAGTAGCCCTTTTAACGCTAAGATCCCAGTTGTCGACAAGTTCTCCGCGTTCGGGAAACCTTACATCATCAGTATGCCCCTCCACCATGATGTTTATATCAGGATTTTGCTCTAAAACAGGAATAAGTTGCTTCATGGCCGCTACTCCATTGGCATCCACAACATGGCTTCCTGATTTAAACATTAGTCTCTCATCAAGCGATACGTAAACTTTTCCATTCTGCAACTTAACGCTTAGCCCTTTACCCTCAAAACCGAAAAGGGCATCGGATACCTTACGACGAAGAGCCATAACGGCTGAATCTTTTCGGGCAAGAATTTGCTCCAACTCAACCAGACGTGCGTTACGATCATCCAAATCCTTTTTTAGCTGATCTAAATATGTCTGAAGTTCTTCAAGATTCTTTCTACGAAGGTTAAGTTTGCGCTCCAGCTCCTTAAGGGCATCCTCCTTGACCTGTAATTCTTCCTGAGTTTTTTGTAATTGTGCCAACACCTTCCTTGTTTCCTGTTGACTACCTGACATGAAACTTTTTTGTAATTCTTCTAGGTGTGCATATCTAGCAATAAGTTTTTCATTCTCGTCTTTGAGCCTTATCAGCTCAATGGAACGTTTTGCACTATCGGCAACAAGTTGTTCGACCTCGGCGTTAAGCACCTTCAACTTAGTTTCCAGTTCCTGGTTTTTAACTCCAAGCGATTCATTTTCGATGGAGTATTTTTCTCGCTCCTCTTCGCACTTAATATTATTATCCTGCAAGGCTTGAAACTCCTTCGCTGGCACACATGCTTCAAGTATGAAAAGCAAAACGGTTACAATGGTAAAGAATAAAGTTCTTCTTATCATATTCGTAAAATTGAAGGTCAAATTTTTTGGCTGATTAATGGCAAAGATATAAATATTTGTACTTGTTTTTTATCACCCTAATATAAAAGATAGGCACAACTTCAAAACATATCATTAATAAGTTCGTAAATAATATAATATGCTTCGCATTAGCTATCTGTATAAGTTAGTAAGCACAACATAATTTACATTTTTTTGTTATAAATTTGCCAAATAATGTATTGCTATGGGCAGTAATGATTCTCTTCTGCATCATGTTAACTATCCCGAAGATTTAAAAAAGTTACGGGTGGAAGATCTTGTGCAGTTAAGTCATGAGTTAAGACAATTCATTATCGATGTTGTTTCGAACAATCCCGGTCACTTTGGTGCCAGCCTGGGTGTGGTTGAACTTACTGTGGCTTTGCATTATGTTTTTAATACTCCTAACGATAGAATAATATGGGATGTGGGCCATCAGGCTTACGGACACAAAATTCTAACGGGAAGACGTAAAGCATTTCATACCAACAGGAAGTATAAAGGGATAAGCGGCTTTCCAAAAAGAAGCGAGAGTATCTACGATTCCTTTGGAACAGGACACAGTTCAACCTCGATATCAGCGGCGCTGGGTATGGCAATTGCCTCTGAACTTAAAGGAGAATTTAGACAAACCGTTGCTGTAATAGGTGATGGATCGATGACCAGTGGATTAGCTTTTGAGGGACTTAACAATGGTGGTTCAAAAAACACTAATCTTCTGGTTATTCTCAACGACAACAACATAGCGATTGATCCCAATGTTGGTGCCCTTAAGGAATATCTACTCGATATTACCACATCACAAACATACAATAAGCTAAAAAATGATGTTTGGAATCTTCTTGGAAAATTGGATGGAGTCGGACCCAGTGCTCGTTCGCTAGTTCAAAAACTTGAGAATGCCATTAAATCTGCTATTCTCAAGCAGAGCAACCTCTTCGAATCGCTTGGCTTTAGGTATTTTGGACCCATTGATGGTCATGATGTAGTTTATCTTACTCAGGTTTTAAACGACCTTAAAAATATTCCTGGACCAAAACTACTTCATTGTGTTACAGTTAAAGGCAAAGGATTTACTCCAGCAGAGAAAAATCAAACCCTATGGCATGCACCGGGTATTTTTGATAAACTAACCGGAGAAAGGATCTCTATTACTACAGAAAAACCAACTCCTCCACGTTTTCAGGATGTATTTGGACATACTTTGGTTGAACTCGCAGAGAGTAATCACAAAATAGTTGGCATTACTCCTGCCATGCCCACAGGTTGCTCCCTAAATATAATGATGGAAAAGATTCCCGATCGATCCTTTGATGTAGGAATTGCAGAGCAACACGCAGTAACTTTTTCCGCAGGATTAGCTGCCGAAGGCATGATCCCATTCTGCAATATTTACTCTTCGTTCATGCAAAGAGCATACGACCAGGTGATCCACGATGTTGCATTACAGAATTTACCCGTTGTATTCTGCCTCGATCGAGCTGGATTGGTGGGCGACGATGGCGCAACCCACCATGGAACCTTCGATATTGCTTATATGCGACCTATTCCTAACCTCACCATCTGTTCCCCAATGAACGAAGAAGAGCTACGTAACATGATGTTTACTGCTCAACTTCCGGGAATGGGAACCTGGAGTATTCGCTATCCAAGGGGTAACGGTACAATGATTGACTGGAAGAAACCCTTCTCGGAAATTGAAGTTGGGAAAGCCAGAATGCTTCGCGAAGGAGATGATCTGGCCATACTCTCTCTTGGGCCATTGGGGATTACTGTATCAAAAACCACCGAAAAATTGGCAAAAGAAGGCATTAGCGTAGCCCATTACGACATGCGCTTTGTAAAGCCACTTGATGAAAAACTGCTTGCCAATATTGGCAAAAAGTTTAAAACCATAATAACCATTGAGGATGGTTGTCTGCAGGGAGGTTTTGGTTCTGCTGTTCTTGAATGGTTAAACGACAATGGTTTTAAAATCAGAGTAATTCGACTGGGCATTCCCGATCGGTTTATAGATCACGGAACACAACCCGAGCTATACAGAGAGTGCGGAATTGACATGGATGGTTTATACCAAACTATCCAAAAACTGGTTGCGCCAAAAATAATGGGTAAAGTAGTATAAGATCAAACCGTTGTCGTCTCATTTCTTTCAGATAATATGAATTCATACGTTCCTCTTGTTCAAACCAAAAAAACCTTTTATCTTCGCAACCCGAAAAGTTCATTTCATTATTGCCCGGGTGGCGGAATTGGTAGACGCGCTGGTCTCAAACACCAGTGGTAGCAATACCGTGCCGGTTCGATCCCGGCCCCGGGTACTATAAGCCTGACAGAAGTCAGGCTTTTTTATAATCAAAGCTTTGTATGTATTACGTTTATGCCATATCAAGCATTAGCAGAAATTACATCTATATTGGGATTAGTAATAATCCGGAAAGAAGGCTTAGCCAGCACAACTTAGGCTATAATCGTACTACTAAGCCCTACAGACCCTTCAAACTTATCCTTTTAGAGCAATATCCCTCAAGAGTTGAAGCCAGATCAAGAGAAAAGTGTTTAAAATCTGGAGTAGGAAGAGAATTTTTAAGAGGTATAGACCATAATCACCGTGCCGGCCTGTCTACCGACAGGTAGACCTGTCTACCGACAGGTAGATTCGATCCCGGCCCCGGGTACTATAAGCCTGACAGAAGTCAGGCTTTTTTATAATCAAAGCTTTGTATGTATTACGTTTATGCCATATCAAGCATTAGCAGAAATTACATCTATATTGGGATTAGTAATAATCCGGAAAGAAGGCTTAGCCAGCACAACTTAGGCTATAATCGTACTACTAAGCCCTACAGACCCTTCAAACTTATCCTTTTAGAGCAATATCCCTCAAGAGTTGAAGCCAGATCAAGAGAAAAGTGTTTAAAATCTGGAGTAGGAAGAGAATTTTTAAGAGGTATAGACCATAATCACCGTGCCGGCCTGTCTACCGACAGGTAGACCTGTCTACCGACAGGTAGACCTGTCTACCGACAGGTAAATTCGATCCCGGCCCCGGGTACTATAAGCCTCGAGAAATCGAGGCTTTTTTGATTTATTGATTGCCTTTTACCAAATACCAATCTACCCAGGAATCCATCTGCATAACAGATTTGGGTCGCAGTACGATTTTTAGTTTATTATCCAGAAGATACATAGTCGGTGTTGCAAAAACATGCCAGGATTTTACAACAGGACTATCCCATTTCTGATAGTCGCACATACTGATAAAGGGAAAAATGCCCGCAAAGTTTTTGTAAACCTGCTTGTCATCGTCAAGCGAGACAAAAACTACTTCCACACCATATTGTTTCCATTTCTCGTTTAAACGGGCAATTCGATAAAGTTCTTCAGGACATTGCGGACACCAACTTGCCCCGAATACTACCACGGTAAATCTACTTTTCAGGTCGGAAAGCTTTTGGGGAGATCTGCCAGTGCCATAACCGGGTGCGAAATAATCCCCCGTAAAAGCAAAATCGGGTGCTGTGTTTCCAACTTTCATAGCACTGTAACTTTCCAGTTGAGCAGCAAGGTCAGCGTTAATATTGCAACTTTTTTCGTTTAGAATTTTCAAGGCCAGGTATTCGGAAGATGTGAACAGGCTGCGTTTCTCCAGCAGCTTAAACAGGTAATCGGTTACCTGGTTGAATTTCTTCTCGTCCTGCACAAGATTGTCTATCAAGTAGTCAATGGAAACATTCATCTCGATAAATACCGAATCCAGCGATCGACCGCTGTTCTCAATAAGCCATACATGCGCCTCGATTGTTTCGCGCAGCAAGCCGCTTTTATATAGTCTATTGTCGGTATAATCCATACCTCTGAAAGCTATAATGGCAGATGGAATCTCTTCGGTGCGGTACTGTGCTATTGTGGGGACGGAACTTACCAGTTTCCTTACAGGTAAAAACCAGCTCACATAAGAACCAGGATCTAATGTTTCCAGAAACGTCTGGTCCTCTTCCTTTATACGAAGCGTTTCCGTCTCAATGGCCTTTTTGGGTTTTTCGTGACAGACAAAAAGTGAATCCAAACGATATATTTTCGCCAGAAAATCCCATGCGCTCAGGGCCTGCTCTCGGCGGGGATGTTCTGTTGCGTACTTTTCAAAAAGTTGATTCTGTTTGCCTTTAAGTATTTCAATGATTTCAGGATAGCTAAGGGCTTCACCCTTCAATTCAATATCCTCATCACTCAGTATAACTATAAATGGTTTATCATCCTCCGAAACAAGGTAGGCCATACCATAATCTTTCTTGCCATAGGAAAGCGTAAATAAGCCTTTATCATTGGCTCTCACACTATCAATGGTATAAGTGGTAAAGCCTTCAAAACCTATCAACTTAATATGCTGGTTGTTTAAGGCGGGGAAAGTGCCGGTAATTGTGCTTTGAGAATATGCAACGGCGCTCAGTAAAAATGCAGCAATACTTGAAATAGCAATTATCTTCATAAACCCATTTGATTGTTAAATGCATCAAAGAAACTAATTGGAAGTGAAAATTCGATCACGCAAAGCGGGATATCTATTAACTCCCTGACCTGCGGGACAGGGAGTTAAAGTGTCAAAAATGTCAAATCAACCTGTCTGCACTGCGTTTCGGCAGTCAGGTCAAAGTGTCAACCTGGTGAAATACCGGGCTAATCCTTAATACAACGGACGGATAGCCCGCTACCCCTACCGTCGGCATCAGTGTAAGCATTACCAATATTGAAGATCAGGGCGCGTGAATAGTTTGTGATAACTGTACTGCTCCAATAATAGCCCAAACTACCCGCATTGCTAATCGAACCGGTGTTGTATACTCGGCAACCCGCCACGGGCAACTTAAGGGGTGAGGCGAAGGCCCCGGCTGAGCTGTTGCTGCCCCAGCTCAGGCGCTCCGCGTCCCACTCCGTATTGGTGGGCAACCTGTAGCCAGCCGGGCAGGGGTTGTTCACCCCGCTCAACCCCTGCCACAGGTTGTCGTTCTTAGGGCTGCGCCAGTCGTAGGGGGAACTGGTAGCCAGTATAAAGAGGCCGTGGCCTGCGATGTCCTCGCTGCTTCGGGTGGTTGTAGTGCCAGATGTTCTAAGCTGGTGGCCGTCGGTACCACGCCCCCACTGGTATAAATCGCCGTAGGCGTTGGCGTCGGCACTGCTGGTGGCCACCTGTTTGGCCCCAAGGTTACGGTCCTTCCAGATTTTACCGGTGCTTGGGTTCAGCACATCGCCGGCTGGGGTTCTCCAGGTGGGTACGCCATCATCAAAAGTTAATATCTGACCCTGATTGCCAGGCGTAACGTTAGCCCATGCCAAGCCGTTCCAGTAAAGCATTTGGCCGGTTGCTGTGCCGGCAGTGGCCTGCAAAGTGCCCCCCGTACCGGTTGTAACCAGCAGGTTGGCGGTAGTTCCAATTTTTCCATCGTTTGTGATGTTACCGTGCGTGTGATTGCCCGTAGCATAGCCAGCAATTGCATGGTCTCCCCATGAGTGAGTCTCGTCCCAGTTGGCAATCTCTTCGGCCTCTATACCTGCTGCGGGGCTGACTTCAAATACAGGGTCGACTTCGGTTTCAATATAGTTGCCCAAATCGCTGATTTGGTTCTCGGTGATGGAGATGCCTGTTGATTTATCCCAGGCGGTGAACGCAGGGTCAACTTCCTCCGTGAGGTACTCCTGTAAATCGCTGATCTGGCTCTCGGTGATCGAAATGCCTGTTGATTTATCCCAGACGGTAAACGCAGGGTCGGTTTCCCCAGTCAGGTACTCCTGCAAATCGCTGATCTGGCTCTCGGTGATGGCAATGCCCGTGCTCCGGTCCCAGGTGGTGAATTCCGGATCGGTTTCCTCGATGAGGTACTCCTGTAAATCGCTGATCTGGCTCTCGGTGATCGAAATGCCTGTTGATTTATCCCAGGTGGTGAACGCAGGGTCGGCCTCCTCCTCGAGGTAAGCATGTAAGTCGCTGATCTGGCTTTCGGTGATGGCGATGCCCGTGCTTCGGTCCCAGGCGGTGAACGCCGGGTCGGACTCCGCCACGAGGTACGTCTGTAGGTCGCTGATCTGGCTCTCGGTGATGGCAATGCCCGTGCTCCGGTCCCATGCGGTGAACGCCGGGTCGGACTCCGCCACGAGGTACTCCTGTAAATCGCTGATCTGGCCCTCGGTGATGGCGATGCCCGTGCTTCGGTCCCAGGCGGCGAAAGCCGGGTCGGACTCCGCCACGAGGTAAGCCTGTAAGTCGCTGATCTGGTTCTCGGTGATCGAAATGCCGGTTGTCCTGTCCCAGGAGCTGAAAATGGGGTCAGTCTCGTTAATTTCACCGATAACGGCTTCAGCAGTATTCGCGTGCAGCGCGTAGGGGACGCTCAGGAGCTGGACCACGCCCAGCACGACCCCGTTAACGGTTACCCTGACAAAGTGCTGGCCGGCACTCCAGTCCAACGCGCTCAGGTCTTCGATAGAGCCAACGGTAAGGTTGATTATACCCTGCGAACTGGTGGTAACGCTATGGGTTTCCGTAAAAACAGAGGTGCCCTCAGCATTTCCCTGCAGTATATCAATGACCACTGTGGCCGGTTGATTGGCAATAATGCTTCCATCGGCATTCCTCAGCACAGCCTGGTAGGTGAACGAGGCGGGCGCCTGGCCAAGCGCTGCGCTCCCGAGCAGCAGGCCGAAGGCTACCAGAAAAATTCTTCTCATGGGGGTTCGGTTTGGGTTAGGGGTTTGGTGGCTATGGGCGGCTAGTCCCCGAGAACCGGTATACTCGTTAGGCCGGTGCCACGAAATAGCATGCTCCTCGGGAGGTTGCAACCCGATGCAATGTAGGAAAAATCTTGACATCGTGGTGCGGTGGGCCCAAAAATTTTTTCGGTGCCCTACCCCGTGGCTCCAGATACCAACGGTCAGGCCGGGGGAACCCCGGTAGGCTGCGGGTAGAAGCGTCCAACTCACGGGGTGACTCCTCTGCTTTGGCTAACTAGTCACCCCGTGAGTGCAAGCAAACATAAGTAAAACATACTCATATCGAAGGGGTGAAAAAAAATCCGATCCCGCGAAGCGGGTTATTTATAAACTCCCTGCCCTGCGGGACAGGGAGTTTAAGTGTCAAAATTGTCAAATAAATCAAAGGGTCAATCCTTAAGGCATCGGACAGAGAACCCGCGCGCGCGGCGGTAGCTGCTCATGCTGGCATAGCTACTGCTGAAGCTCAGGAGCCACGAGTAGGTACCATCCACGGTACTTGACCAATAGCTGCCGCCGTAGCCGACACTGCCGAGCGAACCATTGCTGCTGCCGCGGTAGCCCGCCACAGGCAATTTAAGCGGTGAGGCAAAGGCGCCGGCTGCATTGTTGGTGCTCCAGCTCAAGCGCTCTGCATTCCAATCTGCTTCGGTTGGTATGCGATAACCACTTGAGCAGGGGTTGTTCGCTCCGTTTACCCCCTGCCAAAGATTTGTGTTCTGGGGGCTGCGCCAGTCATAAGGGCTGTTGGGTGCTAAAATGAAGTTACCATGTTCGGGTGTATCAGTGCTGCTTAATGTGGTGGTTGTGCCACTGGTCCTTACCTGGTGCCCGTCGGTTCCACGCCCCCATTGGTATAAATCGCCGTAGGCAGCAGCATCGGTGCTGCTGGTTGCAACCTGTGCGGCGCCAAGGTTACGGTCACTCCAGATTCTTGCGGTTATCGGATTAAATACATCATTCGTCCCCATTCCCATGCCTGAAGCCCATGTTGGCACTCCGTTAATTAGGGTTAAAACCTGGCCGGTGCTTCCCGGAGGTAGATTTATCCAGGTCGTACCGTTCCAGTAGAGCATTTGGCCGGTGGTCGTGCTGGCAGTGGCCTGCAAAGTGCCCCCCGTACCGGTTGTGACTATTCTGCCTGAGGTAGAGCCAATGCTGCCGTTGTTTGCAATGTTTCCGTGGGTGTGATTGTCGGTAGCATAGCCAGCAATTGCATGGTCTCCCCATGAGTGAGCCTCGTCCCAGTTGGCAATCTCTTCGGCCTCTATACCTGCAGCGGGGCTGACTTCAAATACAGGGTCGGCTTCGGTTTCAATATAGTTGCCCAAATCGCTGATCTGGCTCTCCGTGATCTCGATGCCGGTGGACTTGTCCCATGAGGTGAATATCGGGTCGGTCTCGGTTTCAACGTATGTGCCCAAATCTGTTATCTGGCTCTCGGTGATGGCGATGCCGGTGCTCCGGTCCCAAGCGGTGAAGGCAGGGTCAACTTCCTCCGTGAGGTACTCCTGTAAATCGCTAACCTGGCTCTCGGTGATCGAAATACCTGTTGATTTATCCCAGGCGGTGAACGCAGGGTCAACTTCCTCCATGAGGTACTCCTGTAAATCGCTGATCTGCCCCTCGGTGATGGCGATGCCCGTGCTCCGGTCCCAAGCGGTGAACGCCGGGTCGGCCTCCGCCACGAGGTACGCCTGTAGGTCGCTGATCTGGTCCTCGGTGATGGCGATGCCCGTGCTTCGGTCCCAGGTGGCGAACGCAGGGTCGGACTCCGCCAAGAGGTAAGCCTGTAGATCGCTGATCTGGTCCTCGGTGATGGCGATGCCCGTGCTCCGGTCCCAGGCGGCGAACGCTGGGTCGGACTCCTCCACGAGGTACTCCTGTAAATCGCTGATCTGGCCCTCGGTGATGGCGATACCTGTTGATTTATCCCAGGCGGTGAATTCCGGATCGGCTTCCTCGGTGAGGTACTCCTGTAAATCGCTGATCTGGCTTTCTGTGATCTCAATGCCGGTTGTCCTGTCCCAGGAGCTGAAAATGGGGTCGGTCTCGTTAATTTCACCGATAACGGCTTCAGCAGTATTCGCGTGCAGCGCGTAGGGTACACTCAGCATCTGAATAACTCCCATTACAACCCCGTTAAAGGTTATCTTTATAAAGTGCTGGCTGGCACTCCAATCTATCACGCTTAGGTCTTCGATAGAGCCAACGGTAAGGTTGATTATACCCTGCGAACTGGTGGTAACGCTATGGGTTTCCGTAAAAACAGAGGTGCCCTCAGCATTTCCCTGCAGTATGTCAATGACCACTGTGGCCGGTTGATTGGCAATAATGCTTCCATCGGTATTCCTCAGCGCGGCCTGGTAGGTGAACGAGGGGGGCGCCTGGCCAAGCGCTGCGCTCCCGAGCAGCAGGCCGAAGGCTACCAGAAAAATTCTTCTCATGGGGGTTCGGTTTGGGTTAGGGGTTTGGTGGCTATGGGCGGCTAGTCCCCGAGAACCGGTATACTCGTTAGGCCGGTGCCACGAAATAGCATGCTCCTCGGGAGGTTGCAACCCGATGCAATGTAGGAAAAATCTTGACATCGTGGTGCGGTGGGCCCAAAAATTTTTTCGGTGCCCTACCCCGTGGCTCCAGATACCAACGGTCAGGCCGGGGGAACCCCGGTAGGCTGCGGGTAGAAGCGTCCAACTCACGGGGTGACTCCTCTGCTTTGGCTAACTAGTCACCCCGTGAGTGCAAGCAAACATAAGTAAAACATACTCATATCGAAGGGGTGAAAAAAAATCCGATCCCGCGAAGCGGGTTATTTATAAACTCCCTGCCCTGCGGGACAGGGAGTTTAAGTGTCAAAATTGTCAAATAAATCAAAGGGTCAATCCTTAAGGCATCGGACAGAGAACCCGCGCGCGCGGCGGTAGCTGCTCATGCTGGCATAGCTACTGCTGAAGCTCAGGAGCCACGAGTAGGTACCATCCACGGTACTTGACCAATAGCTGCCGCCGTAGCCGACACTGCCGAGCGAACCATTGCTGCTGCCGCGGTAGCCCGCCACAGGCAATTTAAGCGGTGAGGCAAAGGCGCCGGCTGCATTGTTGGTGCTCCAGCTCAAGCGCTCTGCATTCCAATCTGCTTCGGTTGGTATGCGATAACCACTTGAGCAGGGGTTGTTCGCTCCGTTTACCCCCTGCCAAAGATTTGTGTTCTGGGGGCTGCGCCAGTCATAAGGGCTGTTGGGTGCTAAAATGAAGTTACCATGTTCGGGTGTATCAGTGCTGCTTAATGTGGTGGTTGTGCCACTGGTCCTTACCTGGTGCCCGTCGGTTCCACGCCCCCATTGGTATAAATCGCCGTAGGCAGCAGCATCGGTGCTGCTGGTTGCAACCTGTGCGGCGCCAAGGTTCCGGTCCATCCATACTTTGTTTGTAGAATGATTATAAACATCTGTTGACCCAACAGTTGGAATAGCAGGTTTCTGCCATGTCGGTATACCATTTACAAAAGCCAAAACCTGACCTTCATTTCCTTCAGGCACATTTATCCATGCTGCACCATTCCAGTAAAGCATTTGTCCGGCGGTTGTGCCTGCCGTGGCCTGCAAAGTTCCACCCGTACCTGTTGTAACTATTCTGCCGGAGGTAGAGCCAATGCTGCCGTTGTTTGTAATGTTTCCGTGGGTGTGATTGTCCAAAGCATAGCCTGCAATTGTATGGTTACCCCAGTCAAAAGCAGCGTTCCAACTGGTGGTGTCGGATGCCGTAATGCCTCCGGCTACAGATGCTCCAAAGATGGGGTCGGTTTCACTTACTAAAAATTCGCTTACATCTGGTATATCGTTGCGAACCTGCTGTATTGAATCAACTAATGCTATTTTGGTTGCCAGGGAACTTAAATCCTGGTCGCCGGTGTTTGTGCCTGAAAGGTTACTCAACTTTGTAATGTCAGCTGCTGTAATATTGGCTGCCTCGCTGCCAGAATAAACTGGGTCGGTTTCAGAGTATTCGGTCAGGTAATCGGGTGAGAACTTTACCCACTTCTCGCCATTGAATTGCATAAGGTCTCCAATGGCAACATCGCTAAAATTGAAGTTGTTGGTAAAGGCCGGGTCCAGTTCCTCGGTGAGGTACTCCTGTAAATCGCTGATCTGGCTTTCTGTGATCTCAATGCCGGTTGTCCTGTCCCAGGAGCTGAAAATGGGGTCGGTCTCGTTAATTTCTTCGGTAATGGCCACAGCAGTATTCGCGTGCAGCGCGTAGGGTACGCTCAGCAGCTGAACAACACCCAGAACAACCCCGTTAAAGGTTATCTTTACAAAGTGTTGGTTAGCGCTCCAGTCTACCACTCCCAAGTTATTAATGGAGCCAATGGTAAGGTTAACTAATCCCAGCGGGCTGGTTGTGATGTTGTGGGTTTCGTTAAAAACGGCTGGGCCGTCGGGAGTGCCCGAAAGAATCTCAACAAAAACAGTGGCCGGTTGATTGGCAATAATGCTTCCATCGGCATTTCTTAAGACAGCTTGATAGGTGAATTTGGCGGGGACTTGGGCAAGCACAGCAATCCCAAGCAGTAAACCAACGGTTACCGGTAGTATTTTTTTCATGTGGTTAATGTTTTAGGTTTAACCGAAAAAATAAAAAAGACCAAAGACAACGTGCAATAATGAAAGGCAATAGATAAAGGCAAGTAACACAAAGGCAGGAGATTATTTAATGCAATTTACAAAAGATTTTAAGATAGAGGGATATTTACAGCATATATTTTTTTGTTGTTTTTTGAATTTCTGGGTAAAACTGCTGTAAAAATTTATAACTCCTAAAGAGCTATCAGCCCTTGTTCAAGCTTAAAACCTTAAATTCGAAATCGATCCGAGGGTAGGGAAAGCCTAACAAAACCTGATTGTTAGGTTCTTTTTATGAAAAAACTTATCTTTATTTTCTATTCCTTATATGTTAATATTTAATTCTTATGAGGTATGAGATAATCAGTCTTTCATAGACTTTTATCCAAAAAAAAATATTAAGTATTATTGCTTTTTATTAACCTTATAGAATGAGTTTATTTCAAGAATATATCAATTTGTATTTACTTGCATGGTTATCAGTAAAAGTTCATTTCAATCAAAAAAATAACTTTATTGTAATTGTTTATAGTGCTTTATAAATACTTTCACAACATTGATACATCACTTGTGATCTATACCCATGAATTAATAGTTTTTTTCTATCAATCTTCTTGAAAAAAAAATTGAAATTATTTCATTGACTTTATGATATTAATATTTTAAATTTGTATTAAGTGTAATTGTTTAGTTTCTAAGAATTAAAAAGCCTTTCTATTTACATCACATGAAAAATTACACTTTAAAAAGTATTCTGTACATACTTTAATAAAATTGCATTCACATACTCACGAATTAATAAACCTACTGGGATGAAGGGTCCTGTAGTTATTATACTTTTACTGACAACACTTTTTTTAAAGAGTGTTTTTTCTCAATCTAATTTTGATGCTATACGCAATCAGAGTGACCGTTACATTTATGGTTACGCCATAGGGCAGGGATTACGCGAAACTGATAACGCTGCTCTTGTAGATCTTATTAGCCAAATCTCTCTTAAGTTGGAGAGTGAGTTTGTTAACATTGTTACAGAGAAGGATGGTGATATTACTGAGTTTACACATGGAATAATTAAAACTTTTTCCAATGCGACACTCGATAATGCAGAGCGGATAGTAAACAATTTATCCGACGGATCCATTGAGGTACTACGGTACATTAAACGGGATGATTTGGCAAAAATATTTATTGAAAGACAACGTAAGATCATTGAATATGCCTGCGATGGCTATATGGCTGAAAAAGATTTAAGACTTGCAGATGCCATTAAGTACTACTACTGGGCTTTTGTCCTTCTTCGCACACACCCCGATCATAATAGCATGCAGGCAAATCTTGATGGTACTGAAAACCGTTTGCTAATTACAACCCTCCCCGATAGAATTTCGAAACTACTAACGGGTATATCAATAGAGATAACCGGTAATGAATACAGCGAGTTAAAAAAGCAGCGTAAAGTAACCGCTCTGGTATCATACCAGAATTGCAAAATACAAAATCTTGAGTTAAGATATTTTACTGGTAGTGACTGGGACGGAATTGTTGTTAGGAATGGAATTTTTGGCATGGTTTGGTATGGTAACTACGCAAAGGATATGGATAAGATTCGGATTGGTATTGAGTATCGTTTCGATAACCAGCTGGTACTGGATGCTGAGGTAAAGGATGTGTACGACAAAACCCGAGTCCCACTGATCCCCAAAACCTACTTTGACATTAATGCTAGTTTGGTTCCCCTTTCTCAGCAAAAAGAAATTGATGAAAACGAAAATATTGCCGGTCAGGCAGTAGGGGTTGTGCTAAATGCTATTGAATCGGGCGACTTTAATGAATTGAAAAAGATTTCAACAGCCAGAGGTTTTAAAGATTTTAATTCACTCATGGTTTACGGTAACGTGCAACCTCTACCCTTGCATATAAACTTAACGTATGTAAAACTGAACGATATAACTATAATTCGTTCTATTCCAATGCAGTTTAATTTCCATAGGAACAGGGTTCAATTCTCAGAAATGGTGAATATTATTTTAAACAATAAGGGTCAAATTGATGGATTTACATTTTCAATTGGAGATAATGCCATAAATGACATTCTTTCTAAAAGTGAAGCCTTTGGGAGCAATGAAGAGAAATACCACCTTATTCACTTCATGGAATTATATAAAACGGCATATTGTACAAAGGATATCAACTTTGTGAAATCGGTTTTTGCTGATAATGCCCTTATTATTATTGGTAACATATTAAAAAGCGACAAGAATATTGACAACATGTACGGAACGCTGGGTGATAAAATTGAATACATTCGCCTTAGCAAAAAAGAGTATATTGAACGCTTGGAAAGGGTATTTCGCTCCAACGAGTTTGTAAATATTCAATTCGACGAAAATTCTGTTCGCCGTGCCACCAATAAACCCGATGATAAGGTTTACGGTATCCAAATCAAGCAGAACTATTATTCATCGAACTATGCTGATAAAGGGTACCTTTTTTTGATGATTGATCTTAATGATACCCTTAATCCAACGGTTTATGTGCGTACTTGGCAACCAGAAAAGAACCCAGATGGCAGCATCTTTGGAGTATCCGACTTCAGGTTATAGTGTTTGCAACATGGAGTTAATTGTGATATAGCTTTTTTTTACCAATAAATCTGATGAAACTAATTAAACACAAATTTTTACTGCTTTTGCTCCTTCCAGCGCTTTCCACAAATGCTCAAACCATTGAGGTTGTGAATTTCAGGCATGAAACCACAGATCTCCGTGCAAGACGTAACCCTGTTAAGGATATCAATGACCAAAACTGCGCTCTTTTAATTGTCACCACATGGAATGATGAGGTTAAATTTTCAGACAATAGCGTATTTCGGGTTGAGAAAAAATCAGGCGAACATTGGATCTGGTTATCTGGTGGGGCACGAAGGTTAATCATTTCCTCATTGGGCTATACAACTCTCTACTACGATTTTCTAAATCCATTAAAGGGCGAGGAAGTATATATAATGACCCTCCGAATGCCAAGGTTAAAAGACGAATCGGCAAGCAAACTGTATAATCTTACATTTATCCTTAATTCACCCGATGTTCTTATCTCAAAAGATCAACAGGCTGGCATTCAGGTTATGGGATCTACTGCTAGGTACAAGTTGGCCGCAGGAAGGCATAGTTTCCAATTCGCGAAGCAAGGATTCAGCGATTTTAAGGCTGAGTACAATATTATGGCTGACACCACCATTTCAATATCATTAGAGGCAGGTGAAACAACCTCTGAATTTCAGCCACCATCTATCATTTCTGTCAATACTACACCATCTGGAGCAATGGTTTATGCCAACGATCAGTTCATCGGTCAGACCCCCCTGCAGCGCATGCTAATCCCTGGCGATTACAACCTATCTATGTCCAAGGATTTGTATCTTGATCATACCTCTAGGGTAAATCTTGAATCGGGAGTCCCTTTAGATTTGGGGACAATCGTATTACAAGCTAGCGCCGGAACCCTAACCATTGAATCCAACCCATCAGGAGCTGAGGTAAAAATAAATAATCGTGATCTTGGTAGAACTCCTTTACTGGAATACCAGATTAGCAGCGGAAATCACCAACTTGAACTTGTTTTACCCGACTATTTACCCTGGAAAGAAGAAATTTCGCTTGAAAAAGGGGAGGTGAAATCTATTAATGCCAACCTTATACCTGCATTCGGCGAGTTGATCATTAATACTCAACCCATTGATGGGCTAACCCTACTGATAAATGGCAAAATAGAAGGCAATACCCCCTTTCGACACACCAAAATGCCAACAGGAACTTACGAAATTGAGGTTCGTGACGATAAAAATCACTGGAAAGGGATTCCGCTCTGGTTAGGAGCAAAGGAAAACGTTAACGTTACAGGGGGTAAAACCACCGAAAGAACAATTGCATTAGTTCAAAACCATGGGGAACTTTCGGTGAAGGCCGAAGGAAGCGATATCTTTATTGGCAATGAAAGGGTTGGCTCTTTGCACGTGATTCTAAACCTACCCCCAAGCACCTATTCAATTATCGCCAAACGAAATAAGCATAACGATGCGACACAAACCATTAATCTAGCCAATGCAGAAAAAAAGAACATAGAGTTAAATCCTCGTCCAATGCTGGGCTCAGTAAGCGTTATTGCTAATCCTTTTGATGCCCGTGGGGCTTCCATCGAAATCAATGGAAATCCTGTAAAGGAAAAAACGCCAGCCGTTATTCCCCTGCTCATTGGAAATTATAGCATTAGCGTTACCCATCCGCATTTTTACCCGGCAAGCCAGAATGTGACAATCAATAAAGAAGGAGAGCAGAAGGAAATAATATTCAACCTCGAATCAACTTTAGGTATCTACTCAAAAAAGGAACGAAATTGGAAAATCAGCAAATATGCTTCACTGGCCACCTCGTTGGCTGTTGGTGCATCAGGATTTATTTTTCACCAAAAAGCTGACAATACATACGCAAAATACCAAACTGCAAATAGTTCTGAAGATGCCAAAGCATTAAGAGAAGATGTAATCTTTTTTGATAGAGTTAGCTGCATATCATTCGGAGTATCGGTTGTCCCATCCTACATGTTTTTTCACTCGTGGTTAAAACAGAGAAAGTATAAAAAAACAATAGTTAAGTACTAATATTTAATTAGAAGCAATTTTACAGGTGAATGTTTCATACAATTCTTTAGAAATATGTACTAAATACTGAAAAAATAATTACCAGTTAATTGAATGCGATGAAGCAAACAGAATATAAGAATATAACAATAATAACCCTAAAATCCATTCTTTTTATGGTATTCTTCCTTTCCATCTTCTCCTGCACTAAGGATAGGGAGTGGGACAACCCCTGGGACCCAATAAATGGTTACCCTTCCTGGAACCCAGTAAACGTAAAAATACAAGTTAACTCCTTTTCCTCTCTAACAATTTCATGGGTATACAATTCCACAATAGTGCCTAAAGGATTTAAGATTGATAAAAGGATGAATGAGGGGGAATGGGAATTTGAGCATGCCACTATTGGTTTTGACCAGACAGCTTTCGTCGACAATACAGTTAACCTTGAGCAAAATATTTATTCGTATAGAATTTATGCTTATAACGATCATGAAATCTCTACGAAGATTGAAGTCAAGGTATACACATGCATTGCTGATATCGATGGCAACTATTACCAAGTTGTGTCCATTGGATCTCAGGTATGGCTGGCTGAGAACCTAAGAACCACTAGGTATAACGATGGAACAGATATTCCATTAGTAACCGATAACGATGCCTGGGCAAATCTATCCACCGATGCCTACTGCTGGTATAACAACGATGAAGAAACTTATGGCGCTTTGTACAACTGGTATGCAGTGAATACCGAAAAGCTATGCCCCGAGGGGTGGTATGTTCCCTCCGATTACGAGTGGTTTACCCTCGAAAACTTTGTTGATCCTACCATTGATGACCCCAATGCATTTGGTTGGCGGGGAACGGATTGTGGGTACAAGCTAAAATCCTCCTCTGGATGGGCTATGGTTTGGACAGGTTATGGTAATGGTTCTAATGATTACGGGTTTTCTGCTCTACCTGCCGGTTACCGTGGTTGTACTACCGGATTGTTCTTTGATGTTAATTATTGGGGAGTATGGTGGACTGCCAGCGATGCATATGAAACAAATGCATTTGAGCATGAAATGAATTGTTATCAATCCGGAGTCCTTCGGCGGCATTATGAAAAACAAGGAGGGTTGTCCGTACGCTGTATTAAGGGTGAGCCTTTTAACACCATTACCGATATCGAAGGGAATGTTTACCGAACCATAGTAATTGGCACCCAGGAATGGATGGCCCAGAACCTTAGAACCACCAAGTACAATGATGGTACCGATATTCCATTGGTAACCAGCAATGAGACCTGGGCAAATCTATCTTCCGATGCCTACTGCTGGTACAACAACGATGAAGAAACCTATGGCCAAGCTTATGGCGCTTTGTACAACTGGTATGCAGTGAATACCGACAAGCTATGCCCCGAGGGGTGGCATGTACCCACCGACAGTGATTGGTTTACCCTCGAAAACTTCGTTGATCCTACCATTGACGATCCCGATGCATTTGGTTGGCGAGGAACGGATTGTGGGTACAAGCTAAAATCCACCAGCGGTTGGCGCGATAACGGTAACGGCTCAGATATCCATTGGTTTTCGGCCTACCCAGTGGGCTATCGCTACCTAGGTGATTTCTATGGGGATGATGAGGCTGCTGCTTGGTGGGTTTCAGGTGTTGAAGATGGCTCAAATGCTTTGGAAAGGTATCTATGGTACGCCTACGAAACAATTAATCGAAGCCATTGGCCTAAAACTGATGGGATATCTGTTCGCTGTGTAAAGGATTAGGTGCAAACATCGCAATAAAAAGATAGTAATAACCTCCGGAATATTTAGAACAATCAACTTCGGAATACGCTTTCGATAATAAATCATAGTAGACAATAATCTATGTTTACTTTCTGCCATGAGAGGTTTTTTGTATATTGCGGAACATTTTTCTCAACTCTCAATATTTGATATTCAAACATATACAATTCATGAATGCAAAAAAAGTTGGTTACCCCTACGGAGAGAAGCAACCCGATTTCGACCGCCGTTACCTTGAGATGGCACAAATATGGGCACAAAATTCCTACTGCGAGCGAAGGCAAGTGGGCGCACTTATCGTTAAGGATAAAATGATAATCTCCGATGGGTATAATGGCACCCCCAGCGGTTTTGAGAATATCTGTGAGGACGAAACAGGACGCACAAAACCTTACGTTCTTCATGCCGAGGCCAATGCCATAACAAAGGTGGCCAAATCGAATAATAGCAGCGAGGGCGCTACGCTATACGTAACCTCTTCGCCCTGCTTGGAATGCGCCAAGCTAATAATCCAAGCTGGTATAAAAAGGGTTGTTTATAGCGATGATTACCGTATAAGTGAGGGAATTGAATTGCTACAGCGGGCCAAGATAGAGATCGTAAAGCTGATTTGATTTTATGGCTTAATCTCCTTAAAAAAAGCTAAAAATAACAACCTTAAGTTTAGCACAAAAGATGTAAGCCCTTTTTTAGATTACCTTTGAAAGCCAATCATTTTATTCATATTGCCCCATGAAATACGACAACAAAAGTAAAGATATTATTTATCCTCTGGGCTTGGCCCTAGTGCTTATAGCTGGTATACTTATAGGCGTTAAGCTAAGGCAGGACCCAGCCAGACCCAGCTTAACGGTATATCCACGTGCAGATAAGCTAACCAATGTGCTTAAGTACATAGAAGATCAGTATGTTGACACAGTGTCGATGGGTAACCTGGTGGAAAACACCATTCCCACCCTACTTAAAAATTTAGATCCTCATTCCGTTTACATACCTGCTTCAGAGCTAAGAGCAGTGAACGAGCCCCTTGATGGAGGTTTCGATGGCATTGGCATCTCATTCAATATGACCAATGACACCATAGTAGTTATCAGCACAATACAGGGTGGCCCTTCCGAAAAAATTGGTCTATTGGCAGGTGATAGAATTGTAACCATTGATGACTCTACTGTGGCGGGTGTGGGATTTCCTCAGGATGATGTGGTAAAGATGCTTAAGGGGCCCAATGGTACTAGGGTAAAAGTGGGTATTGTTAGGAAGGATATTGATGAGATGTTGATTTTTGAGATTGTTCGCGATAAAATTCCTCTTTACAGCATAGATGTTAGCTTTATGCTTAATGGTGATATGGGTTACATCAAAATATCAAGATTTGCACGAACAACTTACAAGGAGTTCATTGAAGCGATGGATAAATTGCAGAAGTTGGGAATGACAAAGCTGATTATAGACCTCCGAGGTAATAATGGTGGTTATCTTGATGCTGCTACCAACATCGCCAACGAATTTCTTCCGGAAGGTAAGTTAATTGTTTATACACAAGGCAAAGCAAGACCTCGTCAAAATATATACTCCAACGCCAAGGGGCACTGCATAAATACAGAGGTTGCCATTCTTATAGACGAATTTGCGGCTTCGGCAAGTGAAATCTTGGCTGGTGCCATTCAGGATAACGACAGGGGTCTAGTTATTGGAAGGCGATCGTTTGGAAAAGGATTGGTTCAGGAACAAATTTTATTCTCCGACGGTTCAGCGCTAAGACTTACCATAGCAAGATACTACACCCCCACTGGAAGAAGTATTCAAAAACCCTATGAACCTGGCAGTGATGAATACTTCTACGATATAAGTAACAGATACTTACACGGAGAGTTTCAGGTTCAGGATAGCATTCATTTTTCCGATTCTCTTCAGTATATTACTCCAGGAGGTAGAACTGTTTACGGTGGAGGTGGTATAATGCCAGACTTTTTTATACCCCTCGATACAACTGGTATAACTCACTATTTCAATAGAGTGGCAAGCAGGGGATTAATTTACCGTTTTGCCTTTAATTTTACCGATTCCTACAGAAAGGAAATGTCAGGATTGAAAGACTACCTTGCAATAGAAGAATATCTTGATAGGATTAATCTATTAGATCGATTTGTTGAATTTTCAAGAAAACGTGGAGTGGAACCAGATAAAGTGCAGATTGAAAAATCGAAAGAGCTGATTGAAACCCAACTAAGGGCTGCCATTGCTCGTAACCTTATTGACAATGAAGGGTATTATCCAATCATACGAAGAATTGACACAACTCTTATTCAAGCCATAGAAATTCTTAATAACAACCAGGAACTCCAAAAACTTTCGTATAAGTGGAGTTCATACAGAAACAAATCATTATATCAAGCCTTAAGCAAAACCTTGTTGACTAAAGATATAATTGCGACTACCTAGTCTACCAAGAACACCAGAAATACATAAACTCTCGTACTTGCGAGAGTTTTTTATATCATCGGCTTTTACCTTAGTTAAAATTGAAATTTAAAAAATGTATTGTATATTTGGTGTATATATACATTTGTTTAATTAATGGTGTTCATTTTTATAGTAAATCTAAAATATATGTTATTATGAGCAGCTATAGTATTATTGAACATTATGGAGGTATTACCAAGGAAGAGCCTTTATCGTGTGTTGATAACGATATACTTCTGAAAAATACTTGCGTATTAGAGGCGGTTTCACCCTTCTTTGGTTATTACAGCCAAGTTCAGTATTCCACAAAACCACAAATGCTATACTTGGTTACCGATGATTTTGTTTCGCTGGAAACCCTTATGCGCATTACAATTAAAATTCAGAAAAAAGTTAAATTTCCTATTGATGCAGTGACCGGTAGCGTAAGCCTATTTAACCAAACTTGTCATATCATTAGGTTTTTAAATATTCCCAAATACGATCAAATTGCCACTCTTCAAAGGTTATATCAAGAACATGGTATTACCTACAAAAAAAAGATGAGATCGTTTCAAAACGAGATGGCAATGATAAAACTTCGTAGATTTTTTACTCTTATACCAGTGGACAAAGGCGTCTATCTTGAGCATGAACATCCCAATTTTGGCTACTTTGCTATTCCCGAATACATTGAATGGGAAGCATTCAAATCGCTAACAACAGAAGTGAAATACGACACCGATCTTCTTTATTTTGATGCTGCAACTGCATACATTTACGAGAATCGATCATTAACCGATTTAGTTAGAATTTATAGAGAAAACTTAACAGCGGACAAGCTTATTGCTATTAAGAATAAGTATATTAAGCTATTAGGATAAGTTGATTAATCCTTTGCAGTGATATTCTACATTTCAATATCTTAATCCCATTTTCTTTTTAACTCTAAAATAGTTGATACTATAGTATTTATTAGAATTGCATGCTTTATAACACAAATAAATAATTTCAGAAAGTTCATATTGGTTTAATGGAATAGATTAACTTGTTAAGCAAAATAAAAAACTAACTTCTATGAGTGGAATATTCAGTTCATCCCTTGGTAAAAAATTGATAATGAGCATATCTGGTTTATTCCTTATGCTCTTTTTGGTAGTTCATCTTACCACCAATTTGCTTTTATTGGTTGGCGACGGAGGATTATACAACAAAGCAGCACATGCACTAGCCACAATTCCTTTGCTTAGAATAGTGGAGTATTTGCTAGCCTTTGGCTTTTCCTTTCACATTGTTTATGCCACAATTATAACCCTTAAAAACAGAAAAACAAGACCTGTGGGTTATTCCAAAACAACATCAAATCAGGTTACAACATGGTCTTCGCGAAATATGTACATTCTTGGATTTGCAATTTTCGCATTCCTTGTGATGCACCTTATTAACTTTTTCCTAAAACTTAGATTTGGAGAAGTTCCCTATGTTGAGGGAACCAAAATGCATGATTCCTACTCACTTGTCTCCAATTTTTTCATTCAGTACTGGTGGTATAACTTATTATATATTCTTTCTGCAATTCTCCTAGGATTACATTTAAGCCATGGTTTTTGGAGTGCATTTCATACCATTGGTCTAAATAACAACAAGTGGATTGCCCGTCTTGAAGTAATATCATACATATATGCCATAATAATTGCAGCTGGTTTTACTATAATACCGCTGTTCTTCTGGTTTTTTCACTAAAATACATGCAGCGAAGGGTTCATAGCGTTCAACTTTTATCCTTACAAACCATAAAAAAGACTTTGAGAATATTTAAAATGACTAAATATGAGTAAAATAAACGCAAAAATTCCTGATGGACCACTGGCTGAGAAGTGGTCAAAACACAAAGCATCACTAAAATTAGTCAACCCAGCAAACCGAAAAAAGTTGGATGTTATAATAATTGGTACAGGTTTAGCTGGATCTGGTGCAGCATCAACGCTTGGTGAACTTGGCTACAACGTAAAAGTTTTCTGCTATCAGGATACTCCAAGGCGTGCACACTCTGTGGCCGCACAGGGTGGTATTAATGCTGCCAAAAATTACAAAAATGATGGAGATAGCGTTTACCGATTATTCTACGATATGCTCAAGGGCGGTGATTACAGAGCTCGCGAAGCCAATGTATACCGTGCTGCTGAGGTGAGCAACATGGTTATTGACCACTATACAGCCATAGGTGTTCCTTTTGCCCGCGACTACGGTGGGTTACTTGACAACCGCTCTTTTGGTGGCGTTCAAGTTAGCCGAACCTTTTACGCTAAGGGACAAACTGGTCAACAATGTTTATTGGGAGGATATGGTGCACTAACCCGTCAGATCCAAGCAGGAACAGTTACCATGTATTCCCGAAGAGAATTACTTGACATTGTTATTGTGGAAGGAAGGGCTCGTGGAATAATTGCCCGAAACCTTATTACTGGTGAAATTGAACGTCACTCTGCACATGCTGTTGTTTTGGCAACGGGAGGCTACGGAACAATTTACTACCTATCAACACTGGCGGTAAATTCAAATGGTTCTGCTGCATGGAAAGCACATAAAAAAGGTGCCTTTTTTGCAAACCCAAGCTTTATTCAAATTCATCCCACATCCATACCAGTGCTTAATGAATTCCAGAGCAAATTAACTCTTATGAGCGAATCGCTGCGAAACGATGGAAGGGTTTGGGTTCCCAAAGAAAAAGGAGATAAACGTAACCCCAACGAGATTCCCGAAGAGGAGCGCGATTACTACCTCGAACGTCGTTATCCTGCTTTTGGTAACCTTGTTCCCCGAGATGTTGCTTCAAGAGCTGCAAAGGAACGTTGTGATGCTGGCTACGGGGTTGGCGATACCGGTCTTTCAGTTTACCTTGATTTTCGCGATGCCATTCAAAAACAGGGTCAAAAAGCCATTGAGAACAAGTATGGAAACCTATTCGAGATGTACGAAAAGATTACCGGTGAGTCTCCATACAAAACTCCAATGCGTATATACCCAGCTGGCCATTACACCATGGGTGGTTTATGGGTTGACTACAACCTCATGACCACAGTTCCAGGCCTTTTCGCCATAGGCGAATCGAACTTCTCAGATCACGGAGCAAATCGTTTGGGTGCCAGCTCGCTAATGCAATGTGCAGGCGATGGATACTTTATCCTACCTTATACGATAGCCGACTATCTGGCTGATGAGATTAAAATTCCACGTTTTGCTACAAACTCACCCGAGTTTGACGCAGCAGAAAAGGAAGTAAAAGATAAAATCAATAAACTTCTTAGTGTCAATGGAAAGGAAACAGCAACCTCGTTCCACAAACGCCTTGGAAAAATTATGTGGGACTACTGCGGAATGTATCGAAATGAAGAAGGATTGAAAAAAGCTTTCGGTTTGATAAAGGATCTTGAAGATGAGTTTTGGAAAAATTTAAAAGTTCCCGGTTCTCCCGATGGTGTTAATCAGGAGCTGGAGAAAGCTGGAAGAGTAGCAGATTACTTTGAAATGGCTCGACTCCTGTGCATTGATGCACTGAACCGAAAGGAGAGTTGCGGAGCCCATTTTCGCGAGGAAAGCCAAACAGAAACAGGAGAAGCCAAACGTAACGATGCTGAATATGCATATGTGGCTGCATGGGAATATAAAGGAACTGAGCAAGAACCTGCACTACACAAAGAGGTATTAAACTTTGAATATGTAAAACCACAGGAAAGAAGTTACAAATAATAATGTGTTTCAAAATTCACTTGCTGATAATCGATTAAACCCCAAAAAGATATGAATATTACACTTAAGATATGGCGACAAAAGGATGCCAAAAGTCAAGGCAGGTTTGAAACTTACCCCCTTGAAAATGTTTCGTCTGAAATGTCATTCTTGGAAATGCTCGATTACCTTAACAGCCAATTGATCGTTCGTGGTGAAGACCCCATTGCATTTGAACACGATTGCCGCGAAGGCATCTGCGGTTGCTGCGGATTATACATCAATGGGCGTCCACATGGATTGATGAATAAAACAACAACATGCGAATTGCATCTAAGAGAGTTTAAGGATGGGTGTTCTATTGTAGTTGAACCCTGGAGGGCAGCATCATTCCCAGTGATTAAGGATTTAATGGTCGACCGCAATGCCTTTGAAAAGATAATGCAAGCAGGTGGCTTTATCTCTATAAATGCAGGTGCTGCTCAGGATGCCAACAACATCGCTGTTGAAAAAATAAAGGCAGATGAGGCTTTTGATGCAGCGTCATGCATTGGATGTGGTGCTTGTGTTGCAGCCTGTAAAAATTCCTCAGCAATGCTTTTTATCGCTGCAAAAGTATCGCAATTGTCACTATTACCTCAGGGAAGAGCCGAAGCAAAAGATAGAGTGAAAAAAATGGTGGCCAAAATGGACGAGTTGGGTTTCGGAGGCTGTACCAATACCCGTGCCTGCGAAGCAGAATGCCCAAAGGGCATTTCCATCACACATATTGCAAGGCTTAATAGGGAATTTATTACAGCTAAGCTTAAGGATTAGATATTTTTTGTCAATTAAAAGTGCCCTTTGATAAAATTCAACGGGCATTTTTTGTTTTCACATGTATCACTATCTATTTTTATATAAATTTGTCAAAGAATTGAAACAAATAATGGCATGAAAAAAATAATTTTAGTTTTAATTACACTCCTTGTCATTGCTGGAGTATCCTTTCAATTACTTAGACCCAAATTTGGAATTAATAACTATAACAAAGGGTTGGATCTTGCTGATTCTTCTCTTTATGAAATGGCTATCGAAAAGTTTTCACGAGCAATCTGGTATAATAAGAAGATTGATAAGTTTTACTATGCAAGGGGCATGGCATTAGCCTCTCTGGGAAAAGATTCTGCAGCAATTATAGATTTTGATATTGCCATTGAGCTAAGCTCTGAAGTATCTGATTATTTTGTTGGAAGAGGAGTTTCAAATAGAAAAATAAAGGCTTTTGACAAAGCCCTGTCCGATTTCGACCAAGCCATTGAGCTTAACGATTCCAGTGCAAGAGCATACTTCCAAAGGGGATTGCTTAAAGCAGCTCTTCATCAGTATGATCAAGCCATTTTGGATTACAATAGAAGTATCGAACTGGATGGGCATAACATTGAGGCATTCCGAAGTCGAGGAGAAACTCGAGCATTTCTTGATGATTTTATGGGAGCAATTTCTGACTACGACAAAATGATTGAATCTGCTGATGCCCCTGCTGAAGCATATAAGCAAAGAGGTATTTTTAAGCTAAAAATTCAGGATTACCCAGGTGCCGAGAAGGATTTAACCCAAGCAACTCTTTTGGAAACAAACGATAAGGAGATTTTTTACCAGCTGGGGCAAGTAAAGAGTAATCTCGATAAAATAGATGAATCAATTGAGTCCCTTAACAAAGCGCTGAAACTTGATCCAAATTACGATTTAGCCTATGGATCAAGAGGAGGGGCATACCTTAAAAAGGGTAATTTTAAGCAAGCACTCAACGATTTTACCAAAGCCATATCACTGAACAACGAGTACAAAAGAGCCTATTATGGACGGGGTATCGCCAAAGCTCTCTCAAAGGACTACAAGGGTTCCATTATGGACTTTAACAAGGTTATTGAACTTGATAAGGACTATGCACAGGCATACTATAACCGCGCTGTATCCAAAGCCATTCTTGGTGATCATAAGGGGGCTCTACCCGATTATGATTTTATTATACTTAAAGACCCAAAAAATCCTGAAGCATATTACAATCGAGGGATATCAAGAATGAATGTTAGGGATACTGAAGGTGCTTGTAATGATTTTCGGAAGGCCGTTGAATTGAAGTACCAGCCAGCCGAACCAATGCTCAAAATGTACTGTTCGAATAAATAGACTGGATATTTTTTTTCCATAAGTCACTTTTTATCTTATCAAGGTATCAGTTTCTGTGGGTAGGAAAACCTTATATTCCAAGGCTCAATACGTTTAATCTTTGGCGGCAATAATGTCTCTTTGGTTCTCCACGGAATAATCCATTGCTCATTGCGATATCCTATTTCAGGAAAATTATAATTTTGGCCATTAAGGAGTCTTCTTGAATCGTTGGCAAACTCATTGAAAAGCAGCTGATCTTGTTCTAAGAAAAAGTCCGTTTTCTGTTCGTATTTTGCCACTGGGAGTAGTTGAAAACGTGTCTTCCCTTCAATTAAAGGTGTATGAACATATGCTAAGAGATAACCCGCATTGGCAATCTTAGTAACACCAAACTCTTTTTCGATGTTTATCAATGCAATGCTACCCCCATTTCTATATCTTGGTCGCTGGTTCGAAACAAAGTTGCCAAGGGAAAAAACCACAGCTCTCCCATGTGTTGAATCTGAGTCAAAAGAGGCTTCCATTCGTTGAATAACGTGTGGGTGAGATCCAATTACTAGCCTAATGCCCAAGTCGTGCATAAAGCGTGTTAGCATTAGTTGCTCCATCGAAGGGTTTCTCTCATATTCCACACCCCAATGCATGAAAGCTATTACTTCATCAACTTCCAAGGATTTTGCCCTATTAAAATCGGCTCTAATTAATGCCGTATCGATAAGATTAACAATGGTTGGATATGGTACGGGTATACCATTGGTTCCATAGGTGTAGTTAAGCAAAGCTAACCTTATCCCGTTCTGCTCAAGTATAAGAGGGTAAGCTGTGTCTCTATGAGCTGAATCTCTATATGCACCAGCAAAGGGAACACCCTTACTTTTTAATACGTTAATTGTACGCAAAATGCCCTGTTTACCCCTATCCACTGTATGATTATTGGCGGTAACAAGCACATTTACGCCAGCATTGGTGAGCCCATCTATCAACTCGTCGGGTGAACTGAACTGTGGGTAGCCAGTGAATGGAGCGCCAGCAATGGTAACCTCAAGATTGGCAATGGTAAAATCAGCCAATTTGAAAACTGATGACATGCGCGAAAAGACATCGTTGTAACAGTATGTACCCGATTTTTCATCGTAAGCCCCCTTTATCTGCATGCCATGCCCCATTACATCGCCAACAAACATGAGGGTAATGCTTTGCTTTTCGGTTAATTCGGGTAGTTGACCATACAAAGAAAATTGACATAGAATTTGAAGAATGAAAAAGAATTTAATTCGATGCATCTTGAAATGGTTTTACTTTCAAAGATAAGTTAATGAGGCAATATCTTTATCAATATACTTCAAATTGGGAAACAAAAATCATATCGATTTTATTTACTTAAAACCGATACTGTAGAAATTGGCAAAATTCAACTCTTAAAACAATCCGTGAATAAGAGCATCAATCCTAGTGATTATTGATCGAAGATCGGCTGGAACTTCGGGAAAGTTCAAATTATCAACCTCAATTATTAGCAACTTCTCTAGCTTATAGTTTTCAATCCATGCTTCGTAACGTTCATTAAGACGTTGTAAGTAGTCAATTCTAATGCTCTTCTCATATTCGCGTCCACGTTTTTGGATTTGGTTAACCAGCGTGGGAACGGTAGCCCTAAGGTAGATTAAGAGATCGGGGGGTTGTATAAGAGAACACATTAAGTTAAAAAGGCTGAGATAATTGTTAAAATCCCTCGTGGACATTAGTCCCATTGAGTGTAGGTTAGGCGCAAAAATGTGTGCATCCTCATATATTGTTCGATCCTGAATAACCTTTTCGCCGGTACGGCGAATTTCCACAATTTGATTGAACCGGCTGTTGAGGAAGTAAATCTGAAGGTTGAAGCTCCATCTTTGCATGTCTTCGTAAAAGTCGTTTAGGTATGGGTTGTCATCCACATCCTCGAAATGGGGCTTCCATCCGTAATGTTTTGAAAGTAGTCGTGTCAAGGTTGTTTTTCCCGATCCAATATTTCCCGCAACAGCTATATGCATGATATTCAACAATATTTAAGGTTAATACAATTGCGCAAAGAATTACTTCTTCTAAAAGATAAAGGTAAAAAACTTAATGAGTAATTCCCTTCTATAGGATAACTTTTTCGCAAAAAATAAACTCTTTGCCATTAAAGCATACAACGACTTTATTTATTGTAAGAGGAATAGAACTGCATGAGCATCTATAGGTTTCAGGATATTCATCAAGCTCGTTGAGGTTATACTTCAAGAAAAAATCATTGTACTTAACCCATAGATAATTAGACTCAACTCTAAAGTTACCTTCATGTAAAATTTCTAAAGGTAATAATTGGGCTCCGTAGGTGTCAAAGCGGGCTATCCTATTATTATTGAAGCTAATATAAAGAATCCCGCCATGCTCGGTCATTTGCTTAGGATCATACTGTATAAACTTTTCGTCTAGAGATATTCTTTGCTCAATAGCATTAAGCTGATTGTTATAACGGAGCAACTCGGCTTTTTCGCGATGCAGCAGCCAAATTCCTCCCAGTGAACTTCGGCAGGCAAGCACAACTTCACCTAGCCCAATATCTACTATATTTATTGGTTTCCCTATTATGGCAGCATCATTATTTAGAAATAGAATGCTTTGGTTCTGACTATAAAAAACCATAACTCTAAAAGGATCGGAGGAATCTAGTGATGATGGATTGCCTAAAAGTATGTTTGAGAAGTGAGCAACTAACTGCCCTTTTGCATTAATTTTATTAATCTTTGATTCAGATACAACCCAATAGTTTCCAATGCCATCGGGGGATAAATCCTGTGTTATTCCCAAAAAAGGAAGCATTAAGTAGCATGCTAATAAAGAGGCAAATGTCAGGTTTTTGAAAAAAATATTCACCATTTTTAAAGGGCATCTAAATTTGATATTTCGAGCAAAGAATCAACATATTCACGGTTGTTACTAAGGCGTGGAACCTTATTCTGCCCTCCTAATTTACCACGTTCCTTCATCCACTTAAAAAAAGTTCCTTTTTTCATTGAACGAACAATGGGCGGAGAAAGGGTAATGCCCTTATATCTTTTTGCCTCATAGTCGGAGTTAATGGCACACAGGGCATTATCAAGAAGTGTTGTAAAAAAGTTTAGATCTGATGGTTCAGATTCAAACTCGATTAGCCATTCATGTGCTCCCTTTGCATCGCTTCCCATATAAATAGGTGCTGCGGTATACTCACTTATAATGGCACCCGTTTTTTCGCAGGCAATTTTTAATGCATTCTCGGCATTATCAATTATTACCTCCTCTCCAAAGGCATTGATAAAATGCTTGGTTCTTCCTGTAATTTTTATCTTGTGTGGAAAAGTTGAAGTGAATGTAACTGTATCGCCAATAAGGTAACGCCAAAGCCCTGAATTGGTACTAATAACCATTGCGTAATTTTTATTCAACTCTATGTCGGCAATGGTTACAGCAGCTGGATTACTTGAATTAATCTCTTCAATGGGAATAAACTCATAAAAAATTCCATAGTCGAGCATGAGCAACATGTCATCACGTGATGGATCGTCCTGTATCGCAAAAAAGCCTTCGCTGGCATTATATGTTTCGAGGTAATGCATATCTGGCGATGGAATTAATTTATGAAACTGCTCCCGATAGGGAGTAAAGCTAACTCCACCATGAGAAAAAAGTTCGAGGTTTGGCCATATTTCAAGCAGGTGATTTTTTCCAGTAAAGTCAAGAATGTGCCTTATCATTACAAGATTCCAGGATGGAACACCAGCTAGATTTGTTACATTCTCTTTAAGCGTTTCATTGGTTAACTTTTCCAGCTTTTCTTCCCATTCTGGAATAAGTGCCACTTTTTGTCGTGGAGTTCTAATAAAATCGGCCCACCAAGGGATATTCTCAATGAGAATAGCAGAAAGATCGCCATAATAAGATGTATTGCTGAAATTATCTACCTGATGGCTACCTCCTAAAGTAAGACCCTTGCCAGAAAATATTCGAGTATTAGGGTAATTTTCGGTATAAATTGCCAACACGTCTTTACCCCCCCTGAAATGACAATCTTCCAGTGCCTCCTTACTCACTGGTATAAACTTACTCTTTTCGCTTGTTGTGCCTGAAGATTTGGCAAACCAACGAACATCACCAGGCCAAAGTAAATCTTTTTCCCCCTTCCTCAATTTTTCTACATAGGGCTTAATTCCCTCATAGTCGTTAATTGGAACTTTATTTTGAAAATCTTGAATATTTTTAAAATTTTCGAACCCATAGTTTTTCCCAAATTTTGTATGCTTTGCTTTATCGATCATTTTAAAGAGAGTTTCCTCCTGAACCTCAAAGGGAAATCTTCGAAATAGATCAATCTGGTGTAGCCTCTTAGTATTCAGCCAACCAACAATGGATGTGATTAAGGGCATTGATTTTTAAATTTTTTTAAAAGATTATGTGGTCATCCTTTGATTTGATTTTCTGTTAGAGGTTATCTCTTTGTTATTAACTCTATAGCGATCTAAGACGTTCTGCCGCAAGCCTCAATTCATCCTCACTCTTTCCGAAACAAATTCTTAATTTTTGGTTATCAACCTTATCGTGGTAAAACAAAGAAAGTGGTAACATGGAAACTCCAACCTCTTCAGCAACTCTTAAACTAAAATCTACATCACTTTCCTGGGAAATATTTTCGTAACCAATTACCTGGAAATAACCCCCATCTACGGGAAATAGGCTAAAACGAGAATCCCTCATTAAGTCCCTAAAAAGATCTCTTCGATAAACAAAATCTTTTAAATAAGGAAACCAATTACTTTTACTCGTTAGATAATCGGCTAAAGCAAGTTGAATGGGGAGATTTGCAGAGTAAACCTGATATCTATGAACTTGACGAAATTCTGCCATAAGAGCCTCTGGTGCTAGGCAATAGCCAATCTTCCATCCTGGAACACATAGAGATTTGCCAAGAGATCCAACAATAATTGACCTTTCTGCTAACTTGGGATAACATGCCACACTAGTGTCGGTTTGCCCATCAAGAAGGAGTTCGCTAAAAGCTTCATCGCTCAGTAAAAATATTCTAGTTCCATTGACTATTTTCTGCAAATTGTCAAAACTTTCTCTTGAAAAAACATTACCAGTGGGATTATGGGGAGAATTAATAATAATAAGTTTTGTTTTGCTACTTATTAATTTTGTTAATGCGTTCCAATCTATAGAAAAATCTAGTGGATTAAGCTGAAAATAGATTGGTCTTGCACCCCTCGCCTCAACAGAAGGAACATAAGTTTCAAAGGCTGGTTCAAAAATGATCACTTCGTCTCCTTCGCCAATTAGCGAAGTTAACGCAGTGAATATTCCCTGAATTGCTCCATTTGTAATTGTAATTTCTGTTTCAGGGTTATAGTAATAGTTAAACTTAGCATTATAATAATTGGAAATAACTTTTCGAAGCTCGATAACCCCCTCTCCAGGAGCATATTTATTTCTTCCCTCAGATAGATGCCAAACCAATGAGTTGAGTAAATCGGGTTGGCATGGAAAATCACTATGATCGTTAGAAAGATTTACTGCACCGTTATCTTTTGCAATCTGTGCCAATTTTGATACAAAGTTAAAACTAAGGCTTGTTGATGAAACTTTAACCATTTTACTGATAGTATTTAGTATGCAAATATAGAAAAAAGAGCGGTTGCAATGCCACCAAATGACTTCTGTTAATCAAAGCATATGCCATGTTCAACAAAAAAGGTCGTTTTTTCGATAATCATTAAAATGATTATCCGTAATGATACCAAATCAACCTACCGTCATTGCGAAAGCCTTGTCCTTTGAGGATTGAAGCAATCTATAGTATACTTACATGTGTTTACATATCAACAGATTGCTTCTCCGCCTGCTGGCGGATCGCAATGACGCGAAAATTTTTATAGTAAACTTGTTGTAGGAACAAAAGCGGATAATCATAATCATTAAATAAGTTAAAAAATATGTCTACTCTTCAAACACCTGCTTCAATATTGGCAGTGAGTGAATTCCCTGAAATGAATCGGTATGGTAAGAATAATAATTGAGCATATTGTTTAGGAAAAGATTACGTTGCTTGCCATTAAGCTTAAGACTAGAGGCATCATCATAACTTGTTATTAGTGCATGAGATAATAGTTCACTCTGATATTTGTCAAGGAAAACAGGATGATCAGGTGCAGACTCTATGAAAGCACCACCTTTTAGATCGAAATATGGTGTTTCCTTAGAAAAACTTCCACTGGGAAAAAACCCAAGATACCTCGATAGTTGAGCTAAAAATATAATGTGAAAATTTTGTACTCCATCTGTCATGGAATCAAGTGCAAGGATTGAATTTTCGAGAAATGTATATAGGTGGGGATTACTTTCTTCTTCTCTCACGGTTCGATAAATCACTTCCCCAACAAAAAGGGCTATTGCCATTTTAACATTATGGGAATGTATGGTTAACAGACTTTGACTTATTGATACTTCACGTAATCTTCCTAAACTGTGGTCTTTGCTCCCTTTATAAAATACTATATCAACCAGGCTAAGGGGTTGAAAAAAGATTGCCTTTTTACTTTCTTTTCCCTTTCCGTAAGCCCCATTCACCATAATATTAATCCTCCCAAAACTCTGAGAGTATAAATATGCAATAAGGCTTTTTTCGCCAAACCGTGTGCTATGCAACGCTATGGCATTTGACTTTTCTATCATTTAATAAAAAGTATCTTGCCTACCGCCGATTGTTCTCCTTGGCTGTCGGCACAGAAGTAGAGATAAACACCTGTAGCAACCCTATTTCCCTGCTTATTTTTCCCATCCCATATAGCCTGTCCCCCTAAACTTCTGGTTTCATAAACAAGATTACCTGCTACATCAGTAATCTTAACTATTGTCCTGTCAACGAGACCTGTTATAGTTATAACTCCATCATAACCCGGATGAACCGGATTGGGGAAAGCATAAACATTTCCAAAAGTATCTTCTGGTTCAGTGGCATCGCCTCTATAGGATATCATCCCCATATCAGTAACAATGAAAACCTCACCTGTTTTGGGGTGTATTGCTAGGTGCTGAATATTATTTGATGGAAGGGGACTATTCTCCTTGGTAAAATGTTTGATTTGGCGGGTACCATCTGAGGATTGAAGAAAAACACCCGAGCGTGAAGTTCCAAACCATTTTCTGTTAGCACCATCCACTGCAATGGAAGTAACGGTTTCAGACTCAAGTAAAAAAACAGCCAAACCCTGTACTATATCTGGGACCTTAACACGTTGAACAGAGAAACCTGACGATTCTAATACTTTTTGTGGATTATAGCTAACAACAACTCCTTCACTTGTTCCAATCCAAAGGTAGCCATCTCTATCGAAAGCAATACTGAAAATGTCGTTTGAAAGAGAGGTTCCATCACTTTCAATAAGAGAAATTTTTCGGGTTTTATGGCTGCTGATCGATTCTGGGTTTTCTCCTGGGTCAAGAATAAAAAACCCACCTCCAGAAGGAATAACAACCCATAGATGTCCCCATGTAGTTAAAACAATATCTGATAATCTCTGAGATCCAATTTGATTCAGGTAAGGAAACCCTTTCCATGTTCCATCAGCTAAACGCAATGATATTGAATTGGTCACTCCAGAATTAGCTACCCAAAGATTTCCTTTTTTATCGAAAGTTAAACCGCCAATTCTACAGTATGCTCCAGGGATTATTGTTTCTAAGGAGCTATTATCGGGATTATACCATTCGGTTTGAATACCATCCTTGTATACTACCACCCCGCTACCCCAAGTTGCAATATAGTATTCATTAATAGCAAAAGGGCTTTCGACGATTCGCATAGCATCAAAAAAAATATTATTATTGATTGTTTTCCACTTTTCTTCGGATAAAGTATGAATGGTAAGTGGATACCACATGTTATCCCAAGCGCTATTTCGCGAACCACCAACCACTAATAGATCTTTTTCGGTAGGCAGAACATAGTAAGCTCTGCTATTCCCTGGAGAATTAGGTGAAACAGGAATCCATTGCTGTGAAGTTCCGTACATTAATCCATATGAATTATCCGCTATAACTAAATTTCCTTCTAAATCGGTAATGGCATAATTGGGTGTAAACCCATCATATCCAGAATATTCGTTGTAAACAACGGGTTGGGATTGAAAACTCTGAAACAATGCAATTCCTTGACGCGAACAGATGAGTAGAACGTTATTATCAGCCCAAAGATTTCTTACCTGTAAATAATTGTTGGTAAGAACATTCCAACCAAATTCATCATTGTAAAAAACAACATCAGGTAACGTGTTTCCTTGATTTTGAGAAATCACCAGTTTCTCATTAAACACGACCAACGATCCAATTTCTTGATCATGATTTGGAATACTTGTATCAACTGACCAGCTGGCAAAGTGTATAAGAAGAGGATCGCTGTGCTGTGCATAAAAAAGACCGCTTGCTGTAGCAGCATAAATACTTTCATCGTTAACAACAATCTGATTTACCCATAACTCCGAACCATTAGGACCAATAAAATAGGTGTCCAAAATTTCATTTTTCAACAGATTTAAAACTACAATCCCGAAACCTGTTGATATATAGGCTTTATCTTCGCCGTCAAAGTAGAAGTGGTTGATCCTCTTTGAACCAGACATGGGGTTTTCCTTTATATAAGGAATATTGACAACTGTCTGCTCGTAAACCATATCGATATTCCCGTTCTCATATCCAACTAAAAGCAAGTTTTTAAATGGGGAATAGGCAATAGTGCTTATTCCTATATCGGAAAGGCCATTTACACGAGTAATTTTGCTAACTGTGCCATCGGCTGGTTGATAGGAAAAAATTCCATAGACAGATGCAACAAATACCTTATCGCTTGCTGAGGTGGCTACTATAGAGGGTCGAAAGGAGAAGTGATCGCGCCATGAACCTAAGGGAACCTGCGTAAAACCAATTTTTACTGCAAAAAAAAAGGGTATTAATAAAAAATACTTTTTCATTGATTTTTTAAATTTCTATACAAGAGAAAAACCACCAATAGCCTAAATTATTATCCTAAGTGTAGTATATTTTCTTAAAAAGCGTTCATATTATGCTACTAAGCAGTTATAACTTTTACTCGAACAAATTAAGAGGAAAGCAAGAAGTCAGATAGCTTTTGTATTGCTATTGCTCTATGACTAATAGAATTCTTTAATTCAAGAGCCATCTCAGAGAAAGTTTGATCAAACCCATTGGGTTGAAAAATGGGATCGTATCCAAAACCCTGAGCACCCCTCGGAATTCTAATGATCTCTCCCCTAACAATACCCTCAAAAAGAAATTTTTCCCCTTTAAATATTAAAGAAATAACAGTTCTAAATTGGGCCATTCTATTCTCCAAGTTTTCAAGATTAGCAAGAAGTTTTTTTATGTTGTCAATTGAACTGTTTTGATTTCCTGCATATCTTGCTGAGAATACACCTGGTTCTCCGTTTAATGCATCAACCTCTAAACCTGTATCATCGGCAAAACAATCAATTTTGTACTTACTATAAATAAAGCTTGCTTTTTGTGATGCATTTTCCTCAATGGTAAAAAAATCCTCAGGAATATCTTCAAAAAAAGAAATATCCTGTAGAGATAGAATTTTAAACCTACCCCTAAGAATCTCTTTCACTTCATTTAACTTATGCAGATTATTGGTAGCAAAAACAATTTCTCGAACTGTATAGCTCATAATGACATTCTACCTTGGATTAATACTCAATACAGGTATATGAGCCGCAAATCCAATGATATACTGTTCATGGGGTTCAAGAACAAAAGAGGAGTCCTCGGGAATTTTCGTAGTCATTATCACAATTAAATCTGCCCGAATATTAACAGCCATTTCCAGAACCTCTTGGGCATAAGGTTTATTTCCTTGAACAGTATAGATATCATACTTGGCCCCTTTTTCATCCAAATATCTTATGGCAGAGGCCATGTTTAGATCAAGCTTTGCAATGAGCTCAGGATCGGAAACGTTGGGCTTAATCAAATGAAAGCGTGAAACATAATAATCACTAAAATAGGATATCCATGAATGTTTCTCTTTGTTTTCAACGGTAAAGTCAACAGGAAATACTATATCGTCGTATCTTCTATTAATTGGAGGTTCCTGAATTGTGATAAACGGTACTTTTGAACTAGTTATAACTTTTAATGTTCTAGTCTCTGTAAGAACATCTTTCCCTTTTATACTTTCGGACCCCATAATAACCATACTTGCTTCAAGTTCGGACGAAACGCGGGCGATTTCGGTAATTATATCTCCAATACTTACAATAATATCAGGCATAAGTTTATACTTCTGAAATGTTTCCTTGGCAAGGTTTTCAAGCTTAACCTTTGCATTTTCCTCTTCCGCTTGCGATTGCACCACATGAATTAGCGTTACTTTTTCATTAACTACCTGGGCAACATTAACAGCATGCTGAAGTGCATAACTGGAAACCTGTAAAAAATCGGTAGGTACAAGTATTGTTTTCTTTGATTTTTTCATGGATTTTCATATTTTTAAGCAATCGAATACAAATTATGGCTAAATATCGTTCAGCAAAGAATAATAAGTAATATATTGGTAGGATATTTCATCAATTTGATTATCGTTTGGAATAGTTACTATCAATAAGGCGAAATATCGTTTTTTCAATGGTCTAAGGTATGAATTTTCTAAATTTTTTCATTATACAAGTTTTATTTTTTTTGCTATCCACGCCTATTATAGGCATTTCTAATATTAATTTATCTAAAGATAACTCTTATCCGGAGCCCTTGGTATCGGTTATTGCCACCTTACCTAGTGGTTATATCACTAGTTTTAGAAATGTTACGATTATTGGAGATGGGAAACTTCTTGTTTCAGGCGACAACCAATTGCTAATCTACGATGGCATCAACTGGGAAAGAATTTCTGCAATTGAAAAACCGAACCCTGCTATTGATTCGCTTGGAAAGGTTTACTTCTCCACAAATAACCGTATAGAGCAGTTGATTCCAAATGGAAGAGGATCTTACAACCATAGTATATTAATCGATTCTTCCCAAATACCATCAAATCAAAAAATTACAAAACTACTTGTTGGGCCCCAGCAAGAGCTCTATTTCTCTACAAATAATTTTATTTGGAGAAAATCAAATGAGTTAAACCTCATTGACTCTTCTGCAAGCGATTTATGTCTTTTAGATAATCAAAAAGAAATTTTATATGCAAAGGAAGGTGAAGGCATTTTCAAGCTTAATATAAACAACTCATCACCTCAGCTAATCCCTGAAACAGAAAAAATTGCTTCAAAAAACCTTATCCATGTTTTAGAGATTAATAACCAACAACATGCTGTAACTAGTGATTATCCGTGGATAATTAATTTAAATACAGGAAGGAGTCCCTCAAGGTTTGAGCATTTTGTAAATTCAAGAAATAGCAGAATATTAAAAGTTTATCAAAAAAACAGGGAGATTTATATTCTAACAGATGATAGTGGTATATTAATACTAAGCAACGAGTTAGATCTAATATCGCATATAAAAAATGATGCACACAATAACCTTGAGCAAGCCATAGATATTCTTCCCTTTTCCGAAGGTACCATGCTTGTTCTAACAAAAACTTCAATTCTTAGAATTTTCCAACTTGAAGTTACTGGACTATATCCAAAAACAAGGATATTCTCCTCAATGCCAAATAGGCTAGTATTCCATAAGAATCATCTATATTGCGCTACAAGCTCTTCTGTTTATGGAACTAACTACATTGCTTTTCGTCCTAACACTTTTTCTTTTAAGCAAGTTAATGGTCTAAATGGTGAGATTGATAACTTTTACATTTATAATGATAATCTATTCGCTGCTGGTAAAGCAGGGGTTTATATAATTAATGATTATTCCTCTCAAAGAGTTATGACTAGTCCCCAAATGGGAAACTCGGAGTTTTTCAATTTTGTTGAACATGAAGGAGAATTATGGTTAATTGCGGCCCAACAGAATTTTATTTTTGCTCATTGTGTTTCAGATTTTTCTCAAAAATCGATTCATATCCCTTTCTTAAACGATTCATACCAAATTGAAAAATTAAGATTAAAAGATAATTATATTCTAGCTATTTCTTCAAATGGGAAATGGTATAAAACCGAAGTTTTTCAAGAATATCATCAATGGATTGAGCTATTTATGAGTAATGAAGAAGCCACAAATTTCATTTTCCCTGTGGGAGATGATCAAAATACTTTTGTTGTACAAAATGGAAACCTCTATAGATTCGACCATGTAAACAACACACCTTATCAACTAATTGAATCAGATTCTTTAAGTTACTTTTCACCCATTCTTGAAACCGAAACAATGCTTTATATTAAACGTTTCTTCAAGGTTTTCCCTGAGGTTTTCTCCATCTGGCAATATAAATTATCTAAAAGTGATTATTCTTTAAACTCATACAGGTTAGCAGCAAGTCTTCCTTCGAGCGAATCAATTAATCAAGCATTGCTTCTACCTGATTCAACATTTTTATTATCCACAACTTCAGGACTCTACTATTTTTCGAACAGTAAAACTCTAAGCAATGCCTTTGGGTCAGTCGTTTCGATCTTTAGGGTTAGCTTAGAATCAGATAAAAATAAACTATATCTAAAAAATGGATATATCGCTGATAATGAGGAGACTATAGTAACTAGAACATCTTCTGTTAATCGTAACCTCCGGTTTACCTTGGCTTCAACTGGTTGTAGTGAATGGGGCTTGATACATGGGAAAGTTCAATACTCCAGTTTTTTACAAGGACATGATATTGATTGGACTGCTTGGTCGAGCAATCAAACCCGTGATGTTTTATACTTATCGCATGGCGAATATACTTTACATGTGAAATCACGAAATTTTATTGGAGAGGAGTCTGATAGTAAATCTTTAACATTTGTGGTTTTACCTAGGTTTTACCAAACACAATTATTCCTTACAGCGATCATCTTACTTGGTTTCGTTGGCCTTTTTATGGTTTATCAATGGCGAAGATATCTGCATGCTAAAGAACGATTCAAGTTGGAAAGTTTAATCAATAAAAGAACGGAAGAATTAGTAAAAGAGAAAGAAAAAACAGAGAATCTCCTTGCTCGAGTTCTACCAAAAGATACAGCGGATGAATTGAAAGAGAAGGGCAGGGTTAATACTCAACGTTTTCAGGTTGTAACTGTTCTTTTTTGTGACATCGAAGGATTCACAAGAATAACTGACGAAACAAACCCAGAAGCACTTATCGACCAACTTGATAAATTCTTTCTTTACTTCGACTCGGTAGTTGAAAAGTATCGAATTGAAAAAATAAAAACCATTGGAGATGCCTATATGTGTGCCGGGGGTATTCCGAAAAAAAACCAAACTAATCCTGTTGAAGTAATTTTGGCTGCTTTGGAAATGATGCAGTATATGAAGCACTTAACAACCAGCAAAAAGAATAAGAGCAGCGTTTGGGATCTAAGAATTGGCATTGATACTGGTCCTGTTATTGCTGGAGTAGTAGGAAGAAATAAACTATCATACGATATTTGGGGGAGTACCGTAAATACAGCTAGTCGAATGGAATCGTCAGGAGAATCGGGACAAATTAACATTTCAGGGAACACCTATATGCTTGTAAAAGATTATTTTATTTGTACGTTCCGAGGAAAAATGCCTGTGAAGAATAAAGGGGATATCCAAATGTATTTTGTGAATGGCATCAAACCAAGTCTATCCGAAAAGATGAAAGGAATAGTTCCCAATCAGGATTTCTTCATCCAATTACAAATCATTAGGTTAGGCGATCTTGAGGATTTTATTTTGGATAAATTGGAAAAAGGGCTTCCAAAAAACCTTTACTATCACAATTTGAAACATACTGTTGACGTTTACACTCAAGTTGAGCTTATTGGCAGATCTGAAAATGTTACAAAAGAGGAACTTTTGCTGTTACGAACAGCTGCCCTCTTTCACGATGCTGGCCATCTTATAGATTATGATACACACGAAGAAATGGCAGTTAAGCTAGCAAACGAAATCTTGCCTCAATACCAATATAGCGATAGGCAGATTAATATAATCGCTCAATTAATAATGGCAACCAAACTCCCACCAAACCCAACCAATCTTCTTGAGGAAATCATGTGCGATGCCGACCTTGATTATCTTGGACGTCCTGATTTTATACCTGTTTCCAATACTTTGTTCAAAGAGCTTCATGAGCATGGTAAAATCGGAACCGAAAGGGAGTGGAATGAAATTCAGATAAAGTTTATAAATAGCCATTTTTACTTTACGAAAACAGCTAGAAGGCTTAGAAATGTTAATAAACAAAGCCAGCTCGAAAAACTTAAGGCATGGATGGATAGAAATTGATAAGTAAAATTTTATCAGGAGTTTTGCTTGGTTTATAATAATTATTGTTACATTTAACGGGTATTTTAGTTGCAAGTTTTAACAAAGTCCATATATGGAAACTGCAAAAAAGGTGGTATTAGTACCATGGGATTTCACAAGCGGTTGTGAAAATGCTTTAAAACACGCCGTTCAACTTGCGAGTGTTGCAGGTAATGAAATCATGCTACTTCATATTATTCCAAAATTTTGGTGGCAAATACTAGGTAAGTCAGAAAGTGTTAAGCAGTTAGAAGTAGAAGAATTAAAGCGTAGACTTGAAATAATAGCTGAGAAAATTAACACCGAGCAGGGTTTTACACCAATTACAATGGTTCTTGAAGGAAACCCTTCTACCCTTTTAAGCGAACTAATATCCACAGCAAACATAAACCTTATTGTTGCTGGTAAAACCTATACACACGGTAAGAATAGTTACGATTCAAGTTCGTTCCTTAGAAAAATTAGCATAAAGAATGCCTCTGTTCCATTTATTGTAACTGAAGCGCCACCTTTACATACTCATTACATTGAGATTGTTGTTCCTCTCGATTACGACAAAAAGTATAAGGAAACTCTTCATTGGATTATATACCTGTCGAAATACTACAAATGCAATATTAATTTAATCAAACCTTTTGTTACCGATGAGGGTAAGAAAAAGGATATGGCAAATAATATTTACTTTACTAAAAAAATGCTCGACGGGAATAAGATTATATATGGAATAAAAACAGCAAAACGACAAAATTCATTTAAAGACGAAGTGTTTAAATTTGCAAACAATATAGATGCTGACCTTATTCTTATTATGGCCGACAAGTATAATAATTATATTCAGAATAAGGATAAATCTTCCTCTCGGGTACCAATTATGTGTATCACACCCCGTCTTCGAAAGTTTCAGGGCTTTTATTAAATTTAGGCTAGTAATGAAATGAACTTATTCATATAAGTGCCAATAAGCTGAAGTTGGCACTTTGTTTTATTAAAAGAAATCCTACATGAAGCAAACGCTTACTTTAAGGCAAAAGTTAATGGTTGTTATCATTGGAATATCAACCCTGATATTTTCACTTGCAATTGGATACATAAGCATTAATGCAAAGAAAACCGCAATGGATGATGCCATTGCAGTAACCAATGCTGTTGCCGAAAAATATGCATCTGACATAAAAGCCATGCTAGAAAAAGACCTTGTAACTATGCAAACTCTCTCCTATTCTGTCCTTGCATATAAACTTATGTCCGAAAAACAATGGAAGGAGATTTTTGCTAAAATGTATTACGAGGTAATAAAAAACAACCCCCAATTTCTTTCCATATGGGATAGCTGGGAATTGATCCATATTGACCCAAGTTACTCAAATCCTTATGGAAGATATGTTGCTGAGTTCTGGCGTGACGGGCAACAAATTAAAAGCAATTTTTCGCTTAAAAGCATGACTGGTGATAATCCAGAATATGCAAGAATTAAACAAAAAGCCATTGATTGCATTGAAAACCCTTATTTTTATAGCTATACAGGAAAAGATCAGGACCAAGTTTTAATGACAAGCCTTATTTCTCCGATTCTGGAAAATGGTAAATACATTGGCGTTGTCGGAATAGATATTAGCCTCGAACGCTATCACCCCATCATCTCTCAGATAAAACCCTTTAATAACAGCTATGCTTTTTTGGTTTCCAACGATCTTCAATACACTGCCCATCCTATAATGGAAAAGCACGGGCAAAATCTTCTTGAAGACTATGAGGCTATATTAGATCGTTTTGGGGCTACCCAGAAAATTATTAATGGTGAAGTTAGCTCATTTGTTGCAGATGATATAAATGGTATAAGATCATATTTCCAATTTACCCCAATTTACATTGGAAAAACTGGGACTCCATGGTCTCTTGCTATAATAGTTCCACAATCAACAATTCTGGAAAAAGCAAATCGAAATTTTTATATATCCATTATGGTTGGGGTTTTAGGACTAATCGTTTTATCATTGGTGATTCTTTATGCATCTCAATATATTATTCAACCCATATTAACCATTACCAGTATTATTAAAAGAATGGCTCTTGGAAACATTTCTGAAGACATAAAGTTATCAGTTGCCACAAATGATGAAATTGGACAAATGGCTGCTGCTCTTAATACAACCATTCATGGATTAAGTCAAAAAGTTGCATTTGCATCAAGCATTGGCAAGGGACATCTTGATCATGATTTCCATGCACTTAGCAATGAGGATGTCCTTGGTGTTGCATTGCTTGATATGCGGCAAAGCATAAAGAACTCTCGAGATGAAGAGGAAAAACGTAAAGTAGAAGATAGTCAACGTCGATGGGCAAATGAAGGTATGGCTAAATTTGGAGAAATTCTGCGTCAGAACAACGATGATTTGAATATACTTTCGAAATCTATAGTAAAAGAACTTGTTGAAATGCTGGAAGCAAATCAGGGTGGACTTTTCCTTTTCAATGATGATGACCCAGATGAACCTCATTTCGAACTTACTGCTAATTATGCTTATAGCAGATTTAAGCATAAGCAGAAAAAAATCCATTTAGGTGAGGGATTAATTGGTGCCTGTGCACAAGAAAAGAAAACCATATTTCTAACTGAAATTCCAGAAGGTTACATTGAAATAACCTCCGGACTTGGTAAAAGTAACCCCAATGCATTACTTATTGTACCTCTAAATATGGAAGGCAATATCCTTGGTGTTATTGAAATCGCCTCTTTCAATATTTTTAAAGATTATCAAATCGAATTTGTAGAACGTATTGCCCAAACTATAGCCTCTACATTAACCGCAGTTAAAATAAATATTAAAACCGCTGCTCTTCTTGCCAAAACACAGCAACAGGCCGAAGAAATGCAGGCACAGGAGGAGGAAATGAGACAGAATATGGAAGAGTTGCAAGCAACTCAAGAAGAATCCTTCAGAAAATCAACTGAAATGCAGGGCTTTATTGATGCATTGAATAATTCCAACTTTGTTATTGAGTATGATACACTTGGCTATATAACCTCAATAAATAATGCATACCTTGAATTACTTGGTTTAACCCGTGACGATGTTGTGGGTACCCACCACTCAGATAAACTTGATTTGGATCCAAGTAAGAAGATGGAATACGAGCAAATGTGGAACGGCTTGAGAAATGGAATCCCTTGTAAATTGATGAATCGTTTTATTGTCAATGAAAAATTATTTGTTTTTCAGGAAACATATACTCCCCTCAAGGACGAACAGGGTGTGGTCTATAAAATCCTCAAGATATCAAACAATGTAACTAACCTACTAACGGAAAAGTAGTGCCATGCCTTATAAAATGGAATGGAACAAATTACTTTTACCACAGCGATATAGCTCTGAGGAAAGTTCATCACAGATTCACGAAACACGATCTAACTTTCAAAGAGATTACGACAGGGTAATCTTTTCATCTCCATTTCGCCGATTGCAAAACAAAACTCAGGTTTTTCCTCTTCCTGGTAGTGTTTTTGTGCACAACCGCTTAACCCATAGCCTCGAAGTAGCCAGTGTTGGTCGCAGCCTAGGCAATAGCGTTATTGATATCATTGAAAGAAAAGAACCAAAAATATCATCGCACCTAATGGAGCAAATTCCAACCATTATTTCTACTGCCTGTCTGGCTCATGATCTTGGAAACCCCCCATTTGGGCATAGCGGTGAAGAATCTATAAGGTCATTCTTTCTCGAAAACAGCAACTTACTTGAAAAAGAAATCCCCCAAGATGAATGGTCTGACCTAATTAAATTTGATGGTAATGCTAATGCTATCAGGCTTCTAACACAAAAGATGGAGGGTAAACGAGCTGGAGGATTTCGACTTAGCTATCCTGTTCTTTCTTCAATTGTAAAATACCCTTGGGAGTCGACCTTTTCAGAAAAAAAGAAGTTTGGATTTTTTCAAACAGAAAAAGAATTATATAGCTCAATAGCCGAAAAACTTGGTATTCCTCATATAAATAACACTCCTTTAGCATATGCTAGGCATCCTTTGGTCTACTTGGTTGAAGCAGCAGATGATATTTGCTATCAAATAATGGACATTGAAGATGCTCATAAACTAGGAATATTACCCTCTGAACATGTGCATCAATTATTTCTTGGCTTTTTTCACCCACAAGAAGATAAGGATACATTATCAAAAATTAAAAAAACTCTACATGATGTAACCGATGCCAACGAGCAGATAGCATTTTTAAGATCACTAACCATTGGGAAACTAACGCGAAATTGCTCAAAAGCATTTGAACAAAATTACGAAAGCATTATGCATGGTGATACTGTCAAGCCGCTTATCGAACAATTAAACACACAAGTTGAAATGGCTCTTAACGAAGTGAAAAAAGTTGCATATGAGCAGGTATACAATCATCGTACAGTAGTTGAGATTGAAATTGCAGGCTATCAGGTTATAAATACTCTCTTTCATACAATTGGCTTTTCCATGATTGACCCAAAAAATAAATACTCACAAAAAGTTCTTCAATTAATTCCAAAGCAATATTTTTCCTCAGAGTCCTCCCCTTACCTAAAACTTATGACTGTTGTTGATTTTGTTTCGGGAATGACAGATGTATATGCCCTTGAAATGTATCGTATCCTTAAAGGTATCTCAATCCCTGGGATTAATCGATAAATCTATAGGTATTATCTTACTTGTTTTAGATTTCGCCATGTTATTCCTCATGGCATAGATTGCTTCTTTGTAGTTTCCGCAAGGAATGATTGTTTCATTTAGCAAATCAATGCTTTTCCCAATATATTCAGGATTAAAATATCCATAGCCCACTATCTTGCCATTAATTACTTTTACAAAAGACTTTTCATCGGAATTTCTACCCTCATCAACCAGAAAAAAACTTTTGTTGCCCAAACCAATACTTTGCAATGCTGCTTTTGATCTAATATTATAACTTCTTGGAGATTCGGCGCCAATGCAAGCTCCCTTGCATAGGTTTATTTGACAATGAAAACATGGGCTTGATGAACTGTACAATCCACAAAGCTTCTGACAAAGACCATAGTCTTCAACCATTCTGTAAAGAACATCTTTTGCTTGCTCCATATTTTCCATACAAGACAATGGTTGTTCGTCTGTTTTCGAAATATTTTCGATCTTAATATTTAAATACCCATTTGTATCGGTATAAGCGAACAGACCAACTTGGCTTAATTTACGTCGCCCTCGTTTGTTGAATTTTGGTAGGATATCCTTTATGGCGTCTGATTCAGCAATAAGAGCAATTAACTCACTACCAGTCAGGACGTAGTCAATATCTGAAACCTGGGCAAGCATTTCATTGGCTTTTTTGGTAGTGGGTCGCTTTAAATGGTCTAGGACTCTTTTTCTAATATTTATACTTTTACCAATATATAACACATCACCCTGATCGTTATAAAAAAAATATACTCCAACACTCTCAGGAATATTCATTATTCTTTCTGGATTGAGATTTGGGGCAAGTAGTATTAAATTATCAATTGTATTTAATCCACAGCTTTCTATTTCAGGGCTAACCTCAATTAACCTGCTAAAAAGCTTAACCGTAGCGAGGGCATCGCCAGCAGCTCTGTGCCTTCCATTGATTTCAATTCCTAGTGCCTGGCACAAATTTCCCAAGCTGTATGAGCTGTATCCCGGCAAATGCTTTCGCGAAAGTTTAACTGTGCATAACGTATCTCTTGAGTAATTGTAGCCTAGCCTTTTAAACTCGGTTTGTATAAATCGATAATCGAACTGAGCATTGTGAGCTACAAAATATGCCCCATCGGTTATCTCAACTACCCTGCGTGCAATATCACAAAAACGCGGAGCGTTTGCAACCATCTCATTTGTTATGCCCGTAAGTTGTGTGATATAATGAGGAATATAAGCCTCAGGATTTATTAGCGATACAAATTCATCAATGATATTTGTTCCATCAAAAAGATAAATCGCAATTTCGGTAATCCGATGCTTCTGGGGGCTTCCTCCTGTAGTTTCGATATCAACAATTGTATACATTTATGTAACCTTCAGGGAGACGGAAAGATAAGAATAATCATACATAATTTATAGTGAAACTAGCTCTTTTCTGATATATTTTAGTAAGGAAAAGTATATTTGTGCTTCTATAATTCATCCTTTAATGAACTACTATCGTTTTTTCATTTCAAATTGGAAGATTTTACTTTTCGCCATACTATTCACCTTCTTTTCAGGGTTTGGTCAAACCTTTCTTATTTCATTATATATCCCAAATTTTTTATCAGATTTTTCAATAAGTCAAACTGCCTATAGCACAATATACTCTAGCGCAACCTTGTTAAGTGGGCTTGTTATTATTTTTGCAGGTAAACTAATTGATCAAATACCTCTTAAAGCATTTGCCATTACGGTTATTTTAGGAATCGTTATAGCTAATTTCACTACAGGTTTCTCGATAAATATCCCAATGCTTTTTATTGGGATATTTATGCTTCGCTTTTTTGGTCAAGGTTTGTTAAGCCATACGGCAATGACTGCAATGGGACGATATTTTTCTAAAGCTAGAGGAAAAGCACTTAGCATTGCATACTTAGGCTTTCCGGTAGCTGAAGCTTTCTTTCCCATTGCAATTGTGAGTACTATTTCAATTTTCGGGTGGAGGGAAAGTTTTTGGGTAAGCGCTTTTTTTATTGTAATTATACTATTTCCTTCAACCCTAATCCTTCTACGAAATTTTAAAAAAGAAGACATAAGGGAAGATATTGAAGAATCATCAAAAACCAAATCTGTACTTTTAAACATTGGAGAAAAGACATGGTCGCAGAGAGATATTATTAAAAACAGCAACTTCTACTTTTTTGCACCCACTGTTTTTTTTGTAGGATTTATTTTAACTGCATTATTCTTTTTTCAAACTTTTATAGCCAACTTCAAAGGGTGGAACCTGGAGTGGATGGCAATAAATATTACTGCTTATGCTGCTGCATCATTTGCATTTTCAATTCTTGCTGGGCCAATTATTGATAAATTGAGTGCGAAAAAAGTGTTCCCATTCATCCTTCTTCCTATGGCTTTGGGTATAGGAGTTCTTATTTCTTTTTCACATCCCTTGGCAACTACAATTTTTTGGTTTTTAGTAGGGATTTCTGCAGGATTAAACCCAACAGTTTCTAACGCTTTGTATGCCGAAGTATATGGAATAGTAAACCTAGGAAGTGTTAGAAGCCTTTACACTTTTGTAATGGTGGCAAGCACGGCTATGGGGCCTGTATTCTATAGTCTGCTATTGGATAAAGGACTAAATTTTAATCAAATACACCTTTTGCTGATTATTGCACTTTTGATCAATTCATTTGTACTATTACACAGACTAATAAACAATTAGCAATCATTTTTTTTACTTTATATTAATGTGTTTTCATTTTGCTTTGAAAAACAAGCATATATTTGTAATTGATTCTATACTACTAATGATGTAAATATGTAATGTTAATTTACCATGAAAAATATTACAATACTCATTGTTATACTCTTACATATAACGTATTCATTCTCCCAAACCAACACTTTGCTATTTGAACAATTTGAAGGTACATCTTTCCCTCCCTCTGGATGGGAAATCATTGATCACGATGGTGATAGTAAAAATTGGTATCATCGAACTGATTCCTATACTGGAAACAAATTAGCATGTTCGAGAAGCTATGAAAGCACTGCCCTTACACCCCATAATTTACTAATAACATCGCCTATAGATTTAACTGAATTCTCTGAAACTGATAGGCTAAGACTTAACTTCAAAATAGCCGCTACTGGCAACAACCACTATCAAGAACATTACAAATTAGTTCTGTCAACCTCTGGAAACGAATTTGAAGATATTGAGGCAGGAGAAATATTAATTGAGGAAACTCTTACCCAACTTGAAAGTGGATGGAACTTCAAAACACGAATTATTAATCTTGGGGACTACGCAGGACAATATTTTTGGCTTGCTTGGGTGCATTACAACTGTTCAGATCAAGATGGACTGCTTCTTGATGATATACATATTTACGAAGGAGAAGACCCAGAAGAATTGCCGTATACTTCTTGGATTTTAGGAAGTACAGATGATTATGAAACTGAAAACCACCAGTCAGGGATTGTTCTTGCAGGGGGTGGTTTGGATAATAATGATGCGATGAAATGGTTTCTCAACCGTGCTAATGGAGGCGATGTTGTGGTGATTAGAGCAAGCGAAAGTGACGGTTATAATAACTACCTATATAATTCTCTTGGCGTTAATGTTAATTCTGTTGAAACAATTCTTATTAATTCCCGCACAGCAGCAGAGCATCCATATGTAGAAGGGCAAATTCGTAATGCCGAAGCCCTATTCATTGCAGGAGGAAACCAGTATGATTACTATTTATACTGGAAAGATACTCCTGTGATGGATGCTATTAATTATCTTATCAATGAAAAGGGTGTCGTTGTTGGTGGGACAAGTGCTGGAATGGCTATATTAGGAAAAGCTTATTACGCTCCTAATGGTTCAGGTGCTCAGTCGGCTACTGTACTAAATAATCCATACCATTCTAGCATGAATATAATTGGAAGAGATGATTTTATTAGCATCCCTTTGCTCGCAAACACTATTACCGACACCCATTTCGACCAAAGGGAAAGAAGTGGAAGACTTTTCACATTTATGTCTCGTATGGTAACCGATTGGGAAATTGAAGCGAAGGGAATTGCTGCAAATGAATACACTGCAATATGTATTGATGATGAAGGGAGAGCATACGTTTTTGGAGATCCTGAATATGATGATTTTGCATACTTCCTTAAAACCCAGAATTGTGCTCCAGAAATTTGCATTAATGGTCAAAAACTTACCTGGGATTGTAATCATAAAGCGGTAATGGTATACAAGTTGAAAGGGAAGGAATTCGAACCTGACTATTTTAATATGAATACATGGAATAATGAAAGTGAAGGCAATTGGGAATATTGGTATGCCATAGAAGGTGAACTATATAAATCGGATGCAACATCTGTTTCAATTAAAAAAATTTCGAATATAATGATATACCCTAATCCCACTAAAGATAAAGTTTGGATCGATGCAGGAGATCATAAAATCGAAAAAGTTTTTCTTGTAAATTCTTTGGGTCAACCAGTTTCATCAAATTTCCTTGATGTAAAGAATCTTTCAACCTTCTATTTAAATATTTCACACCTTAATTTGGGTGTGTACATTATGATAGTCAAAACCAGCAAAGAGGTTTTCTTCGAGCGAATTATTTTAAACTAACTAAAAATAATTCAATATAATATTTCGTCAAACAAGTGTTGTAAAACAAAATTAATTTGTTTAAGTAAAGTATTTTCATTAATTATAAAGCCTTTCAAGAATAAAAATTTGATAGATTTTGTTAACTTCATCCATAGATTTAAGCAAAACCTATTATTAATTGTTTCTGTTTATATAATAAACATAAGAATTATTACATATGCGTGTTGACTACCATATGCATACTTACCTTTCCGATGGTCGAGATGACCATAAGCAAATGATTGCTTCCGCTTCCTTTCGGGGTATAGAAGAAATTGGGTTTTCTGACCACATTAGTCTCAAACCAGTAAAATGGGCAATGCCCATTGATAGTATTGATCAAATGGTTAAGAGAATACAAGTAGTTCAGTCCGAAGAAACACATGGGGTAATTGTAAAGTTCGGGGTTGAAATGGACTACTTCTATGGTATGGAAAGGCAGATTCATGAAGTATTATCAACATTACCACTAGATTATGTAATTGGTTCGGTGCACTTCATTGATGATTGGAACTTTGATACAGATATTTCAGAATATGATAATATTGACATAAACCGTTTCTACAAACAATACTTTAAACTGTTACAGCAATCTGCAAAATCAAAACTTTTCGACATAATAGGGCATTGTGACTTAGCCAAGAAGTTTGCCTATTATCCAACATTTCCACTTGATGAGCTTTACGACCAAACAGCACAGATATTCAAAAAAGCAGATGTGGCTGTTGAGTTAAATACCAGTGGACGTATTAAACCCTGCAACGAATTCTATCCATCTGCATCTTTCCTCGAAAGGCTTGCTTTTCATAAAGTTCCCATAACCCTAGGATCCGATGCACATATTGAGCAAAATGTAGGTCAATTCTTCGATGATGCCATTATGGAGTTGAAAGCGCTGGGTTACAAAGAAATTGTGAGGTTTACTAAACGGAAAAGAGAGTTGGTTAAATTATAATTTTTTTTTATTGTTTAACACTAACGCAAATCGTTTGATTTTCTTCTTCGTCGAAAAAAATCTTTTATAAGCTAATAACCAAAGTTATATAAGAAATAATGAATATTATAACATCTCTTTTTTTCTTCTTAAGTGTGTTAATTATAGGATTGATTCCTTTCCCTTTACTTTACATTGTTTCAAATTTTCTCCGTTTTATACTGCTGAGAGTTGCTAAATACCGTAGAGCTGTGGTTGAAAATAACCTATTAATATGCTTTCCTGAACTTGATAAAAAAAATCATAAAAGATTGGTAAAACTGTCGTATCAAAATTTAGCTGACAACATACTTGAGGGTATAAAAGATTTCAGCATGACAAGCAAACAAATATTAAAAAGGCATAAAATTTTAAACCCCGAATTATTGCAACCTTACCTTAAAAATGGGAAAAGTATTATTGGAGTAACTGGACATTATGCCAATTGGGAATGGGGGAGCCTTTCGGCAAGCCTTCAGATAAAAACAAATGTGGTTGCGTTCTACAAAAAATTGAATAATCCATTAATTGATAAATTTGTTAGAAGGAGTCGTGCAAAATTTGGAACAATACTAGCATCAATTCGTCGAACAGCAGAGACTTTTGAAGCCAATGCAAATATTACCACAATTTACCTAATGGCGGCTGATCAAAGGACTCTTCAAAAAAATCTTGAAAAATCATACTGGGTTAATTTTTTTGGGAAAAAAACGGCATTCCTTCATGGACCAGAAAAGTATAGTAGGCAGTACAACCTTCCCGTTTTTTATATTGATATTCAGAGGATAAAGAGAGGATTCTACGAAGTAGAACTGTCGTTGTTAACTGATGAGCCAAGAGAACTTCCCGAGGGTGAGTTAACAAAAATGTATGCCCAAAAGTTAGAGGAAATAATTATGAAAAAACCACAGGATTGGCTCTGGTCCCATAGACGATGGAAATAAAAAATCATTGGGAAATAGTATGGAATGCCTTTGGGATATTTTTATAACTTACAGCCTATCATTAATAATAAGTTTTTCATCAAAAAAACTATTATTAATCCGGCATCTTTGACTCTTAAATGTAATTTTATTTATCTTGCATTTATTATTTATTTTTATTCTTTTAAGTAGTTGTAATTTGTTAAACAAACCCATTGAATAACTTGTGAGTATGAAAAAGCACGTTAATTATCTTCAAATATTATTTTTCGTGTTGTTTATATTATCGTTGTTAGTAGCCTGCGAAAAGAAAGAAGAGCTAACCTACCTAAAGGGCATGGGTTCAGTTACTGATATAGATGGAAACTCATACAAAACGGTAATTATTGGTCATCCCTTCCTCGATATGGGAACTCAAGAATGGATGGCCGAGAACCTTAAGGTTACTCGTTTTAGCGATGGATCTTCAATTCCTTTGGCTTCAAATGCTAATGAATGGCACGTAGAGGTACAAAACTCAAACCCACATTTCGCCTGGAGTCACTACAGCCCACAAGATCAGGGAACTTTCTACGGAGCTCTTTACAATTTCCACGCTACAGTTGATACACGTGGTCTTTGTCCAGATGGCTGGAGGGTTTCTACCCGCAGCGACTGGGAAAAACTTTGCACAATTCTGGGAGGACATGAAGCTGGGGGAAAACTAAAAAGTACAGATAGTGCATGGGACCCCCCAAATGTTGATGCGACCAACGAACTCCTGTTCGATGCACTTCCTGCAGGTCTTATAAGTGGAAACGGCGATCAGATTTTTATAGGTGAAATGGCTTGGTTCTGGACAACAACATCGTTTGATGCAGGCACAGCTTATGCTTTTCACTTGAATAGTTGGGATGAAATTGTTGGCTCCAGCCCACAAACCAAGTGGGAGGGTCGATCAATTAGGTGTGTTAAGGAGAATTAAAATTTCAAAAGGAGAATTTATCATGAAAAAATTCAAATCAAGAATATTCATTATATTATCTATCTACCTACTATTTGGCAGTGAAAATGCAAGCGCACAGTTCGAGCAGAAGTTAACTCTTCAGGCCTCAGGTGGATTCGTTGGTGCTTTCTCACCTGATCCATTCACTGATATTTTTGAGTTTGGATTTTCAGTTGATGCTGGGGCTCAATATAACTTCAGCCGCTCTTTTAGCATGGTAGTAATGGCAAAATACGCTACTTACTTCCACTCTCCCGATGAGGATTACAGCTTAGAATCTGCAAAGTTTAACTTGCTGGGGATAAGTTTGTGCCCTAAATTTAGGTTTTTCACAAGGAGCAAAGTAAACCCTTACATTTTTGGAGGAGCCAGTATTAACTATATAAATATTACATTTAGTCTCGATGGATCAGAGACCAGAAAGAAAACGGAACCAACCAGCATTGGCTTTATTGGTGGACTTGGACTTGATTTTAGGGTTAACGACAACGTTGCCTTCTTCTGGCAGGCAGGTGTTAACCGGGTTGATTTTGATGTGGTTTGGATTGATTCGTTCTACCAACAATTGGGGGTGAATATCAATATGTTTAAAGCCAAATCGCTTTAGCAATTACATCATCAGTATTAAATATTTAAAATAATTTACGCGTACATCTCCTCAATTAAAACCTTATAACGCTCTGCAATAAGTTTTCTCCGAACTTTTAATGTATTAGTTAAACCTTCGTTTTGAATGGTAAAGGGTTCGGCTAACATTTTAAACTTAACTACTCTTTCATAGGAAGGGAAATCACGAAGATTATGCTCAATTCTCTTTTGCATAAATTCAAATATTCTATGATGATCAATTAATTGATCATTGCTATACTCTTCAATTCCCTCAATATCCCATACTGCTCTAAATTTTTCGAAAGAAGGTACTATTAATGCACAAACGTATTTCCGATTATCTCCAAATACAACAACCTGATCAATGAAAGGATCCGTTGATAGAGCCAACTCTATTTTTTGGGGGGATACAAACTTCCCAACAGATGTTTTAAAAATGTCATTAATCCTATCTGTCATCACTAAATCGCCCTCTTCCGTTTTATAACCCTTATCGCCTGTTTTATACCATCCATCCATTATGGCTTTATCTGTTGCCTGTGGGTTTTTATAGTAACCCTTAAAAATAGTTTTTCCCTTTACGAGAATTTCCTCATCCTCGCTAAAACGTACTTCTACCTCGGGCATTATTGTACCACAAGAGTCTAAATCATAAATATCGGGTTTGAAACAAGATACCGTAGCAGTAGTTTCTGTTGCACCATATCCATAATTTATAAAAATACCAACTGCATGGAAAAATCGTAGATGATGATTATTAATAGCTGCACCAGCACATGGAAGAAATTTTATTTGCCCCCCAAAAATGTTTCTTATTTTTTTAAAAACCAACTTGTTCGCTATTGCTCTTTTGACATTAAGCATGAAGGGTAAGGTTTCGTCCTTACATCTATACTCCGATACGCAGTGACCTACTGATATGGACCAGTTAAAAATTGCTCGTTTTATTGATGACCATTTCTGGAGCTCATTTTGAATTCCATCAAAAGTTTTTTCGAAAAAACGAGGGACTGTACACATAACAGTTGGCTTTACAACCTTAATATCTTCTATTACCTCTTTTGTATTCTCGAGGTATACATTGACCGCTCCCTTGTAAAGCATATAGTACGTCCATGATCGTTCAAACACATGACTTAATGGTAAAAAGCAAAAGGAAACATCTGATTCATAAACATTTAACCTTTTATCATGAATGTTGAAACATTGCGTAAAATTGTCGTGTCCAAGCATTACCCCTTTAGGCTCACCAGTTGTACCCGATGTATAAAGAATTGTAGCTAAATCATCGGGTTTAATAGATTCTATTAATCTCTTTAATTCTTCATCGTATTCTGTTGAAAAATTTTGATTTATAAAAGTTTTCCACTCGATACACAGGTTATCTACAAATTCCAAATTATCATTAAAAACAACAACCTTTTTTAGGCTTTCAGTGTTTTTCAGTGCCCAAACTGCATTTTCTAACTGCTTCTGATTTCCCACAAACATCAACTTCATCTGGGTTTGGTCCACAATGAATTTTATCTGTTCCTTCGATGAAGTAGCATATAAAGGAACAACAATACCTTGAGCAGCAAGAATACCAATATCAGCAATAGTCCATTCGGGCATATTATCGCTCATAATGCCAACCATAGAACCATTTCCATAACCCATTGACAATAAGGCTCTGGCCACGACTTGAGCTTTTGTCCAAAATTCATCCCATGAGATGCTTTCATAATTGCCATTTTGTTTATTCTTAAAACGAAATACTTCACGATTCTTATAAAAGGAAGCCCGTTCTTGAACCATCTTAACAATATTTTTCTCCATGGTATTAATAACTTTTTTAAACAGTAAAGTAATCTTAATATAACTATAATTGAATGAACCCAAACAAAATATTGGAAAACCAGATAATTATTTTTGTCAAAATCAAAATGCACTTATGCTGCTAAAGTAAAGTAATTTAATAAACAAACTATAAAATGAATTGACAAAATTTATAATAATCAATCTTATAAACCTGAAAAAAGGTCTATATTTTAAATAGAATATATCAAAAGAACTCATGATTATTTTACATTTTTTTTGAGAAACTCAAAGTATAATTATATCGTAGAAATTTTATACCTTAACCAACTCTTTTCAGAAATTTATTATTTAAAACAGTGTAAACTAAAACATCATTTAAAGTGTATAAATCAATTGTAATCCATACCCGATCAACATATTGGTCTCGAAATGAGACCAATGAAGAGTATAGCGTTGTTGATTCAGATGATTTAGCAAAAGAGATCGAAATTCAGTGCAATCAACTTGAGGATAATGGGTTTGAAGTTATATCAATAAATCCTATTACGTCGGGTAGCCTGACCAATGGAAATGGTTACTTACATACCGAAAGTATAATAATTACTGCCCGAAAGATTTGATTTAGTAAATTTTTAATCCTAGAATTAGCATATCGTCAACTTGCTTCTTGTCCCCTTGAAACTCAATAATCGTATCATTTAGTACCTCTTTTTGCTTTGTAATATCTAATTCTTGAATGGAAAGAAGCAGTTCTCTAAAATTGCTGAGCAGAAATTTTATATTTTTTGGACCGCCAAACTGGTCAGTATATCCATCACTGAACAAATATAACGAGTCGTTTAGGTTTAGCTGTAAACGGTGGTTTGTGAATGGCTTATCTCCTAAAACGTGATATCCGATAGGCATCTTATCCCCTCTAAATTCAATCAATGAATAGCCATTGTTTCCATTTGTTATAATTATTTCATCTTTGTCATAACCCTCATCAAAGCTCTTTCGGATAATAAATACCGGGAGATAAGCTCCTGCATATTCCAACTCTAAAGTTTTACTATCTATTAAAGTTATTGCCATGTCCATTCCATCGGCCTGATCGACGTGCCCTGCCTGTTGGTTAAGTGAAAGTATAACCATTCTTCGTAGTTCCATGAGCATGTCCGCTGGAGAAAGATTGTTGTTCTTGCCTGCGATTTCACGAAGCAGGGTAATTCCTAACATGCTCATAAAGGCTCCAGGGACACCATGTCCAGTACAATCGGCAACAGCAATAAGTATTTTCCCATTAATTAACTCCGATACCCAAAAGAAATCTCCACTAACAATATTCTTGGGTTTATAAAAAACGAAAGAACCCCAAGGTAAACTTTTCAATTTTTGTTCACTTGGAAGGACCGCATTTTGAATTCTGCTTGCATAGGTTAGGCTGTCGGTAATTAGCTTCTGCTGTTCTGCAATTTGATCCCTTTGACGGGTGACAAAATCTCTCTGCTGTTCTATCTCTTCCTTCTGGCTTTCAATCTCCACCTTTTGACGAGTAATTTCATTGTTTTGAGCCAGAAGTAGTTGGTTAATTCGCTTTTTCTCCCTGTAGTTAATAAAAATGATCATGGCTAAACTTCCAGCGAGTAAGAAGGCAACCAAAAAAAAGATGATCACCACTTTTTGCCTTTCAAGACGTGCTTCCTGTAAGGCTTCTCTTTGCCTAGCAAGAAGTTCTTGCTCCTTTTCACGCTTTTCAAATTCATATTGCATTTCTAATCTAGAAATGTCACTGGAATTTAAGCTGTCTTTATAAGCAGCATGATTTACATATGCCTCTAGGGCCTTATGGTGAAATCCTAGATTGGAATATATCTGCGATAAAATTTTGTAAGATTCACTAACTTCTGGAAGCAACCTATGTCTCTCAGAAAAATATAAGCTCTTATTAATGTAAGACAGCGCTTTACCATAATTCGCAGATATCATCTCCACCTCACCCAAGTACCTGTATAAACTTGATAAATCAAGGCTATCGCCTACCTGCTCCTTTAGATTAAGAGCCTTATTCAAATGATGACGGGCACGAGAAATATCTTTCTTTTCAATTGAAATTATTCCCAAACTTAAATGGTTTGATGCTTGCCCGTGTATATTACTATTCTTAATGTTAATATCCAAAACTTGCTGAGTAAACTCCCATGCTTTATCGAAATTACCCATCTTATGATAAATACTACCCAATTCATTAAGACAAAGAGTTACCCCTATGCCTTTCCCTGTAGAGTGCTCTATCTCGCGATAGTAACCTAAAGCAGATTCGGTATATTGCATCGCTTTTTCTAAATTATCGAGTCGCTTAAATAGCCTGGCAATACCAAGGGATGTCCATGCTAAACCCTCTCTCTCCCCAATTGACTCATGGATATCCATAGCTTCTAAAAAATGCTCTATGGATCTTTGGTATTGACCAATTACACTATAAACATTGGCAAGGTTAACAAGTGTACGAGCCACTTCTGCTTGATTGCTATTTTGTTTATTTATTGTAAGAGCCTCAAGGTAAAAATCTAGAGCTTGTAGATAGTTGGTTTTAAGTAGGTGAGTATTACCTAATCGGTTTAGAGCCATCGCCTCCATATTTCCATCTCCTATTTCTTTTGCCAACTTTAGAGAACCTTCAAAATATTCAATTGCTTTACCAAATTGGTTCTTATTATAGTAAATGAAACCCAATTGATGCATTGACTTCATTGTTAGTTCTGGGTTGTTTAAAAGTTTGGCAAGAACCTCAACTCTATAAGCTAATACTAAAGCAGAATCTATATCGCTTTGAGTTAGCTCAATGGATTTCTCTAACAATCGATTTCCTATTTCCAATTGATTTGTTATCTCATCAATACCATAAATATTCCCATAAATAAATAGGGAAAGCAAGATGACAATAAACTTTTGGTAATTTTTTTTCATATTTAACCAACAAGGTTTTTGCATGGGTTTATGCTTGCTAAGTTAATATATTTTAGCAACCCTTGATTTATGCAACTAATTAAAATAACTAGAAACAATCAGATGTGCTTCTTATCTATAAAACATTTCGTATTTTTAACGGGTAAAAGGGATTTAACTTTCAACATATACTTTAAGAAACTTGATTATTAAACCTATTTGGATATAATGCATAGCAATATGAACATTCGAATAAAAATGAAAATCAGAACAAAAATGCTTTTATACGTTCTGATAACTTCAATTATTGTTCTTGCAGGGATAGGTATTTACATACAGTATCATACCTACAAAATGTCAATGAGCAATGCTCAGAAAATCGCCACTAATTATGCTGAGAAGGTTGCAAACCAAGCTCGTTCCGAATTAGAACTTGACCTTGGCTTTTCAAGGTCTTTGGCTAATGCACTCCAGGGTTTTTACAAACTTGATTCCATTACAAGAGATTCAATATATTTTGACATAATAAAAAATCAGATTGAGGAAAATTCACGTTACATTTCCGTTTGGTACAACTTCGAATACTTTGCAACAAGACCAAATTATGACAAGAACTTCGGCAGAAGATCATATTCTGCCTTTTTACAGGACAATAATAGCCACATCCTGATTGAGGACAAAAATGTAACTGGAGACATTCTCACGAGTGATTATTATAAGGCTAAAAGTACTAACCAAGAAATTCTAGTTGATCCTTACCCTTATAAATTTGATGGAGTAAATGAAGTGTTGGTTACAAGCATCTGTACTCCTATAAAAAGAGAGGGTGAATTCGTAGGACTTGCAGGGGTTGATATTACTCTTGATAAATTTCAGACAAGTATTGAAAAGGTTAATCCCTATCCTAAAACTCAGGCATTTCTGCTTTCCAATAACAGTACCATTATTGCACATACAAATGAGTTTTATTCAGGTAAACCTTTTACTGAAATTTATCCTGACATAGAGATGTACCATAAAATTACTGATATAGTTAAACGTGGTTCGCCTATTCTTTTCGAATGGAATTCAGGTAGTGAAGATTTTCTATATATATTTTCACCCATTGTTATTGGAAATACTTCTTACCCATGGGCTATCGGCTTATCAATCCCCATTAAAGAAATCACCGTTGAATCTCGTAAGGCAATGCAAAATACTATTCTTGCTTCTCTTGTAGGGATTATTGCTCTTGGATTTGTTCTTTTTCTAATTTCTAAGAGTATTACCGAACCAATTATTAATACAACTAATGTTCTTAACGACCTCGCTCAAGGAGATATTGATCGTAACAAGAAATTAAACATAGAAAGTGGCGATGAAATTGAATTTATGGCTAAATCCGTCAATAAGGTTATTGATGGACTTAACCTTACTGAAAATTTTGCACGCGAAATAGGGCGAGGAAATCTTGATGCAGAGTTTCAACTACTGGGTGAAAATGATATACTTGGAATTTCTTTAATCGAAATGCAAAAGAGTTTAAAGCATGCAAAACAACAAGAGTTAGAGCGCCAAGAGGAAGAACGCAAACAAAACTGGGCTACACAGGGTATGGCCATGTTTGGTGATATACTTAGACAAAACAACGAAAATCTTAACGAACTTTCATTTAGTATAATAATGAACCTTGTTAATTATACTGGTTCGAATCAGGGAGGGATTTTTGTTTTAAATGAAAATGACAAGGAACATCTATTCATTGAAATGACAGCTTGCTATGCATACGACCGAAGGAGATTCCTTGAAAAAAATATTGAACTTAATGAGGGGTTAGTTGGGAGATGTTTCCGCGAATCAAAAACTATTTTTATTGCCGATGTACCATCGGATTATATCAATATTTCTAGTGGTTTAGGTAAGGATCGCCCTCAATGTCTTATCCTTGTCCCACTTAAAACCAACGAAGAAACTCTAGGAGTTTTGGAAATGGCTACTTTTAAAACCTACGAAAAATTTCAGGTTGAGTTTATCGAAAAGGTCGCTGAAAGCATTGCCTCTACAATATCAAGCGTAAGGATTAACATTCGTACAGCTGAGCTTTTAGCCAAGTCCCAACAACAGGCTGAAGAAGTTCTTGCCCAGGAGGAAGAAATGCGCCAAAACATGGAGGAATTGCAAGCTACCCAAGAAGAAATGGAGCGCAAGCGCAACGAGCAAGAGGAAATTCAAAAGGTACTCAATAAGGAATTAACTCTTCTAAATGCATTAATGCAAAATATTCCAGATTTTATTTACTTTAAGGATAGCAAAAGCAAATTCATTAGAGTCAGTAAATCAATGGTTAAACTTTTTAATGTGGACTCACCAGATGAGCTCGTCGGAAAATCGGATTTCGACTTCCATACTACGCAGAATGCAGAAATTTTCTTTAACGAGGAACAGGAAATTATTCGTACCCAAATTCCAATTGTTGACAATGTAGTTCATGAAAAGTTTGATGATGGCAAAGATCAGTGGGTTTCAACAACAAAAATGCCACTAATTGATACTAAAGGAGAAGTTGTGGGAACATGGGGTATAAGCAAGATAATTACTGATCTGAAAAATGCTGAAATTGAGGCTCAGAAAATGGCATCTGAAAGTAATAAGCTAAAGTCTATGCTTACACTTCAGGAGGGAGAATACCAGGCCATTGTTAAAGCTCTCGATGCTGCGACATTTGTAACAGAATATAACCCTAATGGGTTTATTATTCGTATCAACGAAACTATGCGATCAGTTTTAGGAATATCCTCAACAGAGATTGCTGGTAAGCATCATTCCGATTTCTTTAGAATGAAATCGGAGGATGAAGTTAATTATCAGGAATTCTGGAAAGATCTACGAAACGGGATTATTAGGCAAAGACTTTTCAAGGCAACCATAAACAGCTCTCGGATTGTTCTGAACGAAACCTACTCTCCGGTACTCGATTTGGAAGGTAAGGTTGAAAAAATAATTGCAATATCCGTTAGGGGATAATATTTCTCAAAAGTTTGAAACAGAAAAACCCCAGGTTAAAGTCTGGGGTTTTTCTGTTTCAATATTATTTGTTATTTCGGTTTTACTAAAAACCTTTTCATATTACCATCCGCCCATAAGTTCATCAAATCCCTAAAATCTCCATAGTTTTCAACTGATACAATATAATCATTTAGGGTAAAACGTCTGTATACTTTAAGTTCTCCATTATTTTGAACTTCATGTTTAATCAACACGCTCCCAAATTCATTTTCAATGCTTTCATTATAACCAGGGTTCACAAATACATAACCACTGGGATTAGATATTGTAAACTGATATTCTTCATTAATTCTTCCTGGCAATTCTAACCTAGTAATTCGCTTTGTGGGCAAACCATCAATCTTAACCGATTCAATACCCTGAGAAATGCAGGGCAGATAAAAACTATAGTAATTTCCAATTTCATTTGCCTTAACGTTTGAAAAGTTTACCGAATATACCGTCGAATCTACACTTTTAAATAGTTCTTCAGATTTTATTGAACTCTCGGGAATCCCGATAATCAAACCCTTATCCTTATCAAAATGACCAAAATGAAGTATTCCAGAGCCCGAAACAAAACCTTTTTTATCCATTTTCAGGGTTGAGCTAATGCTCATTTTCATGTCAGGTTTTTTTATGGGTTCAATGATGATAGAATCAATCTCATCGCTTAGGGATATAACCATCCTTGAAATTAATGCATGTGAATTATTGTCTGTTGCACTAATAAATCTAGTTTCACCTTCATGTTCAACAGCAACATAGTACTTATCGAAAGCGGAAATGCAACCAATGTTTTTGTTTACCAAATTAGGATATGCGCTAAAAGAAGGTTGCGCATTGAACCCAGCCTTGTTTAATAAAGCCGCTAATAGAATCACCTTTTCGCCCTCTGTTCCTCCATTGCTCATCCATACATTTTTTGGTGATCGAAATGTAAAACCTACATGCTGAGGCATCACCCTATATGTATTCATGTTTGCTACAACATGCTTTCTAATTCCTTCTATTTTGTCCCATCCTTTTTGATTATTCTCTAACAATTTTTCCATTGATTGATCCAATTCAGATTCTTTAGTAAAAGTCTTCCTCAAGAAATCAAATGTTTGCGATAAATCTGCTTCGCTAAATAACAATCTTTGGTAATCTGCCATCCCCTCTATCTGAAAAGGTTCGTTTGAAATGGCCGTTACATTTTTCATTGACCAGCGAAATACATCAAAATTGCCATTCGTTTTTTTCTTTATTTTTAAGTCCTTATCAGCATTTATTATCTCATGATTAAGCTGATGACCCTTAGGAACCTTAACAACAATCTCTAAATCTTTGATGGGTGACGATTCGTTAATGACCATGTTGCAAGAAAAAATAGGCATAAAACCCGCTACGGAATGAAGGGTATAATCTAGCTCAACAACAGCCCCAATCTCAAGTCCCACATGAGTAATAACCATTTCTCTTAGATTATTATAAGCAGGAGCATCTGCTGCCTGAAAAGGCAAAACCTCGTTGAAAGCATTTTTAGGTGATTGCACCTTTTTACCATCGGCCATTGTAGTTTGCGACTTATTAACCGTTAGGGTTTGATGTTCAGGGTTGTAAATCACAAAGGTTTCGCCGTAAAGGCGATGGAATGACATGTAGGTATTATACAAACGACGGTGGTAATAGTGGTAGTCAACCGATCCGTCATCATTAAGGGTGTACTCATGAACTTGTTCAAGCAGAATCGAATCGGAATTCTTCTCTTCCTCTGTAAGTGGTGTGGTGCAAGATACAACTGCTAGTATCAGCAAACCAACAATATATTTAAAATTTTTCATGTCAGCTTAGAATTTAAGGATTACTGGTTGATTTGCAAATTCATTCTGGTACTTTACCGCATCGCGGAACGAAGGCCAATCTTCTGGCTCGTATCTTCTCTTTTTTAACCTTACGGTTTGAGAAAATTTTAAAGCATTGCCCTCAACAGAGTATGAGCTAATAAAATCGGCTCCAGAACCCGATAGCTCTTTTGCTTCAGGGCTAAATTCGATAGTCATGTTTGAGGGTAACTTAATTGTTTCGTTGAGCTCAATTAACTTAGAGCAGCCATCGGTAAATGGGTATTCCCTTCTTTCTTGATCAGTATTAAAATATAGATGGCTATGAGTTCTTCCAAAAATATTGGATGCAACAACAGGCGTAAATATTACCTCATTTTCGGTTATTGTTGCATAATTTGGAATTCGGTATTTAACTGTAATTAGTACAGGCTGCTTAAGATACTCGTAAGGATCGGTTTTGGTAACCTCAATAATCTCTATACGAGGAGATATTTGTAGAATTACTCGCTCCAAATTCGTATCCCAATCGGCCTTCATGCTTCGGGTAAAAATTGAGCGCACCGATGCATCCGATTGTCCTTCTGCCGTTAGGCTGAATTCGCCTGTGAGCGTTCCATCCTTTAAAATTTCCGACATTCCGTTTACCCTGAAGTAATGGTTTTCTGGTGGTGACAGTGGGGTTTCCATTAAGTCGGCACCTTCGGGTAACCCCATCAAATAGTTCTGCTGTTGCTCACGACTACTCCACTCTTCGCGTACAAACGGAACCCAGGTTGGGTCAAGCAGCATGTATTCGCCATTTTTACGCTTCACCACAGTAACTGAATGATTAAACTGGTCGGCAGGAATACGGTCGATCCTTGAACCAGCCATTGTCATGGCAGCATAAGATTCAAATCCTGCTGCCCTAAGCATGGCAACCAACATACCTGCTTTATCCTTACAAACGCCACACCGGTCGTGGAAATTCATTTCAGCGTTATGTAGGGTAAACCCTTCGCCTTTCCCCATAGAAAGCCCGCTGTAACGCATCTCATCGGCGACCCAGTGGTTTAGTAACGATATTGAATCGAGTTCTGTTTGGGCATTCTTGAGTATTTGGTTCACCTTTTTTTTCACTTCAGGAGTTGGAATAAAACTTCCGTAATCCTCATTAACACCGTAAAACCATTTCGACTTTGCGTACCAGTCTGGGCTGGTGGAGAGAAGAAGTTTAGGTGCAACATCGGATAATGCAACCATGCGTGGTTCTCGCTTAATGGGAAGAATATTTTTAGCTGAAAAAAAGTAGTTAATCTTACCATTTAACTCGGTAATTTTTTCTTTAACCTCTCCATTATAAAATTTGTATTGAAGGTTTTTATCCTTATCAATTGTAACCTGGTAAACTTTTTCTTTAATTGGAACTCTACTAAAAAATTCAACTATATCGTAAAAGTGTCCGCGCATTGGAGGAATATAGTAATCATCGCTTAACTCTTCTTGGTAAAGAAGCGCATAGGCAAATCCCTTCTTGAAAAAGGTTACCTCAACCCCATCGCCAGGTTCAAGTCTTCCTACATCAATCATTTTCTGACGAGCACCCCAGTATATTGCTCGAGCTGGAGCAGGATAGTCGTAAACTCTATTTAATTCCAACTTTTCGATATTTCCGTTTTTTCTAATTATTCGAGCATTCTCAATACGTACAAAAGCAGTAAGGGGATCGTAATCAAACTTAAGCACCGACAACTCTTTTGCACCAGAAGGAGTTAGTACTTTGTAAAGAGTTGATGACACATAGTAACTAAGTCCGGTTTCTTGAACATCAACCTTCGTGCTATCGTACACCAGCATATAGCCAGATCCGGAGTAATCCTTTGCATTTCCCGCTCTGCTAAGCAGATCATGGGGTTGTGCTGCAACAACTATACTAAGGATTAAAAGGAATAGGAAATGAAAAAATTTTAAACGCATAGTTTAAGTTTTAGGGTTTTCAACTAGTTAATTTAATATTCTATAAGACTTAATATGAATAGTAAGGGTTTATTCCAATTATTTAATTACTGTTCAATAAAATGTTTTAAAAAAACCTAGTTTATTAAGCTATAGAGCAACCTTATTTCCTCTGCCCATATTGATTCATCAATGGTTTCAAGGATCAACGGAATGTTATCGAAATTGGAATCGTTCATTATCCATCGAAAAGGATCAATTCCTATTAGCCCCTTGCCAATACTATCGTGCCTATCAACACGGCTTGCAAACTCCTTTTTGCTATCGTTTAAGTGCATTCCTAATAGGTATTTAAAACCAATTATCTTATCGAACTTCTCCCAAGTTTTCACAAAGCCATCCTTATTCTTAATATCGTAACCCGCTGTGAAGGCATGACAAGTGTCTATACAAATCCCAACCCGTGATTTATCATCAACAAGATCAATGATAAAAGCTAACTGTTCAAAAGTATATCCTAAATTATATCCCTGGCCAGAAGTATTCTCGATTATAGCTTTTACTCCCTTCGTTTTCTCAAGAGAAATATTTATACTTTGAGCTATAATCTTAAGGCAATCTTCTTCGGATATTTTCCCCAGAGAACTCCCTGGGTGAAAATTGAGACGATCTAATCCTAGCTGTTCACAACGCTTTAATTCGTCAAGAAATGCTGCTCTTGACTTTTCGAGGGGCTCTTTTTCAGGATGACCAAGATTAATGAGATAACTATCGTGAGGTAAAATGTGCTGGGGAAGGTATCCATTCTTCTGGCAGTTATCGCGAAAGGTTTTTATGCTTTTTTGTGATAAGGGTGGTGCGACCCATTGCCTCTGGTTCTTTGTGAAAAGTCCAAAGGCTTTAGCTCCTATAGCTTTTGCATTAATTGGGGCATTTTCTACACCACCCGATGCACTAACATGTGCGCCTACATATTTCATTCTAAAAATTTTTGCAGCTCATTAAATTATCCACGAAGTAAAAATATAAAATCTTTATCTAATCATTCAACTCAATCGTAAAAAGCTTTACCTTTGCTCCGTAATGGTTCCAATGGGATAAAACATCCCGCGGATTAAAAGGGAATGCTGTGCCCTGCTTTTGGCAGGCAGGAATTCGGCAACAGTTCCCGCTGCTGTAAGTTTCAAAAACCTAATGAGCACCCCAGCCACTATTCGCCATGGGGCGGACGGGAAGGCGCTCAGAAGGGAAACAAGTCAGAAGACCTGCCATTATTTATCGCACTTCAGATACGCTTTCGGGATAAAAGCGCGGATGAGAACCTCAAAATCTACATCCAACCTTTCCCTGACATCTGTTGTAAGGTATAGTTTTACAAGCAATAGAACGAGAAAATAGGTACACTGCATACTATTTATACATCATTATGGATAAAGGGAATCGTTCGCTATATAAAAATATTGCTTTTACATTTCTTTTTTGGGGATTTGCCCAAGGTGGAAATTCTCAGGTATTATTTCCCGATACCATTGACCTAGAGAGTGTAACTGTTTCCTATAATAGGAATATATCAGGTATACGCCCTGGAACAAAGGTGAAAATGATTGACAGTTTGATTTTTATAGAGAAAACCAATCTTAATTTATCAGAACTCCTTTCTGAAAATAGCCCCATCTTCATAAAAACTTACGGGCGTGGAGCGACGGCGACCGCATCCTTCCGAGGAACTGGTGCTTCGCATACTCAAGTGCTCTGGAATGGAATCAAAATAAACTCTCCCATGAGTGGAGAGGTGGATTTCTCTTTAATACCAATTTACTTTGTTGACGAAGTGAGCATACATTTTGGACAGGCCTCAATGAGTTTTGGAAGTGGGGGACTTGGTGGATTAATAAACATTTCTAGTAATCCAGATTGGTCTAAAAAGCTGGGGGCTAAACTTTACCAATCTATTGGCAATTATGAAACCTACTCATCAGCAGCAAGTATTATATACGGAAATTCAACTATTAAAGGACAAACACGTGTTTTTCGGGAGATTTCACAAAATAACTTCGCTTACCGTAATACGGCTAAAATAGGTAAACCACTTGAGATCCAAGAAAATGCCGATTATTCAAAATTTGGTATAATGCAGGATCTTTACTATCGACCTTCAACAAAAAGCATTCTTAGTGCTAAGCTATTTGTGCATCAAGTGGATAGGGGTATTCCAAAGCTTATGTCAAACTTTTCAAACTATGAAACAAACAGACAAGAGAACCAAAATTTTAATGCTATAATTTCTTGGCAAACCTATAGCGAAAAGGGAACATGGCGAGCATCTTCTGGTATTTCACTGATAAAACTATTTTATCAGTTAAACAAATCTTCAGCCGAAGGAAACCAACTTCCTGTTATTAATTCCCATTCCGATGCTTTTAGCTGGTACAATAAGTTCGGATATGAAAAAAATCTCATTTCCTGGCTTTTTTTTGAAATCCAAGCTGAGTCAAATATACATAGGGTAAGTAGTTACGAAGATGTTTTATCATCAGGATATAATGGTGAACAGCATCAAATGGGGTTGCGAACTACTTTGACCGCTAACCCTTTCAAAAGATTGTCTGTGTCGATATTAGCAGGTGACGAAGTTTACAATGCAAGAGTAACTCCGTTAATTACATCTTTATCTGCAGAATACAGGTTTTTAAAGGATAACTCTCTTATTGTGAAAGGAGCTGTTTCACGAAATTTCCATCAGCCATCGCTCAACGATTTGAATTGGCAACCTGGAGGTAATAAAAATCTAAAACCAGAAGATGGAACAACTTGGGAAGCAGGTATGAAGTATTCAATTAGCCAAGATCAAAATAACATTTATTTTGATCTTAGTATTTTTTCATCTGAAATCAGTAATTGGATTTTATGGCTACCACACATAAAAGGATACTGGGAACCAATAAATCTTAATAGAGTAAAAGCAAGAGGTGCTGAAGTCATGCTGACCTGCAATTTGCTAATCAAAAAGGTAAGGATTAAGCTCATGAGTAATTACAACTACACTCGTTCAACCATTGAAAATGCGGGAGGAATTTTTAGTTCCGATGCACACGGGAAACAACTTCCATTTATACCTGTTCACTCAGGAGGTGTGGCTATCAATACTCTTTGGAATAATTTTCACTTAGTTTATTCCTTTTCTCACTTTTCAGAACGCTTCACAACCACAAGCAATAACCCAAATTCTGTTCGTCGACTATATCCATATTATATGAGCAGTGCTGCTTTTGGAAAAGATTTTTCAGCTTTTGGAAATACTATGGGGATCCAATTAAGAATAGATAACATACTTAATGAAAGTTATCAAACAATACTTTGGAGACCTATGCCAGGTAGAAATTATAGTTTTTTGATTAGGCTTGAGATATAAAAATATTTGTAGAATAATTTTTAAAAAGTGAAAAAAATCTTTTATAAAATAGTTGTTATTCCTGCCTTATTTTGCCTTACAAGCTGTATGAATGATGACATACTTCCTGTATCAGTAATTGATCTATATGGAAGCAGGGGAGTCTTTATTGTTAATGAAGGTAACTATTTGTATGGCAATTCTAGCCTTACTTACTATGATTTTGAAACACAAAAGGTAATCAACAATTTATATTCAGCAGCGAATGGTGTTCCTCTTGGCGACATAGCCTATTCAATGCAAATTTATCAAGGCAAAGGCTATATTGTGGTAAATAATTCTGGCTGTATCCATGTTGTCGATGCCAATAATTTGCTTCATTTAGGGACCATAGAGGGTTTGCCGTCTCCACGTAACATTCTTTTTCTTGGAAACAATATCGCTTTAGTTAGTGATCTTTATGCAAGGGGAATTAGTATAGTTAATACCAATACCTTAGAGGTTACCGGGAAAATAAATACTGGCGGAACATCATTGCCTTTCTACCAACATCCCACAGAAAACCTAATCAAAATAGGAGGTAATATTTTTACAAACTGCTGGAGTTTCGACAATAAAGTGCTGGTTATTAGTGCAGAGACCTTAAGTGTTATCGATTCAATCACGGTTGGAATACAGCCTTTGGCGATGGTTAAGGATAAGAATAATAACCTTTGGGTTATAAATGATGGAGGTTATTCAGGTAATCCGTTTGGATGGGAAAAACCTTCGCTAATGATGATAAACTCAACCTCTTTAAAAGTTGAAAAAAGAATGGACTTTTCTTCCCTTAATGACTTAGTTGGCCCAATTACCATAAACACAACTGGCGATTCACTATATTTTATAAGAAATCATATCTATAAAATGCATATTGATGAAAGCAGCCTTCCCAGTGAGCCCCTAATTCTCGGCAACGGTAACAACTTCAGAACTTTATCAACAGATCCTCTATCAGGCGATTTATTCATAGCTGATGCCGTTGATTTTTTGAGTGAAGGGAGGGTTTACCGTTATAAATCAGATGGCAATCCTGTTGATACCATTAATGTTGGAATAATTCCAGGAGGTTTTTGCTTCAACTAATTGATATTTCCCCTTTAAAAAATTGAAAAGAACTAGAAGTCATTTTGAAAACTTTCATCTTCTTCGCCAAGTTCTATATATGTTATAAAAAACTAAGATAAATCCGCACGCAGCCAACAAAATTGCTATAATAAGAAGCCAATTGGAAGATTCTCCAAAATATAACCGTTGATAAGCCCATGCAACAAGTAGCACTGTGGCAGCAATAAGTATTAAAAGATACTTAATCCCAAAACTTGGATTGCTTCGGGTTCGATTATGGTGCCGAAGGTTGACCATTTTGTTTTTTATAAAAATATCAATTAATCTTTTTACAAAATTTCAAATTTGAATTATTAATTTTGAATTATTCTTTATTGCAATATATAAACTTTTATTCTATCTTAAAAAAGTTATCCAAGTGAAAAAAACGCTACTTATACTATTTCTTGTAACTTCTTTCCTCCTCATAATTTCGTGCAGTGTCCAAACTTTTGACAACACTAGCAAACCTAATGGGAAACTATATATAATTGGAGGCGGTGAACGGCCCACTGAGATGGTTCAACAACTAATAGATTTATCAGAGGTAAAAAATGGCCAGTACATCATTGTGCTTCCAATGTCAAGCGAGGATGTGGATACAGCTGCTTACTACTCAATGAAACAATTCAAAGATTTAGGTATCTCCAATATCACCTGGTTTAATATTAAGAAAGATGAACCCATGGAGCAGACAAAGCTTGATTCTTTAATTAATGCTGGATTGATTTATATTTCTGGGGGAGATCAAAACCGTTTTATGGAAATTGCACTTGGAACACCTCTTGTTGATGCAATACATCAAGCTTACCAAAAAGGTGCAATAATTGCAGGTACAAGTGCTGGAGCGGCTGTTCAAAGCAAAAAAATGATTACAGGTAACCAGCATTTACATCCAGATATGAAAGGTTATAAAACAATTCAACCAAAAAATATTGAAATTGCCGAAGGGTTAGGTTTAATAAAATCAGCCATCATTGATCAACATTTTATTCGGCGCGAGAGAATGAACAGATTAATCTCCGTATGCATTGAAAATCCTAATGAATTGGCAATAGGAATTGATGAGTCAACAGCAATTTTAGTTGATGGCAATAGGGCTACTGTATATGGAATAGGGCAAGTAATAGTTCTAAATGCTACACGAGCAAAAATCTTATCAAGTGATAGTTTACTGGGAGCCGAAAATATTAGAATGAACTTATACCTCTCTGGTCAAAGTTTCAGTTTAATACCTTAATACCATTATTCTCCTTTTAACTACCCTTTAGGTTTGCTATATTTGCATAAACTTAATCGAAACTTCTTGATTGATATTCGTAATCCACACTGGCTAGCTGCGTACACAAAGCCAAAAAACGAGAAAAAAGTTTATCAGCGTCTTCTGGAAGCTGGGATTGAAACCTATCTTCCCCTTCAAAAGAAAATGAGGCAATGGAGCGACAGGAAAAAACTGATTGAAGAGCCTTTGCTTAGATCATACATTTTTATTAAGATAACTGAAAAAGAGTATTACAAAGTTCTTGGTATTCCCGGTTTGGTTAGGTATGTAACCTTCGAAGGGAAAGCAGCACCAATTCCCGATAAACAAATCGATACACTTAAACTGCTGCTGGGGCAGCAAGTTGATATAGAAGTAATTGACCAAGTGATTGAGCCTGGCGAAAGGGTCGAAATATGTATTGGATCAATGACAGGATTCGAGGGGTACCTAGTAAAACATTCAGGGAAAAGAAAAGTTATCATTCAACTTGACCATATTTCCCACTCACTCTTGGTAACAATCTCAAAGGATTACATAATAAAAAAACAGTAATTCCTTTACATTATTGACCCTTTACTAAATAAAAACGATCTTTTCTTTGAAAGGAAATACTAGCGGGTTCAGCATAAGTTTCAATAATCTCTTCTGTCCAAAAAGCGTGATCGAAATGCTCAGGTACTGAAAAATCTTCCTTTGTTGAGATGGATAAGAAACTTCTAAAAACGAATGGCGATTCTTGTGATTCAAATACATATCTATGCCCTGTGGTTAGTCCGTTGTAGGTATAAACATTTACTTTTTGAGCATTGTTTTTATCTTTTAAGTAAAATGCGGTATTCTTTAACATTACTGGATTATACGTAATAAAGGAGTGAGGTGGAATAAAACTAATCCTTTCGCTACGAGTAATTGAACCACTTAAGTTTGATGCGCTTGAAGAAAAACTGTTGTCCCATTTTAGATCATAACCCTGTGAGTACCCTTGAATTGTAGACTCATCAATCCAGTAGCTAAACCTTTTGCCCTCAATAATTACCGCCGATTTTGCCCAATCAACATAAATTGGTTTAGAGCTCATGTTATGAACCTCTATTGAAATGGGGCAATTTCTTCCAGAGAAAGCATACTTAAGAATTAACGTATCGTTTTCATAAACAAACTGTTTGTAATCATCCTATCTCAAATTTCCGCTTAATGTAACATATTGATATTGGCTACAAGCACTTAATAGTAAGGCAAAAAAAACAATAGCACATGCATACAATATATTTTTTATAATGGGATTCATTGCTGGAATTTTTAGGTTTTTTTGGATGAAATACCACAAAAATTATTCCTAAATGGCCATTAATTCTTGAATGATTCTAAAAATTCAGATGCTATCTAGGGACAATTTTCAATTTTATTAACTCTACTGATATGTCGGCCTCCTTCGAATTGCGTATTTAAAAAAGCAAGAACTATTTCTTTGGCCAAATCAACCGAAACAAAGCGAGCTGGTATTGCGCATATATTTGCATTATTATGCATTCGAGCAAGTGTCGCTATCTCTGGAATCCAGCAAAGTGCTGAACGGATACCCTTATGCTTGTTAACCGTAATGTTTACCCCATTTCCGCTTCCGCAAAGCACAATTCCAAGATCAAATTCACCTCTTGCAACAGCATCTGCCAAAGGGTGTGCATGATCAGGATAATCAACACTTTGATCGGAAAATGCACCAAAATCTTTTAGTATGTAACCTTGTTCGGCAAGGTACCCCTTTAAAACCTCTTTTGTTTGAAAACCTGCGTGATCGCATCCGATTGCTAAACTAAATGTTCTCATAATAATCTGCTATTTTTGCAAAGATAACCCCTTTGGTATTTTTACAAATCAAATTGGCAAATAATGTCTGGGATTTACATTCATATTCCATACTGCAAAGTGAAGTGCGACTACTGCGATTTTTATTCAAATGTTAACGCTAAGGGATTAAACAATTTTGCAAACTTAATAGAAAAAGAGCTGTCGCTTCGAAAAGAGTATTTACCCAAAGGACAGATAAATACAATTTATTTTGGAGGGGGAACCCCATCAATCCTTACGATTGAACAAATAAATACTATTTTAAATGCCATTGAAAAAAATTTTTCTATATCGAATGATCCAGAAATAACACTTGAAGCGAATCCCGATGACTTAAGTCTTGATTACTTAAAAGCACTATACGCTATGGGCATTAACAGGTTAAGCGTTGGTGTTCAATCATTTTCAGATATCGATCTTAAACAACTTGGGCGAAGACATAATGCTGAACAGGCAACAAGTGCCGTTACTATGGCACATGAAATTGGATTTGAAAACATCAGTATCGATTTAATATATGGATTGCCCTATTCCAAAACTAGCATATGGAAGTCCAATCTGGATAAAGCCATTCATCTGCCTATAAAACATCTTTCGTGCTATCATCTGATTTACGAAGAAGGGACTCCGCTTCACAAGAAATTAATCAGTGGTCATGTTTCCCCTATAGTTGAAGATATAAGTGTTGAGCAATTTGAACTTCTTCAAGAAATTGCAGTAAAAAATGATTTTATTCACTACGAGATTTCAAATCTTGCAAAGGAAGGCTTTTTTTCAAGGCATAACACCTCATACTGGCAACAAGTTCCATATCTGGGGCTTGGACCATCGGCTCATTCATACAACGGAACAACAAGAGTCTGGAATCCAAAATCGACATCATCTTGGATGTATGGCTTAAAAATGAACAATATTAATACTGAAGTTGAAATCCTTACAGATAGAGATAAACTAAATGAATACCTACTAACCTCGCTTCGAACCATTTGGGGAGTAGACATTGATTACATCGATAAACATTTTGGATCCTCAACTGCTAAGCGAATTATTGGTTTGTCCCAAAAATTTTTTGAAACAGGGATAATTGAAAGAAATGGCAGCAAATTCGCAATAAAAAAGAGGCATTTTCTGATATCCGATGCTATAATTGCAGACTTCTTAGATGTGTAATCTATTATTATATCCATTTTAATCGTCCAAGCATAATTGAATTAATCCATAATAATCTGTAAATTGCTAGATTAATTTCAATCTTATAAACCTTCTTTTATATTGCATAGTGTTTATAATATTATTATTGTGTGTTTTTCATTAAATCTTGCTTTTTATGAAAACTCCATTTTTCTTAAATTTATCAATAAAAGGATTGGTCTTTTGCTTTTGTTTTTATCTTTTCTCATCGACATTTAGCTTGGCATCTGAAACAAACCTTGACAGTCTGTTCAATAAGCTGAATAATGCAACAGAATTTGTTGATAAGTCAAAAATCCATCATGAAATTGCATACTATTATTGGTCAGCCAACCCTGATTCAGCGTATTTTCACATTGATAAAGCAGAAGAATTCGATATTAAATCGAAAATAAGCAATAATATATTATCCACGCGTATCATTAGAGGAACACTTACATTTGATCTTGGAAATTATGATGAAGCGCTGCAAATTTACCAATCAATTCTTGAGCAAATTAATGAAAACACAGATCCAGTAATCATAGCCCGAATAATCAGCAATATTGGCAACTGCTATTCTCAGAAGAACGATCTTTCAAAAGCCATTGAAAGCTATCGAAATGCACTAAAATATCTTGACAACAATGAGAACACATCAGAAATGGCAGTTATTTTTGGACGATTGGGAAATCTATACTACTTAAACAGAAACTTTATAGAGGCTATTGAATACTACAAGAAGGCTCGGGTTCTCTTCCTTAGTCTTGACAGAAAATCTGGTGAGGCCATAACCTTTATGAATATCGGCAATTGCTATAAACAACTTAACACTATTGACTCTGCTATAATATACTATTCCAAAGCTCTAAAACAATTTAAATCGTTTGGGAACATGCAACTTTACGAAGCGCAGTGTTTGGCAAACCTGGGAAACGTCCATTCGGAAATACAACAAAAGGTTAAAGCGTTGAAGTACCTTCTAAGCGCCGATTCACTCTTTAGCATTATTCAAAACCCTTATTCAATTGCACAAATCAAAACTGATTTAGCTTACCTTTACTTAGAGCTTGAAGAAACCAGTCTTGCCAAATATCAAATTGATAAATGCCTTGAGATATCGAAAAAAAATGGTTACAACAGGTTTATTGAAACCAGCTACCGCCTACTTTGGAAGTATTACGATAGGTTAAACGATTGCGATAATGCTTATGCCTGGCTAAACAAATACTTTTTGTTTAAGGATTCACTTGGAAATATTGCCAGACAGGAAAAAATTGATCTGCTCTTGACCCAATTCGAAACAGAACGAAAGGAGAAAGAGATAGAAATCTTAAAACACACTGAAAAAATCAACAGATTAGAAATACGAAGGAAAACTTTTATTCAGTATTTTACTTTATTCGGTTTGTTAGTTGCACTTTCTTTTATTGCATTTCTTTACTTGAATAACCAAAGAAGAAAAAGAATAAATAACATATTAACCCAGCAAAATGTTGAAATCAACCAACAGAAGGAGGAGATCATAACGCAACGTGATGAAATTGAGAGTCAGCGCGATATTCTTCAGAATCAGAACCATATGCTTGAACAATTCCGCACTCACACAACCCATAGCCTTAGATATGCCCAGAGCATACAGGCAGCCATACTCCCTTCGGAAAAGGTGCTGCAGCAAATCAGCCCCGAATACTTTGTGCTGATGAAGCCCTGTGAGCTGGTGAGCGGCGACTTCTACTGGGCTACAAGCTTTGACGAGTACCAGATTTTCTGCGTGGCCGACTGCACAGGGCATGGAGTGCCTGGGGCCTTCATGAGTATATTAGGACTTACCGCACTCAATGATATTGTTGCAAGGCATAGGGTAACAAAGCCTAATGAAATCTTAGGGTATTTGCGCGAAAGCGTTATCGAGGCTCTGAGCCAGAACGATCCGGAACAATTACATAAGGATGGATTGGACATAGCATTATGCATGTTTAATTCAAAAACCTGTGAACTACAATTTGCTGGGGCAAAAATTCCCTTGTGGATTGTTTGTCAGGAAGAGTCAATTTTTAATGAGCATAAAGAACCCTTAAAACCTATTACCAAAAACGGTCTTTCATTATTTGAGATTAAGGGTGACATAATGCCCGTTGGGCAATCGCCACGTATGTTGAGTTTCACAAACCATAGTTTTACCTTAAGTAATACATCCGCAAACATTTACCTCGCTACAGATGGATTTGGGGATCAGATTGGAGGCAGCAAGAATAGCAAGTTTAGTTCACTTGGCCTAAAAAAGATTATTCTCGAAAACATTGATAAACCTTTCTCTGATCAATCAGAACTACTAGATAAAACCTTCGATGAATGGAAGGGTAATTTATTTCAAGTAGATGATGTAACTGTTTTAGGAATAAAAATTTAAGCAAACAAAATGTCAAAATATTTATTTTTTTAAAGCATTTATATGCGTTAACCTATGATCTGCTTATTTGGGAAAGGTCGTTTCTCTCTATTTTTAACATTGGTATTTGTTATAGTATTACCAACAAATACGATTTCACAGCAATATAGAGTTATTGATAGCCTAAAAATGGCTATCAATAAAGCCAAGCATGATACAACCAGAATTTCTGCTTATATCTCTTGGTCAGATGAACTTTATGAGTATAATCAACTTGATTCTGCCATATCATTGCTTCACCTAGGATTAACTACCTGCAATAAAGCTCTTGCAGCAAAATTGGATGAGGATACTGAAGAAATTTTGCAAAAACAAAAGGCAAATATCCTGATTAATCTAGCAGCCTTTTACAAGAAAAAGGGCAACCCTACAGTTGCATTGGAAATATTAGAACAAAGCCTTGATCTTTCAAAAAAGATAAATTATAAACACGGATTTGCTTGGTCGTTATACCAAACAGGTGATGTTTATGATTACTTGGGAAATCTTAATAAAGCACTTGCACTTTACTTTGAATCGCTTAAAATATTTCAGGAAATAAATGAGGAAAAGGGCGAAGGCAAAGTTCTTAATTCTATTGGAACCATCTACGACTACCAAGGCGACCTGGATCAAGCAATGGAATACTACAACAAAGCACTATTAGTTTATCAAACCATAAACGACATAAGAGGAATTGCTGATCAACTTAACAACATTGGGGTTATACATCACCTCAAGGGTGATTTTGTAAAAGCATTAGATTACTACTTCCAAAGTGCATCAATTAACGAAAAGATTATCAGCAATAGGCATGTTTACGCTGTAACCATTAACAATATTGGTTTGATATACGATAGCATGGGCGATTTGTTAAGTGCTTTGGAGTATTACAATAAAAGTCTTGACATTTTTGAGTCTCTAGATTTTGGTTCTGGTATTGTAATGCCTTTAAACAATTTGGGGGACACATATTTAAAGCAAAAAGATTTCGACAAAGCAATAGAATATTACTCTCGAAGCCTATCCGTTTGTGAACGGACAGATGATCAGCAAGGCAAGGCTTATACTCTTCAAAAAATTTGTACCATTTACATTCAGCAAAAAGAATTCGAACTGGGTGATCTTTTCTGCGAGAAATGTCTCGACTCATATGAAAAAATTGGAGATAAGCATGGTATTGCATTATCGTTGATTGCTGTTGGAAAATTAAATGAAGAGAGGGGTGAATTACTAAAAGCAAAAGCTTTCTATAAAAAAAGTCTGAATGCATACGAAGAAATTGGAGATAAGCAAGGAAAAGCAAAAAGTCTATTCCATATTGGCAACGTCCTTTTTATGGAAAGCAAATTCGATGATTCATTTAATTACACTTACGCTGCTTATAATCTTGCTAAAGCAATAAATGATCCCAACGAGATATCACAGTCTGCTAACCTTCTCAGTAAATTATTAAGAAAACAAAATGATTTTGAGAATGCATTAAAATATTTCGAAGAGCATGTAGATATAATTAAAACCATTGATAGTGATGAGGTTAAAAAGTTAATCCAAGAACAATACTATAGGTTACAATATAAGAGAAGGGCAATTGCCGATAGTATCTCTTTCGCTCAAACCATTGAGATTAAAAATCTTGAACTTGAAAAGAAAATGGAGCAAACACGTCGTCAGCGATGGATTATTTTTTCAATTATTTTAGGCTTAATGGGATTCCTTACCTTTTCTATTATACTGCTCCGCCTTTTGGTCTCCAAAAGAATTGCATATCAAAAACTCGAAGAAAGCAACATTGAAATTAACCAACAAAAGGAAGAGATTACCTCGCAACGAGATGAAATAGAATCTCAAAAAAATTTACTACAGGAAAAGAATTCCATGCTAGAGCAGGCAAATACAGAAATTTCTGCACAGCGTGATATGGTGATTAGCCAAAAAGAAAAAATTGAAGAAGTTAACCTACACATAACTGATAGTTTGCGGTATGCCCAGAGCATACAGGCAGCCATACTCCCTTCGGAAAAGGTGCTGCAGCAAATCAGCCCCGAATACTTTGTGCTTATGAAGCCCTGCGAGCTGGTGAGCGGCGACTTTTACTGGGCTACAAGCTTTGACGAATACCAGATTTTCTGCGTGGCCGACTGCACCGGGCATGGGGTACCCGGGGCCTTCATGAGTATACTGGGCTTCACTGCACTTAATAATATTGTTATTAGACATAGAGTTACCAAACCATCAGATATCCTTGGTTATTTACGTGAAAGCGTAATCGAAGCACTCAGCCAGAATGATCCTGAACAGCTACATAAGGATGGAATGGATATTACCCTTTGCACTTTTAACACAAAAACCCGTTGCATACAATTCGCAGGAGCAGGGTTGCACCTATGGCTCTCATTTCCTTTATCAATTTCCGAAATAAATATCCGCAACAGCGATAAACCAATAATTCATGAAGGGTTTGTTCTTCATGAGGTTAAAGGGGATATTATGCCAGTCGGGCAATCCCCGCGAATAAAGCCATTTACAAATATTGAGATTTTATTACCTAAAGATCCGGTTAATATTTACCTTGCTACCGATGGTTTTATAGATCAATTTGGAGAAAATGTTAAGGTGAAGTATGGTTCGATGCGTTTAAAAAAATTAATCCTTAATAACATCGAAAAACCTTTTAGTCTTCAGAAAAGAATCCTGGAAAGTGAATTTGATCACTGGACTGGAAGTGGAAAACAGGTGGATGATGTGACAGTATTAGGGCTAAAAATAATATGAGATCATAAAATAAACTGTTTGTATTTTGATGCAAAAGATTTCTCACTTCCTGCTTGAATGACTGCCCGGCTTAGTCATTCAAGCAGGAAGTGAGAAATCTTTTTTGTGAATCAACTTTACTTAACATAATTATTAAACAAAATTTAAACAGTTTATAGCCTTATTCCAAGTACTGTTACGTCATCAATTTGATAGTTATCCCCTTTCCAATTATTATAGGTAATAATAAGCTGCTCCTTTTGCTTATTAAAATCAAGATCAATATTTTTAAGAATCAACTTTTTAAGTTGGCCTGAACCAAACTTAGCGCGATTTTCTCCACCATGTTGATCAGCAAACCCATCTGTTATAATGTAAATACTTACTGTATTTTTGTGTAGTTTAATTGTGGCTGCTTCAAAAGGAACCATCTTTGGAGAAATACCAACAGGCATTGCATTACCTTTAATTTCAATAAGTTTATAACTATCATGAATAAGAAACTCATTCTTTAAAGATGTTTCAATATCAATTTTAACATCTGATTCTGTTACCAACCACATAGAGATACGGGCCCCAGCAAATTGCAGGATACGTGATTTTGAGCTATAGATACATATGCCAATGTCCATACCATCCTTATGCATATGCTCTGTATCGTTTTGACTTAACGCCTCTATTACGCTTTCGCGTAGATAACCTAAAATATCCGAAGGGCTTGTGACCCTGTGCCTTGCAACAATATCATTGAGTGCAGTGATGCCCAGTATACTCATGAAGGCCCCGGGTACCCCATGCCCGGTACAGTCGGCCACGCAGAAAATCTGGTATTCGTCAAAGCTTGTAGCCCAGTAAAAGTCGCCGCTCACCAGCTCGCAGGGCTTCATAAGCACAAAGTATTCGGGGCTTATTTGCTGCAGCACCTTTTCCGAAGGGAGTATAGCTGCCTGTATGCTCTGGGCATACCTTAAGCTATCTGTCATATGATTATGAACCTCCTCCAGTTTGTCCCTTTGAGATATTACCATATCGCGTTGGGCTTCAATCTCATCTCGTTGGGCTAGAATTTCAGCATTGGCTTGCTCCAAATCAGCATTTTGGGATTTGATTTGCCTATTTGCCTTGATCTTATTTCTATAACCAATGAATATAACCACAAAAAGAATAATCATTAAAATAAATCCAATAATAAATGAATTTCGTTGAATTACTTGTTTTTCAATCTGAATACGTTGTTTCTCTATTTCCTGCTGCTTTTTTTCGGTTTCGTAACGGGTTTCAACTTCTGCAAGAGCCTTTGCTTTTTCATCAGAAAAAAGGCTGTCCTTAAGTGTTATTAACTGTTCTGCATAAAGAACTGATTCAAAACAATTTTTTTGTGCTTTATGAGCACTAAACATAGCTTTTGCTGCATCGTATCGCCTAGGTAACGAACCTGTTTCTTCAGCAATTTCTTCAGATTTCTTTGCAAAAACGAGTGCATAATCTAAACTTTCCTTCCTTTCTTTTTTATCTTCAGGTAATATTTTTGCTAATTCTATATAAAGCATGGTAAGGGATTCATAAACCATGGCAAGTCCGCTTTTATCATTTATTTCCTGTTTTAATTGTTGGGATTTATTAAAGTTTTCGATGGCTTGATCAAATAAAATTTTTTTATTTTTTAGCACTTCGGTGCATTTACCCTTTTCATAAAAAGCTGAACCAAGGTTTTTATGACACATTGAGATTAAACGTTTATCTTTTAAAGACTCCGACACCTCAAGCGCTTTCTTATAATATTCTATTGCTTTTTCGAGGTTTTCAATGCGATCTGTGTTATTCTTGATGGCCTTTCCTTGATCTGCATATACAGCACCAATATTATTATAACATCCTGCAATGTGTTGCTTGTTATCTAGTTCTATTGATATTTCCAGTGCCTTTGAATAGTATTCAATTGCTTTATCCAAGTTGCCTTGGTCTTTATGGATATTTCCTATATTGTTGTAATTTCCACCCATAATGACTTTATTCCCCAATTCTTCGTTAAGTTTTAAAGCCTGCATGAATGCCTCTATTGCTTTTTCGTACTCTCCAGTATTCCAATAAATAAGTCCAAAATTATTATGAGCCTTTGCAATTATTTGTAAGTTGTTTAATTCATTACCAATATCAAGGAATTGCTGAAAGTACTGTTGGGCTTCTAAATACTTACTTTGACTTGCATAAATAACACCTATGGTATTAATATTATCGGCCACCCCAATATTGTTGTTTAAGACTTTTTGAATTTCTGCAGCTTTGCTAATATTATCCACTGCCAAGTCATTCTTTCCTTGGCGCCAAAAAATATTTCCTGAATACTTTAGCGCATCGGATTGCAACTCCTTAAACCTTTTATGAGATCGGCTTTTCTGATCTGTAATATTAACAGCCCATTGGAAGTAATAAAGTGCCGAGTCCAAGGATTGTTTTTGCTTTTCAATCCCCAAGTTTATGATATCCTGAATTTTTATTGTATCATGAACATTCTTATCTTTCCAAATGCTGTCGAGTTTCGTTTTTTGGGCAGAAATATTCGTGATGAAAATGAATCCACAAAAGGCAATAGTAATAATAGTTCTCATGGTTTAGTATTTTATACTTTAACGCCCATCAGGGTTACATCATCAAGTTGACTGCGAGATCCTTTCCATTTCTCAAATTCAACCTCTAATATTTGCTTTTGTTCTGCAAGTTTTTTAGTGCTATTCTGTGATATTAATTCAATTAACCTTGATTTTTGGTATTTTTTCCCATCCTGTCCCCCAAATTGATCAGCAAAACCATCGGAAGCAACATAGATTATATCCCCCTTTTCTAATTGGTATTCTACAATGGTAAACTCCTCCATCTTCTCATAGCGAGCTATTGGCATCTTATCGGGCTTAAGTTCTATTAATCCATTAAGCAATTCAACTCGTTCGGTAAATTTTTCTTCATTTGCCGATCCGGCTGCTATCCAACAAGGAATATTTGCTCCGGCAAACTGGAGCATAAGGCTTGTGGTATCGATTACGCAAAGCCCAATGTCCATACCGTCAAACTGAATGCTGCTCCCTTTGCTTTCCATCATTGATGCCATGACATGCTCACGAAGGTCAACAAGGACTTTTGCTGGATTGGTATTCTCTTCCTTCCTTATTATTTCATTTAAAAATGAAACACCAAGCATGCTCATGAAGGCCCCGGGTACCCCATGCCCAGTGCAGTCGGTAACACAAAAGATCAACAATTCTCCAATTCGGGTTGCCCAATAAAAATCACCGCTTACAATGCTCTTGGGCCTATATAAAATAAAGTGTTCGCTAAAGTAATGTGCTAAAAAATCGGAGGAAGGCAGAACGGCACTCTGAATACGCTGAGCGTAGAAAATGGAATCGGTAATTTCCTTATTCTTTATCGAAAGTATATTCTTCTGCTTTTCTATTTCTTCCCCCTGCTCTTGCAGCTCCCAGGCCAGGTTAGCCAAAGAGTTTCGCTGGCTTTCAATTTCATTACGCTGAGTAGTAATCTCCTCATTTTGTTCTTTCAACTGTTTATTCTGCGCTGATAACGCATCAGATGTAGCTTTGATTTCTTCATTGTATTGCTCAAGAAGAGCGTTCTTCTCAGAAATGATAATACTGCTTTTGTATTTCTGTCGGTAAGCAAAAAGAACTAAAAGAACTACGATAAATAGAAGAATGGAACCAGCGATAAGAAAATTCTGTCGAATTCGTTGGCGGCTACTCTCAATCTCATTTTTTTCAATGATAAGCCTCTGTTTCTCTATCTCTTGTTGATGCTTTTCGGTTTCGTATTTGGTCTTCATCTCGGCAATGGACTTGGTCTTTTCGGTATTAAAAATACTATCCTTTGTGCTGATGAAGAGCTGTGCGTACTCAAAAGCTTTCTCGAAATCGCCGAGCTTGCTGTAGGCCATCATAAGTTCCCTAGCAGCTTCGCTCTCTCGGGGCAATGTGCTAATTTCCTTTGACAACTTTAAAGCTTGTGTGCCAAAATCTACCGCGTTATTCAAATACCTTAACTTCTGATGGGAATTGTTTGCAAAGGAATCGGCAAGGGTAATATTCAGGGAACTTAAATTGATTAGGCTTGAAAGCATACCGAACTTATCGTTTAGTTCCTCCTTAATTGCTAATGATTTTTGATAAAAATCAAGGGCTTTATCATATTTTTCCTGCTCCTTGTAGGCTATCCCAATGTTGTTGTAACAGGCTGATATCCATCTCAAATCATTTAGATCTTGATATATCTTCAGCGATTTTGAGTAGTACTCAATGGCTTTTTCATAGTTAGGTTTTGCTTGTTGCTTATTACCTGAGTTAAGCAACTGGTTGGCTTTGTAGAAATAAACGATCCCGATATTAGTAATGCATGCGGCCACACCAAACTTATCATCGAGGTCTTCCTTTATTTTTAAGGCCTTCTGATAATTATCAATGGCAGGTTCGAAATCTTTCTGAAAGGAATAAATCATGCCAATATTGTTATAACACGACGACATTCCGTTTTTGTCATCGAAAACTTCAGAAATTCTTAATGATTCTAAATAGTGCTCAATGGCTTTATCGTATGCACCCTGGTAATAAAAAACTATTCCAATACATCGTAATGCAATGGATTTTGAAATGGATAAGGCACGTATGATGGTTGGGTTAGAATACCTTGTTAGGGCTTCATCGGCAAGTTCTACTGCTGCTTTATGTAATACAAGAGCCGTATCTAATGATCTCTTTTGGATCTCAATGCCGTAATTAACTATATCCTGTATTTTAACCGTATCGTGTACCTCTAGCCTATTCCAAATGCTGTCGAGTTTCGTTTTTTGGGCAGAAATATTCGTGATGAAAATGAATCCACAAAAGGCAATAGTAATAATAGTTCTCATGGTTTAGTATTTTATACTTTAACGCCCATCAGGGTTACATCATCAAGTTGACTGCGAGATCCTTTCCATTTCTCAAATTCAACCTCTAATATTTGCTTTTGTTCTGCAAGTTTTTTAGTGCTATTCTGTGATATTAATTCAATTAACCTTGATTTTTGGTATTTTTTCCCATCCTGTCCCCCAAATTGATCAGCAAAACCATCGGAAGCAACATAGATTATATCCCCCTTTTCTAATTGGTATTCTACAATGGTAAACTCCTCCATCTTCTCATAGCGAGCTATTGGCATCTTATCGGGCTTAAGTTCTATTAATCCATTAAGCAATTCAACTCGTTCGGTAAATTTTTCTTCATTTGCCGATCCGGCTGCTATCCAACAAGGAATATTTGCTCCGGCAAACTGGAGCATAAGGCTTGTGGTATCGATTACGCAAAGCCCAATGTCCATACCGTCAAACTGAATGCTGCTCCCTTTGCTTTCCATCATTGATGCCATGACATGCTCACGAAGGTCAACAAGGACTTTTGCTGGATTGGTATTCTCTTCCTTCCTTATTATTTCATTTAAAAATGAAACACCAAGCATGCTCATGAAGGCCCCGGGTACCCCATGCCCAGTGCAGTCGGTAACACAAAAGATCAACAATTCTCCAATTCGGGTTGCCCAATAAAAATCACCGCTTACAATGCTCTTGGGCCTATATAAAATAAAGTGTTCGCTAAAGTAATGTGCTAAAAAATCGGAGGAAGGCAGAACGGCACTCTGAATACGCTGAGCGTAGAAAATGGAATCGGTAATTTCCTTATTCTTTATCGAAAGTATATTCTTCTGCTTTTCTATTTCTTCCCCCTGCTCTTGCAGCTCCCAGGCCAGGTTAGCCAAAGAGTTTCGCTGGCTTTCAATTTCATTTCGCTGAGCAGTAATCTCCTCATTTTGTTCTTTCAATTGTTCATTCTGCGCTGATAACGCATCAGATGTAGCTTTGATTTCTTCATTGTACTGCTCAAGCAAAGCATTTTTTTGGACTATAATGCTATTACTTTTATTTTTTTGGCTGTAAGCTAGAAATATAATAATTACAAGAAAAACAAGCAGGAGTGAACAAACAATAAGAAAATTTAAGCGGGTTCGTTGACGGCTAAAATCAACTTCTCTCTTTTCAATTAACAATTGCTGCTTTTCTATTTCCTGCTGCTTTTTTTCGGTTTCGTATTTGGTCTGAATCTCTGTTAAGACTTTAGCCTTTTCATAATTATATAAGCTGTCTTTTAATGATAATAGTATATCTGAGTACAAAAGGGCCTTTTCGTATTGCTTAAGTTTTGTGTAAGTATTTTTCAACCTATCCATAGCAGATATTTTGACGGGTAAGGCCCCTATGTCATCTGCAAGTTTATACGCCATATTACCATATTTTAGCGCTTCATGAAGATATTTACTTGCCCTATAATCCTTTAGGGAATCGGCAATAATATTGTAAAAATCAGCTAAGCTAGCATAGGCACTGGATAGACCATGCTTATCCCCAATTTTCTTCCTAATATCCATTGAAGTCTTAAGATAATCTAATGCTTTTACAAAATTTCCCTGAGCCTTATAAATGTTTCCAATGTTGTTATATAATATGGCCAATGTTTTTTGGTCTCCAAGCTTTTCTAAAATTTCAATGGCCTTAAAGTAGTTCTCAATCGCTTTTTCAAACTTCCCTTGTTCCTTGTAAATTATGCCTATATTGCTGTATGTTCTAGACATCCCTCTTACATCATTATATTCAATGGATATTGTTAGTGATTTTTGAAAAAAATCAAGAGCTTTCTCAAAATTTTGTTGGAAGTAGTGTATGTTGCCTATATTGTTATAACATTTGGCTATCCCATCTTTATCATTAAGTTTCTCAAGTATTCTTATTGAAATCATGTATTGTTCAATCGCTTTGTCGAAATGTCCTTGAAGTCGATATACAATTCCAATATTTGAGTAGGTGCCTGCTGCTCCCTTTATATCATTAAAGCTTTCCTTAATTTCCAAAGACTTTTTAAACATTTCTATGGCAATGTCATAATTTCCCTGATCTTTATGTATAAGGCCAATATTATTATAGTTTTTTGATATCGATAATTTATCATCCAACTCTTCATCAATTTTTATGGCATTCATATATGCTTCCAATGCGCTTAAATAATAACCCTGCTTTCTGTATATGTTGCCAATAACATTGTACGCCGACGATTGCTTTCTTCTTATCCCTTTTTCATTAGCGAAATCTAGGCACTTTAAACCATAGAAAACAGCTGAATCGGTGTTTTTCCCCTCGAACGTTTGGCTTATTTGCAGGTAAATAGAACAGATTGTAGTATCGTGTTTGGTGTTATTTAACTCAACCTTAAGGCTATCGAGTTTGGATAGTTGAGGAAATACTTTTGAGATCAAGACTATGGTAAGAATTGTATAGGTTGCCAGTGTTTTCATGTTTTTTGCTCCTTGCCTCTAATATGAATTTTGCCCCATCAAAAAACTTCTGATCTTCAATTATTGCTAAATAAAACACTCACTTTTATGTTTAAAATCTTTTACTTGCTACTTGAAATAAACTGATATTAAAATAGTGAACTTAAATTTACTTAGTTAGAATTTGTTATCCAATATATCAGAATGTATTATTAAATACATAAATATATTATTTTTTTAGAAAGCGGTGTCTCTTTTTTCAATATTTAAATGATGGCCACTAAACAAATGTTAATTTTTGAACTCATTTGTTAATGCATTGAATTTTTAATAAAAAACGCTAATAGACAGCAAATTATCACATAATTCTATCTGTTATACACCGATAACAAATGACATGTTAAAGATTATTCTTAAGTATCTTTTTCACATTTAGGAACTGAGAAAAAGAAAGTTGTTCCAGCTCCCACTTTGCTTTCTACCCATATTTTACCTCCATTGCGTTCAACAAACTCTTTGCAAAGGATTAACCCTAAACCCGTTCCCTTTTCTTGTGATGTCCCAATTGTAGTTGGATTAGAATCAAGTAAAAATAGCCTGTTTATATCCTTTTCGTTTATCCCAATACCATTGTCATTTACTGATATAATCCAAAAACTATTATTTGATTTAATATATATATTAATCTCACCATCATTTGAAGTAAACTTAATGGCATTGGAGAGTAAATTTCTTACAACAGTAGTAATCTGATTAACATCTACATAGGCATAGCAATTGCTACATTTTTGATTATTTATTCGAATACTTTTTTGTTTTGCATTTCCCATAAGCAAATCAACATTTTCCTGAATTACATCCATGATATTAATAATTGCTGGACGCATGGGCATACGTCCTGTTTGTACCATGGACCATTGAAGTAAGTTTTCTAATAGATTGTATGTGTTGTTTGAATATTTATAAATCTGTGTAATAAAATTCTTAAGACTATCGGGATCGAAAGACTCAAACTCTCGGGCAAGTAGTTCGCTAATTCCCAAAACAGTGCTAAATGGATTTTTTAGGTCGTGAGCAATAATGGCAAAGAACTTATCCTTTGTAGAGTTTAGAGCTTCCAGCTCCATGCGTTGCCTTTCTAACTCATTCTTTTGTTTTTCGATTTCATTATTCTTTTTTGTAAGTTCAGCTTCAAGAGTATTGTAATCCCTTAACCTATGAACCAATCCCTGAAGCATTAATCTAGAAATATCTGGTTGTCTTTTAATTAAATTTAAAAAATCTTTCTGATCGAAACGGAGCAATTGCGTTGGTTCCACTGCAGTAACTGAGGCACTACGTGGAGAAGAGTCTAAAAGGGAATACTCGCCAATATAGTTATTTTTGTCAAAATAAGCGTAAACATGACTACCAACATGAACTTTAACCCTTCCTTCAACAATCAAGTATAGAGCGTAGTCCAAGTCGCCATTTTCAAACAAAACCTGTTCTTCAATTATGCTTACAGGGAGTAAGGTTTGTGCAATCTCCAATAACATCGATTCATCCATCGCGCTAAACAGATGTATCGATTTCAGCATCTTAATCCTTTCTTTATTATTTTGTTGAATCTTATTGCTCATATTTTTCGTTCATTATTTAAAGAATTCAAATTTATCAATAAGCTTTGAATATTCATAATGCTGTCATTAAATTAACTACAATATTTATAATAAATTGAAGTTGCTTGATAATAAAAGATTTTCCATTTACAAGATTTATATATTTTTATTATGTTTATAGCCTAAAAACTCTTTTGAAAAGAACAACAGCAATGAAAATAAAACTCACTATTCGTCAAAAAATATTAATCTTCATTCTTGGTGCAGCTGTAATTCTTTTTTCGTTTACCATTGGCTTTTTTAGCATATCAAATAAAAAAATCTCTTATAGCAATATCACTAAACTTACTAATTCTTATACTGATCATTACGCTGCCATAATTGAAAATTGGTTAAATAGCGACATGGTTATAGTAAGAACTCTCTCTCGATCATTTCTTGAGCACAAGCAAATGGACTTCGAAAAATGGAGAGATCTTATTATGGGAATGTACAGGCAGGTTATTATAGATAACAAACACATTGATGCCATTTGGGATAGCTGGGAATTCTCTTACCTTGATCCAAATTGGAATAAATCTTATGGAAGATGGATCCATATATTATACCACGAACAGGGTAAACTTTTATCAAAGTACGAAAAAAGAAGCCTTGAAGGGGATCCCCCTGTTTATGCAACAATAAAGTCAGCCGGAAGAGAATCCATAGTAGAACCGTACCTCTCATCCTTGCAAAAAGGTGGCTTAATGACTTCTCTTACCTCGCCCATGTACCTTGGAGGACGCTTTATTGGACTTGTGGGTATTGACCTATTCCTTGGTCGTTTTCAAACGTTAATCTGTGAAATTAAACCTTATCCGGAAAGCAATGCTTTTCTAATTTCTAATAGTGGAACTTATATTGCACATCCCGACACGTTAATATTTAGCAAGAATATCGAGGATGTCTTTCCTCTGCTAAATAGTAAGCACCGAATCCTAGAAAGAATTAAAAAAGGTGAAAGATTCAATTTCACGTTTACTAATGAAAATGACGAGAAAATATATTATGCTTTTTCTCCCATAGAAATTGGTCGTACACAAACTCCATGGTCTCTTGGAATTATGGTTCCTGTAAATGTAATTTTAGCTGAAGCTAACCGTAGCCTCAATATTGTTATCATTGTTGGATTATGTGGTCTCCTTATTTTAGTGCTGATTATATTGTTCCTAGCAAACAATATCACCCAGCCAATTAAAAACATAACCGAATTGCTTACAGAACTTTCAAAGGGGAAAGTTGACAATAGTATGCAACTTGAACTTGAAACTGGTGATGAAATATCTAAAATGGGAAAGGCATTGACTTTATCAATCGATGGACTAATGGCTAAAACCGATTTTGCCAATAACATTGGTAAAGGAAATCTTGATCATGAACTCAACCTTCTTAGCGAAGAAGATACTTTAGGTAAATCCCTGCTTGAAATGCGGGACAATCTTAGAAAAGCTCAAGAGGGGGAGAAAAAGCGAAAGATTGAAGAGGAGAAAAGATCCTGGATAAACGAAGGGCTTGCCAAATTTGGTGAGATACTTAGGCAAAACAACGATAACCTCTCAAAGTTAGGTGATGAGCTGATAAAAAATATGGTTTGGTATCTGAAAGCTAGCCTTGGAGGAATATTTGTTGCAAATGAAACAAACAGTCCAATAACATATGATTTGGTATCAGCTTTTGCCTATGACAGAATTAGATATCTTGAGAGAAGTTTTGAGGAAGGCGAAGGACTTATCGGCTCATGCGCAGCAGAAAAAGAAACTATATTCTTAGCTCAAGTTCCAAACGATTATATTGAAGTTACTTCAGGATTGGGGGGAACACAGCCTAATTCGGTACTTCTAATTCCCCTGAAAATTGAGCAAGATGTATTGGGAGTTATCGAATTAGCTTCACTTAGTAAATTTTTACCCCACGAAATTGAGTTCTTAGAAAAACTTGCCGAAAGCATTGCATCCACTCTTCGAACAGTAAAAATCAATCAGAAAACTTCGGAATTACTTAAAATTTCTCAAGAACAATCCGAAATCATGAAATCGCAAGAGGAAGAGATGCGTCAAAACATGGAAGAACTTCAGGCAACCCAAGAAGAATCAGCAAGAAAAGCTTCTGAAATGGAAGGGCTCATTGATGCTATTAATGCGTCATCGTATGTTACTGAGTATGATGTAAAGGGCAACATTATTAATATCAACAAAGCATATCTTGAACTTCATGGGATGAAACGAGAAGAAATAATCGGTAGGCATCACTCCGAAAATTTGGTTATGACCGATGAGCAAAAGAATAGTTACGATGAATTTTGGTCAAAACTTCAAAAAGGAATAATACAAAAGCAAACTTCTCAGATAATCATTGCTGGGAAAAAGTTTACATTTCACGAAACTTACACCCCTATACACAATACCAATGGAGAGGTTTATAAAATTTTAAAAATATCTACAGATATATCCACTGCCTCTGAGATAGGCTAATTTATTTAACACCAATAGTCGATTTGAGCATTTATGAGTTTCAAACATTTTCTGCTACAAAAAAATTTTTAACATTACAAGTCTACCTCCATTTCAACATGAAATCCTGAGTGCTTTCGAATGTTTAGCACTTCACCACTGGCAAAAATTATGTATTGTCCCTTAATACCTGTAATCTGTCCCTTTATCTTAAAGTTTTTTTCAAGATTTGTTGAGACAACCTTTTTGGGAAATGAAACAACAGGATATTGAATTTTATATTCATTACTATCGGTTTGTTGAAATAAAAGATTTTTTTTTTCTATTACGTTAAGGGCTAATTGTTTTTTCTTAACAAGATCCTGATCTGAATCATTCCCCATTAGCATTTTTCGCCAATTGGTTTTATCAGCAAATACCTTTTTGAGTTCAACCTCAACTAAACCAGATAAATATCTATTGCTTGTTTTGACAACCTTTATAGCTTTTACCGCTCCCTGATCAACCCATCGAATGGGAACTTGATGATATCGAGTAACACCTACTTTTAGTCCCCCCGATAAAGCCAAATAAACATACTGATCCACCAGACAATTTTCTTTTGCATACTCCATATCCCGAGCCTTTCCCTCATGGGCACGGCACAGCTCAGGGTGAAAAACACATTCCTCTGTTTGCGGAATAGAGATAAAACAGGGATAGCAAAATCCCTGTCCGTATGATTTTTTAGTATCCTTACCACAGTTAATGCACGATATCCTATTTAGGTATTTGAGCACAATAGTTCTTCCTATTAAACCCTCCATATTCAATCTCTCAGAATCCAACTCCATTATATATTTAGGAATAATGGTATATTCATCTCCTGTGCTTGTGAAGGAAAATTTTTGGAGCCTACCTTTTATCTTCATAATGCCATATTTTTTTCTTAAAGATATAAATTTTTAAAGATCTATTAAACTCATAATATTTATTCAAAATTTTCATTTATTTGATTCACAAACCATTACAATGTTGTGTGTTTTTCTGAAAATAATATTATAAAAAAAAATTTGATCTATGTATTGCATAGTACCGTTTTTTATTTTATATTTGCAAAATAATAATACTATCCCTAACCAAGTATATTAAAATGAAAAAGACAGTAAACGTTAGCCTTGGGGGTGTGGTTTTTTGCCTTGAAGAAGATGCTTACCATAAGTTAGCAGCCTATCTTAACCGACTCGAAATCCATTTCAAGGCAGAAAAGGATCAGAAAGAGATCCTTGCCGACATTGAAGCGAGAATGGCAGAGCATTTCAAGGAAAAATTAACATCTTCTGATATGGTTATTTCCATAAGCGAAGTCAACCGTGTAATAGAAATAATGGGAGAGCCTTCGGATATTGACGGAGAAAACCATGCTAATGGTTCAAAATCTTATGATTTCAGAAGATCCAGTAAACGACTCTATAGAGACCCTGACAATTCAGTAATTGCCGGTGTATGTTCAGGATTAGCTTATTACTGGAACATCGACCCATTGATAATCAGAATAATTTTTATAGTAGCTCTTATCTGGGGGGGTGGCGGATTTCTAGTTTATGTCATTCTTTGGATTGTAATACCCCAAGCAAACTCTGTTGCCGAAAAACTAGAAATGAGAGGAGAGCCTGTAAATGCTGAAAATATTGGTAAATCATTCCAAGAATAGAAACATAAAAATAAATAGCAATGAATGTTGATAATGCAAATGCACAGATGCGTAAAGGTGTACTTGAACTATGTATTCTTTCCATGCTTTCGCGTGGAGATGCATACACCACAGATCTTATAAACAAACTAAAAGAAGCACAAATGATTGTGGTAGAAGGTACTTTATATCCTTTGCTAACACGACAAAAGAATGCAGGTTTGCTCAGCTATCGATGGGAAGAATCAACCCAGGGACCACCGCGTAAATACTACTCAATAACACAAAAAGGCAAGGACTACCTAACAGAGTTAGAAAAAGGATGGGACACACTTGTTGATACTGTTAACGCCATAAGAATAAACCGATAACTACAACTTTGCCATGAAAAAAACCATTAGAATTAGCCTAGGAGGGATTTCCTTTAACATTGAGGAAGATGCCTATAGCTTTTTGGACGATTACATTAAGTCGTTAAAGAATCACCTTGGGAACACCCCTGAAACTGATGAAATTGTTAAAGATATAGAGGAAAGAGCGGCAGAATTGTTCTCCGAAATGCTGGGTAACTCTGAAACATTAACCATTGATATGGTGAAAGATGTGATAAAAATACTGGGTAATCCAGAGCAAATTACCAATGACGAAGGCAATGGCACACGTCAAAATACAGATTTTGTCTCTAAAGATAATATCAAGAAACGTCTTTATCGAGATGGCGATAAAACTATTATAGCAGGGGTTTGTGCTGGCTTAGGGACATATTTCAGAATCGATCCATTGGTGTTTCGTATCCTATTCCCCATACTTATCCTAGTCAATGGCTTGGGTTTAATTGCCTATTTTATTCTCTGGATTGCTCTACCAAAAGCCGAGACTGCTCGTCAACGCATGGAAATGCGTGGTGAGGAAATAAATTTTGAGAACCTTGAAAAAAACATCAGAAAGGAATACGAACAAGTAAAAAGCAATTTGAATAAGCAAAAGAATTCTGCATTTTTTGAAAGGTTATTTTCTGCTATAGGAAAATTCTTCATTGTCATTGGAAAGGTATTCGAAGGTTTTTTTAAAGTAATTGGAGCTATTTTAGCCATTGCATTCATTAGCATTGGTCTTCTCGGATTAACAACAGCTGTTGGCTCAATTTTTTTTGGAGGTATAGTAATTTCTGGGCTAGTACCAAGTTATAGTGAACTAGCAGTAAGTGAGTTTTTAAGTTCAACCTTCGACCTAGGCTCATTGCTTTGGGTGTCAATCCCTGTTTTTCTTATTATTGCAATACCTTTAATATCTTTAATTTACTTAGGGCTAAGAATGGTCTTGCGCTTTCGGGTTAAGGATAGTGCATTTTTTGTTCTGGCAGCATCAGTGTGGATCGCTTCCGTAATAGCATTAGCATTTATTGTTTTCTTTCAAGCACACAGTTTCACTATTCGTGAAAGTGTGAAAGAAAAGGTTGAACTTATTTTGTCAGAACCTGAAAACGAGACATTAATAATTAAAACCTTAGAATTTGATAATTACGAAATTATTCCTGAAAAACCCATAAAATTTGACCACTACACGATAGCAATAGATAATGGAAAGACAACCATTGTTGGTAAACCTAAAATCTATATAGGTAAAGCTTCAGGGGATGTGTTCGAAATGATTATTGTTAAAAAATCGAGGGGAAGCACCAAACAACTTGCAAAAAATAGCGCAAACAGAGTATCGATAAATTACTACCTTAATGGAACATCGCTAAGCATTAGCCCTTACTTCTTGCTTTCAAAAGGAGATAAATGGCGAGTTCAAGAAGTTATTATTACAATACTTGTTCCTGAAGGAAAAAGTATCTACATCGACGAAAGTATTGAAGAACTATTGAGTTCAGATCAAGAATACTCTTTCAAATGGCCCGATGAAATGGTTGGGAAAACGTGGGTAATGAAAACTGATAGACTAATTGAACTTTAGGGTATTTTTTTTATAAGATCTTTGATACTCAAAAAAAAGATTCTATATTTGCACCGCCAAAAAAATGGCTTTATGATTGACCTATGGTGTAATGGTAGCACAGCAGATTTTGGTTCTGTTAGTCTAGGTTCGAATCCTGGTAGGTCAACAAACCCCTTTGTAAAAATGAAATTACATAGGGGTTTTTTTGTTGTTTTATTTCATTGAAAAAGCCTTATCAAACTTTGCTTAAGTGTAAAATGTGTCAATTTTAATATTCATTAACTTTGTGGCAGAAGCAATTGCCCTATTTTTAAACCAAAAAATAAAATAATTATCTAATTTCGTGGTTTCTATTCCAAAGAAATACAACACCCTATATGCAAAAATTTATTTTTCCTAAAGTAATTGCCCTGGTTATATCGTTTTTATTTATTATTAATACGTATGGTCAGGAACCATGGAGCCTTGAGCAGTGTATTGAATATGCTCTTGACAATAACATAAACATTAAGCAACAAAAGCTTAATGTTAAGATTAACGAGAATCAGCTCACCCTTGCAAAGTTAAATGCTTACCCCAACCTTAATGCTACTGCAAACCACAACTATAGTTTTGGCAGGTCTATAGACTATGGGACTAATACCGTATCGAAAGATATGGAAGCAACAAGTTTTTCTATCAACTCATCTGTAACTTTATTTAACGGGTTCCAGATCATAAACACCCTTAGGCAAGAAGATTTAAACCTATTAGCCTCTTTAAGTGATGTAGAAAAATTGAAGAATAGCATTGCTCTTAATATTGCTGCAGCATATCTTCAGATTCTTTTTAGTCAGGAAATACTTGAAACTTCAAAAAAGCAGAAGGAATTAAGCGAACTCCAACTGCAAAGAACACAACAATTTGTTAAGGCAGGAAGCCTTCCTGAAGGCAATCTTTTGGACATAGAAGCACAACTTGCCACAGATGAATTGCAAGTGATTAATGCACAAAATCAACTCGATCTGGCGTACCTTACCCTAACCCAATTCCTTGATCTGAAGTCAGCAGAAGGATTTGTAATACAACAACCCAACCTTTCAAATTTTGAGGAGAAAATTCCTTCGGATTCTCCCATCAATGTATTCGGTCAAGCACAAGATCTGATGCCACAGATAAAAAGCGCATCGATTAGAGTTTTAAGTGCCGAAAAGGGGGTACTTATAGCTAAAGGAGGTCGCAGTCCAAGACTATCATTAGGATCAAGTTACAGTTCAGGTGCAAGACGATATCTTGATACACCACCTCCTGGATTTTCGAACGACCCATTTATGGATCAGATCCGTGAAAACTATAGCTTGGGTATTGGATTAAGCTTATCAATCCCCATTTTTAATGGATGGCAAGTAAAAACATCCATATCAAACGCTTACATCTCGCTCCAAAATGCAAAACTGAACCTTGAACTGGAGAAAAATTATCTTTTTAAAGATATTCAACAAGCCTATGCTGATGCGTTAGGATCCCTTAAAAAGTATAAGGCAACTGCTAAAAATGTCGATGCTCTTCAAGAAGCCTTTAGATACTCTGAAGAGCGGTTCAATTTAGGCTTAGTAAACTCACTTGATTATATCACTTCAAAAACTCGATTAACAAAAGCACAAGCCGATTTGCTAAGTGCTAAATATGAATTTATCTTTAAAACTAAAATTCTTGACTTCTACAAGGGTATCCCCATAAGTCTTTAAATGATTTAATAATTATGAAGCGAAAAAGTATTCTTCGATATCTTATAGCAGTTGTTGTAGTACTGCTAGTTATTGCCGTAATAGGAAAAAAGAAAGGTTGGTTTGGCAAACCCGATTCCATTGAGGTTGTTGTTGAAAAACCTGAACTTCGAACAATCACTGAGAGCATTTCAGCTAACGGAAAAATTCAACCCGAGGTTGAGGTAAAAATTAGCCCTGAGGTTTCGGGTGAGATCATTGAACTAAACGTTAAAGAAGGCGATTGGGTTAAGCAAGGAGATTTGCTATGCCGTATAAAGCCCGACACATATATTTCTATAAAAGAAAGGACTGTTGCTGCTGTAAACTCGGCTAAAGCAAGGCTGACTCAAGCTGAAGCCAACCAAAAACAGGCAGAGTTATCATACAATAGAAGCAAACAACTTTTTGAACAAAAAGCCATCTCTGAGTCCGACTTTGAGAATGCCAAAACAAGCTACGAGGTTGCTCAAGCTGATGTTAAAGCTGCCCTGTTCAATGTTGAAAGTGCAGAAGCTTCGCTCAAAGAAGCTAATGAAAATCTGAAGAAAACCACCATTTATGCGCCCATGAGTGGGACTATTTCAAAGCTAAGCGTAGAGTTGGGAGAGCGTGTTGTTGGTACGGCTCAAATGGCGGGCACTGAAATTCTTCGAATTGCCGATCTTTCGAGAATGGAAACGCGAGTTAACGTAAATGAAAATGATATAGTAAGGGTTAAACTAAATGACACCTCATTAATCTATGTGGACGCATACCCTGATGAAATATTCAAGGGAGTGGTTACTCAGATTGCTAATTCTGCAAGCATTACTGGGGTTACAACCGATCAGGTTACAACCTTTGAGGTACGAATATTTTTACTTGATGATTCCTACAAACATCTTGTTATACCAGCCAAACCAAATCCTTTCCGACCAGGAATGTCAACTACCGTTGAAATCCAAACCAAAACCCGAAATAACATCATCACAATTCCAATTCAGTCTGTTACCACCCGCACTGATTCTATAGGATCAAATGATAGATTATTCTCAGAAACTGGTCAAGCATCCGAAAGTACAACTCAGGCCAAACAAAAGATTAATCAAGTTGTTTTTGTTGCTGTAGGCGATACCGCTCAAATGGTTGTGGTTGAAACAGGCATTCAGGATAACCGATATATTGAGGTTACAAGTGGACTTGTTGGGGATGAAGAAGTTGTAGTTGCCCCATTCAGCGCTATTTCAAGAAAACTTGAAAAAGGGAAACTCTTAACCCGAGTTGAAAGGGATAAACTACTTAAATCGACAAAATAACCATGAACTTGATTCTATCCATTGAATCGGGCACAAACACTTGTTCGGTTGCTCTGAGCGATGGAATTGAATTAATTGGCTATATAGAATCACATGATCAGGAATACAATCATGCAAAAAAACTCACACTATTCATTGACACATTACTTCAAAGGCATAGAATCGATACAAAAAGCCTTAAGGCTGTTGCCATAAGCAAAGGACCCGGATCTTACACAGGTCTAAGAATTGGCGTTTCGGTAGCCAAAGGTATTTGTTATGCATTAGATATCCCACTTTTGGCATTGGGAAGTTTAGAGGTAATGGCCGTAGGTGCTATTGATTGGTTAAAAAAGAACCCATTACCATTAAATCCTGAACTACTTTGCCCTATGATTGATGCACGAAGGATGGAAGTTTACACACAGATTTTTGATTCCAACATCAATGCATTGACAAATATTGAAGCAAAAATCCTTGATACCAGAAGTTTTTCAAATCAACTTGAGAATAAACGAATCCTTTTTTTTGGCAACGGCTCCTTGAAAGCAAAAAGCATTCTGAATCATAAAAATGCTTCCTTTGCTGATGACTTTAAACCCTCGGCACGATTTATGATATCACTTGCATCGAGAAAGTTAAAAGATGAAAGATTTGAAGATGTTGCTTACTTTGAACCCCTGTACCTTAAAGACTTTGTTGCCACTGTGCCAAAAAACAAAGTTCTTGGCAATGAAGAGCAGTCTATTAAATAATCTGCTATTCCCTTTTATTCTTTTATTGATATTTGCGCTTATAGGAATTAATCCCTCTTTTGCTCAAAACAATTCTGCTTTTAAAGCTGGCGAATATCTAAAGTATTCCATTTATTATGGCCCCATCCGTGGAGGAGAAGCCGTTATGGAGGTTAAGCGAGGAATTTTTAATGGGAGTCCTGTCAACCATCTATTCTTAAATGGAAAAACCGTTGGAGTTGCCAATGCACTTTATAATGTTAATGATATATACCAGAGTTTTACAAACATAAATACAGACATACCCTATAAAGCTATTCGCGACATTAACGAAGGACGTTATACAAAGTATACTGTACAAACCTTCGACCATTGGTCAAGAACTGATTCCTCAATTGTAAACAGCACTTCAACAGGAGATGTTGTTGTTCCAAAAAATAGTCACGACATCCTATCAGCATTTTACTACCTTAGAAATCATTTAATATCAGGGCCTTTAGAGTTTGGGGACACACTTGTTGTTGAAACCTATTTCGACGATGAGCAATATACACTTAGGGTAAGATTTGTGGGATATGAAACCGTAAAAACAAAACTTGGCAAGGTTGAGTGTTTAAAATTCTTGCCAATTGTAATTACTGGTAGGGTATTTAAAAATCCCGATGATATGGTCGTATGGTTCTCCAAAGATAAAAACTTTATTCCCATCCGTGTCCGGTTTAATATTGTTGTGGGTGCGGTCTACTGTGACCTTATCGACCACAAGAACCTATTACATCCATTCGAGGCACTTAAGTAATAATAATTTATATCTTTTCTGTACTTAATCATCTCATAACTCTCTGAATTATAGTATTTTAAAAAAAGGGTTATGAAAATTCTATGAAAAGCCAATGAATTACTATTTTTGCACAGAAAAAGAAAATAATTTTTTATGGCAACTACAGCTGATTTCAGAAACGGTTTGTGCATTGAATTTAATGGCAAACTCTACACAATTGTTCAATTTCAACACGTTAAACCTGGTAAAGGAGGGGCTTTTGTTCGTACTAAACTGAAAAACCTAGAAACAGGCAAAGTGGTTGAGAACACATTCACTTCTGGAGTAAAGATAAATCCAGTTAGAATAGAGCGACGTCCTTATCAATTCCTATATAAAGATGACATGGGGTTTCATTTCATGCATCAGGAAACCTTTGAGCAAATTAGCCTTGCTGAAGAGCTAGTTGAAAACAATGACCTAATGAAGGAGGGTCAATATGTTGAAATGATGGTTCATGCTGAAAAGGAAACAGTGCTTACATGTGAACTACCTCCATTTGTTGAACTTGAAGTTACCTACACGGAACCTGGCTTACGGGGTGATACCGCTTCCTCAACGGCCCTTAAACCTGCCACCATCGAAACGGGTGCTACAATTAATGTTCCTCTATTCATTAATATTGGGGAAGTGATCAAAATTGATACTAGAACTCGTGAGTACTATGAAAGGGTAAAGTAAAGACAATTTTTATTATTCACTTTTTTTTATTTTTTTGCTCTTTTCTTTGAAAAAGGAGTACTTAGTCGATTTTTTTTGTAACTTATTCCCAATTATTTATTGATTTTTTGTTTTTGAATTTACTTTTAAGTAATGTCCTTCAACGCTTCATCAAAAAGGCTTAAATTAAGTACATTTAAGTTAAATGCACTACTTAGTATGGCACAAGCCATTAGTAGTGATATGAAAATTGAAGATTTGCTGGAAAGATTTCGCGTTATTCTCAACGATGATTTAGAAATAGATAGGGTGGCATTTTATAAGTTTGAAAAAACATGGGAATTGATCCTCTCTACCAACTGTTCTGAATCCATAACTAGCCAAATAGACGTGGAGCGTGATCTTATATCTTTAACTGATATTTCATTTGTAAGCACTTCACACAACAAGGTCCTTCAAGAATTTGACATAATAATTCCAGTTGTTCAAAACAACTTACCACTTGCCTATATTTTGATTGCTGACACAAAGGAAGAGGCAAAGGGAGTGAGTGCTACCATTAAACACTTGAACTTTGTTCAAACTCTTTCCATTATAATTTTTGTTGCCATTGAAAACTTAAGACTTTTTCATAAAACCCTTGAACAAGAAGCGATTAAAAAAGAGTTGGAACTTGCATCTAAGATGCAAAGCCTACTAGTTCCTGATAACAATTCTATTCCTCAGTCAAAAGATATTAAAATTCACACATTCTATCACCCTCATTCTGAGGTTGGTGGGGATTTCTACGATGTTATTGAACTTGGGAAAGATGAGATAGGTTTTTGTATCGCTGATGTTTCAGGGAAGGGAATGGCAGCAGCACTTCTCATGTCCAACTTTCAGGCAAATCTGAGAGCCCTTTTCTCACATGACATAACCCTAACCGGCCTAGTTGAAAAACTAAATGATAGGATAATGAGTACTGCAAAAGGCGAGCGTTTTATTACCATATTTATTGGGCGATATAATAAATCTCGCCGTCAGCTCGAATACGTCAATGCTGGGCATAACCCTCCGATTTTATATAACATGATCAATAAGAGCATCACCATGCTTTGCGAGGGTTGTGTGGGTTTAGGCATGCTTGATGAAATTCCTTTTATCAGCGTAGGTTCAAAACGCCTTAACGATAGTTGCAAGTTGTTATGTTATACCGATGGGCTAGTGGAATACATTAATGATGACAAAGTAGAGTTAAGCACTGATATTATTGAACAGAACGTATCTAACAATGAAGCCATCGGAAAAAATGTTCAGGATATCTTTTTGGCTCGCAAGGAAAGAGAGAAAGTTCAAGGATTTGGAATATTTGACGATATCTCTATGCTTGGATTTGAGTTTTGCTAACAGGTCTTAACCTCCAAATCAGTAGCTAAGGGCATTTTTCCCTTCCCATAGTTCATATCCATTGCAACAATTACAGCAATATACCCCCAGAAAAGCACAGCAATTTTATCGGCATCCAAAAAATTATTAAGAAACCCATGAAAAACATAGGTTATTAATCCAATCATGCATGCTACCATAAGGTTTCTATACTCACTGTTGTAAACTTTTGGGATCAATGTAAATCCTCGGTAAAGCGCAAAAAATAGCACTAGAGCATATCCCAACATGGCAAGAAAACCCGATTCTGACATTAATCCTAAATACTCGCTATGCGCATTTCCTCCTGTTCCAAAATTTGTACTTATAACCGTTTTTTTATAGCTCATTTGAAACGGAGCATAAAGAAACTGATATGTTCCTGGGCCCCATCCAAAAACAGGTCGTTCCATAAACATGCTCATGGCTGCATCCCATCTGTTCAATCTCTCTAAATTAGATGCATCAGTTTTAATGTTGGCAACGGACTGCATGTGTTCAATAAAATCACCGCTAGAATCGGTTGTGTTGCGCTGTAAAAGCCAAAAAATATCGTTGCTGAAAGTAAAAAAAAGAGCCACTATCAATGTACCTAGTATAATAAGGGTTCTGAATTTAATTTTTAATAGAATAATAACCCATATTCCAGCTCCAAAGACTAAACTTAACCAAGCAGCCCTTGAATATGAGAATACGAGTGAGATTAAAAAGAACCCTGACAAAGCCCAGCATATATACTTGGCAGTTTTAGATCGAGCATTAAAAGAAAAAGCAACCATAACTGGGATTGTAAATGCTAACGCTGCTCCAAATGAGGTGTGATCAATAAAAAATGGGGCACTCGCTTGATGTGCTGCGTAATGATCCAATAATCCTTTTGATGCATGTTTAAGCAATGAATATATCGATACAATAAATATTCCGACAATGTATGCCCAAAGAAACCATTTTATATTTTTCTCATTGCGTCGGAAAAGGATATATGCCAAGTAAAAGAAAATGCCGATGAACCAAAAACGAACCAAAAAATACTTGATTGAAACCATGAGTAATTCGCTGGGGAAAATGGCAATTAGTATCCAGCTCAGGTAAAAGAGAATGGAGATAAAAACTGGATGACTAAAAAGCTCCTTTCTGAAGTAACGTTCTTGCAAAGATTTTAAAATAAGAAGCCCAAGAAGAAATACGAGAATGGGTTCAGTGGGAAACCAAAAATCGAAAGTCAAACCAGGGACTAAACGCCTTAGTGTTATGGATAAAGGGGCAAGAAAAACTAAGGCAAAAAAAAGTTTCTCAGGGGCAAACAAAATCCAAAAAGCTGCAAGTAAAATAAAGGGTATAGCGTTTAATAGCCATATTTCCTTAAAGGCAAAATAGGAGTTTGCTGCAATGAATAGCAGGCTAAAAACAACAATAAAAACTATTTCGAGTTTACTCCTCACCTTTTATTGGGTTAATCGATTTTCTGAAAAAATCAACTAAAACAAACAGGAAGAAGGCAAAGAATAGGGCCGAAAGGGTAGAAATGATAACAATTATTGACTTCTTTGGTTTAGCTTTCATGTCGGTTGGTACTGCCCAATCGATAACAAATTGGGATGGGATCTCTCCGGCTGCCTCAATTCGCATGATAAAAAGAGCCTCCTTTATCTCTTTCAATTGCTGTGATGTGTGTTCCATTTCCTGTAGATAACGGGTAAAAGGACCTCCACTTTCTGCCAAATTTTCCATGGCCTTCTTTATCCTCTGTGCCGAAGCATTATCGCCGGATTTTAACGCTGAGGCATATGCGCTGGTGTACTCTTTTGCCTGAAAGGGTAAGTCTAATACGCCCCTCTTCATAACAGCCGATAGGCTATCCTCAACGCGCTGTATTTCCGATAAAGCAAATTGATACTGCTCCTCAAACAATGGAAGAGCTCTTAAAACAACTTCCCGTTTAGTTTTACGCATTAAACTATCGGCTATAAGAACTATTGAATTTGCGAGCATGGCTGCATTCTCAGGATGGCTATCCAATACCTGAATTCTAACGCTTCTAAATTTTGATGGGCTAAATGAAATATTTTTGGCATATGTTCCATTCACCTTAAACCAAGCATGTTTATCATTTGGGTCAATCCCATAATGCTTAAAAAGATCATGCTTAATTACCATTGTTCTTCTGAGTGTTTCTGAGGATAGTACCTGGAGCAAATGCTCTAACTCCTCATCTTCTCCAAACATTGTAATACCCTTTATGCGGGTTGGAACAACAATGTCCTTTGATGGCTGAGTAGATAGAGCAGGCATTAGTATTGCCGTTGATTGGTATTGAGGGTGAATTAGAAACGAAACAACCAACGATGCAGCGAAGGCTACTGCTCCAATAATTAAAAATACTTTTTTTCTATTCCAAACCATTCGAACCAGATTAGTTCCATTAAGGTTGAAATCGTGTAACGATTTTTCCATGTCGATCTAATTATAAGTAATAATTTATTTTACTCTAACCAAGTTAAAACTCTTTTTACCCTTTTGGACAATTATATACTTCCCATTTATGAGGAACGATTTGTCTATAACCAATTCCGAATCAGATATTTTTTCTTTGTTAATGCTAACTCCTCCTCCATTAACAGTCCTCCTAAGCTCTCCTTTTGAGGGAAAAATATTACACCTCCCAGCAGCAAATTCGGAAAAGGGTATGCCTAAAGTAAGAATACTTTCATCGATGTCGAATTGAGGGACTCCTTCAAAAACGGAAAGAAATGTATTTTCGTCTATTTTTCGCAGAGTATCGGATGTAGAATTGCCAAAAAGAATTTCTGAAGCATCCACTGCGGTATTGTAATCCTCTTGTGAATGTACCATTATGGTAACCTCTTTTGCCAATGTCTTCTGTAATTTACGTTGGTGTGGATTTTCGTTATGCTCTTGTATCAGTTTTTCAATGCTAGGCTTATCCAAAATGGTAAAAATCTTGATATACTTTTGTGCATCCTCATCAGACGTATTAAGCCAAAACTGATAAAATTTGTAGGGTGATGTTAGCTTTGGATCTAGCCAAACATTCCCCTCCTCAGTTTTTCCGAATTTTCCTCCATCGGATTTGGTTATTAGCGGACAAGTTAGTGCAAATGCCTCTCCCCCTAACTTACGACGTATAAGCTCGGTTCCTGTGACTATGTTTCCCCACTGATCTGAACCACCCATTTGAAGTTTACAACCTAATGTTTGGAATAGGTGAAGAAAATCCGTTCCCTGTACCAGTTGATAGGTAAACTCTGTGAAAGACAGACCATATCCAGCATCGCCACTTATTCTCTTCTTCACAGAATCCTTACTCATCATATAATTCACAGTTATATGCTTACCGATATCGCGGATAAAATCAAGGAAAGAATACTCCTTCATCCAGTCGTAGTTATTCACCATCATAGCAGCATTGGGCTCCGATGAATCAAAGTCTAGAAAATGGGCAAGCTGTTTTTTAAGGCACTCCTGATTATGCCTTAAGGTTTTCTCATCGAGAAGGTTGCGTTCCTGCGATTTGCCTGATGGATCTCCAATCATTCCGGTTGCCCCTCCAACCAGTACAACTGGTCGATGACCACAACGTTGAAAATGTTTTAACATCATAACAGAAACCAAATGCCCAATATGGAGCGAATCTGCTGTAGGGTCAATTCCAACATAAGCAGTAGACATTTCCTTCATAAGCTGTTCCTCTGTTCCGGGCATGATATCATGAATCATCCCTCTCCAACGAAGTTCTTCAACAAAATTCATATTCAAGAAAATTTTTGGCAAAGATAATTATTGCTCATCAAAAGCAGGCATCAATTTGTTGTTGTATAAAAATTTAAACCCCAAAAAAGTGATCCTATGTTTCTTTAATTGGCTTAAATGTTTTCTCAACGGCACCTTTTATCTCATCGAAATTTAAGTAAGGGAAAATGCGGGGGGCAAATCTTTCAATGGGTCCATAAAGGATTGATTTTTCACCAAATTTATCGGGGATGATGCTTATTCTATTACTTACTTTCCCTATCAGCAATAGAATAACACTCAAAATGAGAGCCGTTTTGAGAACAGAAAACATTACCCCAAGCAACTTATTGGCTAATCCCAAAAAAGCTAGCTTAAAAATACCTTCAACCAAAACCCCTAAAAAATGAACTCCAACCAATATTCCTGCAAAAGTAATGGCAAATGCAATAAGAGAAAGGTACGGTGTGGTTAGGGAAAATTGCTCTGTAAGGAATCGGGCAGTAAAATCGGAAAAATGGATTGCTCCCCAAATCCCCAATAAAAGGCCTAGAAGTGCAGCCGCTTGACCTATAAACCCCTTTTTATATCCTCGAAATCCTGCGAAGATAAAGATAACCAAAAGAATAATATCTAAAAGACTCATAACAAAATGATTGTATTATACATTTTTATTGATTCCGGTTGGTTATAAACTCTGCAAGTTGAATTAATGATTGACTATATGAACTCCTCGGAAACATTTTTATAATTTCTTTAGCTTTATCTCTATAATCAAACATCTTGGCCTCTGCGTATTCAATTCCATTGGCAGCATGAACAAAGTTGATTACTTCGTTAAGTGATTTTGCATCATGTCGGCTTTTCTTAACCAACCTTATTACTTGTCTTTGAGTTGAGCTATTTGCTTTTCCCAAAGCATATATTAAAGGTAAGGTTAACTTTTTTTCCTTAATGTCATTACCTGTTGGTTTGCCCAGGATTCCCTTCGATTGATAATCGAATATATCATCCCTTAGCTGAAAAGCCATTCCTAGATTCAATCCAATTTCTCTGGCCTTTTCGATATCTTCAGCAGAAGCTCCTGAAGAAGTGGCACCATTTACTGTGCATGAGGATATTAAAGTGGCCGTTTTCTTTTGAATTATATCGAAGTATGTCATCTCGTCAATATCCATTTTACGAGATCGCTCTATCTGCATTAATTCTCCCTCGCTCATCTCCTTAACCGCCTCGCTCATGTTTCGAAGCAATTCGAATTCGTTGGTTTCAATTGCCAGTAGCAATCCCTTTGAGAGTAAAAAATCGCCAACAAGCACAGCCACTTTTGAACGCCATAGCGCATTGATGGAAAATGAACTTCTTCTCTCATAAGCCTCGTCCACAACATCATCGTGAATAAGGGTTGCTGTGTGTAGCAACTCTATCATTCCGGCAGCTACATAAGTCGATTCTTTTATCCCTCCTGTCATCCCTGAAGTAAGAAACACCAAAAGAGGACGTAACTGTTTTCCTTTTCTCCTGTAAATATAATTTGTTATGATACTTAACAGAGGAACCTTTGTCCTCATGGCTTTTCTAAAGTAGTCCTCAAATATTTCAAGTTCCTTCTTAACCGGTTCCTTTATATGACTTAGGGCTGGCAAAATATTTAGATTTAATAAACACAAATTAACTACTTTTTTCTGTGATTGGATTCTACATTTAGTCCTTTTTACTATTAAACAAAAAAATACTCAAGTAAATTGGAGAAAATCTTGTAGACTGACAAATATTTTTATATTTGCATCATTTTAATATGTTTTTAGTATGCAAAAAGTTAATGACTTAAAAATTGATCAACTAGAGAGAGCTGCAAGTATGCTCAAGGCTATTGCTCACCCCATGCGAATAGCCATCCTCAATCATCTAGAAGATGGTAAGCGCATGACAGTAACTGAAATTCACGAAAAGTTAAAAATTGAGCAGTCAACAACTTCTCACCATTTAGGAATACTTAAGGATAAGGGTGTATTATCTTCAAAAAGGGATGGAAAAAATACATATTACTTCCTTCGGGATGAGAACCTATCAAAAATTATGGATTGCATTAACAAATGCAACGTTTAAACTATTCTTAATTCCTTTAGTTTTGTTGTAGTTGGAATTCCATCAGAAGTCCACCCTCTGATGCTATAATACTCTTTAATCATAGTTTCAAGATCAACTTTTCTATTTTTAGAGTGTCCTGCCTTAAAAGGTTCGTTAATAATCCTATCTGGTAGCGTATCATCTTTACTGCTAAAACCTTCTCTGTTATTATAAATCCTTTCGATATTCCATATTCTTTCTCCAATTTTTAAATACTCTTCGCTTGATATATCCTGCCCAATTACAGCACTTAGCAATTCTGCATAAAGGTTAGGATTCAGGGCAAAAGATGTAAATAAACATACACCCAAAGAGTCAATCATTGCTGTATTATCCTGATATAGTTTTACAATCTTTGCTTTTCCTGTTTTTGAAAAACGGTCAATGGCGAAGGGTGTAGCAATACCTTCGGGTCCAATAATATAACTGCGTAGATGGCAACCTCCTCTGTTGCTGGTTGAATATGTAAGCCCCATTGATGTAAATGCTCTGGCATCGTAGGCTGGTAGCTCAAGTCCTTTAACTTGCATTGCTAATTCTGGGTATCCACATTTTTTTGCGAACCATTTTGAGCCATTCCCCATATACTTACCAATACCTTCACCCTTACCCATAAGTTCGGTTAACTTAAGCATGGCATCGGCATCTCCGAACCTGAGCTCTCTGCCCAAGGCTTCATGCATTAACTTTTTCGATTCATCATCAAGAAAACCCTTTTCAGATAATTCCATGGCCATAGCAATGGTACTTCCCGCTGAAATAGTGTCAATTCCCAACTCATTGCAATTGTAGTTTGCATTTATAATCGTTTCAAAATCATTTATATTGCATAAAGCACCAAGAGCCCATAACGTCTCAAACTCTGGTCCTTTTCCGCTTCGGGTTGAGGTTTTTGTTAGATGAGCGCATCCAATTGTACATCCACGACATGGTTCTGACTTAACATGAAATAATTCTTTTAGCGTTTCTGGTGAAGTAGAATCAACATCATTAAAAACACCTTCCTGAAAATTTTTCGTTGGATATCCTCCATAAGCATTAATTGTTTTTACTAGGGCGGGAGTGCCGTACTCCTTAAGAATATCTTTGGTAAGAGGAGCCTCGCCAATAAAACTCTGCCAACGTTTCTTGACCACATTAACCATTTCTTCATCAGCAATCGGGGTTTTCATGTCGCCTTCAACCACTAAGGCTTTTAAGTTTTTAGAACCCAAAACAGCACCTATCCCCCCCCTTCCTAATGCATGATGCTTGTCGTTAATAATGCAAGCAAGAAGAAGCTGTTGCTCACCACCTGGGCCGATACAAGATACCGCTGCTTTTGAACTAGTCTCAGCTATAAGAATGTCTGTAGATTCAGGTATTGTTTTACCCCATATATGCATTGCGCTTCTTATTTCAACCATATCTCCATTAACATAGATATAGCAAGGCTCACTTGATACTCCTTCTATTGCTATTACATCATAACCAGTTGACTTAAGGACTAAGCCGAAATGTCCACCAGAGTTGCACCCTCCAACAGTTCCAGTTAAAGGTGATTTGGTTACGGCAGAAAAACGGCTGCTTGTAGTTGCTCCAGTTCCGTTGAATGGACCAGTGAGATAAAAGAATTTATTTTCGGGGCCAAGAGGATCGATTCCTGCAGGAGTTTCATCGAGCAAAAGTTTTGCTCCAAGTCCTCTTCCACCAACGTAATCTCTCACTAATTCCTCGGGAATATCTTCTTTTTTGATTGTCTTTGTGGTGAGATCTATGCGGAGCAACCTGCCATGGTATCCTCCTTTTATGTTTTTGTAGCTCTTCATTTTCTTCTAATTTTAAATTAGTTTTTTTGTTCTTTAAGCCAATTAAATAAGTGTCATTTCTAAAAATCCTTGTGAATGCGATATGCTTTATGCTTGCATGAGATACAACGCTTGTTGCTATACTCCCGCAGTTCAACTCGGTGTTTGCTAACATGGTGATAGGGACATATTAAACATGGGATTATGCCTGCTTCAACCCATGCTTCAGTTTCATGCAAAAGCCAACTCATTGATGAGATTATATTTAATGGTCCACTGGAGCCAAACCTGAACTTATTAGGATTTTGGAGTGATTTATCTTTGGCTGCAGCCCACATACACCTCATTGCAGTCATCGCATCGGCAACTCCGCCCGAGGCCTTTACTCCCTTTTCATTTCCCACCACTTGACGCATTATCCACATATGATCGGGTAAAGCACCAAAAGCATCCATTCCGGTTGAGTTTTTAATAAACTGCGCCTTGGATTGTGCTACCATTTCCGAAACTATCCAAACCTCTTCTTCTGTTAACTCCGATGAACGTACTATAACCTTAACCAACTCTCCATCTGCTGCATCGCAAACTGCATTTATTTCCTCAAGGGCATACTTATGGTCACGTTTAAAACGTCCCACGTTAATAACCATATCCAACTCCATCTTCCCTTTTCCTTCCCCCCTGATTTCCCGATTCTTCTTTACCACATGCTCGGTTAACTTAGCCTTTGATTTAATGTCGAGTTTCCCCAGAGGGAAATCTATTACATAGCAATTTTTTACGTCGCTCCCTTTAAGTAATTCTGGCATAATATCAGCTGCCTCCACGGGATTTACGCAGACGGAAGCACAACCATAAGTTTTAGCCCAATCAGCCATCTTTCTCATCTTGGGCTCCTGTGTATCAGCCTTAAGATCGGTAACATCGATAAAAGTTGCCAACCTTTCGGGCGTAAAACTTTTTATAAGTTCCACAAGTTCATCCGTGGGGATATCAACCAATGGTTGACGATTGGGAATAAATTGTGCCATAATAGCCTTTTTAAGAAGATATAAATTCAAATAATTGTAAAAAAGCAAATATACACAGCTATCATGAAAAATAAGAGGAAATCCTGTTGAAAAAACAGTTTAGTGGATATGTTAATTACGAAATGATTTAAAAGTTTAGCCTAAACCTCAGGAAAAACATATTCAGCGTTTCTTCATGCCCGTTGAATTTCCCTGAGAATTTTTGGTCTATGATCGAAATCTCCATATTATTCGATACTGAATAGGCTAGTGAAGGCATAATGAAGTATCCATCGCCAAGTGAAGGGAAATACATTACCGCAAGAGATGAATTTAGCAACGGATTAATTGGGTAAGATACCTGTGCAAACCACGAAAACTTGCTGAACGATATAGTTTTGGCTGTTTGGGGAATAAAGTACAGGTCGGTGAAGCTATTCATGTTCAACTTACCGAAGTAACCATTATAAATACCCTCAAAACTAAAATACAACGAATTGCTGAACATATAGTTAAATCCTGCTGTTGCAAGTATTACCCCCGATGTGTCTGAAAAATTTAACTGTGGATGAAAGTAACTTACCTCTCCATTGAACCCAAAACTTTTCAGGTTTCCGCTCCAACCCGTTCCAACAACAAAGTCTGTTGAATCAATAATCCCCCCAAGGATTTGGATATCGTAACCCCATTTGTTGAAACGGTATAATCCTGCAGCGGTAATGTTTTTATCCACATCTATTTTGATGGCAGCGTCAATGGCTGCTGAATAGCCTGGATAGTATTGAATACGAAACGCATCGCTTCCGGGCCGTTCCTCGTAATCGAAATCGAAGAAGGAATAAGTGTTAAATATATCATTGGGGTTCCACGCAAAGGATTGCCCCCAGTTTATTCGTTGCCGTCCGGCGGTTATTGTCCACCCTTCGGTATTATACTCCAGATAAAATCTATCGAAGCTTGTAACCAGAACCGAAGAAGAGTTTGAATATATCTTATTGGTGAAAAAGTTCAAGTAGCCATTATCGTTGCTAAGAATTTTATCGTAACCGGGAATTGCCTTTACGTAATCGCCGTATACAAAACGATTTCGCATATCGGTTGAAAAAGTAAAATTCTTGCTTAAATACCATTTGAAATTTAGCCTATTGTGTATTAGATTATCGATCATCCAAGGCGAACTAATATCATCGAAGATGATGGTATTCATGTACTTAACATAACCATTAAGCGTAATTTCAGACAAATCTTCATCCTGACTATTTGCGGTCAGGAAAAGAGACATCGCAAAAATTAATATGGATAATCGCTTCATTTTTCATTTCCTTTCATCCGATACTACACGCCCATCCTCAAGGGTTATTACCCTTCGGGCTTTGTTTACAACGCGTTGATCGTGAGTGGAAAAAATAAATGTTACGTTTTCCTCACGATTTAGCTGCTCCATAATATCCAGCAGATTCTCGGTGGATTTTGAGTCGAGGTTTGCGGTTGGTTCATCGGCAAGAATAAACTTTGGCTTCGAGGCCAAGGCTCGCGCAACGGCTATTCGCTGCTGCTGCCCCCCCGACATCTTCGATGGACGGCTATTGGCCCTATCGGCCAAACCCACTGCGGTTAGTAGCTCCATTGCACGTTCATCACGAAAGTTCCGTTTTTTTCCCTGAAGCTCCAAAATAAACTCAACATTCTCCTTTGCCGTGAGTACGGGTATCAGGTTGTAAGCCTGAAAAACGAATCCAATGTTCCTCAGCCTGAAGTCGATTAATTTCGAAGGTTTCATTTTTCCTATATTAGTACCATCAATAATAATCTCTCCTTCAGTAATGGAGTCAAGTCCTCCAATAAGGTTCAGTAATGTTGTTTTTCCGCTGCCCGAAGGGCCAACAATGGCGGCAAATTCACCCTCATCGAACGAAAGGGAAACACCATCAACAGCCCTTACCTTTACCTCGGTACTATTGTAAATCTTCACCAGGTTTTTAAGTTCAAGTATTTTCATCGTATATTCTTTTAATTTTACTACATATCAATTCTTATGGCTTCGGCAGGGTTAAGCTTTATCGCCTTACGAGCAGGATAAATTGCTGATATTAACCCTGTGAAAATAACCATTATTGCTATAACGAAAATGGAATCGAAGCCAATGGTAGGGTAAACCACAGCATCAAATCCCAGTGAATTTAACCCCTCTGCCCATATACTTAAGTCGAGCCCTGTTTTCTCAGTCACCGAAACGAGAACCTTAGCAATTACAATTCCAATAGCTCCACCTGTTAACGATAGAAAAACCGTTTCGAGAACGATCATGGTAAAAACCCGAACCCTATTCATTCCAACGGCCATAAGCATTCCCAACTCTTTAACCCTTTCAAGAACTACCATAAGCATGGTATTGACTATACCGAATCCTAAAGCTAGAAGGATAATCCCAACAAAAAAATACATCATCAGGTTCATGTTTTCATTCATCATCTCCATTTCAGGCATGATTTTCATCCAGGTAAGAATCTGCATCTCGGGGTATTTATCTTTCAACTTTTCTGCAAAACCATTTTCCGAACCATGTCCGTTCATCAATATGGCCAGCTCATGGCCTGCGTCTTCATCAATTTTTAAGAGTTTTCTTATATCTTCGTCTCTCACAAAAGCTTTCATCTCATCGTAGGTTGAATTGGTTGTCCGATAAATACCAGCAACCCGAAAAGCACCTCCAGTGAGCGTTCCGTCCATCTCGGTGAGGGTGATCACAACCTTTGTACGAACCTTAACCTTGAGCTTTTTTGCCAGCTTCTCACCAATTACAATTGGATTCGATTTTACTCCATCGAAGTATTGTCCGTCAACAATTTTTTCGTGGATATTGGTAAGCTGTTGCTCTACTGCTGGATCAATCCCAATGAGTTGAATGCCCGAGCCCATCTCGGCCGATGAAATCATGCAGGCAGCAATTACCCTAGCCGAAACGGCCTTAACCTCTGGTTCATCTTGAATCTCCTGCTGAATTATAGAGATGTTAGGAATAAAATCATGAACCTCGCTGGTCTCCAAGTATAGGGGTTGGTGAATCTGAATATGTGATAACTCTGTGTTTATCAGCGAATCAACTTTTTGATTCATCCACCCAAGCATAAATGCAATGGTGTAAACTCCAGCAAAAACACCCAGGGCAATGGCTGTGATAATTACCATGCTACGGGTTTTACTCCGCCAAACATTTCGCCATGCTACTGATAGAATCATTTTTGTAAGTATTAAGTGTTAACTACTTTTTTTCAAAAGTTAAAGGTTAAAGTGAAAATGTTAAAGTAAAAAATTGTAAAATGCACAACTCCCAACCGAACCCAGAACCCAGAACAATAAACCCTAAGTGCTGAACTCCCAACTCAATAACTTTATGAACTTTATAAACTTTAGTCACTTTAACCACCTAAGTCACCCTATCATTTTCATTGTCCTTTTATTGCTTTCGAAACAATCATATTCCTCACCTTCATAATGGGATATATAGAGATTATCAATGTCATTGAAAAAATGGTAATCACTTGTATTAAAAATACGAAGGGAGATGCCCCGAAGAACCAGTACGGTTCAAAACCATACTGTAAATAGGCTTCGCCTATTTCGGCTGGAAGCGGGATTGGGTTTCCGATAAGAATTAAAATAATGGGGACGCTCACCAAAAACCCAGAAATAACGCCTGTCAGTCCAATCAAAAATGTTTCAAAGAAAAGAATCGTTGCCAGCTTGTACTTCTGCATTCCAACCGCCACCATCACAGCCAATTCCCTTCTGCGCTCAGCAACCATCATAATTATGGTGCCGAAGATTCCAAATCCAATTACGATGTAAAGAATGCCTAGCATTACAACTCCTCCTGCCATGTCACTCTCAATAAACTGCACAATTTCGGGCATTAATTCTTGCCACGTTAAAACTGTAAGCGATCCGTTTGTAACTGAAGATAAGTGATTCTTTACTTCTGCAACATCCGTGTAGCTGTCCATCATGATCATTAAGGAAGTAACCATCCCTTCGGCGGAAAATAGTTCCTGTGCTAGGTTAATATCCATAAAAACGCCAATATTGTTCATTTGGGGCGTGCTGAAATTCAGTATCCCCTTTATTGGATACTTCCCGGCTGCTGTGACTCCCCGATAGCCCTGGCTTATCAGAATTATTGTATCGTTTAGACTTAGG
>Ga0334887_1000059_pt1 | contig 169072 bp, 155 predicted proteins | sample GraSluR1_MG_10_FD_207217 | JGI IMG/M metagenome (GOLD analysis project Ga0334887, IMG submission 207217) | Sludge microbial communities from methane-producing bioreactor in Wageningen University, Netherlands - Granular Sludge_18_07-R1 | ecosystem: Engineered > Bioreactor > Anaerobic >...
GTTGCGATAGGCGCTGCGATGAGGAAGATGTTGCATATCGTATATGGTGTATTGAAAAGCGGTAAACCTTTTGACCCAAATTATGGATTGTGTGAGATTTGCCCTTGACTTTTCAGACGGTATCTACCCAACAAGTCATAAGTATTGTTTAGGAGCGAAAAAAAGCGATCCTGGCAAAGAAGAAAAAAAATAATAATACGCGGTGATCAGGGTGTGGTGATGACATCCAGCGTGGATGAGATAAGGCAATACAATAATTATTTTGTGACATTATGTTTTCAATTTCCATAGATTGAATTTCCACCAGCATGAGCGTATGAGAAGAAAACCGGGAATACACTCATCATAAGCAGTCATTTGGTGGCATGGGATGCCTAGTTTTTCATCGAAATAGATATAATAGTCGATTTATAAAAAGAATCGAGAAAAATGCCAATTACACATCCCAAACATGTCATCATGCTGCGCTGGTTTGCCAGAATTGCCAGCATGCCATTGTTCCTGATTTTGGCTTTGCTTTTCCTGGAGGATGGTCTGCCGTTTTTTCTTTTTGCTGCCGACCCGGTCCATATGACCGCAATGAGTATGATGTTGCTTGGTTTTCTGGCCGGATGGAAATGGGATGGTTTAGCAGCCGGGCTCATCCTCTCAGGCTTCCTTGTGGATTGGATACTGGTGAGTGTGCAATCCGGAAGGATCGCGTTGAATATGGGGCCTGTTGTTTCTTTTTTTCCAATTATTGGATTGATCTATTTTTATTGTTGGAGATGGAAAAAAACAATTCATGCGTAAAATAAATGTTGTTCCGCGGCATTGAATTGGATACCCTTTCTTTTATCGCAGTAGTGCGGGTGATGCAGCGGAACAGCTATTTACTCTTCGTTCGTAAAGCATAATCATTTACAATAAATTAATCTAGAGATACTTTGGAAAAAAATGTCGAAAAAAATACTGCTTGATACCGATATTGGCTCTGATATAGATGATATTGTTGCCCTGACATATCTGCTGGCGCATCCCGCATGTGATTTGCTTGGCATCACCACTGTGAGCGGGGAAGCTGAGAAGAGAGCCAGGATCGCCAGCGCCATCTGCAACATGGTTGGCAAAGAGATTCCCATTTTCCCGGGCCGGGACGATCCATTGATTGTGAAGCAATTACAGCCATTTGCCCAGCAGGCCTCTGTCCTGGCCAACTGGAAGCATCAGAACCGATTCCCAAAAGGCGAGGCTGTTCCATTTATGCGTGAGATGATCCGCCAGCATGCCGGGGAAATCACCCTGGTCACGCTCGGACCCTTGACGAACATCGCCGCGCTGTTTTCCATTGATGATGAAATCCCTAACCTGTTAGATGGCGTGGTGTCGATGTGCGGCCTGTTCAAATACTGCCATCCAAACGGATATTTGAGAGAGTGGAACGCGATGCTTGATCCGCATGCCGCGGCGATCGTTTATCACACCAAGGTTAAGAAACACGCAAGTTTTGGCCTGGATGTGACGATTCGATTGGAGAAAAATGCCGATGAAGTGCGATCATTGTTCACGCATGCTTTTTTCCAACCCGTGCTGGATTTCGCTGAAGTGTGGTTCGCGGACCATGACAGCATCATTTTTCATGATCCATTGACCGTTGTCTCCCTTTTTGAGCAGGATCTTTGTCGATTTGAAAATGGCGAGATCGAGATTGAACTGGCCAGCGCCAGCCTGGCAGGCCTTACCCACTGGCAGCCATCGCGCGGTGGAAGGCATGCGATCGCTGTTGATGTAGATGCTGACCGGTTCTTTTCGCGTTATTTTTCAGTCTTCAGCTGAATGTTTTTGACTGCCCAACCAATTTACACGGTATGATGGACGCGCGCGATCGAGCATGCGTGCGGAAAAAAAAGGATATGAATTATGTGGATGGTGCCAGACCTTGTTCAATTAGACATGGTTAACCATGATTGATTGACACTATTCAAACTGTAATCTATAAGGAAGAATATATATTTACCGGTTGATTATTTGAGATAAGGAGAATCACAACCATGACCGAGCCAAGCCAGCGTTTCTGGGAGGTGTTTTTTGAGGTGTATGAAGATTTGCCCAGGCAGGGGCCAGGCAATCGCGACTGCGCGATTAGGGCGCTGCAGTTATGCAGCGATTTACCGCCTTTACCCGCAGTGCTTGACCTGGGCTGTGGCGTTGGCGGGCAAACGTTACAGCTGGCCGCGTTGTTAACAGGACCCATCACAGCGATCGACAGCCATGCGCCCAGCATCGAACGGCTTGAGAGGGCAATTGCAGAGCGCGGTTTATCGGGCCGGGTGCGCGCACTGGTTGGCGATATGGCCTGCCCGGGGCAAATCGCGGAAAGCTTTGACCTGATCTGGTCGGAGGGCGCACTGTATAACATCGGAATTGAAGCTGCCTTACGTGTTTGCCATGGGATGCTGCGCCCCGGCGGTTACCTGGCTTTCACCGACGCAGTCTGGCGCGAGGAAAACCCTCCGCCTGAAGTTAAGGCGGGATTTGACCTTGATTACCCGGCCATGGGATGGGTGCAGGACGTATTAGCGCAAATCGATGACAGTGACATGGAGCTGATCGGCCACTTCACCCTGCCTGACGAAGCCTGGTGGGATGATTTTTACACACCGATGGAAGCGCGCATCAGGGATTTGCGGTGTAAATACGCTGACGATAAGGAATCAATAACGATTCTGGACCAGATTGCCGCGGAGCCGGAGATGCATCGCCGCTATTCCAACTACTATGCTTATGAATTCTTTGTGTTGCGCAAACCGTCTCTTTCAGGTAGTTCCAAAATAAAAGAATAATCAAAAAAGAAGAAGTAATCAGGGGATGCTGGTGAACATTTAAGCATTCTGCCCGTCAGCGGGATGATGGGTATTAATGGGAAGTTCCAACCCCTGGCAGCGGCAGAGCTGTTTTATATGCTTTAATTAGGGGCGGAAAAGGAGCAAGCTTGTCGAAAAAAAAGAAGCAATATTACGCGGTGGTGAAGGGGCGGGTGCCGGGCATTTACCGCACATGGTTCGGCGCGGGCGGGGCGGCGGAACAGGTGCAGGGGATGGATGACGCGCTTTACCGCGGATTTTACACGGAAGAGGAGATGGCGGATTGGCTGCGGGGACTACCACAGGCGATGCTTAGGCGGGAAGCAGCCGAATTGGCCGCATTTGCCGCGCAAACCAGCAGTGAGCAAGGCACGCAGGAGGATGCGATCAACATGTTGCTGGACCAGGGAAAAGTGGTGGTCTTCACGGACGGCAGCGCGGACACAAAATCCCGCCGCGGCGGGTATGGGGCGGTGGTGCGGGATGGCAAAAAGCGCGTGGAACTGTCGGGCGGGTTGCGGGGGACGACCAACAACCGCATGGAATTGATGGCGGTGATCAAAGCACTGGAGACACTCAAGAAAAAGTCGGAAGTGGTGGTGTTCAGTGATTCGCAATATGTGGTGCGGGCGATGATGGAGGGCTGGGTGGATAACTGGCGCGCAAATGGGTGGACGCGTGACAAGGGGCAAAAACTGATGAACGCGGACCTGTGGCAACAATTGGATACGCTGCGCAGACAACATACAGTGGCGTTTGAGTGGGTGCGGGGGCACAGCGGGACGCGCGAGAATGAACGCTGTGACCGGCTGGCGGTTGCGGCGGGGCAGGCGAAGGACCTACCGATGGACAGGAAGGGATAGGGGAAATGATAGAGACAGAACAATTCATGGACATGGTGTACGGATTCTGGGCGCGGCGCTTTGAGTATGAAGCATCGGAATTCGACCGGCCATGCACGTATATCTATGAAGATGAGACACTGGCAGGGACGGGTAAAGCGGTGCTGTACCAGATCGGCGAGATAAGCATCGCGCGGTTGGGGGCTGACCTGCTGGCTCAGATCGGGCTAGAAAAGATGTATCCTTGCGCGATCAAGGCGCTGGATGTGGAAGGGCTGTGGGAAACCATGGCGGGGCGGTTTGCGGTAGCGGTGGAGTACACTCTGCTGGACTGGTTCTTAGACGCGGCGCGATTTATCCCGCAGGTAGTTCCGGGCGAATTTACGGCGCTGCGGATGGACGGGGAGCGGGATGACGGCGTGCTGCAGGCATTCTACGGGGCGTCATCGGCGGATGATCTGGAGAAGGCGGAGATATTGGTGGATGAGCCCGACCCGGTTATCTTCGGCCTGTTTGATAGAGGGGGGCAGATGGCGGCCTACGCCAGCCATCGCTACTGGGAGGACCTGCTGTGCGATATCGGCGTGCTGGTGCACCCGGATCACCGCGGACAGGGGCTGGGGGCTGCGGCGGTATCGACACTGTGTGAGTGGTGTATTGAAAATGAAAAGATTCCGATGTACCGCGTTTTGGAAGACAACCCGCATTCGATGACGATCCCGCGCGCGCTGGGTTTCCAGATGATGGTGCGGGTGGACGGGCTGAAGATCAGCAAGGAGGCATGAATGAACCGTGGTGTACAGTTATTTACCTATAAGAATTATTGCGATGAAAGTCCGCTGGAGAAGGAGATCCTAGAATGCGGGGCGGGGGTGTTTGAGCCGGAGATGGAACCGCTGTTCGCGCGCTTTGCACGTGACGGGTACAAGGTGCATGGGATCGATATCGCCGAGGAGCGGTTGGCGGTCCTTGCTCAAATTGCTGAAGAGCCAGCCATGCATCGCCGCTATTCCAGTTGCTACGCCTATGAATTCTTTGTGGTGCGACGCTCCCTCTCTACCGCCAGCCACCAATGATCGACTATTTAGAATAATACATCACCAGGGGTGGGGCGGTGTTCTCGTAAATCACTTGGCACCCGCCATCCACCATCCACCAGCCTGAAAGCACGCTCCAGCAACAAGCATGCTTTATCATCGTAAACAAATTTCAACATGCCATAAAGCAATTTCTCTCACAATTTCGATAGATTGGATGGTGTTGCTATCCAAATCCCCCGTCCCCTTTTTACAAGTTATGAAGCCTCAAATAGAAAATTGTATTCACCCCCGTTATTTCCCTTGGTTGAGCGTTGTTCACCAAATCTTTTTAATGCCCATCATCACAACACCACCCCCACCACTTGAAAGTGTCTAATACATAGACCTTTTGAAAAACCATAAGGGGGATAATAATCATTTCAATTTCGCTGGTCTCACATATCCAACCCCAAAAACAACTCGATTTGTGTACTGATCTAAAATCGAAAAATTATTTCTTATAAATTGTCTTACTGTTTCTGTATAACTACCGGGGCGTTCATCCGTAAGGTCTATCAAAATATCTCCAATATCAACACTTCCATGGATGACACGAAATGATGTTGCTATTGACATATTGTATTCCAGGTCGTAATCATAAAGTGCCACAGCAAAAGTCATATCAACAGATTCATTGCCATCCATCGTTAAATGTATTACTGGGACAGGAAAAACCTCTCCATTGTGATCAAAATAAAAGAAATCCGGCTGACCAATCCATATATCATCACGACCGCGTCTGCTAGGGTCTACAACCGCTGTATACCCGTCTAAAGGCCCCACACCCTCACACCAGATATCGACATCTCTTTCCGAAGGTTCACCAATTGCCTGCAAAAACTCCTCAATCCACCATCTTTCAAAAGCAGCTCTATCAGTTAAGGGATCTGGCGCATGGACAAATTCATCAGGATGAGCCAATAGATATTCATAGCTCTTAGGAAAATTATGGAATTTTTCCATATCGATGCCAAACTCAGGAGTGGGAGTCATAGTTTCTGTTGGGATAGGTGTTTCTGTTTGAGGTGCGAGATAAGTTGGGGCTATGGTCTGTATGGGTTGCGGCGCGCTTGGAGCGCAGGTAGCCAGTAGCCATATTAGTGATACTAGCATGGACATCTGCTACCAAGTTTTCATACCTGCAGTCTCTTTTTTTATTATAGATCAATTCGCTAGTTTTGACGGTTTTGTCTGGGGAGGCACGCGAATGGACAGTGGAAGTAGGATAGGGTTTACCTCGTCGGCTTTAATGGCTTTGCCTTCCCTATCTAACGATTTGCTGTGTGTTTAGCGAATAATGAGATGCACAGAATAAATCCAAATTCTATTAAGGACGTACAGCAATTTGTCCTAATCCAAAGTTAACTCTGTTATCCCCATCCCACCATCTTCTTCCCATGACTGCGATCATTTCTCCTGCCTGTCCTTCAATGGGAAAACCAGTAAAAGTCGGTTGTCCGTGAATATATAACCCCAAAATGCTTGTTGAATCCAGTTGATACAATTCCAGTGACGATATTCCAAAAATAGTATTACCGCCGATGTCATTATATAAAGCAACACAGAATGTTTGATCAACAACATCCGGATAAAATCTGGATACATTAATCACCAAAACCGGAAAAATTGTCCTGGCGGATTCAAAGTAGAAAAACCCCGCTTTCCCAATAATTCGGTCAATCCCTTTCATGTCATTTTCGGCACTATAGTTATTTTCATTATTGCCTAACCCATCCGTATAGAAATTCACCTCGCGTTCTGAAACAGGGCCAATGGCAGGGATTAATTCTTCATCCCACCAGGCGTCAAATGCATCCGCTTCAATGATCGGATCCGGTGCTTGGACAAAAAATTCACGGCGATACAAAAGGTGATCGTAGTCCGCGGGGATATTATGAAACTTCTCCATATCGATGCCAAACCCCGGGTTTGGAGTAGCTGTTTGCGCTGGTAACAATGTTGAAGTTTGGGTTGTGAGATCAGTTGGGGCTATGGTCTGCATGGATTGCGGCGCGGTTGGAGCGCAGGCAGCCAACGGACATATCAACATAAGAAGAAATCGGGTTGTGATGTTTCTCATGAAATGAATTATTCCTAATTATGAAATGTTTTGCTGAATAGCATGATTTATTATACTCACTCAAGGATTACCGGGTACGGGCACAAGGTGATTTTGTGAGCAGGTAATATTTTTTGCAGTTCTACGCTGGTGGGAACAATCTGTAATTTGGGTGGGTGAGCTCTATTAAGACAAACAGATTAGACCTGGCAAAGAAAAATAGTATCGATCGCTACTTGATGATCCTACAATATGGTATAAATTAATTAGCTAATTGAATAGCAGTCAACCCAACGCAACCCTGAGGCGTGATGCTTCGGGGTGTTTTTATTAATTGCGAAAAGATGGAGGTGTGATATGCGTGAAAAGAAAATACCGATCAAATCATTGAAACTGACCGCAGCAGTGTATGCAACCGGAGAAGGCGTGGTGGATTATGTCAAGAAACATGGCGTGCTGCCGAAGAAAATGAAATCGGGCGGATTCCCGCACGTGTTTGGCCATATCCTGCATACGCGCGGGGTTGACCTGGAGTTGACCGAGCGCGAGCAGATCGTGTTTGAGGCAATCATGCGCGGCAGCCCGCTGGCGGGCGGGATGGTACGGGTGATCGAGGAAATGGAAGATGAAACAGAAGAAGCAAGTTGAGGTGCTGAGATTTGATTTACAATAATCGCATACCACAAACTGAAGAGGTGAGATATGGCAGAGCGTATTGCGATCGTTACTGACAGCACGTGCGACATTCCGCAGGAATGGCGCGAGAAATATGCGATCACGGTGATTCCGCTGACGATCGTGTTTGGCGAGGAGCAGCTGCTGGATGGGGTGGATATCAGCGCGCACGCATTCTATGAGCGCCTGATCGCGGACCAATCTGCCACACCTTCCACATCGCAACCATCGCCAGAGTTTGTGCGCAACGTTTTCGAGACTGTTCACAAGGCAGGCGCTGAGGAGATCGTGTGTATGCTGATCAGTTCGAAGATGAGCGGCACGCTGGCTTCCGCCGTGCAAGCGGCGGTTGATTTCCCGATCCCGGTGCATATCCATGACAGCCGCAACAACTCGATGGGGCTGGGCTGGCAGGTGATGGCGGCGGCGCGGGCGCGAGAAGCCGGCAGTGGGGCGAAAGAGATGCTGGCCGCGGCGGAGGTAGTGCGCGACAAGATGGTGTACCACATTCTGCTCGATACCATTACTTACCTGAAGCGGGGCGGGCGGATCGGGGACGCAGTGGCGCTGGTCGATTCGGTGCTGGCGGTCAAGCCGGTGGTGACTGTCAAGCCGGACACTGGCACGGTGGGGATGGGCATGCCGGCGCGTTCACACCGGATCGGCAAGAAACATCTCTATAAGAACTTCTTTAAAAAATTAGACACCAGCAAACCGTTGCATATCGCTGTGCTGCACAACAATATTCCGAATGAAGCGGAAGAAATGGCCGCTATGATCCGCGAGGAGTTTGACCCGCAGGAACTGTTCGTGCAGATCGTGAGCCCGATCCTGGGTGTGCATACCGGCCCGGACGCGATCGCGTTGTGCGGATATTCTGAATAATTGCTATTGAGAGATGGGTGTGGGGGCAGGGCGGGTATAATTACGCGCTTGAAAATTGACGACAGAAAAGGAAATAGAAAATTGATGAACAATCAACGTTATGACAATGCGCCTGAGATGGCGCTGGACCCTGAAAAGACATATAAAGCGGTAGTAAAGATGGAGAATGGCACGTCATTCACGATCCAGCTGCACGCTGATAAAGCGCCAATCACCGTCAACAGCTTTGTGTTCCTGGCACAGGAAGGTTTTTTTGACGGCGTGACCTTCCACCGTGTGCTGGATGGATTCATGGCACAGGGCGGCGACCCAACCGGCAGCGGCATGGGCGGCCCCGGCTATCAATTTGAGAATGAGGATTCGGACCTGGTGTTTGACAAACCCGGTGTGGTGGCGATGGCGAACGCCGGGCGCGACACGAACGGCAGCCAGTTTTTCATCACATTTGGCGCGACACCGCACCTGAACGGCGGTTACACGATCTTCGGGCAGGTGGTAGAGGGAATGGAGACTGTCAATGCGATCACGCTGCGCGATCCATCCCGGCGGCCAGATTTCAGCGGCGACGCGATGGAATCAGTGACGATCATCGAGGAATAAGCCGGATGGAAGGCGGCACGATGGCATTTACCATCCGAGAGTTACATACCCGCAAAGAACTGCAGCAATTCGTCGATTTCCCGCATGATCTGTATGCGGGAAATGCTTATTGGGTGCCGAGCATGCGCAAGAGCGAGCTGGACACACTTGATTGGGATGTGAACCCCGCGTTTGCCTATTGCGCGGCGCGCTACTGGCTGGCTGAACAGAATGGAAAGACGGTGGGGCGCATCGCGGGCATCATCAACCGCCGCCATCATGAAGTGTGGGAACAGCCCTATATGCGCTTTGGATGGCTGGATGTGATCGATGACCCGCAGGTCACACGCGCTTTAATTGGTTGTGTGGAAGCATGGGCGCGGGCGGAAGGATTAACGGCAGTGCATGGCCCGCTGGGATTCACCAACCTGGACCATAATGGTGTGCTGGTGGAGGGGTTTTCGGAGCTGGCGACGCTGGCCGCTGGTTATAACTATCCCTATTACCAAACCCATGTCGAAGCGGCGGGGTATCACAAAGATGTGGATTACGTTGAATATTTGATGCCGATGGTCGCGGAGATGCCTGAGCGGATCGTGAAGCTAGCCGAAGTGGTAGCGAAACGCTATGATCTGCATTTTCTGGAAGCGAAAAACAAGAAGGAATTGATCCCGTACGCACGTGAACTGTTTGGGCTGATCGGGGCGGAATACAAACATCTTTACGGGGTGGTGCCGCTGACCGAAGAGCAGGTGGAGGCGTATATCCAGCAATATTTCGGATTCATCTCACCCAAATTTGTGCCGATCATCCTGGATAAAGACGGGAAGATGGCGGCATTTGGGGTGGTGCTGCCTTCGCTTTCGCGGGCGATGCAGAAAGCGAAAGGGCGGTTGCTGCCATTCGGATTTGTGCATATTATACGTGCGCTGCGGGTGAATGACCGCATCGACCTGATGCTGATCGCGATCAGCAAGGAATACCAGGGTAAGGGCGTGAACGCGATGCTGATGGACCGCATGTTCAAGGTGTTCCTCGAGATGGGCATCCAATTTGTGGAAGCGAATCCGGAACTGGAGAGTAATATCGCTGTGCAGGCGCAGTGGAAGCATTTTGAGCGCCGCCAGCACCGCCGCAGACGCATTTACATCAAAAACCTTGAATAATCCGATAATGAATACAATATTTTTAAGCGCAGGAAGTATTTGTGCGTTATATTAGGTATGTCAAGTAAAAACGGAGGTAACGAGATGGAATACAGGCATTTAGGACGTTCGGGGATTCGCGTGAGCGAATTGTCGCTCGGGTCGTGGGTGACATTCTCACGGCAGGTGGATGTTGACAGCGCGGTAGAGATGATGAGCGTTGCGCGTGACGCCGGTGTGAATTTCTTTGATAACGCAGAGGTGTACGCGGGCGGAAAATCAGAGGAAGTGATGGGCGCGGCGCTGAAGAAACTGGGCTGGCGGCGGGGGAGCTACCTGGTTTCATCCAAGTTCTACTGGGGTTTGCATGACGGCATCAATGAGAAGAATACGCTCAACCGCAAGTATTTGATGGAAGCGATCGATGGATCACTGGCACGTTTGGGGCTGGACCATCTGGACCTGATCTTCTGCCACAGGCCAGACGCGCACACACCGATCGAAGAGACGGTATGGGCGATGCATAATATCATCGAGTCCGGCAAAGCGTTCTACTGGGGCACATCGGAATGGGCGGCACAGGAGATCGTATCTGCGATTGAGATCGCGGAGCGGCATCACCTGCACAAACCGGTGATGGAACAGCCGGAGTACAACATGTTCCACCGGCAGGTATTCGAGGTGGAATATGCGCGCATGTTCCGGGAATATGGATATGGCTCTACCACCTGGAGCCCGCTGGCTTCCGGCCTGTTGACGGGAAAGTATAACAATGGCATCCCGGAAGATTCCCGCGGCGCGATCAAAGGATATGAGTTCCTGCACGTCCAGCTAAAAGACCAGGACCTTCTCGCTAAGGTCAGGAAACTGGGTGAAGTGGCGGGCGACCTGGGCGCGACCACGGCGCAGATGGCGATTGCCTGGCTGTTGAAGAACCCGCATGTGAGCACGGTCATCCTGGGCGCGAGCAAGGTGTCACAGTTGAAAGAGAATCTGAAAGCGCTGGAAGTGGTGCCGAAACTTACAGATGACGTGATGGCAGCGATCGAAGAGATCCTGGCATAGCCAATAGATGATATTGATAAGCACGCGCATTAAAAATGCGCGTGCTTTATTTTTCCGGTTAATTTCACTGTATACTGGATAGCATGAAACTGAGATCGATGTGTGTATATTGCGGGTCCAGCCCCGGTTCATCGCCAGAATACATGGCGGCAGCGGAAGCACTGGGGCGGGAGATCGCCGGACGCGGGATGCGGCTGGTGTATGGCGGAGCGAGTGTGGGTTTGATGGGCGCGGTGGCGAGAGCGGCGCTGGCGGTTGGCGGGCAGGTGACCGGCGTGATCCCGCAGGCATTATCCGACCAGGAAGTGGCATTCAAGGATCTGAATGACCTGATCGTGGTGGATTCTATGCACACCCGCAAGGCAACCATGGCGGAGCTGGCGGATGGGTTCATCGCGCTGCCGGGGGGGTATGGTACGTTTGAAGAATTCTTCGAGGTTCTGACCTGGGCACAGCTGGGTCTGCACGCCAAACCCTGCGGGTTGCTGAATATCAACCGTTATTATGACCATCTGCTGGCCTTTCTGGACCATAGCGTGAAAGAGATGTTCGTGCACCAACCGCACCGGGAAATGATCCTCGCTTCAGAATTACCGGATGATCTGATCCGGCAGATGGAACTGTTTGACAGACCACCGGTGAAGAAGACGGCCTGGATACATTCCATACACAACCGTTCTTAGACGAATTCAAATTGAAAAAGTTTTGCATTTTTGCTATAATAATTACTGACCAAGTGGTCAGTATGGAGGTAAAGATGCAGGAAAAATCATTAGAAGCATTGTTTTCGGATGTGGAAGAGACCGGGTTGCTGACGTTGTATGGCAAAGCGATCGAAAGCCAATCGGATAATCCCATTCTGGATGACCCGGTTGCGGTTGCGATGACTAAGAAATTGGACCCGATTCTGGCACAATCTGAGAGCAGGCTGTTGAGGCGATTATATAAACGAAAGATCGACCCGCGCCTGGTGGTGCATGTCGCGCTGCGCGCGAAAAAATATGATGCGTATGCCCGAGATTTTCAGTCGCGTTATACAGATACTGCGATCATCAACATCGGCTGTGGACTGGACCCGCGCTTTCAGCGTATCGATAACGGGAGTGTGTGGTTCTTCGACCTGGACCTGCCGGAGGTGATCAGATTCAAACAAGCGCTGCTGAAAGAGAGCGATCGCTATAAAATGGTCGCATCCAATGTTTTTGATGTCGCATGGATGGGCGAGGTTAAGAAGAGTGACGCGAAGCACTGGATGTTCATGGCGGAAGGGGTGTTGATGTATTTACAGCCCGAAAAGGTCAAAAAACTTGTGTTAGATCTGCAGGCGCAATTTCCAGGCAGCGAACTGGTATGCGAGGTGGTGAAGAAATCATGGACATACGGTATGATGCAGAAAATGGCTGCGATGAAGATGAAGAAGCGATTCAACATTGGAGACGCAGCTGGCTACCAGTTTGGTTTGGACACACCGACTGAAATGGAATCCTGGCAGGATGGCATAGAATTCCTGGATGCCTGGTCTTACTTTGACAGCAACCATAAGAGGCTGGGAATGATGCGCATGTTCCGAAAATCGCAGTATTTCCGGGAAACACAGTATACCGTGCATTACCGGCTAAGGTAGGCTATGCTTAAGCATTTCAAGAATCTACCCGGTGCTGAACAAGAAAAGATCATTGGCGCATGCAGGCAAGAATTTGCCAAGAAGGGATATGCACGCGCCTCTACGAACGTAATGGTGGAAGGCGCAGATATCCCGAAGGGAACGCTGTTCTATTTTTTCGGCAGCAAGAAAAAGCTTTTTCTTTATATAGTGGATATGGCTGTGAATACCTATCGAACGTTTGTGGAGACGAACAGTGGAAAGCTTCCATCCGAATTATTCGCGCGCATGTTCTTCATGGTTGAGGTACGGATGCGGTTTGCCGTTGAAGAACCGGGGTGGTATGGATTCCTGGCGAAGGCGTTACTGGATATCCCGGAAGCTTTGAAGCAAGAGATGGCTGAACGTTTTACAGATTACAGCCAGGCTAACCGACGTTTTATGTGTGATGGGTTGGATACATCGCGCTTACGCCCGGAAGTGCCACTCGACCAGGTTCTGGATGTGGTTGGCATGCTGCAGGAAGGTATGCTGGCACGCTATTCCCAGCAACTGAAAATGATGGAAGCCGAAGAGACACTGCGATTTGTTGAAGAATTGAAGACAATCACCCAGCAGCAGTTCGATCTGTTAAAAAACGGCGTTTACCGTACCGATTAGAACGCTATTTCAAAAATGCGGTAACGGCGCAGCGGCCTGGCGCCGAGCTTGATGATGGCGTTGTTCATGGGGGCGTTATCTTCCAGTACGTAGTTGATCTCCATGCGCAGGTCTGGCGAAAAGATGGATTCGTATAGGGCGCGGTAGATGAGACTGTCGATCGCCTTGCCGTGGTATTCGGGGATGACGCCAAGCGCGAACATGCGATAGTGGGTTAGTTTTGGCAGCCCGGTGAGCAGCTTGAACCAGCCGAAAGGCAGCAAACGACCATTGATCCCTTTGAGAAGCTGGTTGACATCCGGCAGGGCAAGACCAAATCCGACCGCGCGGCCTTCGCGATCCTCAGCGAAGATGACCGCTTTTGGGTGCAGAACTGATTTGAGGTCTTTGGCCATGGCGGCCGCTTCTGCGGGGGTGACCGGCGCATAACCCCAATTGTCCGCCAGACTCTTGTTAGATAGGTCAAGGAAGCTGGCGACTTCACGGTCGTATTGGTGTATATCGAGCGGGCGGGTGCGGATGCCATATTTTTCGGAAACACGGTCGGTCAGGGTTAGGATGCGCTCGGGGATGCGGTAATTTTCGCGAGCGTCGATGACATAGACGAGCAGGTCTTTGATCTTGTGAAAACCATAAATGTTGAAATGGTCAATGTAATCAGGCGGGTTGAAGGGAGCCATGATGACAGGCGGGGGTTCGAACCCTTCCACGACCGCGCCCCATTCCTGCGAGACGAAGCTCCACGGGCCGCGCATCGAACGCATGCCGCGCGCTTTGAGCCACTCGCGGGCGCTGTCTAACAATAGTGCGGATGCCTGCAGGTCATCCGGGCACTCATAATAGCCAAACAATCCGACCGGTTCATTCCAGTAGGTGTTGGCGACAGAATCGATAAAAGCCGCAATGCGACCAACGATCCTGCTCCCGTCCAGGAGAAGAAATAGCTGATAGTCGCAGTGTTCAAGGAAAGGGTTTTTATTGATATCAAACTGCGCCCTGACCTCGCCGCGCAGAGGCGGCACCCAATGGGGATGGCCGCGATAGAGGCGGTATGGCAGCCGGATGAATTTTTTCAGTTCTTTTGGCGTGGAAACTTGTACTATTTTCATCTATTTTTTCCTGATCGATGTACAGATTATATATCAGTCAGATCTAAAAGGGTCCGTTAGATGTGGTGACTATTGACGCTCTTCACTGTTATACTGGTGTATGACAGATTCACAAGGCGGCATTTGAGACAATGTCTTATATCATCAACGCTTATGCAATTGTTCAATTTTCAACAGCAGCCATCACACTGGCGCTTATTTATCGCGTCTGGAAACGGCGGCATATCCGGGGGGGAAAGACATTGCTATTATTGTTTATCGCAGTATTGTGGTGGGCGATGTGCACGGGTTTTGAAGCGGCAGCGGTTGACCAATCCGTGAAAGTGCTGTGGTCGAAAATCTCCTATATTGGAGCTTTCTTTTCGCCCCCATTATTTTTGTTTTTTTCTCTTATCTATACAAACCGGCAGTATTCCCTGACGAATTTAAAGATCGCCCTGGTTTTCCTGATCCCATTGGCGATGATCGGTTTGGCATTCAGCAATGAGCTGCATGGTTTGATCTGGAGCGGGTTCGAAACCGGCCCCGCAGGGACCAACAGCCTGATATACCAGCACGGGTATTTCTATTGGGTTGGAATGATATACATTTTCGCGCTGGTAGCATTCGCATCCTTCACGCTATTCGTGCATTCAGTGAAATCGCAGGTTTTATACCAGCGCCAGAATCGGATCATCCTGCTTGCTTCCATCTTTCCGATCGTGAGTGCGGTATTGTACGTGTCAGGCCTGAACCCATTTCCCGGGCTGGATATCACACCGGTCAGTTTCGCGTTTACCGCGGCTGCGTTATTGACGGGTATTTCCAGGCAAAGATTTCTAGATGTGATCCCGATTTCGCATGAATTCCTGATTGACCAGTTTGATGATGCGGTGATGGTGATTGATGAGGGCCTGCGGATCATAGACCTCAATCAAGCCGCAGAAAGAATGATCATTGGCGAGCGGGAGAAGGTGATCGGGAAACCTGGTGGCGATGTAATCCGCTTCTGGGATCAATTACTGCAGAATTTTGATCCGAGTCATCAATTGCGGTTTGAGATCGAGCAATCACAGCCTGAAAAGAAGTATTTTCAGACCACCATCTCACCCCTTAAGAATAACCAGTCCCAATTCATGGGATGGACGCTTGTGATTGCTGATATCACCCGCCGCAAGGCGGCGGAGATCGCGCTGCAGGATGTGAACGCAAAACTGGAAAATCAGCTGCAGGAAATTCGATCTCTGCAGGAAAAAATACAGGAGCAGGCAATCCGAGACGCTATGACAGGCGCTTTTAATCGTGGGTATTTAGATGAGACGCTGGAACGGGAACTGGCGCGCGCGAAGCGCAACCGATACCCGCTGAGCGTGATGATGATCGACATCGACTTCTTTAAAAAAATCAATGACAGCTATGGGCATAAAGCGGGAGACCTGGTAATCAAGACGGTTGGAAAGATGCTGATGAATAATTCACGCGCCTGTGATTGTGTTTGCCGGTTTGGCGGGGATGAATTTGTTGTGGTGATGCCGGAAATGGGTGAGGCAGACGCGGTGATCCGGGCTGAAAAATGGCGTACGCTGCTGAAAAGCAAACATATGATCTTCAGAAATAATACGATCGCACCGACCATCTCGATCGGGATTGCCACATACCCAAATAGCGAAAAATCATCGCGCTCCATTGTGGATGCCGCGGATCGCGCCCTGTATGCAGCAAAGGATAGCGGGCGTGATTGCGTGAGGGTTTTTAACAGCTAAACCTTTTAATATGATGGTGGATTGCTGATGTAAAATTAAGAGTAATCGTGTTTTAAGAATAAAATGACCTATCAGTTTCCAGGATTTGCAATTATTTTTGTGGTCTCGGCAGCATTATGTTTTTTTTCTGCCGCCATATTATGGCAGCGGCGGGTAAATCCTGGCAGCATCCCCTTTTCATTCCTGATGCTTGCGCTGGCAATCTGGTCTTATGCGTCAGTTTTCGAAGCGGGGGCGACGACCGTCAGCGCGAAAGTATTCTGGTCACAATGGCAGTACATCGGGATCACGACCATCGCGCCTTTTTGGATCCAATTCACCGCGCGCTATACACGCAAAGAGGAAAAATTTTCCAGATCCCTGCAATATGCGATCTGGATCATTCCTGTTACGACGTTGCTGCTCGCATTCACAAATGATTATCATCGCCTGATCTGGACTACCGTCAGCATTATTGATGAAAATAATTTTATCGCCTATTACGGTCACGGCGTCGCTTTTTTTGTCCATCTCGTATACAGCTATACCTGTTTAATGTTGGGGACAGTATGGCTGGCGATTGATGGATTTCGCGGGCAAAAACCCAGGAGAAGGCAGGCAGTAATATTTATTCTTTCAGTCGCAGTAGTACTTGGATCAAATATCGCCTATAACCTTCGGGCCTTGCCCATTGCGGGCTTTGACCTAACCCCGATTTCGATCAGTGTGATCGCGCTGGTGATGGCCTGGACGATTTCGCGCTACCATTTGTTTGACCTGGTGCCAATTGCCAGGGATACCTTGATGAGCAGCATGCAAAATGGTGTGATCGTGATCGACCCGAATGATATCGTGCTGGAAATCAACCCGGCAGCCCTTGCGATTACGCGGTATGAAGGTCCTTCGCCGGTCGGGCATTCTGTGTGGCATGTCTTTGAGAAATATCAAGCGCAGATCGAACCTTTGCGCGACAGGAACGATTTTACCGATGAGGTTGTTCTTTCAGATGGTGACGACAGAATGATCGAGGTTCAGGTGACCTCCATTGAAAGTAAGGAGGAAGACCTGGCCGGGCAGCTGATCGTTCTGCGCGATTTGACAGACCAAAGGAAAAGCGAGATCTTAGAACGCGAGCAAAGAGCGTTTGTGGAAGTGCTGGCGGATACTGCTGCGGTGATCAACCGCACGCTCGATCTGGATGAAGTTCTGGACCGCATTCTTGATAATGTGGTCAAGGTGGTTCCGCATGATTCCGCCAACATCGCGTTAATGACCCAAGCCGGGCAGGCCAGATTTGTCAAAGTCAATAATCCGGATAAATATGGAAAGAAAGATTACCTGACAGGTCTGGATGTGAATGTGTTGAGCATTGAAAATTTCCGCAAGATGGCCGATACAGGAAAGCCGATCATTGTTGCGGACACGCGCGCGGATAAGAAATGGACAAACGCATTAGAAGAAAGCAAATGGATTCAATCATTCCTTGGCGCGCCGATCATCCATCAGGGAGAGTTGTTGGGCTTTATCAACCTTGATTCAGGAAAGCCGCACGCATTCACGCAGGCACACGCGGATCGTTTGGTCGTGTTTGCGGAATATGCAGCGACAGCCATCTCGAACGCGCGCAACTACACAGAGATTAAAATCGCGGCTGATGAGATGACCACCTTATATGAGATCAGCTTAGCGATCGCTGCCGGGGTGGGGCTTGAAAAAACCACAGAAACCGTGTTCAGACAGTTGAAAGACATTATCCCGATCGACCTCTTCTACCTGGGTCTATATGAGCCTGCCACACAGATCGTGTCTTACTACATGTACCGCGGGAATGGCACGCGGATCGAGACGAAACCACTCAATCTGCTGGAACGGCCTTCAATGACGCGCTATGTGATCGAAAAGAGAGAGAAGGTACATATACCTGATTTCAAGGCACCTGGCGCGATGCTTAAAGAAAACCAGATCATCCCAATTGCCGGGTTCGAATTACGTACCGCATTGAGTATCCCATTGATATTGCGCGGTGATGTGATCGGCGTTCTTGCAATAGAAAGTGAAAAGGCGAATGCCTACTCGGATCGGCAGATCCAGCTGGTTGAGACGATCGCGCAGCAGGCTACTGTCGCAATGGATAACGCCAAATTATATGAGCGTTTGCAGGAGCTGGCTATTACTGATGGGCTGACAAAGATCTATAACCGCCGCTATTTTTATCTCATCCTGCAAAATGAGATCGAACGCGCGCGCCGTTATGGCACGCCGCTTTCACTGGTGATGATGGATATCGACCATTTCAAGAAAGTGAATGACCGGTTTGGGCATCTGATCGGTGACGAAGTACTGGAATCCGTGGCGAAGCTGTGCAAGAACCTGCTGCGGCAGGCAGACGAACTGTTCCGCTATGGAGGGGAGGAGTTCATGATCCTGCTACCCGAGACGAACGCTGATTTGGCCCAAAATGTGGCGGAACGTATCCGCCTGACGGTCGCGGAGACTGAATTCATTACCAAAAAAGGCACTGTCAGAATTTCCGTCAGTTTGGGTGTGGCTGAATTCAATCCATCGCTCGAAGGCCCTGGCAGTTTTGTTGATTCTGCTGACCAGGCATTGTATGAGGCTAAACAAGCTGGGCGCAATTGTGTGAGAGTATTCAATAATTAATTAATTTACGAACAAGGGGAGAAGAAACAATACCGATTGCAGTTTATTGATAGTATTCACATTATTTGTATATTTATGTATAATCTCATAAATATAATATAAAAATGAAGGTAAAAAAATGAAACCATATAAGGCAGTTATTATTGGCGGCGGACCATCGGGACACTCAGCGGCCGTTCGCATTGCGCAGATGGGCGGGAAAGTGGCGCTGGTTGAACGGGATTTTATTGGCGGAATCTGCACCAACTGGGGCTGTACGCCATCCAAAGCGATGATCGAATCCGCAAAAGTCGCGAGAACCGTGGCAGAAAGTGGAAAATATGGGGTGGATGTCGGAGATTTTTCGGTTGATTTCACACGTGTCGCGCAACGGCGCAACACAGTGGTGGAGCAAACGCGCGCGTTTATTACTGAACTGCTAAAAAATAATCAAGTTGATATATTCCAGGGTGAGGGTGAGCTGGTGAGCGCGCATGTGGTGCGCGTGAAGGGCGGAAAGCTGAATGCGGATGGGGTGACGATGCAATATGACGGGAACGAGATCATACTTGATACTGAGAACGTGATCATTGCTACCGGGTCTGAACCCTTGATCCCTTCTTTCCTGAATAAAGACGACCCATCAATCGTGAGCAGCAACCGGCTGATCAGCATCAATCAAAGGCCGGAGTCGCTGGTGATCATCGGGGGCGGTGTGATCGGGCTGGAGTTCGCGACGATCTTTTCCAACCTCGGCAGCAAGGTGACGATCATCGAATTCCTTGACCGTGTGCTGGCGCAGATGGATGAAGAAATATCTACGGAGATCACACGCATCATGGAAGCGAATGGGGTGCGTGTATTAACTTCCACAAAGTGCATGGGGATCGAGCATGGCGTGATCAGCGCGCAGGATTTACACAGCGGTGAAATGATTCGATTGGAAGCGCCGATGACGCTGGTCGCGATTGGACGCGTGGCAGTTCTGAAAGAGGAAATGTACGAAAAAGCAGGTATCGTTTACACCCGCAAGGGGATCGAGGTGGATGATTATCAACGCACGAATGTACCCGGTATTTGGGCTGTTGGTGACGCAACCGGGCGGTCGATCCTGGCGCATGTCGGCATTCAGCAGGGGATCGTTGCTGCAGAAAACATCATGCGCGCGAATGGCGATGGGTTACGTGAGATGGATTATTCTGTGATCCCGGCAGTCATCTACACACTGCCCGAGATTGTCGGGGTTGGCATGGTTCCTGAAGATTTGAGCGGGGTGACGGTCACCAAGGTGCCTTTTGCGGTCAACCTGCGCGCGGGAATTGAGAATTACCCCGACGGGTTTGTAAAGATGTGGATCAAAGAAAACAAACTGTTGGCGGCGCAGGCGATCGGACATAATGTGTCCGAGATCATGCAGGAAGCAGCGAATATGATCGCGCTTAAAACAGATATCCATGCGGTCAGCGAGATCATTCACGCTCATCCAACTTACGCGGAGATCATTCGCTCGACGCTGGATCAGGCGCTGGGCAAGGCAGTCGATTTCTATCTTTAATATGTGTCAATAAGAATAATTACCAGCACCTGAAAAGGGTGCTGGTTTTTATACCCCGGAAAATTTCAATTAGAATAAAGATTATGAAAAAAATTCACCCGATCAATTTTGTATTGGTTTCCTTTATGCTGGCATCCTGCAGTTTTTTGGGAAACGCAAGCCAATCAACCGCCACGATAACTGAACCTGAAGCACCGCCTGCAAGCCCTGTGCCTGATGATGGCGTGTGGACGGGAGAAGCTGTATTCATCGATGATGTGACACTGGATTACGATGACCCGGATTCCGGTTTTGCCGAGATCGTGATCGATGGATTCTTCCCGGATGGGTGCACTGGACTATCGGAGGTCGTGACAACGCGAGAGGGGAGCACATTCACAATTCGCCTGATGACAACACGACCGATGGACGCGCAGTGCACGATGGCATTAGAACCTTTCAACACCGTGGTCGCTTTAGATCTCATTGATATGGCTGACGGAGAGATTGTTGCGGTGGATGTTTACGGGTTTAAAGTCGAATTCGCGGTGGGGCAGAAGCCGCAGGCGAATCGAGAAGGCGGTTGAGCTGGTGGATATTAATCTGCAAGGTGTGCGGAGAATAATAATTCGGGTCGCTGCGATGGCAACGGTTGTGCTGCTCCTGGCCGGATGTTCGCAGCTGGGGTTGGCAGGCGCGCTGTTCAACCCAGGTAACCAGGAAGAGAGCCATACGCTGGTGCGCGACGATTTTTCTGACAAGGACAGCGGGTGGGGGCAATTCATCTACCCGGAAGGCGCTGCGGTTTATAAAAATGATACTTACCAGATCAGTGTCAATGTGCCTAATTCTGATATCTTCATCACCTATCCACGCGTGTATATCAACAGCATTGTGCAAGCTGACATCAGAAAAGTATCCGGATCCAACGATAATAATTACGGCCTGATCTGCCGTTTTAAAGATGAACGCAATTTTTATGCCGGACAGATCAGCAGCGACGGGTATGCTGGCATTATCAAGGTAAAAAATGGGGTGTATGAACTGATCGGAAGAGAGCAGATGACGCAAGTTCCTGCCATTTTGGGCGGAGAGGCAGTCAATCAGCTGCAGTTTGAATGTGTGCAGGATATGCTGACTTTGATCGTGAATGGGCAGGTTGCCGACACACAAACAGACGAAACCTTCATTTCCGGTGAGGTTGGTATGATCGCTGGCACCATCAGCGGGTATGAAGGTGTGTTTGCGTTTGATAACTTCATCGCAGATGTGCGCTGATAATAGGTGAGCGAGGTTGTGATGATAAGAAAAAAGATAGCAATCTGCATGGTGTTGTTGATGGTGGTATTGGCTATGAGCGGATGCGGCCTGCGGCCTGCAACCACACCATCCCCGGACGTGCCAGACTATGTCTACGTTGCGCCAACCGAGACGCCGATTCCGTGGGTGACAATTCCCGCAGATGTGGTGACCACCCTGACCCCTACCGTAACCATGCGCCCGATCAGCACCTCATTGCAGGGGCGGATCGCTTTCCAGTCTGACCGGGATGGCAGCCTGGAAATCTATGTGATGAACGCAGATGGCAGCGCGGTTTCCCGGCTGACGAATAACCCCGCAGTGGATGTGTTCCCGGTTTGGTCAGCGGATGGTTCGCAGATCGCTTTTGTTTCAGACCGGGATGGTTTTCCCAATATATATATCATCAATGCGGATGGCACTAACCTGCAGCAAGTCACCAACACAGCTTTTGCAGATGTAACGCCCGCCTGGTCCAACAATGGCAACGAGCTTGCCTTTGTTTCCAACCGGGATGGAAATGATGAGATCTATGTGATCAACATTAATAGCGGGCAGGTACAGCGTGTTACCAATGATTCCGCTGCGGATTATTTTCCAACCTGGTCACCAGATGGAGAATGGATCGCTTTTACCACTGACAGGGATATCAACCCTGAGATTTACAAGATACGAAAGGACGGGAGCGACCTGACCCGATTGACGGACGATCCGGGAGATGACTCCAATCCGGATTGGTCGCCTGATGGCGCGCGCATTGTTTTCACATCCAATCGAAATGGATTCTATGAGATATATACAATGGACGGTAATGGCGGTGATGTGCGCAAGATCACAGATTTCCGCTCGCTATTGGATGAGCCGAGCTGGTCACCAGACAGCAGCGCGATCGCTTTTTCCTCGAGCAAAGATGGGCAAAAGGATATCTATGTGATCAGCGCGGATGGCAGCGCAGAAAACCGGCTGACAAACCTGCCCTCTGCTGATTTTTACCCGGCATGGTCGCCTTTGATCGGTTTTATCGCCGCGCCAATTGCGGAACCAACCGGTGCGCCGGAAGGCGTGTGTATCAATGCGACTGACTTCACCTACGGGTTTACACCCGAGAACCCGATCCGCATCGGATATGATCCGCGCGGCGGGCATGAAAACGAGCTGAGCGCGGGCGAGGCGGTAAATTGCCTGCCATGGCTGCTCGGGCCGCAGGGGCAGGAACTGGAGATGACCGTCATCCAGGAGCTGGAAGTGAATAACACCCTGGTGTGTGAAGTGGCTGTCAATTATTCCGGCAAGGGAACGCCGGACGTGATGTATTTTGACATATTCAATTATGAACAGCCAAAAGCGCCACTCGGATACCTGTGCGGTTCGCCGATCGAGTATCTGAAGTCGATCACCGAAGCGCTGTATTAAGATTATCGGCGCAACCCGGACAATCATCTTTGCGTAGATAGGGTGAAGGAGAATAACTGATGAAAAGACTGTATCGCGATAAATCAAATGAAATGATCGGTGGTGTTTGCAGCGGTATTGCTGAGTACCTGGACGTGGATACGACCATTATCCGCCTGTTGTTTGTCATATTCGCATTCATGGGCGGCGGCGGTTTTTGGATCTACCTGGTATTGTGGTTTATCATGCCTGAAAAACCGCTGACATTATCCGAAGCGGTTGAAGTGAAAGAAAGATCAACTGCTGAAGAAGAGGCGGCGGAAGCGACCACATCTGTTGTAGTTACCGCGGAGAAGAAAACGCCAGCGAAGAAACCTGCCGTAAAGAAACCTGCCAACAAGCCAGCAGAGGCAGAAGAAAAAACTGCTGCAAAGAGCAAAGCACCGGCAGTGAAGAAAACATCCGCATCGCCAAAACCTGAACAGACAACGGAACCGGATCAATCCGAATAAAATGAGCAAGAATAAAAGCCTTTCCTAGTGAAAGGCTTTTTTAGAAAGTGCTATAGATCAGGATGATTTTTTCTTATTTTCTTTCTGGCTGTACATCGCGTTATCAGCGGTCTTGAAAGCGTCCAGCAAACTATCATCCTTCCCTGCTGTGCAATAACCCGTTGAGAGTCCCAGTTTTTCTTTTGTATTGCATTGCGTATTGTGCTGTCGAATGCAGGTATCAATACGGCTGATGATACGTTCGGCTAATTCAGATCCTACATGAGGCAGAATGATCGAAAATTCATCCCCACCGATGCGCGCGACGATATCTTCCTCACGGAAACAATTTTGCAGGATATTGGCGATATTCTGCAATGCGATATCACCCGCCTTGTGCCCAAACTGATCGTTGATCTGTTTCAGGTTGTCCATGTCGCAGACTACAATCGTAATCGGTCGGATGCGGCTTTTTTCCAGGCGCGCCAATTCCTCATCAAAAAACACCCGGTTATAGAGGCCGGTCATCATGTCGTGCAGGCTGATGTAGGACATGCGCTCTTCAGCTTGCTTGCGGTCGGTAATATCCATGCTTGAGAAAAGAACTCGGCTCCAATCGGATTCATGGCCGGGGAGGACGGTCAAGCGGGTGATGATATATTTTTTCTTTCCAGTGAGCGTCTTATAGATGAGTTCCTGTTCGATGGATGTTTTACCGGATATGAGTCCCATGATGATATCAATCGCACATTCACGTGATTCCTCACTCAGAATGATGCCGATATGGTTCTGAAATTCTTCCAGGCTGCGGGCCTGAAAGAGAGAGAGTGTTGCTTGATTGGCTGAAATAATCTTTGCCAGAGCGAGTAACTCAGTTATTTTCTCAGGATTCGATTCGAAATACTTCTGGGGTGATACGCCGAATGTTTGTTGGATCACCTGTAAGCGATGCTGCATATGTGACAGATCTTCCAACCGTAAAGCAACCGGTGAATTCTGAAATAGGCTGCGGAAGCGGGCTTCGCTCGCCTCAATTTCCTCACGCGCCCTTTTCTCCTCGGTGATATCGCGATACAACCCAAGAACACCACTGAGTTCACTATCGATGAGAATCGGTTTGCCGAGGATTTCCACATCCACCCGCGAACCGTCCGCCCTGCGCCGCTTTCCGGTATGGCGAATAGTTTCCCCAGCCAGGACATCTTTGGTGAGCGCATGCGCTTCCTGTTCGGTATGCTGGTCGCTGATGAGCGCATCCAGATTCTTTCCAAGGATTTTGTTTTCCTTGAATCCGAAAATTTCTTCAAAGGCAGGATTGGCCGAAAGAATTCGGTGATGCGGATCTAATGTGACGATCGCGATCGGGCTGTTCGCCACCAGCGCTTCGTAGAATAATTTTCGCTGAAGAATTTCCTTAGAACGGTCTTTGATACAATCTTCCAGGCTTTCTGCCTGCTGGATGAGCTGGTGCTGGCGATGCCCGACCAGGTACCCTAAGAAACCCAAAATCGGAATAGCCGAATCGATGATCCAAAGGAGCGGGTTTTCCTGCTGGGTAAGAATAAACGATGCCAGATTGAGGGGGTGGTTATGTGCATAGATCTCAATGGCGGTGGCGAGAAGCGGAAACATGCAACCAAAAACGATCCCCGCTGCCGTGAATTTATGGACAACGTTCAGTTTCATCTTTCCCATCGCATATAATTGTACAAGAAATGTGCCAAAAACTCACAAAACCTTCACAATATTTTTAAATTGCGGCGGTTGACATCATATAATGAATGTTACAATAAATGACTGAGTTTGCGAAGTAAATCCCACCTTGACAATGTATTCTTTTCGGGACACAATACGTCTGAACTCATCTGAAGCCGGCAGGAAGCCGGGAACAGACTGGAGGTAAAATGCAAGAAATTAGAAGAAAAATGTTGATAGGCGTAGCGCTGAGCGCGATGCTGCTGGTTGGCGCGTGCACTGCCGCTGAACCAGCTGAACCAACACCGGATGTGAACGCGATCAAGACAGAAGCTGTGCAAACTGCGATGGTTGAAATGACTGTACAAGCAGCGCTTTCACCCACCAAGACGGATGTGCCAGCCACGATGACACCGCTGCCAACGGCCACGCTGGATAGCGGCGCGGCCCAGCCTGCCGGCAGTTCGTCCTCTTCATCCGGGACATCGTCCGGCAGTGGCGGCGGGACGAGCGGTACACCAGTCGCGACATGGACACCATCGGTATACCGGTGTGAATTTGTGACACAAACACCGCTGGATGGACCGCAAGTAACTGGAGCAAATTACGACGTTGTCTGGACGGTCCGCAATGTTGGTGTTGCTGTTTGGGATAAGGACGATTACTACCTTAAATGGATGGGTGGTGATGATCTCAGTCCCCAACACATTTACAAATTAAAACATGATGTTGGTTACTGGGAGACAATTAAGTTAACAGTTGATATTCAGATTCCCACCACCCCAAGACTCAAAGATGATGGATTAGCATACACAACATGGTGGTCGATCGTTAATGATAACGGAGAAGCTTTTTGTAATGTAGACCATTATGTTTCCCTGACTTTTACACCGACCCCAAAACCGTCAGCCACACCCTGATCTATTCTGCTGAAAACGAATTAACTGGTTTCCACAGGGAAACCAGTTTTTTTATGTCATATCGCGGCTGGCGACCACGTCGATACCTGTGCCAAGAGCGTTTTTGATGACAATGTCACCCGCTTTGACCGGCGCTTGAATTTTCGTGGCGCGGAGGTGATCTAATAATCGGAAAATCTGATCTTTGGGGAAAGGAGCGCTGGTGTAGACCGGCATGAGCGGATGCAGTCCGCCCTGTATGCGCACAGTGCTGGCGACCATGCGGCGCGGGTCGGTGATTTCGCCGATGGCGTATTGCTTACCGCGTTTGCAGCCAGCATGTGATACGAGAATCTCGCCATCCTCACGCCGGGCTTCCAGGCGGCAGCCCTTGGGGCAGGCCACGCAGATGATCTCCATGGGTTGTTCTAAATTGTCTTTTTCCATTTATCGCTCAACGATCCGTATTGTGATTGTATCTATTATGGAAATCTTTTGTAGATGTTCTGGCTTGAGGGTGAGGGTGATCATCTCTCCGGGGCGGGAGTAAGGCAGCGCATGACGAGTGATGCGCTCGGTTCCTGCCAGGGCTTCCACCCATACGGGCTTTTCGATAGGACGGGAGACGCGCATCTGAAAAGATAATTCCTCCTGCCTGATATGGATGGGATCGAAATGGTGGGGGACGACATAGCGCACGTTTTCACCGGCCGTTGTGCTGATGTGTCTGGCGGGAAGGTCTTGTTTTCCCCGCGCGTACAACGCCGCGGCTTTTCCCGCGGTATAGCCGGCTTGTGTGACCCAATCGACCAGGTCATAGACATGCACCACATTGCCAGCAGCAAAGATGCCGGGGACATTGGTATGAAAGTCAGCGTTGACGATCGGTCCGCCGGTCAGCGGATGCAGACGGACACCTGCCTGGCGGGAGAGTTCGTTCTCCGGGATCAGGCCGACGGAGAGGAGCAGGGTATCACAGGGGATGATTTCCTCGCTGCCGGGGATATGCTGCCAGCGGTCATCCACTGCCACTGTTTCAACCGCTTCGACCCGGTCGCCGCCGATGATGCGCTTGACGGTGTGCTGCAGTTTGAGCGGGATGCTGAAATCCTGCAGGCACTGGACGTAATTGCGGGTGAGGCCGGAGAGGTAGGGCATAATCTCGAGCACGCGTTCCACTTTTGCACCCTCAAATGTGAGGCGACGGGCCATGATCATACCGATGTCACCCGATCCGAGGATGACGAATTGTTTGCCGGGCATGTAGCCCTCCACATTGACCCAGCGCTGGGCTGTGCCGGCGGTGTAAACACCGGCGGGGCGCGTACCGGGCAGGCGCACCTGGGCGCGCGTGCGTTCGCGGCAGCCCATGGCGAGGATTACCGCGCCCGCTTTAATCTCCTGATAGCCATGTGTTTTACTGGTGACGGTCATGCGGCGGTCTGCTGTGAGATCCAGCACCATGGTATCAAGCATCGCCTCAATCCCCAGACCGGCAACCTGGTTGATAAAGCGCTGGGCGTAGGTTGGCCCGGGTAAGTCTTCCTTGAAAATCTCGACCCCAAAACCATTATGGATACACTGCAAAAGGATACCGCCCAGCTCGACGTCACGTTCGATGATGAGCACGGAGCCTGCGCCATTCTCTTTGGCGGCGATCGCGGCAGCCAGCCCGCCGGGGCCGCTGCCGATAATGACCGCATCGAAGTGATTAATGCTCATGGCTGCCTTCGATAATCTTGGTCGGGCGTTCCAGCAACTCGGATCGTTCACCCTTTTTACTGATCGACAGGGGTGAAACACCCAGCTCGCGCGCGAGGATGTCTGTGACGCGGGTGATGTCAAAACCACCCTGGCAGCGGCCAGTACCGAGCCAGGTGCGGCGTTTGAGGGCATCATACGTGGTGGCAGGCACCGGCGCATGGATCTCTGCTACGATCTCGCCTTCGGTCACGTTCTCACAACGGCAAACGATGCGGCCATAGCGCGGGTCAATTTCAATCAACTGTCTGCGCTGGGCGTCATTCATGTGGCGGAAAACAGGACGGGCGGGGCGGTTGGGGTTCCACTCTTTTTTCTCGGTGAGCTTTTCACCGGCATCCCGCAGCAGGTCGATCACACGCAGAGCGATCGCCGGGGAAGATGTGAGCCCGGGCGATTCGATGCCGCCGATATTGATGAACCCCTGTACTTCTGTGGGAATCTCAACAATGAAATCATGCTGATAATCCACGCCGGGTGTTTGGCAGGGGGCGTTCCCCGCCGCGCGCAGCCCGGCAAACATCGCAATCACATGGCGGGTATTGATTTCCGGGATGAGTTTCGTTCCACCGGAAAGAACTTCTTCCAAACCGGCGGCAGTGTTGGTTTTGTCTTCGCGATCGTCCTGCTCGCGGGCGGTAGGGCCGAGAATGGTATTGCCGTGCACCGTGGCAGTGGCGAGGATGCCTTTGCTCACGCTTGACGGCACAGGAAAATAGACAGATTGAAGCTCAAATTCCGCGCGATCGAGAATGAGATACTCACCCTTGCGGGGAGTGATCTTGAATTCAGGGCGCACACCTGCTTTGTGCATGATCACATCGGAATAGAGACCGGCCGCGTTGACCGCCCAGCGGCAGGCAAAATCACCCTGATTGGTACGAACGCCAATGATGCGGCCATTTTCAATGATGAACTCGTGGCACTCGGTGTTGGTGCAGATCTCGACGCCGTTCAGGACGGCATGCTCCGCCGCCGCGAGCGTGACGCCAAACGGATCACACATACCGCCTGTTTCCGCAAACAAGGCGCCGCTGACAGCGGGGTTGATGAGCGGTTCGCGCCGGCGCATTTCATCCGCAGAAATGAGCGACATACCCGGCACCCCATTGTGTTTGCCGCGTTCGATGAGCGCATCCAATTTTGGTAGTTCATCCTCCCCGATCGCAACGACGTAATCACCGCAGCGATCGAAAGAGAATTGCAGTTCCTGCGCGAGCTGCGTCCAGAGCGGGTTGGCGGCAACATTCATGGCCGCCTTGAGCGATCCGACCACAGGGTCATAACCGGGATGAACAAGGGCGGTATTGGCTGCGGATGTGACCGAGCCAATATCAGAACGCTTTTCGATCAAAAGAATTTTCAATTGATAGCGGGAGAGAAAACGGGCTGCCATGCAGCCGATCACGCCACCGCCGATGATGATCACATCATAAGATTGAGCCAATTGGTCACTCCGTTGTGTTTTAGAAACCCCGTCAATTATAGGATTATTTCACAGATGTTCAACCCTGACAAAGAACACCTTTTCAGAATTATTGCTGTTGTTGGGTGAAAGTATCGACCCGCGCCCGAAAAAGCGCCCGTTCAAAATAGAGCCCGTCCGGAGAAAGTGTGTCGTAGTTTTTTGTATGCAGCACGCGCATCAGGCGGCGAATTTGCTGTCCGTAGTGGCGCATGCACGCTTCCGGATGGATGCCCGGCCAGGAATAACAGGAAACTGTCAGGCGCCTGTGATCGGTCGGGATATCAGCGGGGATGGTCTCTTCCCATTGCGGGTCGTCCTTCTCAAATACATATTTATCAAGGTTGCCCTGGGGAATGCCTTCGATGCCTTTCACCACTGGCGGATCCGTATCGAGCGTGTATGGGTCGACAGACAGGTCGACAATGATGGCGTGCCGCGGAAGATGAGACAGCCATTCATTGCGGATAATGGGTTCGGATGGTTGATAGCGCTGGGAGGCATCCACAAGTACATCGGTGTGTTCGAGTAAAGCGATCAGATGCTTGGGCTGGCTGGTGAGGTTGCGCCCGATTGTGCGCACGATAACCCCCGCGCCGCCCTGTTCCATATGTAAGATATTGCGTTCCCGCCGGCCAAATTTGGAAGCCGCGTCGACGGCATGTTTGCCGACCACACCGCTACCGATGATCAGGCAATTCCAGGGTGTGTTATCCTTTTTCATTAATGCGGGATTGTTTTTGCTGAACTGGGAAAAAGCCGCATCCAGCCCATTCCACGCAACCGATTTCATATTTTCTACCAAACGTGTATTGAAATCATCCACGATGCTATCAAGCGAAATCGTTTTCAAGCCCAATTCTTTAATGAGGGCCACGCGGGAAGGGCGGGTCGGATAATGCAGCATGGAAATCAGGCAGCTATTTTTCCCGATGGCTGGATATTCGGATTCAGCCGGTGAGCGAAGGATGAGCACGTAATCCTTTTTAAAGGTCTCTTCCCTGCTGGCGGAATGGATAAAGGGATTCTTCTTCTTGTAATCATCAAAATAAAAATCCAGCGGATTACCATAGCCCTCTTCAAGAAAGACTTCAAATCCGATCTGTGTCAATCTTTGGATAAAATCAGGCAGGAACACACGTTTTTCCCCCGGTTCGGCATGCATGAGCGGAAATCCGACGCTGATCCTGTTTTCCATATGTTGTGTCTCTCGCTTTCTTCAGGGCTGATTTGATAATAACGCGCGTGAAATAGCGCGTTCAAAGAAATTCCCATTCTGATTAATTCCCTGTAATCCGCCGTTGCTGACAAGGGTGCGCATCAGCGGATGCAACTGCGCGCTGTAGACCTGCATACACTCGTATGGATGAATACCCGGCCAGGAATAGCAGGAAACGGTGTGGCGCCTTTCACCGGAAGGAATAGGCGCGGGAATCGCGTCAAACGCCGGATCATCCGGCGCGAAAACGTATTGGTCAAGGTCACCCTGAGGAATACCTTCGATGCCCTTGGTGTGGAATTCATTACCGATGTGCTGATAGGGGTCGACGCACAGATCCAGGATGACCGCGTGATGCGGCAGATGCGATAACCATTGGTTGGGGATGATGGGGCGGGTCGTATTGGCGCGGGAACTGGCATCAACCAGGATATCGGTTCTTGCCAGCAGATCGCGCATGATATCTGGGTGATTGGTGATGTCGGTATCCACCGCGCTGACGATCACACCCGCCACACCAGTACGCGATAACTCTTCCTGCAGCGATAGATTGCCATAGCGCACGGCAGCACGGACGGTGTGTGCACCCAGGTTACCCGCTCCGATCAGCGTTACCTGGATAGGTGGCCGATCCGGTGAAAAGAATCCGGGCTGCGGGTAGATGCGCTGCAGCAAGGTGAAGGCGGCTTCCATCCCATTCCAGGCAACAGCGGTGAAATTCTCGACCATGCGGCGGCTGGAATCATCGCTGATGCTATCGAGTGAAATCGCCTGCAAGCCCAGTTCGCGCAGCAGATTGACCCGTTTAGGCCGGGTCGCGTAATGCAGCATGCTGATCAGGCAGGCGCCACGACGCATGGAACGGATATGCTGTTCTTGCGGGCAGCGCAGGACCAAAACGATATCCTGCTGAAATACTTCATCGCACTCAGCGAAGGTGAGCGCGGGCGCAGCCTGCAGATAGTCTTCTGCAGCCAGCCCGATCGTTTCCCCATAGCGATGCTCCAGCACCACCTGCGCGCCGTATTTTTCCAGACAACCAACCAATTTGGGCAGAAAACACCGTTTTTCGCCCGCTTCTGCGTGCATCAGTGGCAAACCAACGGTCAGTTTTTTATTATTAATTGTATTTGTCATTTTCTAATCAGGGGCAGCAGCTTGCATAATTGGTAATATGATTATAGGATAAATACATGGAGGAAAGATGCAAAAGATGGCTGCTTTTTTCGCTTTTATTTTTATGGCTGTTCTAATGACCGGGTGTGCCACCACTAAAGCAGAAATGCCGGATGATTTTGCCCTGACATTTTCATGGAACACCGGTACATTACCGCCGAGATATCGCTACGATTATGTGATCACGATCGGGCCTGGCGCACAGGGTGAGTTTGATTTTGTGCCGGGATATGGGGATGAAAATGATGCCAACCGCTGGGTTACTTCATTTGATGTGACGCAGGAAGACTTACAAACGCTATATGATCATTTTCGTGATCAGGGCTTTTTCGATACGCGCTGGGGAAAAAATGACTTAGAACGGATTGGCGGCAGCACCACTTCTTTGATCCTGACAGCGTTTGGAAAAAACTATCCTGTGCCCAGCATCAGTGCGCTGGATGGCGCAAACCTCAGCAAAGTGGAGGATGCGCAGGACTTCATCAGGCAATTCGTTCCAGACGAGATCTGGAAGGAGATGGATTTTAGACAGGCTGCTTTTGAAGCGTCTCAATCGGATTAATCGAGGATGAAGACGGCAGTTACCGACCTTTTTTTGATTGAATGCGGGTTATGACTGCCTTTATCCGGAAAATGGAAGCGCTTCTGAATTAGTGCGATCGGAATCAATGGTATTTATTTGTTTACAGAGTGGCAATTGGGAAAAAAAGATTTGCCAATCATTATTATGTTCTTAATCCCATTTTAATATTTCTCGGCTATTTTAATAATAACTACACGGGAAAAGGACATGGTTAAAAAAACGTCAACTGCGTTCAATGCAAAAAGCCAGTCGGTGGATCATCGATCCGCCGATTTTTCTTATAATAGAAAGAATAATCATAAAAACCAAACAATTTTTTTATTATTTGACGGTTTATTTCGGGAATACACAGGTTGCCCTAATGCGTATTATGCTTCAGCGATTGAAAGCAAAGGCGGGTTGGCTACCTACGGATGGGTAGTCGTGCAGGATCATATAGCCATCGGAAACGGATATGGGGCGCATAACAACTTCATTGGGGCGACTTCCAATGCAGGAGAGTATTTTGGGCTGATTCATGGGCTAGAGGCACTTTTGGATATGGGATTAAATAACCACAAGATCGTCATTCGCGGTGATTCAAAAACCGTGATCGAGCAGATGCAATATCAGGCACGGGTTTCTTCGCCAGCGCTTGTACCGGTTTTTGACCACGCGCAAATACTTGCAGCCCAATTTTCCAACCTACGCTGGCATTGGGTTCCCAGAAAATATAACAAAGCATCGGATCGGTTAACGCGCAGGGCATTGAAACAGTACCGCATGTACGCAAACCAGAACTTCTTTTCACGGCACCAATACCAACCCAGCAAGACAATCAGCGAGGAGTGTGAGAATCCTTTGTTTGGCCTGGATGTTTTCAATACACAGGTTGAATATGCGTAGTGATAAGAGAAATTCAGAATAAATCCAACCCTACGATCAAAGGATAATTGCGGTGAGCGTTCAAACCGGAAACTGCACCGAATAGATTTTGGTTTCAGAGATAACATATAAAATTATTAGAAAGTCAGAACTCGGAAAATTAGCCCATAGTATTCATTAACGTATCAGACAGGCGCAAATGGCTTAGCGTGAACGGTTTAGCCAAGTGTTTCCGAGGCTGCCGGCGATACAACAGGATGGCGCAAACCTCAGTAAAGTGGAGGATGCGCAGGACTTCATCAGGCAATTCGTTCCGGATGCGGTCTGGGATGAGATGGATTTTAGACAGGCAGCTTTTGAAGCGTATCAATCGGATTGATCACTGATAAAGACGGGCGATAAAGCAGTATCTGTTGTTAATTCCAGAACGATCTCAGGCTGCTGTACACCAGGACCATCCCAATGGGAAAACTGAAAGCCGGGCTGGGGAATGGCGACCAATGTGATCGGTACACCTTCAAAATAGGTCCCTTCCCAATTCTCCACCTCCGGAATCTGGATGCTGTTTACGAGGACCGATCCCTGCTGCGGATCATGAGAGACCAGTAGGTTGGATGTGCCTGTGAGAGCAAAGTGTTCCAGGAAATGATTGGTGATGTATTCAGCACGTTTCAAAGCGAACGTACGCATATCATTCACTTCATCATACCAATTATTGAGCAAGTTCTCGTTGTTTGATCCCCAACGCGCGAAATATTCCTGCATTTCTGGAGCCAGCTGGTCCTGTTTTCGATCAATCGCTTCGATTACACGAGTTGCTAAAAATGTAGTGTTAATGTGGTCTGTAAAGCGGTTCAGGAAATAGGTTCTATAGGAATCGTTTTCAAGCAGAGAACTTAACAGCTCGCCAATTTGGCTTTCTGAGAGCGCAGATTCAAGCGTATTATGTTCATAGCCTGTTCCATACCCCTGCAAACCAAGAATAAAATCCATATCGTTTAACAGCCAGCGCCAGCGGCCATCAAACACACTGCCAGGGATGTGGTCAGGATCTTCCCCGGTATATTTCCACAGGAAGACATTGTTATTAGGCCAATCTTTGTTCGCCAGAAATATATTAGCGATGAGGTAGTCTGTAAAATTTTCCAGATCGATCTGGGACGCAATATATTCAAAATTCTCATCATCAGCAATCTGGTTGGTCCTTATGAATCGCATCAGATCTGAGAATGCCCGGGCATCTCCCGGATTTCCGTGTGAAAGACTGCCAAAGGTACGCAAAATGGTCAGGTCATCCGGGCTAATTCCATAATGGTTGCGGAAATAAAACTCATCATACCTTTCCTGTAATTGATAGATACCCCAATATTCACCATTTAGAAAGACGATCATTGGCTGTTGTGCCTGATAATCGAGGCCGACCTCGGATAGAATATCGTTCGCGAGAGCATCGCGGATCAGGCCTACCAACCAATCCTGGCCAAAACCCCTCAAAAGAAAAGCTTCAAATTGGGGATCAGTTAATCCTTTACGGTTGATTTTTTGGGTATCGAAAAGAGGATGATTGAAATGGCATTCAACGTCATAGGCACAATCTGCATAGATGCGAAACGACTTCTGTGCATTACGCCGAGAGCCGCTGCCGTGGATGCGCACCCCGCCATTCTGTGAAAAGACAGATTCACCATCCAAATTCATGAATTCAATGTGGACGGGCCTTTCCCACGCTTCTCCACGCTGGTTGAAATTCGCGGAGAGCTGTTTCTCATCTTCGGTAATATCATCCTGAGCAACTGCCTGATATGCGTTTCCCAAAACATAAATTCCATCATCCGGATCAAAAAAATTGGAGAATTCAGAAATGATCGAAATGATCGGCATCGTGTAGCGCTGAGAAGAGCCATCCCAAAAGAAATATGTGTGGCTAACTACAGGGCTCTCCTGGCCTGAAAGAGGATCAAATGCCTTTATACGGAGAATGGCTGCTTTTTGGATATCTGCCTGTGGTGCGCGCCAGTTGGCTGCGATTGATTCGATGGTCGCGGCAGAAAGCGGCGGAAAATTTGATGCGTTCAATTCAATCGGGCCTGAATAGATAAATGAACTGGTGTCAGGTTCAGATCCGTCCAGGGTATAGTAGAGATCAACATTTTTATCCGGATGGGCAATGGATACGGAAATCCCATTTTCGTAGAATCCGGAAGGATAGGAGGCCACAGGTTTTTCCAAACCTGCGTAGAATGGCAGAATGAGCGGTTCTCGGACCGCGATATTTTTCCAGTATGGGCGCAGCCCAGCATAGGGGTCTGAGCCACCCATAGGAATTGGATTGTCGCGGATATCCACTGATGCAGACACACTCTTTTTCAGATTGTCCTGAAGGGCACCATTTGTGATCAGCTGCGATAGAAAATCAAGAGAAGTGATGCCCGTGTTTCGAAGATTGATGGATCGCAGATTTGTGAGAGACGTAAGAATATCTGCCTGATCGTTGACAGGAACGTCACGCAGTATCAGGTGTTTTAGCTTTGTCAGTTGTTCGAGTGATTTGATATCCTGGATAAGTGTGTTGGAATTTAGATTCAGGTATTCAAGATCTTTAAGATCAGCGAGAAATGAAATATCAGTCAGGTTTGTGTTGCGAAGGTTCAGGTATGATAATTTTCGCAAATTTGACAGCAGGGTGGCCTGGCCGTTCAGCGGAATGTCAGCAAGGATGAGGGTTTCAAGCTGTGATAATTCGCTGACCGCTTTTATCGAGCGGATATCAGGGTTCGCGTACAGATTGAGGTAGCGCAACCGCGTCAGCGGCACTAGAAATTCGGTGTGCTGCAGGCCGGAATTCCGTAAATTCAAGTATTCGAGTTCCGTCAGCGCACTGATGATATTTACCTGTTCACCCACTGGAATGTTCCCGAGAATAAGTTTCTTTATTCCGGTTAATGAAGCCAGCGGTTCAATGGACCGGATTGCGGAATTACCGTACAGGTTCAGGTATTGCAGACGGTGCAGACCCGCGATCGGTGAAATATCTGCCACAAGGTTGTTGCGGAGATCCAATGATTCCAACCTGTTCAGACCAGCTAACTGCGAGATATCATCCAGGCGGTTATTGCGTAGATTGAGCGATTCGAGATTGGTGAGGTGTTCGATACCATTCAGGCTGGCGAGCTCCATGTTCGAGAGGTCGAGGTTGACTAACGTGAGCAATTGGCGCCTGAAGAGATTCCCCTGCGGCCGATTGAGCGTGGCGCGGATACCTTCCTCCAATGCCGGGTTGTCCAGATGGACAGATGTATTAGTCTGAATGACGACTGTTAACACAGCTAAGATGACCAGTGTACCAACCACCAATGAGCGGGCGCGGGGGAGATCGATAAAAATATGGCGAGAGGCAATCTGCGTGATCGTAAGGAGGCAGATCGCCAGGCCAGATACTGCAGCAGTAAAATCGGAAAGAAAGGCAGCCCCGACAAGCATTTTTCGGACTCGATCCGCTTTTCTCCAGTTGAGGGCCGGCTCAAGGCTGATCACGTTTTCACCTTCAGCTGGTTGATACAAGTCGACGATGAATACTTCCTCATCCCAGGCGATCTCTGCCAAACCGCTGTTGGGCCCGGTGCGCAAGGTCAATTCAATCCCCGCCTGCATGAATCGGGATAATTCAACCGACGCGGTGGTTTTGTTTTCAACAAAAATCTCATAACTGCTATCGGAGACCCTGCGCCATGTTCCTTGATGGAAGAGCTCATATGAAGGGACACGCCTTGTTATAAGCGAGGGATAGTTAACGATGCGGATCGTTTGGATGTGGACACGAGAATCAGTTGATGCAGGGTTATGTTCCCCCAGTGCGGTTACCTTGAGAAGATGGTTCTCAGGAAAAGGGGGAGGGGCGTAAAACAAATAGAATAAAATTGCTATGATCAAGAGACTGAGAAAAAGAATAACCCCGAGCTGGCGAAATGAAGCAAACCGCAGCAATTTCTGAAAGATGACAAGATACAACAGCGAAGATAGAATGATGGCTACCATCAGACATCCAATCAACATCCCGGTCTTTTCCGCACGCGGGGCGAATAAAATCGATGTGAAACGTGTCGCAAGGGTGTAGGAAATACCGATGGCATTGATGACGAATAAGAGCAGCACAAGGAATTGATGGATAAGGCTCTTTTTCAGTTTCATCGTAAGTCATCACTCCATGCAGGCAGCATCACATTTCTGAATGCTACCCTATGTGCAAGAGACTCTGTTGGCCTGGTTGAAAAAATGGCAATCCGTTCATCTGTTGTGGTTATCATATTCATCACATGTTTATTGATGCCACGCCGGAAAAGAGAAGCGGTTGCATTTTTTCTCCTCAGACGATAAAGGCGTTGCAGCGCATTATTGATTACCCTGTTCATGTCCATGGTTAGGGATGTGAATACCCTCATTTGCGCTATAGTTGGATTGCGAAGAACGTAATTTATGGTATAGAAATATCGTTGACGAGTGTTTCCCAGACAGAAGCCCAACCGTTTTCTCCTCTTGCACTATATTGGTAACGAGAGCTGCGGCGCGAGTAAGGAAACATTCTCGATCTGGGGGATTTCTTTCAGCGCCTGGATCAAATCATCGGCAGGCGTTCCGCTATTTTCATCAATGAAGCGTAATTCATAGATCGTTTCCCAATGTTGATCCTGCACTTCAAAGGAGCGCAGGCGCGCATTGCGTGTGTAAAGTGCGATGATCTCCAGAGCCTGTTTTTTGGGGTGGGGCAGGCTGCCTGACAGCGAGAGGATGAAATCCCTGTTTTCTGTGTAGCCATATCGAATGAAAAAAAGAACATACACAACGATCATAATGAACAACGAAGATAAAAGGACAACGCTCCAGTTATAGGTGCCAGACCCAAGCCCGATGGCAATGACCCAGAAAATGAAGATCATATCGCGTGTATCTTTGATGGCGGTACGAAAGCGGACGATGGAAAGCGAACCGATCAAACCGAGCGAAAGCACGAGATCCCCACGTACATAGAGCATCACCAGTGTGACGATCGGGGCCATTAAGACCAGAGAGGACATGAAAGTGCTTTCATAACTTAACCCGCGGTGGGTCCCTTTGTATAATTGTGAAATGATCACACCTAATACGGTCGAAATGACCAATGAAGTGAACACGTCAAGCAGTTCTGGCCCGCTAAAGATTAATTTATTGATGATCTCATTCATCATATCTCTCCTTGATCGAAATTCCTTAATGAAGTAGTAATTTTAGCTTAAAGTACCATCAGAATAAATAACAGCCCGGGATCGTCAGAGCCAGCCTAATCGTGATCCGCAAACTGCAATTGCAGGTGTTCCGGTTTGATGGTGATCGTGTTGAAATTTTCAAAGGTAAGATCGCGGAAATCCATCCCCAGATTCTTTTTGACCGTATCAAACAGGCGCATATAGCTGAGCACTGAGCGGTTTTCCCAGGTAAGGCCAAGTTTGCCGGTAATCAACTGGATGGCAGCCTCGTTTGGCCCTTCAATTTCGATGAAATCGCCAAACGGCATCTGGTCGAGTGAAATCTCCACATCAGCAAGCTGGTAAGACGCGCGGTATTTTTCATAGATGGTAACGACCTGATACCCAAGAGATTCCAGGATGCGCCGCCCGGTATCCAGATCGCTGATCTCAACCTCATATTCTGGGCGGGCACTGACGGTGCTGCTGGCATCGGAAGGGCCTTTATAGGTCAGGCGCGCGCGGGTATCCTGCCGCAGGCGCAGCACGTGCATGGCAGCGGAAAGCGATCGATCGGGTGTGTCAAAGCGCAGATTGGTCTCAAATGTGGTTGATTGCGTGCATACCGCACCCAGTACGAGCAGGTCATGCTCAACCTTCTTCAGCCCGCGCATGTAGAATTTTGCCTCTTTTTCAATTTTCTGGTTCATCTTCAACCTTCATTGTGGGATAGGTTATTTTGCGGTAAAGCAGTATGTCAACACACAGCAAGCACACTGAAATAGAGATCGTGCCTGCCAGGCGAAGAAGAAAATAATCCCGAATTGCGATAAAAATGCGGTCGATCCACAACCAGACGAAAAGCAGGGCATTAATGACGCGCAGATAGGAAATGGTGAAAGGCCGTTTTAAGATGTGAAAAATGAGACCGAGACTGAAGCTGATGCCTATCAATCCCCCGCTAACGGCCTGATAGACGGGTGGCGGCCAGACACCCAAGTTGATCAGATAATACCAGTGGCGCAGGGCTTGCTGGAATCGCATCCAACCGATGGTGGCGATGAAGATCATCACCACTGCGGCATTCCAGGCGACGCGGCGGTCTTTTTTTGAGCGGATTTGCAGCTGCCCCTGAGTTTTTTCCATCATGCGCTGATTATAGCGTGAAACCGGATGATCGCTGTTCGGGTCTTGTATACTTGCGGTATGATTGCATTGTTATTTTGTGCGGTAAAAACATCTCAGGAGGATTGACATTCATGCCTAAAAGAGAAGAGAAGATCACACGCGAGATATTTGATCACCTGGTCGAACTGGCGGCATTAGAGCTGAAAGATGATGAAACGGAATACATCCGAAATGAGCTGAATAATCAGCTGGCAGCGATTGATGAATTGGCCGCGATTGAAATTCCTGAAGGGACGATCGCGGCATCGCATGGCGTGCCCTACACAAAATTGAGCAGCCAGGCGCTGCGCCGTGACCAGTGGGAGCGATGTGAGGATGCGGATGAGATTCTGGGCCAGGCACCAGAACATGCATCGCGTTATATCATCGTGCCAGATATTCCGCATACATCATTAGAGTGAGGCATCATGGAATTATGTGACCTTTCAGCGTTTGCATTAAGAGAAAAGCTCAAAAAGAAAGAGATATCAGCAGTCGAGATACTGGAGTCTGCCCTGGCCCGCATTGATATTGTGGATGGAAGGCCGGGGAGCCTGGATTATGGCGGGATAACGGACGAGGATAGGAAATATGTCCATGCCTTCATTACACTGACCGAATCAAGCGCCAGAGAGCAAGCCAGAGCAGTGGATCGGCAACTCGCTGCCGGAGAGGATCCCGGGCCGCTGGCGGGGGTGCCGGTGACGATCAAGGATGTGTTCTGCGTTAAAGGCACACCTTCGACGATCGGATCACGCATTCTGGCAAATTTTGTCGCGCCCTACACCGCTACACCAGTTGAGCGATTGCTGAAGGCGGGAGCAACGATGCTGGGCAAAGTAAACCTGGATGAATTTACCTATGGTTCATCGACTGAATCATCCGCATTCCAACCTTCGACGCGCAACCCCTGGAATACCAGCCGGGTGCCGGGCGGATCTTCTGGCGGCAGCACGGCATCTGTCGCAGCCGGTGAAGCGCCGCTGTCATTGGGAACGGACACAGCCGGTTCGATCCGGCAACCCGCCGCTTTCTGCGGTGTAGTAGGGATGAAACCCACTTACGGGCGTGTATCGCGATACGGATTGATCGCATTCGGCTCCTCGTTGGATTGTCCCGGACCGGTTGCGCGCAACGCCAAAGATGCCGCACTGATGCTGCAAGCGATGGCGGGAGTTGACCCAAAAGACGCGACCAGCGCCAATCTGCCGGTGGATGATTACCTGGCAACACTGGAAAAAGATATTAAAGGTAAACGGATCGGATTATCGCCAGAGTATTTCCAGATCACAATCCCTGACCTGGATACAGGGGAATATGACCAGCGGACCGTGCCGGATGCCATTCGAACGGCTGTGATGCAGGCAGCAGAGGTTTACCGGGCTCTGGGCGCCGAGATCATAGAAGATGTACCGATGCCTAACACGCGCTATGGGATACCAGCTTACTTTGCCATCAGCCGGGTGGAAGCTGCTTCCAACCTGCATCGCTTTGATGGCGTGAAGTACGGATACCGGACAGATGCCGAAACGAGCGGACTGAAGGACCTTTACCGTAAATCGCGCGGGGAAGGATTTGGCCCACAGCCCAAACTGCGCATTCTGATGGGGATGTATGTCAGCGCAGCTCAATATAGCGAACAATACTACCAGCAGGCGCTGAAGGTGCGCACGTTGATCCGTCAGGATTTTGACCGCGTTTTTGACCCCGCTGGGAAATACCGATTGGACGCGCTGCTGACGCCGACAACGCCGACGACGGCGTTTCCGATGGAGAATGTGTATGGCAACTCGGTGATGATGCAGTATTCTGACCAGTTGACCGTTCCAGCCAACCATGCCGGAACCCCCGGGATTTCATTCCCCGGCGGTTTCGATGAGGACGGACTGCCGGTAGGATTGCAGCTGCTGGGGCCGGACTTCTCGGAAGGGACCTTGCTGCAATTAACACACACGTATGAAAGCGCAACAGCGGGAGAAGAATGGCGAAAGGTCAAACCGGCTGTTTTGAGGGAGGCGTAAGATGACAACCTATGAAGCAGTGATTGGGCTTGAAACCCATATTCAATTGAACACAGCCAGCAAAATATTCTGCACCTGCAAGGCGGATTCGTGGGATGACGCGCCTAACACGAACATTTGCCCGGTATGCACGGGCTTGCCCGGTGTGCTGCCGGTGCTGAATCAAATAGTGGCACAAAAAGCTGTGATCCTGGCGCAGGCAATGCATGCCGATATCCAGCCGGTTTCATATTTTGACCGTAAGAATTATTTTTACCCTGACCTGCCTAAGGGTTACCAGATCTCACAGTTTGACCAACCAATCGCAGTGGGTGGATACATTGAACTGCCAATCCCTGAAACGGCTGACCCAGCCGGAAAAGGCTATGTTCGCATGGTGCGCATCCATAAATTACATTTAGAGGAAGATGCCGGCAAGACCAAGAACGCCGGTAATCAACGCCAGGTGGACTTCAACCGCTGCGGGGTACCACTGATCGAAATGGTGACGGAGCCGGACCTGCGCAGCGCGGACGAAGCGGCCCAATACCTGATCCGCCTGCGGCAACTTCTGCGCTGGCTGGGCATCTCTGAAGCGGATATGGAAAAGGGTAACTTACGCTGTGACGGGAATGTATCAATCCGGCCGGTGGGCAGCACTGTGTTGAATGTGAAGACGGAGATCAAGAATGTGAACTCGATCGACGCGCTGCGAGAGGCGATCACAAAAGAGATCGAGCGCCAGATCCGCGAAGTGGAGAGCGGGAATATGATCAAACCATGGACACTGGATTGGGATGATGATCAAGGCGTGCTGAAGATGATGCGCTCAAAGGAGACGGAGGCAGATTACCGCTATTTCCGCGAACCAGACCTGCTCCCGCTGCGAATCAGTGATGAGTGGAAAAAGGAGATTCTGGCAACCTTCCCAGAGCTTCCGCTGGCGCGTCGGCAGCGTTTTATTGAAGATTATGGCCTGCCGATGTATGACGCGGATATTCTGACGCTGGAACGCGGGTTGTCGGATTATTTTGAAGCTGCGGTTTGCGCGTATGGCGGTGATGCCAAGAAAGTATCCAACTGGCTGATGAATGATGTAATGCGCATGATGAATGAGCAGAACCTGCAGCCGATGGCATTGGCATTGACACCGGATTTTCTGGCTGAACTCCTGAAAATGGTGGACGCGGGCATGATCAACATCACAACCGGAAAAGTGCTGCTGCAGGATGTGCAAGATAGCGGTAAAGCACCAGCACAGATTGTTAAGGAGAAGGGACTGGCGCAGATGACGGATGACACGGCGATCAGAGAGATATGTGAGAAGGTGATCAAAGACCATCCGGAAGAAGTGGCTTCATACCAGGGCGGTAAAGAATCACTGATGGGATGGTTTGTAGGGCAGGTGATGCGCGCTTCTCGCGGAAAAGCGGATGCGAAAGCCGCGAAAGAGATCCTGGTTGAATTACTAGGTAAATAAACCAAAAACGCCGGCAGCGCCGGCGTTTTTTAGTGCATTACATATTTTTTTACTCGTCTTTGACCTGCATGCCGAGATAGACCGAAATACCGATCTGTTCGAGCTGATCCTGCTGGGATTCCAGCCAATCGAGGTGGTTTTCTTCGTCAGTAAGGATCTTTTTGAGGAGTTGTTCCGTGCCATTATCGCCGACTTCACGGGCTACTTTAATCGCCTCATTGTAGGAGTTGATGGCATCCATCTCTGCCTGCCAATCATTCTTGAACTGTTTCTCGACACTGTCACCGATATGGATCTTTTTCAGCTCGCTGACGATCGGCATTCCTTCAAGGAAGAGGATGCGTTCGATCAACGCTTCTGCGTGTTTCATCTCATCAATCGCGCGTTTTTCAATCACTTCATGCAGACGCTCGTAACCCCAATCACCATCCATTTCACCATGGACGATGTACTGGTTGATGGCGGTTAATTCTTCCGCAAGCAACCCGTTCAGTTTTTCTAATAACTCTGTATTCCCTTTCATTCTTTTACCTCTGTTATTTTTTATTAATTGGATTATAACATCAGGTTTGGAGCTTCCTGTGCTTAGCTGCGATAGTGGATCAAGACGGCACCCATTCATCTCTTTTTTTACTTCAGGTGGGAGCAAAGTATCAAATATTAAAGGACAGCGTGCTTTCTATGGGTGGCACGCAACCACGCAGAGAAAAATACGTATATCTTGATAGAATAAGTTACAGGAGAAAAACCATGTCAGATAAAAACGTAAGACGGCTTTACCGTTCAAGGGATGACCGCATGATCTCAGGCGTATGCGCTGGTTTGGCAGAATATATTGATATTGACCCCACGATCGTACGATTGTTATTTGTGCTGGGCACTGTTGCCGGCGGCGCAACATTCTGGGCATACATCATCATGATGCTGGTCATTCCGGAAGAGGGATAATCCAGGCATTAGTTAATCGGATAAAAACCGGCATCTGGCCGGTTTTTATGTTAATCGTGCAGCTTTGGAAGGGTGGATTGCCACGATATAGGCTTTCCAATCCAGCTGATGCAGACTGTTAATACGCGGGTAACCGTTTTGCAGGGTGTGTATCTGATAATCGTTTTGGGAGAGAATATCCCATACCTGGCTGGCGGCAACCTCTCCGTGCAATTCGACCAGAAAAGTTGGTTTGTGTGCTGATATTAACTGTACACTACCTCGCAGGGCGTTTCCTTCGCCGCCTTCGATATCCATTTTTATCAGTTCTGGCCCGCGATTTTGATTGGCGGCCATAAAATCATCCAACGCGATGCCATCCACAGTAATGCTGTCACGGTATTCTTCATCGCGTCCCGCTGAGCCTTCCGCCTTGCCCATCGCGCCTGACCTGTGGGTGTAAAAAGTGACCGGTCCTTTGTGATCGGTGACAGCGGCATGAATGATCGCAATTCTAGATTCGAGATGGTTGATTTTCACATTGGCGGTTAGGCGCCCGATATTGGCAGGCAGGGCTTCAAAAGAAAAGACGCGGCCATGCGGACCGGACAAACTGGCGCATAAAAGCGAAATATAGCCGATGTTGGCACCGACATCATAAATGACATCACCCGGCTGGATCAGTTTTTGCGCAGTGTCGCGCAGGTCAGGCTCATAAGTGCCCAGCCAGTAATCTTTTTCGGCATGCAGGTCAAGCCCCATGCTAAATCCTTTTGCCGGACCTGAAGCGATCTCAACAAGGGTGTACCCATCTGGCGCAGCGGCGTTCAACGCTGTACGGATTGGCTTAGCAAGAAAGGGCAGGCGATAGAGCAGGCGTTTAACACCATCCGGCAGGATGCCCGCAAACCAGGCGGCAGTTTTCAGTAATGTATTTGATCGTGAGGTCATATTATTAATTCCAATTCAATCTCATCCCGGATGGGGATGTGATAATTTCCCACAAGTGGGATTTGTGGTTTGAGCGTGCGTGCACGTTCGACCGCGTTGATGCGCCAATCGTATATCGTGAAACCTAACTGCTGATAAAAACGCAGCGCGCTGATATTGTCATTGGTGGTAACGGCGATCAGCCGATGCGCACCTTTTTCACGTGCCATTTTTATTGCGGCTGCCACCAATTCATTTCCGATCGGCGGAGATTCTGTGGAAGTCGATAAACTCATGATCTCACACAGCTCGCGCTCAAATCGCAGCAGAATCAAACCGGATTCAGTGCCATTCCATTCCGCGATAAAACCATCATACTCAGCTGGATGATACACTTGCCCGCGTACAACCATCGTCTCATCTCCCCACCACTTCTGCAATTCGGCGCGAATGAAAGGTTTATCTGCGGCGGTTGCAGGCCGAATGCGGATCGCGTTGCGGTCTGTTGTCACGCTTTCAGCTCGTCCTTCGGCCATACCTCACGTAACCTTGTGAATGTCTCACACAGATCTTCTGGCAGGACACGTGTTTGACCGATAGCAGTCATGAAGTTCGTGTCGCCCTCCCAGCGCGGGACGATGTGAAAGTGGATATGATCAGCGATACCAGCCCCGGCAGAGGCACCCAGGTTTGCACCCATGTTATATCCATCGGGTTTATAAACAGTATCGATCGCATCCATGCTGTGGCGAATCAGCATCATCACTTCAGCACAGGTTTCGGCGTCCATCTGGTCGAATGTATCAATATGCGGATTTGGCACCACCATGACATGCCCGCTGGTGTAAGGAAATTTATTGAGGATGACAAAGGCGCGTTTACCGCGACGGACGATAAGATGTTTCTCGTCATCCTTACTTTTTAGCGCGTTGCAAAACACGCAGCCTTTCGGGGCGCGATTGCTGCGGATATATTTCATGCGCCAGGGCGACCAAAGATGTTGCATAAGGATTCCTATTCTACATTCTATTTAATTCTAATGCATAACAAAACGGCGGTTTGACATCCATCCGGCAAAAAGGTATCCTATCCCTATGCTGGAAGAAATCGACCAAACATCATTCTCCGTTTACACGGTCAGCGACCTGAACGCATACATTCGCGCATTGCTCGAAAGCAATGAGAACCTGATGGATATATGGGTTTCTGGTGAAGTGTCTAATTTATCGCAACCGCGATCAGGCCACATGTATTTCACATTAAAAGACGCGAACGCGCAGGTACGCTGCGTGATTTGGCGCAACCATGCCATGCGGTTGGGGGGAGCGCTGCGTGACGGTATGCAGGTGGAAGCGCATGGCGCGGTGAATGTGTACGAGAGCGGCGGACAATACCAGTTGAATGTTGATGGAATCCGCGCTGGTGGAGAGGGTTTTTTATACCAGGAGTTCGTGCGGCTGAAAGCGGCACTGGAGGCAGAAGGATTATTCGATCCTGAACGAAAGCTGCCAATTCCAGCGTTGCCCGGGGTGATAGGGGTTGTCACTTCAGCCACCGGCGCAGCGCTGCAGGACATATTAAATACGCTGAAAGGGCGATATCCCCTGGCAGAGGTGGTAGTCTCGCCAGCATCTGTTCAGGGCGATGCCGCACCAGCGCAGCTCGTGTTTGCTCTTGAAAAATTGAATCAATTTGTGCGGCCGGATGTGATCCTGCTCGGGCGAGGCGGTGGATCACTGGAGGATCTGTGGGCTTTCAATGATGAGCGTGTTGTGCGGGCAGTGATCCAATCTGCAGCACCAGTTATAGCGGGGGTGGGGCATGAAACCGACTTCACCCTGACGGATTTTGCGGCAGACCTGCGCGCGCCAACACCGACCGGCGCGGCTGTTGCTGCTGTGCCTGACATGACCGAAATAATTGAAATGGTGAATGGGTATCGCGGTGCGCTTGCAACGCAGATCGAAGGATATTTTTCGGGGTTAGCCGCCACCCTTGAGGCGGCGCGCATGAAGCATTCATACCTGTCTCCCGCGGGCACGATCCGACAGCGCATGCAGATGCTGGACCAGCAGGCAATGGCTCTGCGACATTTTCAAGAGCGGTTTTTTACACAAAGGAATCGGGAATTGGAAATAATGGCAGAGCGGCTTGCTTCATTTGATCCTCGCGCGGTTTTAAAACGTGGGTTTGCGATCATCTCAGACCTGGAGGGAAAGATCATTTCTTCCATCGAACAGGTAAAATTAGGGCAGGAAATTCAAACTCGGTTGATTGATGGAACGATCAACGCGCAAGTGAATGGAAAACAGGCAATAGAGGAAATGAGAAATGACAAAGAAAAATGATCCAATATCCTCGATGAATTTTGAGCAGGCGCAGGAAGCGTTGGCGGAAGTCCTCAGCCAATTGGAGGACAAACCCACGGACCTGGAAGGATCCGTCTCTCTCTTTGAAAGAGGGAAAGCATTGATTGACCATTGCCAAATGCTGCTGGATCAGGCTGAATTGAAAGTCAGCCAATTAGAAGACAATGGCGAAATGACGCCAATGGAGTATTAAACCATGTTACGCGACCTGGTCAACAATCAAGTGGTCGTGGCTGCGATGATATCCTGGCTGCTCGGCCAGGGTTTGAAGTTTCCGTTTGAGTATTTGATCAATAAACGCTGGGACTGGACGATCATGTTCAGCACAGGGGGGCTGCCGAGTTCTCATTCTGCGGTAGTGACCGCGGTTGCACTTTCTATCGGGTTGATCGATGGATTTAACACCTCATTGTTTGCGCTGGCAGCGGCGATGGGCCTGATCGTGGTTTATGACGCGGCCGGTGTGCGCCGCCAGGCTGGTTTTCACGCTGAGCGTATTAACCAGATCATGCGTGATTTTTTTGAAAGCGGACACTTTGTTGAAGGCGACCTGAAAGAAATGTTAGGGCATACCCCTTTTGAAGTGTTCAGTGGTATTTTACTGGGCATGCTGGTCAGCCTGGTGATCATTTTCCTGCTGCCGTCCTAATCGTCCGGGTAAAGCGCTTCAATCGCGCGCTGCTGATCTAACCCTTTCTTTCCCTTGCTTTGTATTTCCGCGTAGAAGGCGTCATCATAACGGCGGGACTGAACCAGGATGGGCATGGGAACCCCCCAACCTAAAAGCAGCACTTCTTCCTTGGGCTGCAAACGCGCGAGCATCCCGCGCAGCGCGTCACGGCCTGCCAGGCCGGAAAGCACTGCGTGGATGTCATCATCATCACCAAGCCAGCCACATACCCGTGTACCAAGCTGTGACATGACCTCATCGTAAATCTGAGAAGGGCGCTGGTCAATGACCAGCAAGGTGACATAGTATTTGCGCATTTCGCGGGCGATGGTGCTAAAGGTGGTCTGTGACGCAAGCTCGCGATTGAGGAGTTTGTGGGCTTCTTCGATCGCAATCACCAGCTGGCGTGGTTCCGGGCCGCTGCCATTGCGGAATATGTTGGTTGCTTTTTCCCACTCTTCACGAATGCGGCGCGTGAGCAGGTTGGAGATGAGGAGATAATCCAGGTCTGTTTCATACTTTCCGAAGGAAAGGACAATATGGCGGCCTGCTTTGAGCGCTTCAACGATCGCCTTGATGCTATCCGAGGGGGGATTGTCAACGATATATTTCTTATTAAACAGGCGCTTGAGTTTACTGTGCAAACCTTTGGCTGCCATCGGATGCATGCCATTCTCGTTTGCCCAGAATGAGACGCTATCAGGCGAAGGAACCAGTTTATCCCCATCGGAGATGATACCATCATGTTCCATTTCCTTAAATGCTTTGAACCAGTTTTCGCGCCCGAATTTCTGAACTAGCGCATCCAGGGTGGCGGCGGTGGTATCGCGCAGATTCAATTCGCCTGACAGCATTTCGATGTCCTCCGGCATGATATCACTGCAGGAGAGGACCAAGTTGAAATCCGGAGAGACCCCGCGGATATCAGCGCCTCCGCCCAGCCCAACGATCTGTACGCCGGATTTTCCGAACAAAGAGCGCATCCCTTTCACGTTTTGACTGGTATCTGATGATGTGTCATCCAGGCCGTATTCATTGTGCATGTCATATACCAGGACGGAGGCACGATTGTGTTTTATCAGGCCGGCGAGGATGATCCTTGTCAGGAAGGATTTGCCAGTGCCAGTAGCGCCAAAGATACCTGAAGAACGCTGAATGAGCCGGTCGAGATTGACGCAGACCGGATGATCCTGCTCGCGGGTGGTGCCGATCACGAAATTCCCATCTTCTTCAGGTTTTCCAAAAATTTCGGCAATGTTACCCGCGCTGGCCAGGTAGGCATTGGCCTGATGGGATGGGATGGTCTTGACCGGCAATAGTCGCGGCTCTTCGCTCTCACCGCTGTCGATCGCAGCTTGCCAGGTTTGATAGGCGGGTGTGCCTGGTTCCGGGCCAGCTTCGAGCATCAGGGCAGGCATGACGACCATATCGGTAAACAATGTGTGCTGGTTTAAACGGGAGGTAATATCAGGCGGGAACTGCTGGCTGCTACTGGTATCCGCAAAGCGCGGGTCGATCGCCCCGAGCTGTAAGTCCGTTGCGATGCCGTAGAATTGCCAGCTGCCGCTCTTGATCACAATGAAAGACCCTTCCTGGGCAGATTCAGGCGGGACGGTGAGGCGGACACGCAGATTGGCTTTCAAGCCGCCATCGATCACGTACCCGATCGGATCGTTATGATTTCCTGTTTTATTATCCGCCATGGTCAGTCCTCCTGAATGGTTACTATTGCATTAAAAGCGTCGCTGATCGCGAAAAGGACCTGATTAAGGATGTCGTGGTTATCGCGCAGCAGGGTGATGACCCTGTCGATAGCGAGCGTCTTCCAATGTTCTGAGTCGGTTGCAGTTTGTGACCGATATCCTGAAATGATATGCGCGGCAACCAGATCGGCGATGGGCAGGTCCGGATTCGTGAGAAGATAGCGGAAATAACCAAAATTTCCTGCGTGGGTAAAAAGACGGATCTCCTCACGGCTGCAAAGATGCATCGTATCCAGCGAAAGCGGTGGATGGGGGGGCAGTAGATGGGAGATGGCTCCATTGCTTTCATACCCGATGAAAAGAATACTCATTTCCAGCGGTGTATTGCGATTGAGACGGTTATCGAGAATGACTTCATCTGAGATAGAGTCGGACGCTGCCAGCTGGCGCACCAGGCCATCATCATCAATATGAATGTCATAAACGAGGCCATAAATGCGGCCATCCCCAGTCGGGATATAGATCATCGATCCGAAATCCGGCGGGGATTGGCTGATATGGCATCCCACAACACATCCACGGGTGTTTGAGCGCAGCAAGCGCCCGGCTGTCAGTTTATCCATGATTTACTTTAACCTCGTTCGTTTTCCTAATTCCTTGGCGTTCAATTTGTTGGACTGAGCGCCCGGGTTCATGCCCATTTGCGTGAGTGCACTGCTCAGCATTTGCATCACGCCTTCGCGTTCATCAACGTGAACAACAGCTTCTTCGTGGGCGCGATGAAGAATATATGGATAAGGGCGCATGCCCATCAAGGTACATTGCGTGAGTAATGCGTGCTGTAAAAGCGCAACCGCGCCGGGCTGCATTGCTGTGCTGGCGGTGGTCTCCACCCGCACGATCCACGGGTGGGATGAAGACCCAACATTGAGGTAGAAGAAGTGCAGCGTGATATCCCCCTGATAAGCGCTGCTGGATGGTGAATGCAGCGCGAAGATCGCAGAACGCGCGCCGGGCGATAGCAAACGTGAAAAAATATCCGCATCGGTGATGCTGCTGATATCCAGCGCCTGCTGTGTTTGAAAGATCCACTCGAGCAACTTCACCACCAGATCGGCGCGTGGCTTGTCGGTATAGCCGGCAATAATGCGGCCTGATTTGGTGAGAGTAAAGAGCGCTTGAAGGTATTCCTGGAATAGGGTCTGATGGGTTTCGCCGCTGCGGGGCTCCTGAAAGAGCTCCAACGGGCCATCACCGAGAGCAATGAGCGGGCAGATAGCGTTGTGTGAAAAATGCGCCAGCACCTGGAGTTCTCGCACATCGCGGGAAGTGTTGACCAGCTGTTCCGGCATGAAGTCGATCGCAATGGAGCCATTCTGGGTGCGAATGAATTCTGTTTGTGTTTGAATTTGTGGTGCCTGCCCGCTGCCGGGGCGCATATATACTGTAGATGTATTGATCACTGAGAGCGGGAGAATATCATGGTGGGAAGAGGTGATCTGCGATCCATCTGATGCGAGCAGCGCGTATGGTTCAGCATCCGCAGTCGGTTGGAATGCGTGATTCGGCGCTTCGTGGGCTGGGAGAGCTGATCTTTTTACCGTGGAATCCGCAACGCGTATGGATAGATCCTGATGTTGTCCGCGTTGCAATTCATCCGCAAGGCGCTGCAGCAAATTGATCGCCAATGACACTTTTTCCGGGCGGCTGGCGATCCGATCGTGCGCCTGCTGGCAATATTCAGCAACCTGCGGTTTTAATTCGAGATAGTTAATCGGCATACGTTAGTCCCCGTTCGACCTGGAAGATATTTTATTATATCGGATACTGATCAGGAATTAGAGGAAAATGAAAAGAGGAAGGGAGGTCAGCCTTCCTCTTTTCGTAAATATGGGTGAATGTAGAAATTAGGGTTTCTTGGCTTCCACCCAATTGAAGGCCATGTCATATTCCTTGCCATAACCGGTGATGCCAAAACCAATCGCGCCATCGGCATAAGTGTCATCTTCAATCGCAAGCGGGCGCCGGTTGTAATAAAGTTGTTCGCCATTGACAAACACGGTAATCAGATCGTCAACGCAGGAAAGCGAGAAAGTATTCTTTCCCAGCCCGCCATTGATGAGGGTGGAGTTCACACGTTTGTCAGTCAGGCTGACATAGGCGTTCTTTCCGCCATCACGTAAGTACTGGTCATAACGAAGCAGTTCATAGTAACCGGAGGGACTGATGCGGAATTCGTACCAGCCATCTTTATTAACACGGCAGGCGAGGGTGAAGGCGCCATCCAGCGGGCCCATGTTCTCTACTTCTGCTTCGACGATGACGTTTTGATAGCGGTTGTCTTTATTGACAAACAGATAATTGACATCGTTGGGGGGCAGGGTTTCCAGGCGCAGTTTTCCACCGAGTTTGGACCAGATCAGCTGAGAATCAAGGCCGCTGATAACTTTCAGCCCCCATTCCTTATTGGGGTCTTCCGCGTCCATCTCATCGCGGTAATAATTACCGCCATCAGCCAAAACAGCTGCGGTCGGTTCCGCTACAATCTCCTGCAGTTCCAATTCTTTTTCAACGGGTTCTTGACCGATCCCGATGCTTGCGAGGGCGTTGCAGGAGGTGATCACCAGCGCGGCGACCATCAACATAATAATCGTGCTCTTTTTCATTTTTATCTCCTTCAATTATTCATTCAATTAGTGGTATATTGGTCATACCACTATACCATAGTTTAAGGAGTTTTACTTACTTTGTCAATAGTGAAAAATCGGATTTTTACCTGATTGATGTGATTGCTAAATCCTGTCAGCATGGTATATTTTGATTGATAGAAGAGATCAACAAAGGCAAAACTGGTGAAAACCGGGGGCGCAAAGCCGCGGGCCTAAGACGGATGCGTGATGGCTGCCGGGCTGCTTGGGTCTTTTTTAATTTGTGAGGATGATATGCCTAAACGATTTTTTGGTTTGATGATGGCCGTAATGCTGCTGATCAGCAGTTGTGATGTCATTCAGCTGGAGTCGCGATCGAAACCTGACGACCCGGTTATTTACGATGAAGAACCGGCGCAAACAGATAATGACGCTGAGAAATCGGCAGATGCAACGGATTCACTGGTAGAGCCGGAATTTGAGGATGATGTTGATGAAAGTGACCCGAGCATCTCATTCCCCAAAGAAACCCAAGCGATCAATCCTCTAACGGGATTGCCTGTATCTAACCCGGATAATTTACTACTGCCACCAGCGCTGGTATCTGTGACCAATTTTCCCCCTACAGCCAGACCGCAGGCGGGGCTGTCTTATAGCCCGATCGTGTTTGAACTGTATATTGGGGATGGGATGACGCGTTACCTGGCAATATTCTATGGTGATTATCCGCATCAAGCGTCAGTAATCACCTCCCAGGATCTGGAAGAAGAATTGACGGCCGGTATGGACGCCCCCATGATCGGTCCGGTGCGTTCGGGACGCATCCCCTATGAACATATACGCAAGCTATATAATGGATTCATCATCATGGCATCGGCCTATTCCCGCGTTGCAGACCAACTGAATGATTTTGTCAACGTATTTGGCAGTGATCAATCAGATGTGAATAGCGCGATGGTAGGCGTGGAAGATATCGAAGCGATTGCAAAAGATAACGAAGATGAATTAGGTGATGCCGCGTTGGGTGGGATGGAATTTAGCGAAGATGCGCCAGAAGGCGGTAAAGATGCTCCTTCCCTATGGTTGTATTACGCTTTCAAAAATCAGGTTTTTTGGCGATTCAACGCATCCGATGGCACTTACCACCGCTGGCAGGACAATGCTGACGGGGAAACTTTTATCGAACAAACAGACCGCTTGACAGGCGAGCCGCTTGGGTTTGAGAATGTGGTTGTACTGCTCGTGGATCATACTGTAGAGCAGAAATATTTCATTGATCTCGATCTGCTGTATGTTGAAAGGGAAAAAGCGCTGGTATTCCGGGATGGGAAGGTGCACGAAATATATTGGACGACTAAAAGCGAAGAATATGAACAGACCACGGGCAAACTAAGGCCAATCCGTTTTATCGATGCGGAAGGGAACCCATTTCCGCTCAAGCCAGGCCAAACCTGGATCGAACTGATTCCCACGCATTCACCAATCTGGGAAACAGTGGATTCTGAGAAGTATCACCTGCTGCTGAACGGCCGCAGTAAAGGGTCGGGATATTGGGCGGTGTGGTTCGCGTTCGATAATTAGAACATGAGTGTTGCGTTGGAATTATCGCGACGCTTGATAAAAATCACATAACTGCGCCAGCGGGCATCGTTCACATTCCGGTTTCCTGGCGTGGCAGACCTCGCGGCCGTGTTGGATGATGTTGAGATGGCCAGGGCCATATTGCTCAGGTTCATATAGTTTTTCCATCCAAACATGTGTTTTTTCAACATTCATTTCTGAGGGGCGGAGGCCCAGGCGGCCGCTGACGCGATAGACGTGGGTATCTACCGGAAAGGCGGGAATTCCCAATGAGAATTGCATGACAATCGCCGCAGTTTTGGGGCCTACCCCTTTGTGCATGGTGAGCCAGCTGTGTGCTTCTTCGGGCGATAGATCGCGCAAAAAATCGAGAGAAATCTCTCCGCGCTCCTGGCTGATCTGGCGCAGGACCTGCTGAATGCGGGGCCCTTTCTGGTTGGCGAGGCCAGCGACGCGTACCGCTTCGATCACCTGATCCGCTGCGGCATCGCGCACAGCATCCCAGGTGGGAAAGCGATCTCGCAGGTTTTCAAAGGCACGGTCACGGTTGACATCATTGGTGTTCTGGGAAAGGATGGTTGAGACCAACTCGTCCACTGCCGGGAGCGGTTGGCGCCATTCCGGCAATCCATACGCCTGTTCCAGCAAAGAGTATATCTTTTGTGCTTTTAGTCGGATCGCGGGCGATGGCTGTTCCAATTGTGGTGTATTCATAGTTAGAAACTGAATCCTATCGATGGAAAAAGATAGTTTAAGACAATCCAGAAAGTGACGCGATCACGGTTTGTTCCATTTGAGCAGATCCAAACACATTAACGATGTTTTGAATAGTGATTGATGTAGTACTTGCTGAGCCCGTAAGAGAGACGGTTTTTGAATATCTCGCTTACCTGCTTATTTTTGGCTTTGAACTCATCCAGATAAGTGATCGCGGCCTTCTGGACCTTGGTGAGGTCGGCTTTTTGGCTATTGAGGCGCTCCAGTGACCGCTGAACTTTTTTCAGGAAGCGCTGTGCAAACTTGATATCCTCAGCTGTGACCAGGCCGTTTCGGCCACTGATGATGGTGTAATCTTTATATTTTGCCGAACGCAGCAGATCCAGGTTTTCGATCCATGGGTCGATGTGTGCTGAGAACAAGAAAGGTGGTTCTCCCGGTGTTACCGCATCACCGACAAAGAGCACTTTGCTATTCGGAAGATCTACCCAGAGCGCACCAGATGTTGGGCCGGGATGATTTTCGATCAAAATCGGATTGGTACTCCAGCCAATGGACATGGCATCGGAGAAAGTGATCTCTGGCTGCGGCCATTCGAGCGAGGCGATTTCAGGGATTTGCTCCCACATATTTCCGGTTTCCATCCCCTGCATTTTTGTCACTGCCGGCCTGCCATACAGGATGTGGGCTGTGTCGTTGTGGGTGATGATCGGGTTTTTGCTTTCTTTGCATCCACCGGCACGATCCGGGTGGTCATCCAACAAAACTGTAAAACGCTTAGTCCCGGCCCCTGCTTGTGTGCAGATCGTCTGCCAGGCGAGAACCTCTTTCTTGAGCAATGGAAAATCGATCATGCAGATGCCGTCAGGAGTGCGGACAACCCCAACGGTGACACCTTTGTAATCGGTTTCGATCAGGATATCAGAGGTTATTTCTTTCATTATTTATTTATCCACCATTAATTGATTCTTTCGGATTGTTTCGTGAGTATAACATAATCACCCTATGCTATTTTTTTGCCAACCAGAGCCTTTTATTTGCGTTTTCACTGCGTCTCTCACCAGGTTACATTTTACACAATCAAGGCTGTTGCAAAGCAATGCAAAAGGATCCTCTTTGAGGAGCGCAACCGTGGTTTTGACCATGATTTGCAGGGGCACAGCGGAAAGCTGGAGTTCATCGAAGTAGGCGTCGCGACATTCATCGTGCAGATAGTAATTCAATTTATGGAAACCATCCGCGCAGCCCGGAAAATACGGACATTCTACCGCCCCATCCATGGTCAAAGCCCAGCGCTTGAATTGTTTTCTCCCTGCCAGCTTTTCCGCGTAATGGATGCTGAAATTGTGAGATGGGTCCGCATCTGCAAGCAGAACCCATCCATTTAACTCCTGTATCTTTCTAATTGGGAAATATGGGTCCTGATGTGTTTGATTCAAAAGGGCGCTATCCAGCCCCAGTCCATAAAAGGAAAATATCGGATGCGCAGAGCGATACACCGCTGGAAACGCCTTGAGGATGTCAATGGCGGCTTGATTGCCGCATTCACTGGGCAGGGTGTGGGAAAAGATGGCCGAATGCGCATTGTGTGCGTCATGTCTCCCATACTGTAGTGCGTTGTCGGGTGGGCCCTGATGCGGCACTACCATCGTGGAATAGGTGAACGATGGCAGGAGGATATTATCAACTGTGGTCAACAAAGCTCCCATGAATGTGGATATTCCGCCATTCACCTTTAAAGGCAGGTCTTTGCCGATGTGGGTAATGACCGGAGATTCCCGGCGAAAACCAAACGAGCGAAAAGTCTTGATCAGATCGTGATATGAAACCATTTTTTCTGCATGAACATGTTTTCTTGATTATAAAACGGTCTTAGTCCCTGCAGAGCGGAATCTCATCGCGGTTTGTTTTCGCATTGAGCGGCAGGTTGAAATAATCAGAGGGATCGAGGGTGTTCTTGATCTCAAGCTCGTTGAGGTAGCCGCCAGCGCCATCATCTTTGACAATGGAGAAATGCAGATGAACACCGGTGGGGTTATCCGGATTGCCGGAATAATTTCCCTGGTAGCCAAGCAGGGTTCCGGCTGGCACAAATATCTCCACCGACCCGGGTGGAAAAGCATCATCTATAAATGAGTTCCCTTTTGAGTCGGCCAGGTGGGTATAGTATATCCAAATTTGCCTAGCGGGGTTGCGCGGGTCAGAAGGGATACGGATGATAACGCTGGATTTCCAGTCTGTTTTACGTGTCAGATAACCATCGTAGGCAGCATATACGGGGGTGGTGCCGGGATCCTTTCCGCCGAAGATGTCCAACCCCGCATGGCGATGGCCAGGACGGAATGAATCATCCCAGATAAAGCCAATGTAACCATCAGTCGGATAAATGAAAGGCGCGTCAGCGCAGCGGTCTTTGGCCGCAACTGCCCAATCCGGGTGGGAATCCGCGTTTCTGATCCACTCAACCACACGCACATAACGGGCTGGGCGAAAAGCAGTGCGAATGAGATAATACCCGAACAGCAGAAGAATACCCACGCCAAGCGCAACAAGAAAGAACTTCAGGTATTTAATAACCATCTAATTTCCAAATTCTCCGAGCATGGACCAGGGTCCCGCCCAGGTGATACGCACATCCATAATCTTCCCGCGCAGGTCTTGATCACTTTCCACGAATACGATCTTGTTGGTCGGGGTCCTGCCGCGCCAGCGCGACCTTGATTTGTCTTCGAACAAGATCGGAACAGTCCGTCCCAGATATTGTTGATTGATCCTGGCGGAAAATTCTTCCTGTAATTTTTCAATGATACGAAAGCGCCGCATTTTCTCATCGGCTGGCACATCATCTTCCATCTCCGTAGCGGAGTAAGTACCCTTGCGCGGGGAATAACGCGCAAGATGGGTCATATCCGGGTTGAGCTCACGCAGAATCTGCACCGTATTCTCAAACTGGGCGACTGTCTCGCCCGGGAAACCAACGATGATATCGGTCGCGATGGAAACCTCTCCCAGCCGGTTGCGGATTTTTTCGATGATGCGCATGTATTTCTCAATGGTGTATCCACGCCGCATATTTCGCAGAACGTCATTATCGCCGGATTGGTTGGGGAGCTCAATATACGGCATCACTTTTGGCAGTTCTGCGACTGCGTCCAGGATCGCGTCTGTCATCCAATTGGGATGTGAAGTGAGAAAACGAATTCGCTGCAGGCCTTCGATATGATGCAGTTCATGCAGCAACTGGTCGAGGGAGGGGTATTCAGGATGGTCGTGACCATATCGATCGACGATCTGGCCCAGCAGGGTGATCTCCTTCACCCCACGGCTTACCAGCGCATTTGCGTCTTTGATGATCTCCTGCGGGGAGCGGCTGATCTCGCGTCCTCGACGCAGCGGAATGATGCAATACGCGCAGGCGTGAGAGCAGCCATATATGATGGGAAGGAAGGCGGCTACGGTTGTGTTTTCAACGGAAGGCGGGAGTGTATAGGCGTATTCCGAATCGAGGATATCCACCACGCGGCGATAATCTGTATCTGTGATGGTCTTTCCCTGAAGGTGGTTGATGAGCGGCCCGGGGTCTGATGGCTGGGAAAAGACATCCACGTAAGGGTAACGCTTACGCAGATCAACCGGATCGTTGATACCCACCATACAACCCATCAGGCTGATCACTGGTGCCGGGTTTTTATCTTTCAGTTTCTTTAATGTAGTCAGGCGACCGATAGCTTTTTGCTCGGCGCTATCGCGCACGACGCAGGTGTTTAAAACTATTACATCTGCCTGTTCGGGCAGTCTTGTGGGTGTGTATCCGAGGTTTTCGAGGGCTGTTGCGACTCGGTAGGAATCAGCGACGTTCATCTGGCAGCCCTCAGTCCATACATGGTATTTCACGACCGCGATTATATCAGTGAATCAGACAAAGACACTCCAAAATTTAAAGCCTCTGGTAAAATAGCGGAATGCAAACCCCTGATTTTCTCCCCTATTCGCGGAGAAAAAGATCCATTTTTCGAATTATTGGCCTGATCGCGATTGGGCTGTCTGTGGCTGCCCTGGCCATTTATCAGATCCCGCGTGTTAAACGGCTGGTGGACTATCGTCTGGATATGGCGTTAACGTACATGGAAAAGGTGATCAATCCGGTCAGCGATCTTCCAACACCAGCTGTCAGCAGCGCGCCGGAAATGCCGTTACCGGCTGTTTCAGTGACGCTGGAAGCTGAGCCGAGCGCAACGACACAGCCGAGCCCGACTCCGGAATTTACGCCTACCCCCACAATGGTACCCACCGCCATCCCTGCCCGATTACAACTTGCCCCGCCGGCATACGATGAAATTCGCGATAAACAAGCATTGAACAACTGCGGACCGGCCACCCTGGCGCTTCATCTTCGATTTTTTGGTTGGAAAGGAAATCAGTATGATATTTCCAGTTTAATCAAGCCGAGCGATGATGACAGGAATGTCAATATTGAAGAGCTGGTTTACTATGTCCGCAATAAAACCGGCTGGCTGAATGTGGAATACCGTGTAGGCGGTAAACTGGAAACTTTGAAGCGCATAATTGGCGCTGGGGTGCCAGTGATGATCGAGACGACTTTTGAGGCCGACCGTGATGGCTGGCCAAATGATGACCGCTGGGCCGGGCACTATTTATTGGTGACCGGGTATGATGATGCAACCGAAATATTCACGGTGCATGACACAGAGAAAGGCCCTAATCAGCAGATGTCATACCAGCAGCTGGCTGATGATTGGCAATCATTTAATTATGTTTATATGATGGTCTATTTGCCAGAACAGGAAGATAACCTGAAACGGGCAATTGGAGAGAATTGGGATGTGAGAACCAACCGTGAAAATGCGCTGACATTAGCACAGGCCGAGGCTGAAGCAGATCCTGAGAATGCATTTGCATGGTTCAATATCGGTACCAATCTGGTCTATTTTGAACGATATTATGAAGCCGCTGAGGCATATGATACCGCCAGGTCGATCGGACTTCCGCAGCGTATGCTGCGCTATCAATTTGGCCCATTCATCGCATATTTTTGGACACAGCGGACAGATGATTTGATCGTGCTGACAGACCATGCGTTAAAGCAGGTTTCCCGCACTTCAGAAGAAGCGATGCTGTGGCGGGGATGGGCGGAGTTCCGATTAGGAAATAAAGATACCGCTCTAAGTTATTTTCGCTCTGCGCTAAATATGCGTCCTAATTATGAAGATGCCCTATGGGCGATCGATTTTGTCAGATCCAATTGAGATTGGTAGAAAAATATGGCGCTCGCGGTTGAAAAGATACAAGCGATACTGTTTGATATTGACGGTACGCTGAGCGATACGGATGACCGGATGGTGCAGCAGGTTTGCAATATCCTCTCACCTTTTTTCCGACACACTGACCGTAAAAAAGCGATAGCACGCTGGATGGTGATGACGGCTGAATCACCCGGGAACCTGATATTCAACCTGGCAGATCGTATTTCTCTGGATGGTTTTCTTATCCGGCACATGCGGCGCATATCAAAGAACAAACACCATAAATTGAAGCAATACTGGCTGATCGGGGGCGTGAAGGACATGTTAGACGCATTGGCTCATTATCCACTGGGGATTGTCAGCGCAAGGGATGCAGGGACGGCGCAGGCGTTTCTGGACCAATGTTCTCTGAACCATTATTTTGAAGTGGTCGTCACATCTCAGACATGTGAATTTACCAAACCCTTTCCCGACCCATTGCTCTATGCGGCACGAAAGCTCAACATTCCACCTGAAATGTGTTTAATGGTGGGGGATACCACTGTCGATATCAAAGCTGCTAAATCGGCCGGGATGCAGGCGGTGGGGGTGTTATGCGGTTTTGGACGTGAAAAAGAGCTCAGGCGCGCGGGCGCGGACCTGATTTTGCCTTCCACCGCGGATCTGCAAGGTCTTTTTGGATAATCCGTGAATAGCCCTGGATTTATTACCTTTCAGCAATCTCTTTTGCCCAGGCCTCTGCGCGCTCTAATTCGCCATCTTGCAACGGGCCTTCGGAATCCTTGACGAAGAAACCTTGGGAAGGAACTATTGCCTGCCCCCCTTTTTTGAGCAGAAGATCGTGCATCGGTTTATCTGCGTACCCAAACATTTTGACCATGACCCGCAGAAAACCAGGCACATTATCTCCCATGCGGATTCGGGTATCAAAAGCCGCAACCCTGATGCCTGATAACCCGTTCGCGGGAATCTTTTTGAGAAATGATTTCACTGCCGGGGTGGGGTTGAATGCGCGCGTGGGTGAAGCAATGATGAAAAAATCAACACCTTCCAGCATGCTGTGCTGGGCTTGATCAATTTTGACCAGATCGACTGATATGGCAGGCTGCATTGCTTTTGTGACCGCCTGCGCAATTTTTTCAGTATTACCAAAATATGAGTCGTATACAATTAGTGCTTTCATAAGGAATTCCTCCATTTAGCAGATATCAGAAAAAATTATACGTGAAAAAAAGAGGATGGCGTATATGCCATCCTCTATGAAAAACCGAAATATTGGCTTTATTCGACCAGGATCGCGGTTCCGGGCCAATCCAATGACGCTTGCAACATGCCATTGACCGCCAGTGTATCGAGGATGGAAACCCATTCCTCATTATTTGGATCCCAGAGCTGGATACCCAGTAAGGTTTCGATTTTGGTGCCCATCGGGAACGAAACAGTCAGAGATGAGCCTTGCGGCAGGTCTGAAATCAGGGTATCTGCTTCATCAAACAGATTGACCGTCATACCTAACAGCATGGTGATATTCTGTGGTTTCTCGAATGGCAGGGTATCTTCAGATTCTTCTGAGAGCGACATGCTGTAGCCGCACAGGCCGCAGAATTCGGCCTGAGAACCATTTGGCAGTGTGAATGTGACACATTCACTGTCGCATGGAATTTCGACCTTTTCACCGCCGGTGACGGGAATCAACCCGAGCGGTAACCCGATGGCCGGATCAATGATGGCATCACCGCCCCCCGTCCCGCCGCCTCCAGAACCACTACCCGGATCTCTGGTCAGGTACGGATCGTAGATCAAGTAATCTGAGATCGCATCACCAGTTCCGGTTGGTGTTCCCAACCCGCCGTTATTGCTGTATATAGTGGCTGGTAAAGCGCTAGGGCCATTGGCAGATCCCCACCAGTTACCGGTGGCGTCGACGATCTTTTGCATTGTGTTTGTCACACCGACCGAACTGTTGTTAATGAATGAATTTCCAGTCAACGCACTAATATTTACACCGCCTAACTGGACACCGACCTGATTGCCTTCAAAGGTGTTCTGCTCGATGGAAAAAGTGCTCTGTCCGGGCTGCGGCCAGTTGTTATAAGTTGCCAGGCCATAATCATTATTCAGGAAAGTATTCCCAAATAAGGTTGTGTTGCCGGGCCAATACGCTTCCATTCCGCTGCGATAGGCGCCGCCGGATAGACCACCGGGTGTGACCAGATTGGTGATGAGGTTATTGGAAATGGTTGCATCTCCGCTGTTCTGAAGGACGATCCCCATTGCGCCTGCGGAAAGATGCGTGTCTGTCGGGTCAGGGTTGATCTCGTTGTTATCGATGATGCCGGTTGAGTTGGGCCCCCAGATCATCATGCCGACCGTATTGAAACCAGAAACTATGTTGTTGTGCATGTAAGCATGGCCGGTGTAATACCAGCGTCCGGCGCTGCCGGACCAGGGCCAATCCTGCCCCCAGTATCCAGCCAGCACATTGACCTGATTACCGCCCGGGTAGGCATGATCATAAAAATTCTTGACATGGTTGTTGCTGATCTCCGCAAAAGCACCCCCATGCACCAACACACCAAATTTATTGCCGTATAAATATTGACCGTCGAGCGTGAACCCATCGAACAGGACATTGATCGTATATCCTTCCGCGTTCTCATCACCGCCATTAATTTCTACCAGTGCACGATCTCCAGGGCCACAGGGTGGTCCCCAGCAATGCGTGTAGGTGGGATCCGGGTTGATCGTCGTGGCATCCTTACCCGCCCCAATCACAGAAACCGATTTATTGATCTTTATCTGTTCCGTGTAGGTTCCTGGCCCAACATTGACCGTCCCGCCGTTAGCAGCGATATCAATACCGTCCTGGACGGAAGCTGTCGCACCGCCGCCTAAAATATAGATATTTTGCGCGAAGAACTGTTTATCATTAATTGCAAATTCTATATTTGCAAGACTTGTGTTGAGGTAAATTGTGTTTACTTTGATGTTTTCATTATTACTGAGATAGAACCGCTGTGGCCTATCAAGGGTGAAGACATCATTTGCGTAATTAGCTGCCGGACCGTCGATGCGGATGGTTGCACCGATCGAACGTGTGTCATCGAGAGCCGCCTGGATCGGATTTTCAGTTTCATGGCATTCTGTTACGATGGGGTGGCAGGAAACTCCCGGATGGGTATAACCTACCCAGATTGTTGTACCGCCACTCGTATATGGAAAGTATGGATCGCTGCTGTCTGATCCGATCACTTCCATGGCGGTCAGCGCATCTGTGCTGGCAAATGGAATGGCATCACCATTTTCATCGACTAAAACAGCATCAGCCGTTTGAAGAGCTATGACGATCTCAGCCAGATCTTCCTCTTCCGGTTCTACCGTGACCTGTGGGTCTGGCAGTTCTTCATCTGCCTCATCTTCTGCATTTTGTGTTTCTTCTTCAGCAGTTTCATCGCTTGCCTGTGGTTCTTCTGTAAGCGCTTCCTGAGTTGTTTCTGTAGTTTCTTCCTGAGCGGTCTCTTCAGCAGGCGGCGCGTCATCCGCAAAAACCGCAGTGGGGAAGAGCATCAGGAACATCATGGAAAAGACCATGATGAGTGACAGAAGTGATTTCTTTTTGTTCGTTTTCATAATATACCCTCCGATAATATTTTGATTGAATACGTAAAGGAACGAATGGATAACCCTACGTTCAGGTAGAATCTAGAACGATCCGCCGCATGATTATCGCCCTCCTTTCAATAAAAAAACCGATCCAATTTCTTTAGATCGGTTTCGCTATTTGCTCCCTAAAGTTGCCCCCGTTTGTGCTTCTCCCCGGGAAAGCGACCACATTCCAACTTTAGTTCAGTGCATTCTATTTATATATGTAAGGGTATTATAGCAAAGAATTGGTAATAATTCACTGAATTGATTAAATAAAAAGAGGATGGCGATTTCGCCATCCTCTTTGAATGTATGAATATTTTTTATTCGACCAAAATCGCGGTTCCGGGCCAATCGATTGTCGCTTGCAACTGGCCATCGGAGGCGAGAATGTCGAGGATAGAAACCCATTCCTCGTCCTCTGGATCCCAGAGTTGAATACCGAGAAGGTCCTCAACTTTTGTCCCCATGGGGAATGACACTGTCATGGTCGCGCCGGCAGGTAGTTCTTCCACCAGGTCGCCATTCTGATCCAGCAGGTTTACGGTCAGCCCAAACAGCATTGCCACGTCATCCGGCATGTCGAATGGGAGAGTATCGGCTGTTTCTTCAGCCAGGGAAGCTGAGTATCCGCATAAACCGCAGAACTCCACACTAATGCCGCTTGGCAGGGTAAAGGAAACGCAATCAGTCTCGCAGCCGATTTCAACCAATTCGCCACCGGTGACTGGTATGGGCAGTAATGGCGCAAGGCCAGGCAGGAAAGCTGGCTCTACCACTTTATAAGGTGTCGGATCGCATGCATCGCCGATACCATCATTATCCGAGTCTTTCTGGGACGGGTTATAAACGAATGGGCAGTTATCAACCAGGTTATCGATGCCATCTTCATCATCATCGCCGTTGGGTGTTGGGTCGCAGACATCACCCAGACCATCGCCATCAGTATCCAATTGGTCTGGGTTAAATGTGGTTGGACAGTTGTCCACATATCCGCCAGTTCCATCGCTTGAATCGTAGATTCCGTCGCTGTCCGGGTCCATCAGCCAAGGGTCATATAAAGCGTAGAAGACATCATCACAACCCGCGGTGCCTGGTCCGCCGTCACAACCCCAGTAGTTATAGATCACATCAGCAGCGCCTGTATCGTCATAAAAATCGTAAGAACCGTTGTTCATGAAGACGCTATCGCGGACTGTGGTAGAAGCTGAGGCGTAGTTCCTGAAGCTGAGGTAACTGTTATCGGTGATGGTTTCGTTCTGGAATGTGCTGGATTTTCCAGGGCTGTAAAGCAAGAGCCCCACATAGTTTCCAGCGATAGTATTTCCTTTACTGGCAAGTGCGGTGTTGTAGGCATATACACCGTAATGTGAATTAGTGACAGAGTTGTTCTCGAACGTGATCGTGCCTATGGTATCGGACAGCAAGAAACCGGAAGCTGCCCAGCCACTACCTGTGTACCAGATATCTTTGACGGTGTTGCCAGTGACAGAGCCAGTTGCACCCAAGCCAAGCTGGATACCGTTCTGGGCCGTGATGGTCGTCTGGCCGATACCGGTGACAGTGTTGTTATAAATATTTGCTGTCAGGTCTGCACCATTAGCAGTGATTCCATTTTTCTGGAAGTTACTGACATCATTCCCGAAGATATTCACTTCGCGGGCAGTGCCGTCATCGTTGTAGATCAGGATTCCAATACCATGCTGCGAGCCGGAGAAGGGGGTGTCGGTGATATTAAGGACAGTGTTGTTTGATATCGTGCCACTGGCGTTATAAAGGCTGATCCCTACGAAACGGTAATTTGCATTCCCGCGACCGAGACCATCCACCGTCAGATTATTGATGGTGACATGGGCATCATTGGCGTAGATGATACCGCGATTGACATTTGAGGATGTATAGTCAACGCCGATGTTTGTGGGTGATTGTACGACTGTTCCTGCTGAACCTTGTATTGAAACATCTTTGGAAATGATGTCGATCTCTTCCTCAAATGTTCCTGGCCCAACATTGACCGTCCCGCCATCAGTAACAGCATCAACACCTGCCTGGATGGACGCGCCGCTGTTGATATTCACAATTGGCGCGAATAGGTTGAGGAGCTGAGCTGTGGAGCTCATGGTGATGCTATTGAGAGTGGCGTAACCAGTAGGCGTGCCGCTGGCTTTGGCGCCTTCAGCATCCCAGGCATTTTTGATCGCGTACAAGGTGAAGCCGCCTGTGGAGGTGTTAAGTGTGAGATCTTCATTGAAGACCTTGCTGTCACCAGTAACAACGAAGATATCGACCGCGCCGGCGGCGATTGCGCCATTGACGGCATCCTGGACGGGAGTGCTGGTAGCGTAGCAGTTAGCAGGATTGACGCGTGCTGCACAAACGCCGGTTTCAGAATACCCAACCCAAGCGCTGAGCGAGGCATCGAAATAGAACGGGTCTGAATCTTCAGTGAGTGTTTCTGCCGCTTGCTGGCTGGCCAGAGGAACTGTCTCCCCTGCCTCATTGACGACGACGAGGTCAGCGTCATTCAGCTTTTGGATGATCTCTGCCAGATCTTCCTCTTCCGGTTCTACCGTGACCTGCGGATCCGCAAGTTGCTCTTGTGGTGCAGCAGTCTCTTCCTGAGGAGTCTCTTCAGCAGGCGATGTGTCATCCGCAAAAACTGCAGTGGGGAAGAGCATCAGGAACATCATGGAAAAGACCATGATGAGTGATAAAAGTGAATTCTTTCTGTTTGTTTTCATAATATACCCTCCGAAATATCATTAATTAAATAAGTAAACACAAAAGGAAACCTAACTGATCAAGTAGAGTCTTGAACGATCCGCCGCATGATTATCGCCCTCCTTTCAATCTAATAAAAAAAACCGACCTGAAAAGATCGGTTTCGCTACTTGCTCCCTAAAGCCACCCCCGCACGCGCTGTTCCCCGGGCAAGCGACCAAATTGAGGCTTTAGTTCATCGCATTCTTATCGCTACAACTGGTAATTATTATAATGGTAAAAAATAACAGTTGTCAAGTACAAGCGTAAAATAAAATTCTAATCTGCGATGGATTGGATCTCCTGAACCAGATTCTCGCGTTTCAGAAAGTCCAACGGACCGCCCGGCGCGGTGATCATCAGGTATCCGGCGGCGTTTCCCATTTTGAGCGACACGGCGGCTGATTTTCCATTGAGCAACCCGTACAGGAAACCGGCATTAAAGCTGTCGCCCGCGCCGGTTGTGTCCTGTACGCTTTGCCCTTCCAGCGAAAACGCGGGGACCTGGATATCCTGACTGGTGGACGTAAAGCGGCTGCCGCAATCTCCTCGTTTCAGGACAACATTTTTACAGCCATGATGCAGCAGGAACGCGATCTGGGCGTCTTCTTTCTCGTGCCCGGAAAGGATGTGTGCCTCGGTGTTATTGGGCAAAAAGTAATCGACAAATGGCAAAGCATTGATCACGCGTTGCGGCACTGCTTTGCAGGTGTGCGTACCCGGATCAAGACTGATGGTTTTATCATGTTCATAGCTGTAACGCATCACCTCTATCATTGCTGCAGCCTGATCATCCCCCAGCAGGTTATATCCGGAAAAATGGATATGCCGCGCCTGGTCCACATCATCTTTGACCAAATCAAGCGCGATCGGAGCCGCGTTCGCGCCGCGGTTACCGAACATGGTGCGCTGGGCTTCCCCGGTGACCAGGATCATGAAAAAACCAGTCTGGTGAGAAGCGTTTTTTTTGACCATAGAAATATCAAGGCCAGTGGAACGGATGTGATCGAGCGCAAATTGCGCGAAGAGATCATCTCCAAGATTAGCCGCCAGCGCTGTTTGCAACCCTAATTTTTGTAAAATCAGGGCGGTGCTGCAGCCAGAGCCGCCCAGGCGAAATACGGATTCCTCCGCGTGGGTTTCGCCGCCCTCAGGCGGATAGTAGCTGGTCTTTATGTTGAAATCAATATTGATGTCACCGATGACCAGACAAGTGTTTTCTTTTATCATGCAGCTGCTCCAATATCTATGGTTTGATGGCATTATTGTACGCCAAGCACGGCAAAACGCAGACAAAAAAGGGGGCGAATTGTTCCATGATAAAATCACCCATAACGCTTTTTGGAGAGGTTAAATGGCAGAAACAATCCTGGCCGCTGTTGCGTGGCCGTATGGCAATTCAGAGATTCATGTTGGCAACCTGGTCGGTTCTTATTTACCGGCTGATATTTTCGCGCGCTATCATCGTTTGAAAGGAAACCGCGTGCTGATGGTATCCGGCACAGATTCCCATGGCACACCCATCACCGTGCGCGCGGAAGAGGAAAATGTTGCGCCATTGGAAGTGTACCAGCGCTTTCATAAGGGATTTCTGGAACTGTTCCAAAAAGCAGGCCTGACCTACGACCTGTTTACCTCGACCCATACTGAAAATCATTTCCAGGTATCACAGGCGATGTTTAAAGCGCTGCTTGAAAATGGATTTATGTATAAAGAAACCCAGAAGCAGTGGTATTCGACCTCACAGGAACGTTTCCTGCCGGATCGCTATGTGGAAGGGACGTGTTCGATCTGCGGGTATCAGAACGCGCGCAGCGACCAATGTGACCAGTGCGGAAACCTGATGGATCCCACCAAACTGATCAATCCGCGCACCAAGACCGACGGATCCACACCCGAACTGCGCGAAACTGAACATTACTTCCTTGATCTGGGCACGCTGCAGGGTGAGATCGCCGAATTTCTGCGCGCACGCGAATCCTACTGGCGCCCGAATGTGCTGCGTCAGTCGTTGGGCCAGATCAATACTGAGGGACTGCGCGGGCGCCCGATCACGCGCGACCTGAGCTGGGGCATCCCGGTGCCGGTTGAGGGTTGGGATGAAAAATGCCTGTATGTATGGTTTGAAGCAGTTATCGGTTACCTTTCCGCTTCGATCGAGTGGAGTAAGATCCACGGTGATCCAGAGGCCTGGCGCGCATGGTGGAAGGATCAGAAGGCGAAAACGCTATATTTTATCGGGAAGGATAATATTCCATTTCATGCCATCATCTGGCCAGCAGAATTGGCTGGCGCGGATGGCACTTTTGACGCCCATTACAACCAGGGAAAAGAAGAGCCATTTGTCCTACCTTACGATGTGCCTGCCAACGAATTCCTCAATCTGGAAGGGAAAAAGATCTCCGGCAGCCGCAATTGGGCGGTGTGGGGTCTGGATTTTCTGACGCGCTATGACCCTGATTCTTTACGATACTACCTGACTTCCATTATGCCGGAAACACGTGACGCGGACTGGGATTGGGATGAATTCTATCATCGCAATAATGATGAATTGGTGGCAACCTGGGGCAATCTGGCGAACCGGGTGCTTTCCTTCGCACATAAACACTGGGAAGGCGTGGTGCCTGAGCCAGGAAAGTTAACCAAAGACGATGAAGACTTGCTGGAGACGGTCGAAAACGGGTTTGAGACTGTTGGCGCGGAGATCGAAGCGGTGCGGCTGCGATCTGCACTGGGTGAGGCGATGCGGCTGGCATCTGAAGTAAACAAATATCTCGACACATGCGCGCCATGGAAGACAATTAAAGAAGATAAGGACGCAGCCGGGCGGGCGATATTTGTAGCCATGAAAGCAATCGATTCACTCAAGATGCTATTTGCGCCATTTCTCCCTTTCACCAGTAACGCGCTGCATCACTATCTGGGTTATGATGGACAGCTCTTTGGGCGGCAATATACCGAGACCTTCGAAGACGCGGTTGGCACACATGAAGCACTGCTGTATGATCCCTCTGCCGCGACCGGCAAATGGGAAAAAAGTGATCTTCAACCCGGACAAGCCTTCAGGAAACCTGAACCACTCTTTAAAAAGCTGGATATCAGCATAGTTGAAGAAGAGCGTGGGCGCCTGGGTTAGGTTTGCTGATCATCAACTCCCCCATCGAGGAGTTTATTTATTCTGATAAAACCTGCTGCAGTAATGTCAGCGCTGCCTGCGCGGATTGTTCTTTGATCGACGCTCTATCTCCTTTGAACAGGAAACTACGGGCGTCCTGATAGCCTGGCATGCTGATCCCGATCCATACTGTACCGACCGGCTTCTCAGCGCTCCCACCGGATGGTCCGGCGATGCCGGAGATGGAGATACCCACCAGGTTTTCCAGCGGGACAGTGTGAGAAAATGCAGCGCGGATACCTTTTGCCATTGCGGTGATGGTTTGCTCGCTCACCGCTCCAAATTTTTCAAGGATTTCAGGCGGCACCTGCAGCCAATGGATTTTTGCTGTATTGGAATAGGTTATCTGGCCGCCCAGATAGAAATCAGACGCACCCGGCAAATTGGTGATGATATGGCCGAGCAGCCCGCCAGTGCAGGATTCGGCAGTGCACAAAAAGAGATTGTGTGCTTTCAAACCGGCGCTGATTTTGTCGATATCACTTGTATTCAATTTCATATCCATATTATAGCTATCAGGTATCATCATCTGGACAGTGGCCTGGTTGTAAGAAGCAGGTAAAATATTAAAAAATGAAAAATATGCTGTGGTATGATACTCCCTCGAGGTAAGTATGTTTGATGATCTTCCATCCGTCGATGGCAGCGTAGAAGAAATTCAACCCCCACAGACTCTCTCGGAAGCAGAATCCCCTGAAAACAAGGATCTCTCAGGTTGGGAGAAGTTGTGGAATCGCATCACCCGCCTGGGGCTGGGTGATATTGCCATGCGTGCCGGCACAGCGTTGGTCACTATTGGGCTGGTAGGCCTGGTGGTGTGGGTGATGCGGGGTAATTTTATTGGCAGTGAAATGGCGTCAGACGCAGCACCAGCCGTTTCCGAAGGCGCAGGTGGCCCGATTGGGTCGGGTGAGGCGATATTGCCTGCTTATGCAGGTGATGCCCAGATCGAGGGTATTGGCAAATCAGTAGGTGCTTCCACGAATTCTGCATCAGAATCCCGCTATGAATTCATTCAATACACTGTTGTTTCAGGTGACACACTGTTTGGCATCGCTGATCGATTTGGACTTGACCCGAACTCCTTATTATGGACAAATCTTTATACATTGTGGGATAACCCGGCTGGGCTAGTGCCCGGTCAAATATTGTTGATCCCTCCCGAGGATGGTGTTTTACATACCTGGTCAGAAGGAGAAGGCCTGAATGGCGTTGCTAACGGATTGAGCGTGACAGTAGACGAGATCATTGAGTGGCCGGGCAACAACCTTTCCTATGAGATGGTTGGCGATCTTTCCAACCCAAATATCGCACCGGGCACTCAGATCTTTGCACCGGGCGGCTCACGCGGTTTTCGGGATTTTTCAACCACCATCTTCGCGCGGGAAGAATCGGCGGAATCCAATGTGTGGGGACAGGGCAAATGTCCGCCTGCTGATTCTGGGCCGATCGGTCTGGGAACATTCATCTGGCCAGCGAATGAAACATGGATCTCCGGATTTGATTTCTCACCGGAAACCAACCACTGGGGTATTGATGTGGCAGGTGACCTGAACGATCCGCTATACGCGGTGGACAGCGGTGTGGTGGTGTATGCCGGATGGAATGACTGGGGGTATGGAAATGTGGTCGCAGTTGACCACGGCAATGGCTTTCAATCTTTGTATGCCCATCTGGAATCACTCAATGTTGGTTGTCTGGCTTATGTCACACAGGGTGATGTGATCGGTTACATGGGCAGCACGGGTAATTCGAGCGGGCCGCACCTGCATTTTGAGTTGTTGAATGGCAGCCAGCGCGTAAACCCGCACCGTTATTTGCCGTATTAGTATTTTCATCTTCCTCTGCAATAGATATAATGAAATAGAGGAGATCACGATGGATTTTAAACAATCAGCACGTCCGTCCCCGATTGCGGGAACATGGTATAGCACTGATCCACAACAGTTGGAAACTGAGATTCAGGCCTTTATCAATAATGCTGTCCTTTCGGATGATGAATTCAGTGGAAAGCTGTTTGGGGTGGTTGCTCCCCACGCCGGCTATATTTATTCCGGCAAAACAGCTGGTTACGCTTATCGGGTCGTGCAGGGCTTGCAGCCTGATATTGTGGTTGTTCTTTCCCCTTTCCATCAATATCATGGCGCAGATCTCATCACCAGCGTGTATGATTCCTATGCGACACCGCTTGGCGCCGTGCCTGTGGAAACCGAAATACTAACACATTTAGATGAGAGTATCCCAGTCCAGCAGGTGGAACATGATCCGGAGCATTCGCTGGAGATCCAGCTTCCTTTTTTACAATGCGCTCTTGATAGCGAGTTTTCCCTGCTGCCGCTGATGGTGCGCACCCGTGAGCGGAAGAAGCTTAAACGCATCGCCGAAGATCTGATTGAGTTGTTGCAGGGGCGATCCTTTCTGATGGTTGCCAGCACAGACCTTTCCCATTATTCGGCATTGGAGACTGCTCACCAGATGGATGCGGAAATGCTGCGCCGGATCAAAGCGATGGATGCGGAAGGCGTTCTCGCGGCGGAGGGTGAAGGGGTGGCTTCTGCCTGCGGCGCTGCATCCGTTGCGCTGATGTTATATGCTGCCAGGATGCAAAAGAACCCGCAGGCATATATTCTCAATTACACCACATCGGCGGACGCGACCGGTGATACCAGTTCTGTGGTCGGTTACGGAGCCGCAGCCATATTTCTGCAAGAATAACCGCATGCGTCAATGACATTATTCGCAGAGATAGCAGTCAACATCAGCGGTGTGGAAGGATTGTTTGATTATCTTATCCCATCCGACCTGCAAGAACAGGTCTTGCCGGGCTGTCTGGTCGAGATCCCATACAATTACACTATCGCGCAGGGGATTGTTGTTTGCGTAAAAGAGGGCACACAATTTGAAGGTGATATCAAAGCGATCACCAAGCTGATCCACCCGAAACCTGTAATCCCGCAAATGTATCTGGATCTATCCAAAAGATTGGCGGATGGTTTTTTACAACCGCAGGCCGGATTTCTGCAAGCTATGCTGCCGCCGGGTTACAGCCGCAAGCCATATGATCTGTATACGCCGAATGTGCCGGATGAGGCGGACCTGACGCAGCTGGATGCGCTGCAGCAGCGGCTGGTTGCCGTACTGATCAATAATGGTCCACAACGCTCCACGCAGCTAGATCGTGCGTTCAGCCGTAATAATTGGCGCAAAGCAATGCAGCGTCTGAACAGCCAGGGATGGGTCCACTCGGAAAAGATATTGCCCGCGCCCAGGGCGGCGCAAAAGAAGGTGAATACGGTCATGCTGCATCCTGCTGTTGAGAATGACATGATCGATACGCTTGATACTGGAAAAGAAGGCGGAGACCCTTCCCAAAGGCGCCGCAAGATGCTGCAGATTCTGGCATTAGAGGGTGCCGCAGTGCGGGCGTCATACCTGTACGCGTCGACGGGAGGAAACTCTTCAGATATCCGATTTTTAGAAAAAAAGGGACTGATCCTGATCGGAGAAGAGACGGTCATCCGCGACCCGATCAGTGATTTCTCGCCGGAGGGCACCCAAGCACCCACACTGACATATGCGCAGCAAAAGGCATGGGAAAATATCACTCGAGCGCTCAACAGCCCAAAACCAAAGCCGATCATGCTGCGCGGGATTACCGGGTCAGGAAAAACGGAGCTGTATCTGAGAGCCGCTGAAGAGACTGTCAGGTCAGGCAAACAAGCATTGATTCTTGTGCCGGAAATTGCGCTGACACCGCAAACCATTCAGCGTTTCCTGGACCGGTTCCCGGGACAGGTGGGAGTTTTTCATTCACGGCTGTCAGACGGGGAGCGTTATGATACCTGGCTGCGGGCAGCGGGCGGGAAACTATCGGTTCTGATCGGCCCGCGCAGCGCGCTGCTGGTGCCTCTGCCCGCTCCCGGTTTGATCGTATTGGATGAATGCCATGATGATTCCTATTATCAGTTGGAACAAAATGCGTTGTATGACAGCCGGGATGGGGCGCTGGCTTTATCTGAATTGAGCGGAGCGTGTGTGATCTTCGGATCTGCGACACCAAATGTGAGCCGCTATTTTCAGGCTGAGCTTGAGAACTGGACAATGATCCATATGGAACAGCGCATTTCCGCCAATGCGAAGATAACCGGTTTAGGCGCAAGCTATGTTCCGCTTCCTGAAGTGTCTGTTGTTGATATGCGGGCTGAGCTGACTGGTGGAAATACCTCCATTTTCAGCCTGGCGCTGCAAGAAAGTTTGAAGCAAACGCTATCTGTCGGACAGCAGGCGGTGCTATTCCTGAACCGGCGCGGGAGCGCGACCATCATCTTTTGCAGAGATTGCGGACACACGCTTAACTGTCCGCACTGTGATTTTCCGCTGACGATGCACTCTGGCAGCAACCAGTTGCTGTGCCATACCTGCGGATATACGCGTAAAATGCCTGCTAAATGCCCATCCTGTGAAAGCAAGCGCATACGCCATTATGGCATGGGGACTGAGAAGGTTGAGCAGGAACTGAAACAACTGATTCCCGCTGTCAGGACTTTGCGCTGGGATGCAGACACTGCAACAGGCAGGCGATCTGAGACGGTTATCCTCTCGCATTTCAAGCAGCATAACGCGGATGTTCTGATCGGCACACAGATGCTAGCCAAGGGTCTGGACCTGCCGCTGGTGACGCTGGTTGGCATGGTGCTGGCGGATGTGGGCTTGAGTTTTCCAGATTACCGCGCTTCAGAAAATGCTTTTCAACTGTTGACCCAGGTGGCGGGACGGGCAGGGCGCAGTGAGTTGGGGGGCAAGGCGATTTTACAAACGTTTCAGCCGGACCATTACGCGATCCAGTTTGCGGCGCAGCATGATTTCCATGGCTTTTACAGGGCTGAGCTGGACCGGCGGCGGGATATCCAGTATCCCCCTTTTACGCGGATCATCTGCCTGGAGACGCGTGATCTGTATGCCGAAAATGCGCAAGCGCGCGCCAAATTGCTTGGTAATGAATTATCCAGCCGCATCAGCCAAAGTGCGGATAAGACGCTGGAGATGATCGGACCGGTCCCGCCTTATTTCGCGCGGCAGCGCGGTTATTACCGCTGGCAGATCCTGATCAAAGGGGACAGGCCAGAGATTGTGCTTGAGAATTTACCGCTTGCGAACTGGAAGGTCGCCGTCAACCCACCACGGATACTATAAAAAAAGCCCGAGCGATCGGGCTTCATCTTGATTGCTATTGTAATACATACCAGGGGTTGATAAAACCACCGTTCTGGCGCACTTCAAAGTGCAGGTGCGCGCCGGTTGAGTTGCCAGTTGATCCACAAAAACCGACCACCTGCCCCTGTGAAACACTTTGTCCGCAGGAGACATTGAAGCCGCTTAAGTGGGCGTACAGCGTGAGATATCCATTCTGATGATCAATGGCGACCAGGTTGCCGTATCCGCCGCTGATCGGCCCTGAATACACGACCACACCGGAGTCGGAAGCGTAAATTGAATCTCCCTGGTAGCACTGCGCATCGATGGCCTGGTGGCCTGCCCAGTAATCGTTGCCGGAAACGATGCCATAGTAAGGCGCCGGCCAAACAAATGAATAGGTGCCATAAGATCCGCCAGCTGGCGTACAGGAGCCGGGCCCCGCGATCTGGGCGGTGACGCCGGCGTTGTCACCAGCGGTGACTGCAACGACAAATGGTTGCAGCGGGCGCCAGCCATTGGGAATCATGATGAAAGTGCCGGGTTCAATGACCGGGTTGCTGATATCAAGGTCGTTGCCTGTAAACAGCAATATATCCTGCACTTCAGCGTAGTATTTCGCGGCTACATTTTCCAGTGTGTCGCCTTGTTTCCATTGATACAGAATCCCATCAATCGGAGGGATCTTGAGATTGACACCAACAGAGATCAGGTGGGGATTGTCATTGAGCGTTTCATAATTGGCGTACATGATGGATTCCGGTTTTACTTCGTATTGTTCAGCAATCCTAAAGAGTGAATCGCCGGAAGCGACTGCGTATTCGATAACTTCCTTGCGAGACCCAACTGGAAGGACAGTATCCGGATTGGTGCTGCGTTCAACCGCTTGATAGGGTTTGGTGGGCTCAAATGCAGGAAGGACGGAAACGGTAGATGTTTCATTGCCTCGGCCGGCAGGACTGAGGAAAGCAAAGAGCGGCTGACCGGTGAAATATCGGAATAGCAAGAACCCCATCAGCGCGGTCATCAGGACCGCGATGATCCATGTGCTGGCAACCAGCCAGCCAGGATACGCGTTGCGGCCGATTCCCTTTTCGGCAGCTGTGTTTTCTTCTGCAGTAGCCATATTATTTATCCGCTGTTAATGCCTCAAGAAATTCTATATTATCTTTGGTTTTATTCATCTTATTAATGATTGCCTCATACGCTACAGCAGGATCCATCCCGGCACCCTGCGGGGGCTGACCGATCATCTGCAGGTACATGCGGCGCATGAGCCAGACCTGTTGAAGTACATCGGGGCTGATGAGCAGCTCTTCACGGCGCGTGGATGACCGCTCGATGTCGATGGCGGGGAAGATACGGCGTTCCTGCAGACGGCGCGAAAGATGCAGTTCCATGTTACCAGTACCTTTGAATTCCTCATAGACCACATCATCCAGTCTGGAGCCAGTGTCGATCAGCGCAGTGGCAATAATTGTCAAGGACCCGCCATTCTCGATATTGCGGGCAGCGCCGTAGAATCGTTTGGGCGGGTAAAGCGCAGAGGGGTCCATACCGCCGGACAAGGTGCGCCCGGATGGATTTACGACGAGGTTATATGCGCGCGCGAGGCGGGTGAGGCTGTCCATCAGGATAACCACATCGCGCCCGATCTCCACCAGGCGTTTGGCGCGGTTCAGGGTCATCTCTGCTGTGCGCACATGCGCGGTGACAGGTTCGTCAAAGGTAGAGGCGATCACTTCGCCATTTACTGAACGATCCATATCGGTTACTTCTTCCGGGCGTTCACCGATGAGGCTGATGATCAGGTTGATCTCGGGATAATTCGCGGAGATCGCGTTGGCAATTTCTTTTAGGATGGTTGTTTTTCCAGCTTTGGGCGGAGAGACGATCATGGCACGCTGGCCGCGTCCGATGGGCGCTATCAAGTCGATCATGCGGTTCGAGGCTGTGTTATTCGCTTTTGTTTCGAGGTTGATGCGTTCTTCCGGGAAGATGGGTGTCAGGTCTTCAAATTTGATCCGATCTTTTACCTCAGCAGAAGGCGTCCCATTAATGGATTCGACGTGCACCAGCCCATAATGGCGTTCAGATTCTCTTGGCGGGCGGATCTTGCCGAAGACCATATCGCCATTTCGCAGGTCGAGCCGGCGCAGCTGGGCCTGGGACACATAAATGTCATTCTTGCTCATCTGATAATTTTCGCGCAGGAAACCGATACCTTCCGGCATGATCTCGAGGATGCCGCCGCCTTTTTCGGTTTTGCTGCCGTCATCTTCGCTTTCTTCATTGGCTGATCGGCTGGCAATGGCGATCATCAGGTATTCTTTCTTTCGGAATTTTACATCCGGTATACCCAATTCAGCGCCGATCTCGCGTAATTCAGATAAGGTTTTTGATTCTAATTCTGCAATTATCATGGTTAATAATCCATTCCTCTACTCGTGTGGTGATGAAGATATAAATACTTGAATAAATTTTAATTGGATGAAATATGATTCATTTTTTGGGGTTGGCCGGGCTGGATGGACATCTTATCAATGATCCGCCCGATTTGAAAGAGCATTTTTATCGCGTCAAAATTATATCATGTTTATTTTTTAGCACAATATTTATTTTTTTGTCTATAGGTAATCACGCAGGCTGCGGCTGTGGGAAGGATGGCGTAACTTGCGTAACGCCTTTGCTTCGATCTGGCGAATACGTTCGCGCGTGACGTTGAAATAATTGCTTACTTCCTCCAAGGTATGGTCTTTGCCATCCAATAATCCAAAGCGCAATTCCAAAACCTGCCTTTCACGTTCTGAAAGGGCATCCAACGCATTATGTACCTGATCACGCAGCATTTCTTTATCAGCCGCGTCCATGGGTTCCACAGCGTCATTGTCTTCAATGAAATCACCCAATTGGCTGCTGTCTTCATCCCCAATCGGCCGTTCAAGTGAAATGGGTTCTTCCGCTGATTTTAGGATGTTCTGCACTTTTTCAGTAGCCTTATCCCAGCGATCCTGGAGTGGTTTCTCGAGCTGCGATTGATGCCGCAGATGGTCTTTTATCGCTGCTCTATCTTCAGTCGATAGGAGATCGGATTCAAGGGCGATATCTTCCGGATTGGGACTTCGCCCTAACTTCTGGACCAGGTTGCGTTGAATACGCAACAGCTTGGAAATGGATTCAAAAAGATGGACGGGGATGCGGATCGTACGGGCCTGCTCGGCGATATAGCGGCTGATCGACTGGCGAATCCACCAGGTGGCGTATGTGCTGAATTTAAAACCGCGCACGGGATCGAACTTGGTTATGGCGCGTAACAGCCCAAGGTTTCCCTCCTGGATTAGATCCAGGAAAGAGATGCCTCTGCCCAGATATCGCTTGGCGACACTCACCACCAGACGCAGGTTGGCACGGATCAGGGTAGTGGTCGCTTCATCAGAGAGAATATCAATCTCTTCACAAGTGATCTTGAGCGCTTTGTTATCTGGGATATGTTTAAGAATCGTATTAAGTGTAGGCAGCTTCCCTTTTTTCTGGTAGAAATCAATCAGATATTGCGCTGTTTGCTGTGGAAGCAGGTAGCTTGCCAGGTAAAAGGCATAGATCTCCTGGATAAAACCAATGATCAACTCTTTCCTGATGGGATCATCAATTTTGCTATTCTGCAGCCAATATTCTTCCAGATAGCTGCGGGTATAGGATGGCGCGTCAATATCCCATTGCGATCGCAGATCCTGGGACTCAGCCATCATCAAGCAGAAATCCGGCAACTCAAACGCCGGATTTTTTTCTGAGAATAGGTGAAGATTACCATAGGTATGATCCAGATCAGTGACGACCTGGACATAAATTGCCGCTGCGTCCACTTTCTTTTTCGATTGTTCTTCCAGATAGCGATTGCGCAGCCAGTCCAAGCGGGTTTTCGCTTCGTTGCGGGTAGCCAGCCGGAATTCGCTTTCCGCGTTGAGCAGATCGATGCGGCCGATCTCTTTCAGATAAAGGCGGACTGGATCTTGTGACAGGGTGCCGGTTGCGTAATGAGATGTGGAATCATCACCATCATCTAGATCTTCAGTCTCATCAACGTCCGTATCTTTTTCATCCATTGCGTCATCATCGATATCTGCAGTGTCTGGAGAGAAATCATCACCAGAGTTATCTGCATCTATTTCGTCTTCATAATCTTGTTTTTTCCGCGGCATATGTTTCTCACAGAATATATGTAAGGTCAATTATACATGAGCGAAAAATCACGCAATCTTGATCGGCAGTGCTAATGCCCGGTCCACCAGACCGCGTGCGCGAATGAGTTCAACCAGCCGGGTCAGCATTGTTTGATCTGGAGGGTCAGCCCCCTCGATCTGTGATTGCTGCTCAGATTGCAGGAATCGCAGTTGTTGTATCTCCTGGTTGATATTGACCTGCCGAGCCAGGAGAATCAAGCGCGCTGTCTCTTCCAATTGCCGCATACGCGAAACTGGTTTCTTTTCATCTTCCTCAGGCAGGGGTGAGTGGTTCACTTCCGTGATCAGCTGTGTGATATCGATCTTCTCCGAAATATAATCTACCGGCTCCTCTTCATCCTGTAAAAGAGAGTCAAAGATGATCTTGATCATCTCCTGATTTTCGGTATGGATAAAATCAGAAAGTGACAGGTGTTGCAACCCGCATTCACGCAGGAAGCGATCAATGCGGAATCTGAGCTCCGGCGCTTTGCAAAGGAAAGCGATAATCTCTTGTTCGAGATGATAGAGCTTTCCCTGCTCATTGGCTGTTTGGACTTGCTGGGTGGCTATCGCTGACGCTTGCTCCTGCTGGGTTCTGCGCGGGATTCGCCGGCTTTTGCGCTGGCTGGGAGATGTCTCGGCAAGCGCACGTTCATCAATCTTGAGTGTCCGCGCGATGTATTGGCGGTAGGCATCACGCTCGATCGGGTTTGGGATATCTCTCACGAGAGGCAGAACCTGGGCGGCGATGCTGCTCTTGACCTTTGGATCTTCAATATCCTGATCTATGATCAACGTGTCCAGTACATGATAAATGATGGGGCGGGCGCTGTTGACAATTTGCTGCCATTCTTGTTTATCACGCAAAACGATCTCATCCGGGTCAAGGTCGTCTGGTAAGGTGCTTACCCGCAGATCGGCTTTCAGACGGGATTCATAATGCAGCAGGCCGCGGGCGTTGAAGACAGGGTCACCCTCATGGTCCAATGCTTCCCGGGCGACTTCCAGGCCGCGCAGGGTTGCTTTCTGCCCGGCGGCATCCGGATCAAGCGCCATCACGAACTGGCGTGTGAAGCGTTTCAGCTGGCGCATCTGGGCTTCTGTCAGCGCGGTTCCCATAGGTGAGACAAGATTTTCAAACCCTTCCTGGTGGGGAACGATCACATCAAAATATCCTTCCACAATCACTGCCTGGTTCGCGCTGCGGATGGCTTTGCGCGCCCGGTCTAATCCAAAAAGGATTGCGCTTTTATCAAAAAGGATGGTCTGTGGTGAGTTCATGAATTTTGGCAGGTCATCCGGGTTCAGTACCCGCCCGCCGAAGCCGGCCATTTTGCCGTTGATATCGCGGATCGGAATCATCAGGCGGTGGCGAAAACGGTCATAGACCCTGCCATCCTCCCGCTCTGAGACAAGCCCGGCATCGACCAGGTCCTGAACGGGATAGCCCTTTTGTTTGAAATGATTCATGAGAGCATCCCAGCTATCAGGCGCGTAACCAAGCCCCCAGACCTCTTCGGTTTCCGCGGTGATACCGCGTTTGGATCGAAGGTATTCCTGGGCCGCATGGCCGGCATCGGTATTGCGCAGCTGATGGCGGTAAAAAACCACCGTTTCTTCCAGTATCTTACGCAGCACTTCTGAGCGTTCACTTTCTTCTTTTGCTGCGGGTGAGAGCGGTTGCAGCTCTATTCCGGCCCTTTCGGCAAGCATTTTCAACGCTTCTTTGAAATCCACCCCCTCCCTTTTCATGATATAGCGGAAAATATCACCGCCCTCATTACACTCGCCAAAACAGCGCCAGGTGCCGGTTTCAGGCCAAACAACAAAGGCGGCTGTACGCGTATTGGCGTGGAATGGGCAAAACCCGGTGTAATTCTTTCCGGAATGGCGGAGTTTGACATTCTCAGACACAAGATCGACGATATCGACCCGATTCTTGATCTCTTCAATATTATTCATAGGATTAAGGTTTAGAAAACCATCTGCGCGATGGTTTTACTTTAATGGATAAGATTGACAATGGCAAGGGTGAAATTGGCGATCAGGCCAGTGATATATCCAGCTTTAACTTGATTTCTGCAATGATCGCCCGTAATTTTTCTTCTGAATGGTCGTCTGATTCGGCGCTGATGGTGGTGCTGCCATCCACCATGCTGACGGCGATATTACAACGCACTTCTGCGCCATCCACATTCCCCTGGGCCAGGACCAACCGGGCCAGTTCACGTTTTTTCCAGACCTCGAGCCCGGCCAACGGGACCGCTTTTAATGCCGCTTCAAATATTTCCGAATCGCTTTTTCCCTGAAAAATGAATTTTTCCTGTGCTGAAGACATTTATCCTCCTGATTGGATTTAGAACCCTTCCATGTGTGACAGATCAGCCAGGTCTGCAGATAGCCTGGAAACGCGCTGCAGAATGGCCAGACGGTTGTTCTTGATCTGTTCGTCCTTGTCCATCACCAGAACCTGGTCAAAGAACATATTGATCGTGGGTGTCAGTGTTTTGATCGCGTTGACAAAGGTATCGATTGTCCTGTTTTTTTCGAGTGCTGCTTCCGCTATCTCAACTGCGGCCAGCAAATCTTTTGTTGGCTGCATGGTCAGAGAATCCTTATCGACGGTTAATGTTCGCTTGAGATCGCGGGTTATGCGCACACAGCGCGAGAAAGCCGGCAGGATCTCATTCCAGTTTTCATCCTGAGCCCATTTTTCCAAAGATTGCACCGCACGCAGGGCGGCAGCAGGGTTGTTGCCCTGGGCAGCGAGGACTGCGTTCACAGCGTCGTAACGATATCCGGTGTCGAGCAGCATGTTTTGCAAACGGCCAATGATGAAATCAAAAACTGACTGCCGATGGTCCGCGGTTACGGGGACAGGCTGACTGTCTGCCGCTATTTCAATGCCTTTCAGCAGATTGAAATCAATGGCGAGGTCAATTAAATTTTGCACCAAGCCGATTGCCGCGCGGCGCAGCCCGAATGGGTCTTTGGTGCCGGTTGGCGCCATATCGACCGCAAACAAGCCTACAATGGAATCCAATCTGTCAGCGATTGCCACCGCCACTCCGGGTTTTGATTGCGGAGGTTTTCCCCCGGCCTGGCGCGGCATATAGTGTTCTTCAATTGCCTGGGCCACCTGTGGCGTTTCCCCATCACGCAGGGCATAAAATTTCCCAATCGTGCCTTGCAGGGATGTCATCTCAACCACCATATTGGTAGCCAGGTCTGCTTTGGATAAGTAGGCAGCGCGTTCTGCAGTTGTACATTCCTGATCGGATAGTCCCAGGTCTTTGCTGATCATCTTAGTGATGGCAAGCACACGGTCAGATTTGGCGCGCATGGATCCCAGTGCGGGCTGGAAAGTAAGTGATTCCAGCCTGGGCAGCATTTCTTCGAGGGTTTTACTGCTATCCTCGCGCATAAAAAAGGCGGCGTCTGCAAAACGGGCCTGGATCACCTCTTCATTACCGCGTGCGACGATATCGAGGTGCTGATCGCTTCCGTTACGGACAGTGATGAAAAAGGGCATCAGCTTGCCCTGTTGATTATAGACCGGGAAGTATCGCTGATGTTTCTTCATCACACCGACCAGCACTTCTGCGGGTAGTTCCAGATGTGTTTCATCAAAAGTGCCGATCAACGCGGTTGGTGCTTCGACCAGGTTGTTGACTTCATCCAGTAAACCCGCGTCGATATCAACGGCAGCATCCACAGAAGCGAGCAGTTCCCTGACCTGGTTCTCGATCATCTCTCTGCGCGCTTCAGCATCGGCGATGATGTTTTGTGATGCCAGAAAATCGAAATAAGCGGGAGCGTTTTTAAGCATAAGCTGATCGGATTCCGAAAAGCGCAATCCGCGGGATGATGTTCCCGCGATCAGGCCGGCGTATGTGAACGGAATGGCGATATCCCCAAACAGAGAAACCAGCCAGCGGATAGGACGGGAAAATGAAATCCCGCTCGCGTTCCAGCGCATAGATTTGTTGAAGCGGATATCGGCAATAAGTTGTGTCAGTTTTTCGGGAAGGACTTCTGAAATCTGTTTTCCTTCTATGTGCAATTCCGCAACCAGATATTCACCGCCATCGATTTCTTTTTTGTGTAGTTGATCAATGCTGATCCCTTTACTGCGCGCGAAACCCAAAGCGGCAGGAGTTGGATTGCCATCCTGATCAAAGGTGCGGTCCGCTGGCGGGCCTTTCAACTCACTGACCTGGTCATCCTGGCGTCCGGCAAGGTCTTTAACATACACAGCAAGGCGGCGTGGTGTCCCAAGCACCTGGATTGGGCCATGGTCAATCCGCAGCGCATCCAGCATCGCGGGCACCAATTCTTGCAACTGGTCGAGCGCTGATCGCAAATCTGCAGCGGGCAATTCCTCTGTACCAATCTCAAGCAGAAAATCAGCTTTTTCAGGAAGGGATGATGCGGAAGGGTTTTTATTAATCTCCACCGGCGCTGCGCTCGCGCCAGAGATCGCAGGTGTGCCGAGCCATGGATGTCCTAGCTGTTCACGCTGGGCAGCATAAGCTTCCGCGGCGCGCCGTGCCAGCTCGCGCATGCGCCCAAACAGGGCCTGGCGCTCGGTCACACCGACCGCCCCGCGCGTATCCAGGATATTAAAGGTGTGCGAGCATTTGAGAATGTAATCATGGGCAGGGAGCACCAACCCGTTTTCAAGCGCCAATTCAGCCTCTTTTTCAAAAAGGTCATACATTTGGCGCAGGCGGTCGATGGCAGCAATCTCAAAGTAATAGGTGCTGTGTTCCTTTTCACCCATATAGTTGATATCGCCATACATGATATTCTCGTTCCAACGGATCTTTTTAAAGTGGTAGTTGCCCTGGAGAGCCATGGCAATGCGTTCCAAACCGTAGGTGATCTCGACCGAGACCGGTTCGAGATTGATGCCGCCGGCCTGCTGGAAGTAGGTGAATTGTGTGATCTCCTGCCCATCCAGCCAGACTTCCCAGCCCAACCCCCATGCGCCGAGGGCGGGGGATTCCCAGTTATCTTCTACAAAACGCATATCGTGCTGGGCAGGGTCAATGCCCAATGCCTGCAAAGACTGCAAATAGAGCTCCTGCGGGTTTCCGGGATCGGGTTTAAGAATGACCTGGAACTGGTAATGCTGCTGGAAGCGGTAGGGATTATCGCCGTATCTGCCATCATCAGGGCGGATGGATGGTTCAACGTATGCCACATTCCAGGGCTCCGGCCCGAGAACACGCAGATAGGTAGCGGGATTCATGGTGCCCGCGCCAACCTGGGTGTAATATGGCTGCCACACGAGACAGCCCATTTCTGCCCAATAGCGCTGTAATGTCATGATGATGGTTTGGAAATCCAGACTTTTTTGCATTAAAACTCCAGGTTGCAATTATTTGATGACAAAGGGGAATTATACCAACCTAATCGGGCCAATTGAAACAGGATGAGAGAAAAGGAAGGTTTTTCAGGAGCGGTTGGAATAAATGACTAATTCCCGTTTGATGCCAAATAGTTTTGACCACCAGGTTGTGCGGGACCAATCCTGCATGAATTCATCCCAGCTCTGGCTTTGCAGGCGTTTTGCTTCGGGCAGGTATTCCAAAAAAGGGTTTGGGTCGAGGAAATAGAGCCGTTCTTTATCACTTGCGTAGCGTACCAGTGTGACCCAATGCGCACCGCCTGTTTTCCAGATTTTGAGGGCGGATACCGGGCGCCCCATTAACAGGTTTTCGAGCACATGCGCTTTGCGCGCGTTGCTCTTGCGCTGTGCCTGCCAGTTAAGCTGATATTTCTTCGCCCAGCGATTAAAAGCTCTGGCCAACCCCCAGGGGGCGGTTGCCCCGCCCACGCGCGGAATCCAACCAGGCAACCGATCCCAAAAATGGAATTTTGATGATTGAATAACCACATTTTTATCAACGGGACGCTGACCGGGATTTGCCTGAAAGAGAAAAAGATTCAGCACAACCGCAAGGGAAGTTGGCCCGCAATCGTTGTTCGGATTTTTTCCCGAGCCAAAGCCCTGAGAGAGATAAAAACGGCCATAGAACTTGCGCTCCGCAGCCCAATCGGTGACGGAGGACACAGGAAAATGACTGAGTGCTTCGTTTATGTCCATCATTCACACCATTAATGAAAATATATCATGGATAAGGCAAATATAATGTGTTTTTCCTGCTGTGATCATGGCGGTTATAATTTTTTCTATCATGAAACATCTTTTATGGATTCTGACCGTTCTGTTGACCTTCTCCGCCTGCAACGGCAGCGCTGAGAGCGGAGATGCTTTGCCGCTGCTGACCCCTTACCGCACAAAACCCGCAGTGACAGTTACACCAGAACCGACCAGTGATGACCTCGGAGAAACGCCAACACCTGCCGCAACAGCAACACCAGTTATGCATATTGTCAGCCTGAACGAGACGATATCATCCATTGCGCAGCAATACGGAATTTCGATTGATGCGATATTAGCCGCGAACCCCGAGATCTCACCTAACGCGATGATCGTGGGCGACCAAGTGTTGATCCCGGCAGCAGCTGCATCTGGCAATGGTGTAGCTGATGCGCTATTATCCGGGGTTATTCAATTTGGACAGCCCTACTGTTCGCTATCCAGCGGAGGTTTATGGTGCAGTGTGATGGTGGAAAATACCGCTGAATTTGACCTGGAAGATACCGTAATCACATTTACATTTATTGATGGCGAGGGCACGGCCATTGCTGAGAAGAATGTCCTGACGGTGGTGCGAACGCTGAAATCGAATACCACAGCACCAGCTTTTCTGTTGTTGGCTGATGTTCCCACTGGATACCAACAGGTTGATGTCTCGCTTTTCTCTGCTGAACAGGCTGCGCATGCTATTGGGGAAGAAACAGTAACTGTTGAAGAACGTGAAGTACAATACGAACCGTTGCGAGCTGTTATCACGGGGAGGATGATCGTGCAGGCAGATGGTGGCAGCGATCGCGCAGGCCTGACTTTCGCGGCTGCTGCAATTGATGACGCAGGAAATGTTGTCGGGGTACGCCGGAAAGATTTGACTGTTACGCGGGATGAAAGTTTTGATTTCAGCATAACGGTGTATGCAAGCGGAAACGAGATCGTTGATATTATTTTCTACACTGAGGTCAATTAGCCATGGAAAAGAATTTTGCTGAAGGAAAGACAATCCTGGTCACTGGTGCCACAGATGGCATCGGTTTCGCTACCGCCAAGCACCTGACCGGGGTGGGCGCGCATGTGCTGGTGCATGGCCGAAGCAAGCAGAAAGGCATCAACGCCTTAACCCAAATCTCGCGGGCGGGCTGCGCGGGAAGCGCTGACCTATACCTGGCGGATTTCTCCTCTTTTTCTGACGTCCAGCGGATGGCAGAAGAGATCAAGCGGGAGAATAATGAATTGCACTTGTTGATCAACAACGCCGGCAACTTTTATAAAGACCGGACTTTGACAGACGATGGGATCGAGATGTCTTTTGCCGTGAACCACCTTGCGCCGTTTCTGCTGACGCTGCTGTTATTAGACCTGATCAAGGCCAGCGCACCCGCGCGCATTATCAATGTATCCTCCAGCGCGCACAAGATGATCAAACAGGTTGATTTTGATAATCTACAGGGCGAAAAACATTATGATCCTTTTGAGGCGTATGCGCTTTCCAAGTTAGGGAATGTGCTTTTCTCACAATCACTTTCCCGGCGCCTAACCGGCAGCGGAGTGACTGTCAATTCTCTGCATCCAGGGGTAGTCAATACCAAGCTTCTGAAGAAGAGTTATGACCTTGATGGAATCAGTGCTGAGGAAGGCGCGCAGACACAATTGATGCTGGCAACGGCAACAGAAATGGATGCTGTATCAGGCGGATATTTTCAGAATAGCCAGGAAAAAAGGCCGTCGGATATCGCGCTTGATGAGGGTTTACAGGACCGTTTTTGGCAGGTTTCTGAAGAATTGGTGAGCTCTTACTTAAAATAAAACAGTGCCCGGTTGCGGCAAGGGCACTGTTTCATTATTATTTAGACAGCCAATCCTTGCATCTGGCGGATGACCATGACCACCTTGCCCATAACGCGCAAACTGGCCGGATTTTCCACCATAATGGGCTGCATGTTGGGGTTGGCGGGTTGCAGGCGAATGCCATTGCTTTCCTTGTAGAAATATTTGAGCGTTGTCTGGTCTTTGTCATCCAGCCAAACAGCGACCATTTCGCCGTTGTTTGCCTGCTGTGTGCGTTTCATGATGACGATGTCACCGTCATTGACCATTGCGTCGATCATTGAATCCCCCTGGACTTCCAATGCAAAAAGATCTTCCACTTTCTCCCTCGCGGGCAGGAGTGAGCGCGCGATTTCGATGCTGCTCTCTGCATCAAAATAGCCGATGTCACTGGTGGGCATTGGAATGGGTTCGCTCGCTACGATGCGGCCCATGACCGGGATGGTGAGCAACTCTTCAACCATGCTGCTGACCTCCCGGATCCCGTCAGTGACCTGGTCCATGACGGATTTCTTTTGAGAGATGTCTTTTAATAGACAGATACTGCGGGAGATATGCTGTTCGCGGGAAATATAGCCCTTTTCCTCCAGCTGCTTGAGATAATAATCAACCAAGGAGGTGGAGGTGACGTCAATGCTTTCACCGATCTCGCGGATGGAAGGGGAATACCCGTTCTCATCTTGAAATTTTGCGAGAAATTTAAGTATCAATTCGTGGCGTTTGCTCAAACCATCACTTTTTTTGGCCATCATTGCCTCCTTAGTTAAGGCATATTATCGGACATTTGTACTAAAATATACACGAACAATTGTTCTGTGTCAAGCTGTGTTTATAGGAATTATTAATACATTAGTTGTGGAATGGTACTTATAATTCGGAAAAAATTTGGAGGATTGATGGCGGAAGCAAGTGTGAGATGGACCGGAGAAAGAACTTTTATTGGTACGGATTCGGGAAAGCATTCTGTTGTTCTGGGAGGTACTAAAACTGAATTAATTGGTATGAAAGCATCGGAGATGTTGTTGGTCGCGCTGGCCACCTGCAGTTCTTATGATGTTGTTTCAATCCTTGAAAAGAAGAAGATTGACCTTACAAAATTAGAAGTATTCGCAACTGCTGAACAGGAAAAAGATCCGCCATGGACTTTTCGCAGGATTCATCTGAAGTACGTAATGGCTGGTCCCAACCTGAATAAAAGTGATGCGGAAAAGGCAATCGAATTATCTGAGGGAAAATACTGCTCAGTTGCAGCAACGGTAAAAGGCAAAGCTGAGATTACCTGGGAATGTGTCCTGGAAGACTGAAATTATTTCTTCGCCTTCTTATTGAAATATAGGCCAACCCAATCTTCAATCTCCCGCTTTTCAACAAGTGAAAAGCCGGCATGTTGTGCTTTTTGGAGAACATCTGGTGCTTGCTGGTCAAGAATTCCGGAGAGGATCAGTCCGCCTTCCTCTGAAACAAGATCACCCAAATTCTCGTCAAATAAGCGCATGATGATCGTTGCCAGGATATTGACAATCACCAGCGGCGCGATTGCCACTCCAAATGACCCGGATGTGATATCTCCCACGGAGCCCAGCATGAAGGATACTTTCTGGCTGACATGATTCAATTCCGCGTTTTCACGGCTGGACTGTACCGCTGCAGCGCTGATATCTGTACCGTAGGCATGACCAGCGCCCAAAAGAACAGCAGCGATGGATAGGATGCCAGATCCACACCCCACATCAATCACATCCATCCCGGGTGCGATCCGGTATTCCATCATTTCCAGGCATAGCTGTGTCGTCGGGTGTGTGCCAGTGCCAAAGGCCATCCCGGGATTGATACGGATGGCGATTCGTTCAGGATAGGGGTTGTCTGCCCAGGCAGGCAGGATTGCCAGATTGCCGCCTAATTTGAGAGGTTTGTATTGGTCTTTCCAGGCAGTCATCCAATTCTCATCCTGAATGCGTTTGAAAACTGGATCTGGCAGGGGTTGGATCCGCCCAAGGTAGAAAAGCGCTTCTTCCAGGCGCTGCTTTTTCTCTTCGAGATGGGCATCAGCGAATAGATAACCGGATACTTTTACCAGGGGTTCCATGTGGGTTTCAGGATCGGCATTTTGCTTCGCCAATTGTTCAACGACAACGCCTTCGGGTGTGAAACGCCCCAACACCTCAGCCACTGCTTCAGCCTGTTCAGGGGTTACCTGCAGAGATACTTCCAACCAGGAGGCTTTATCCACCGAGCACATCTTTGAGAATATCCAGGAAACTGCGTTCCTGCGGGAGCACTTCGCTGCCGAGAGTCTCCGCCAGTTGCTGGAATAATTTCCGCTGTTCATCAGTCAACCTGGATGGGATTTCTATGTTAACGATCACCAACTGGTCGCCACGACCATTGCCACGCAGGTGCGGGATGCCCTTATTGCGAAGTTTAAACACCTTTCCTGGTTGTGTGCCGGAGGGGATGTTCAGTTTTTCATCGCCATTGAGAGTAGGCACTTTTACCTCTGCGCCCAGTGTCGCCTGGGCGATGTTGATATTGAGGTCGAGCAGGATATCATCTTTACGGCGTTTGAAGAATTGGTGTGGTTTTACCTTGATCTCAATGAACAGGTTCCCCCTCGGGCCGCCATTGGTGCCGGGCTGCCCTTCACCGGAAAGTCGGATCTGGGTGCCATCATCAACGCCTGCTGGGACTGGGATCGTTTTGGTGACAGTCATGCGTTCATATCCCCGCCCGCTGCACTGTTTACACTTATGGGTGATGATAGTTCCAGCACCCTGACAATCCGGACAGGTAGCCACCTGGACCATCGAGCCAAGGAATGTCTGCCGCGTTTGGCGGATCTCCCCACGGCCCTGGCAGGTGGTGCATGTTTCCGGTGAAGTGCCGGGTTCGGCACCGCTGCTGTTGCAGCGATCGCATACTTCATCACGGGTGATGTCAATGTCTTTATCAACACCTGATGCTGTTTCCTGAAAATCCAGTGTCAGGGAATAATACAGGTCCTTTCCGCGCCTGGGAGAATTGCGGCGCTGGTTAGAAGAAAACCCGCCAAATCCGCCAAAGAATTGCTCAAAAATATCAAAGGGATCGACCGTGTTCCAGTCAGGCATACCTCCTGCGTTGCGCAGGCCTTCGTGGCCAAAACGATCGTAGACTGATCGTTTTTGATCGTCTGACAATATCATAAATGCTTCATTAATCTCTTTGAAGCGTTCTTCCGCGTCCGGCTCTTTATTCACGTCTGGATGGTATTTGCGTGCAAGTGTTCTAAATGCGGATTTGATCTCTACCTGTGTACAGGTACGTTCAACTCCTAAGACTTCGTAGTAATCGCGTTTTGGCATGGATGTGATATATCAAGAGAGGCGCAGATTTCTCAATAATTGTTGAAGCGCCTCTCGTGCTTTCTTCCTGACTATTTTACTTTATAGGTTCTTAAATTCTCCCTCAACTACATCACCATCATCGGATGGACTGCCATTGCCTCCATCAGGCGTTTCGCCTGCCGCCTGCTGTCCTTCTTCACCCTGCTGATAAAGGCTGGCGCCGACTTGCTGAATGTATTGACCTAACTCTTCTGTTTCTTTTTTGATCGCAGCGATGTCATCACCCTGCGCCTGCTTGCGCAGCGACTCTGCCATTTCTTCGACCTTTTTCTTCTGATCGTCAGGAATCTTATCGCCATTGTCACGCAGCATTTTCTCTGCCGTGTAGGCGGTATTTTCTGCGTAATTCTTGGCTTCGATCAATTCTTTCCTTTTCGCGTCTTCTTCGGCGTTTTGTTCCGCTTCTGATTTCATGCGTTCGATTTCTTCTTCTGTTAATCCAGAGGAGGCTGTGATCGTGATCTTCTGGCTGCGGCCAGTGGCCTTATCCTGCGCGGTCACATTGAGGATGCCATTCGCATCGATATCGAAGGTTACTTCGATCTGTGGAACACCGCGGGGTGCCGGAGGAATGCCATCCAGGATGAATTTTCCAAGTGATTTATTATCAGCGGCCATTGGGCGCTCACCCTGCAGAACGTTGATCTCCACCTGGGTCTGGTTATCGCCAGCGGTGGAAAAGATCTGGCTCTTGCGGGTGGGGACGGTGGTGTTGCGTTCGATCAGGGGGGTTGCCACCGCGCCCAGCGTTTCAATGGAAAGAGTCAGCGGGGTCACATCGAGCAGCAGGATGTCTTTGACATCGCCACCGAGCACTCCCGCTTGAATGGCCGCGCCCACCGCAACCACTTCATCCGGGTTGACGCCCTTGTGCGGTTCCTTATTGAACTCTCTGCGCACCAGTTCCTGGATCGCAGGCATACGGGTCATGCCGCCAACCATGACAACTTCATTGATTTCACCGGGTTTCAATCCAGCATCCTTGAGTGCGTTCTTGACCGGCCCGATCGACCGTTCGGTCAGATCGTTGGTCAGTTGGTCCAGTTTTGAGCGGGTCAATTTGGTGACGAGATGTTTGGGTCCGCTGGCATCGGCTGTGAGATAGGGCAGGTTGATCTCCGTCTCCATCACTGTGGACAATTCAATCTTTGCCTTCTCTGCCGCTTCGCGCAAGCGCTGCAGTGCCTGGCGGTCTTGTTTGAGATCCATGCCGGTATCTTTCTGGAATTGATCCGCCAGATGGTCCATAATGCGGATGTCATAATCATCACCGCCGAGGAAAGTGTCACCACTGGTGGATTTCACCTGGAAAACGCCGTCTCCCACTTCGAGGATGGACACATCAAAAGTGCCACCGCCCAGGTCATATACCGCGATGACCTCATTCTTCTTTTTATCAAGGCCGTAAGCCAGTGAAGATGCGGTTGGTTCGTTGATGATGCGCAGAACTTCGAGACCCGCAATCTTTCCAGCATCTTTGGTGGCATTACGCTGCGCATCATTGAAATATGCCGGCACCGTGATCACAGCCTGTGTGATCGTTTCACCAAGGTATGCTTCCGCGTCTGTCTTCAATTTACTCAGGATCATGGCTGAGATTTCTGGCGGTGAATATTCTTTACCGTCCATCACCACACGCACATCGCCATTGGGCGCTTTCGTTACCTTATACGGCACACGGCTGATGGTACGCTGCACTTCTTCGTCGTCAAATTTTCGGCCCATAAAGCGCTTGATGGAGAAAACGGTGTTCTCCGGATTCACGATGGCCTGGTTTCGCGCTGTGCGGCCGACAACGCGTTCGCCGTTCTTATTGACAGCGACAACGGACGGGCACAAGCGCTCCCCTTCTGCGGTCGGTATGACCATTGGCTCTCCGCCGGACATCACCGCGACCACTGAGTTTGTTGTTCCTAAATCTATTCCAATAATTTTTCCCATTGTATTTCTCCTATTTTGATACTCTCACTAACGCCGGGCGGATAACCCGGCTGCCTAATTGGTAGCCCTGCTGGACTACTTCGATAATAAATCCGCTTTCGACTTCGTCATTGTCTTCGTTCGAAATTGCTTCGTGGACGGTAGGGTCAAAAGCAAGCCCTTCCGCAGGGATGGTTTCTATGCCCTCGCCATTGAGAAGGTTTGATAATTTTTGGTTGATCAATTCAATCCCGCTGATCCATGGTTCAGCTTTCAGCGGCTCCGGCAGGTTTTTCAACGCGCGGTCAAGATCGTCTTTCACTGCCAGATATTTTTTAATGATATCGACTTTAAAATCTATCTTCTGCACATCGAGGTCGCGGCTGATGCGTTTGCGATAATTAGCAAACTCAGCCCGTTCACGCTGCCAGCCATCACTAAATTCATCTGCTTTCATGGTGAGATGATCGATCTCCTCCATTTGAGCGGCATATTCGGATAGCGGAATGGTCACCATTTCATTTTTCTTGTTCTTCAGCTCTTCTTTACTTTCTCCTTCTATTCCATTGAGGGTGATCTCATCGGCATCATTTCTTGCATCGATGTTTTCGGAACCCTGTTTTTCTTCTTTGTCTTTTCTTGTCATGTTGAAAAATTCCCTTTAATTACCAATTTTGCACTACAAAATCACTCATCAAACCCGAAAGGAATCTGACCAGTGAAATAGAATTTCCGTACGACATTCTCATCGGGCCAAGAATGCCAAGCGTTCCAGTTGCAACACCGGGCACACCATATTTTGAGAGGATGATTGAACACTGGGCCAGATTATCCCAGGTGCCTTCTCCGCCGATTAGAACCTGAACACCGCCAATCGTCTCTGGCAGGATGGTCTGTGAAAGCAGATCCTGGAGCATGGAACGTTCTTCCAGGAGCAGGAGCGCGCGCCTGGCTTCTTCCGAGTCAGAAAATTCCGGCTCAGACAACACATTCGTGATGCCGTCCAGAATGATCTCGCCAGTTGGCAGTTGTTCAGAACGTTGCATTTCATCTTCCACCCAGCGCAGAATCTGCTCCTCAACGCCGGATAGCGGTTCCGAAAAGATTTTTATGCGCTGCGCATCCTTTCCAACCAGCAAATGGCTGAATTTCTTTGAGATCATTGACAATTGGTCCTGATTTACAGGTGATTCCAAGGTAAGGATCTGTTGATGGATCTGTCCGCCCTCGAGCACTAAAATTGCCAATATTTGGCGGCCGTGGGTTGAGATCAGTTCCAGGTGTTTGAACTGAACTTCGCTGGCTTGCGGCGCGGTGATGATCGAGGCAGAGTTGGTGCGTTTTGCCAACACCGATGCTGCCAAACGCATCCATTGCTGCATATCATTCGACATCTGTGAGAACTGATGGTTGATCGTCGCGCGTATTTCCGATGGAAGCGATGTCTCATTCATCAGCTGGCGCACAAAATAGCGGTAACCGTCCTCGGTTGGAACCCGGCCGGCAGAAGTGTGCGGTTGTTTTAACAACCCAAAATCGGTCAGCGCTGCCATTTCGTTGCGAATGGTCGCAGAACTCAGGTCCAGCCCATATTTTTGGACAAGGTTGTTAGAGCCAACCGGGCTTGCCGTGGCAATGTGCTCATGCATAACGAGCGATAAGATCTTTTTCTGTCGTGTTGTCAATTCTCTCATATTTCATGGTTAGCACTCACGCCTTTAGAGTGCTAAATCATTGATAATGATGATACCATGCAGGGTTATGAGCGTCAAGATTTTCCTGAATACGAGGATTCTTTCTAACAAAAATTTAACAAAATATAAGCCATAAGCGGGGTTTGCGAACAATGTAATACAATAAAAGGGATGTTATTAGCTGATGGCAAAGGATGTTGAAATATGAACGCATTTTCTTCAAAAAGGTCCCCAAAATTCATCGATGTTCCAGACGAGCAATGGAATGATTGGCGCTGGCAGCTCAGCCACCGGCTGAATGCAATTGAGGATTTTGAGGGAGTCATTAACCTGACCACGGCCGAACGGCACGCGCTGCAGGAACACGGATTATTTCGGGTCGATATCACGCCTTATTTTGCCTCTTTGATCAATGGCGATGATCCGAATGACCCCATTCGCCGCCAGGTGATACCGACAGACAAAGAGATTACCACGTTTACCGGTATGATGGAGGATTCACTTTCCGAAGACGCGCATTCTCCCGTCCCCGGGCTTGTTCATCGTTATCCCGATCGCGCGTTAATGCTGGTGACAACACAGTGCGCATCCTACTGCCGATATTGCACGCGCGGGCGAATTGTTGGTGATCCTTCTGCCACATTTTCCCGTGACGAGCTCGACGCGCAGATCGAATACCTGCAGCGAACACCGCAGATCCGCGATGTGCTGCTTTCCGGCGGCGATCCGCTGGTGTTGGCGCCGAAGGTTCTGAAAACAATCCTGACCAGATTGCGCGAAGTTGCGCATATCGAGATCGTGCGGATCGGGTCACGCGTGCCAGTCTTTATGCCGATGCGTGTGACAGATGAATTGTGTGACATGCTGCGGGAATTTCATCCATTGTGGATCAATATCCATGTTAATCACCCCAATGAGATCACGCAGGAATTAGCGGATGCGTGCGCGAAGATGGCGGATGCTGGTATCCCGCTTGGAAACCAATCCGTTCTGCTGGCGGGCATTAATGATTGCGTTCATATCCAGCGCAAGCTGGTGCAGGACCTGGTGTGGATGCGGGTGCGGCCGTATTACCTCTATATTTGCGACCTGGTGGAAGGCGCTGGCCATTTCCGCACGCCTGTTTCCAAGGGGATTGAGATTATTGAGGGTCTGCGCGGGCATACATCCGGTTTTGCCGTGCCCACATTTGTTGTTGACGCACCCGGCGGCGGTGGAAAGATACCAGTCATGCCAAATTACCTGATCAGCAGTTCTGACCATAAGGTTGTACTGCGCAATTACGAAGGTTATATCAGCACCTATGAAGAGCCTCTGGATTATCCTGTCCATGACCCAAAAACCTGTTCATTTTGCCAGGGCAAGCGCACTGAGCCAGGCCAATCCGGTGTATTTGGTTTGTTGGATGGGGAGAGCATGGGTATCAAGCCGGAGGGGTTTGACCGGCTTCACATGCGTGAAGATTCCGTTCATCGCCTGCGCTCCGACCAGAGCAAATGGAAAGCGCTTGGGATTGGTGGCGAACCCGATGATATAAAGGACAAATAGCGGAGGTTGTGTAATGCATTACAGACGGTTGGGAAAACTGGGAATCAAAGTAAGCGAGATCTCGTTAGGATCATGGGTAACATTCGGGCATCAGATCGATGAGAAGACTGCATCCGAGCTGGTGCATGCAGCCTATGACCAGGGAGTCAATTTTTTTGATAATGCGGATGTGTATGCCAAAGGCATGGCGGAAGAGGTGTTGGGGCGGGTAATCGCAGATATCCCGCGCGAGAACCTTGTCCTTTCCAGCAAAGTGTTCTTCCCAACATCCGACAGCGTCAACGGGCGCGGCCTTTCACGCAAACATATCACCGAGTCATTGCACGCCTCCCTTAAGAGGTTGAATGTCGATTATCTGGACATTTATTACTGCCATCGTCATGACCCCGATACGACGGTGCAGGAAGTTGTGCAGACGATGGATATGCTTGTGCGGCGGGGTGAGATCCTTTACTGGGGTACATCCCAATGGAATGTCTTTCACCTGATGCGCGCGATTGCTTTCGCAAAGCAAAATGGCCTAATCCCGCCCATGGTTGAGCAGCCGAAATATAACCTCTTCCACCGTACGCGGGTTGAAAATGAACTGGCTCCTTTGTGCAATGAATACGGACTCGGCCTGACAACCTACAGCCCGCTCAGCAGCGGTGTTCTGACGGGAAAATACAACGATGTAATTCCAGCGGGCAGCCGCGCGGCCATGCAGGATATGGGGTGGATGCATTCGCGCATCACGCCTGACGCGATCGAAAAGGTTAAACAACTGACGCAGGTCGCGCAGGAAATAGGCGCAACGACCGCCCAACTTGCAATCGCGTGGTTGTTGCGGCGGAATGATGTCAGCAGTGTGATCACCGGCGCTACCCGCCCGGAACAGCTGGATGAGAATTTGGCGGCTTCCGAATTTATCAGCGCATTAAGCGATGAAGTACTGGATACGATCGATAACATTTTTTAGGAGTGAGCGGCTGAAAAGCCGCTTTTTTGATGGAGACGTTTATGGATATTGAAAAAACGCTGCAGCAGATGACTTTGGCGGAAAGAGCAGGCTTATGCGCGGGAAGCGACAGCTGGCATACGCAGCCGGTTGAACGACTCGGTATTCCGGCGGTAAAGATGGCTGACGGACCCCACGGCTTGCGTAAAGAAGTCAGTGAAGGAAAAAGTGATATCCTGCGCGATAGCTATCCGGCAACCTGCTTTCCGACCGCTTCCGCTCTGGCAAGCACATGGAACCGTGAGCTGGTTGGGAGAGTGGGGAAGGCGATCGCGGAGGAGTGTCTGGCAGAAGGCGTGAGCGTGGTGCTGGGACCGGGCGCAAACATCAAGCGTTCTCCGTTGTGCGGGCGAAATTTTGAGTATTACTCGGAAGACCCCTATCTGACCGGCGAAATGGCTGTGGCCTTCATCCAGGCGGTGCAGGGGATGGGTGTAGGGGCATCATTAAAGCATTTCGCGGCCAACAACCAGGAATACCGGCGCATGTTGATCGATGCGGTAGTGGATGAACGCGCACTGCGGGAGATCTACCTGGCGGGGTTTGAGACTGCGGTGAAAAAAGCGAAACCGTGGACGGTGATGGCTGCCTATAACCGCCTTGATGGCACTTATTGCACTGAAAACGAACGGCTACTGACACAAGTGCTGCGGGATGAATGGGGGTTTGAGGGGATCGTTGTGTCTGATTGGGGCGCAGTGAATGACCGGGTGATGGGCGTTGCTGCTGGATTGGACCTTGAAATGCCCGGTGTGCCCAATGGAAATGAGAAACTGATTATCGCGGCAGTTACTGAAGGTCAACTTCCGCAGTCTGCGCTGGAAGCGGTTACACGGCGAATGCTGGAATTTATCGATCGCTGCGTCCACCATAAAAAAGAGGGGTTTGCTTATGATCGGGATGCGCATCATCAACTGGCGATGCAGGCAGCCGCGGAAGGCGCGGTGTTGCTTAAAAATGACGGCAGCTTGCTGCCACTTGCAAAAGACGCAACAATCGCACTGATCGGCCAGTTCGCAAAAAATCCGCGCTATCAGGGCAGCGGCAGTTCGCTGATCCACCCCTGCCGGCTGGACAATTTGTTCGAAGCGATGTGTGCGCATGCCGACCGGGAAAAGATAAAGTACGCGGATGGATATCCGCTGGATGGGCAGGGCGACCCAGCACGGATGTTAGCGCAAGCAATAGAAATTGTCCGCAATGCGGATGTTGCAGTCGTTTGTGCCGGGTTGACAGATATGGATGAGGTGGAGAGTATCGACCGCCGCCACCTGCGTCTGCCAGAAACGCATCATCGCCTGATCGAAGCGGTTGCTGCGGCAAACTCAAATACTGTGGTACTGCTGAGCAATGGGGCGCCGGTTGAAATGCCCTGGGCCGGGCAAGTACCCGCGATACTGGAAGGATACCTGGGCGGACAGGCGGGCGCCAGCGCGCATTGCAAGCTGCTTTACGGTCAGGAAAATCCAAGCGGGAAACTGGCCGAGACCTTTCCGTTATCATTGCAGGATACACCCTGTTTCGCCTATTTTCCTGGCGGCCCAAAAACAGTGGAATACCGCGAGAGTATTTACGTCGGTTATCGCTTTTATGATGCCGCGGAAAAAGCGGTGTTATTCCCATTTGGCCACGGTTTGAGTTACACGCATTTTGCGTATCAATCGCTGGATTTACACCGGCCGGCAGATGGCGCTGTGCGGGTTCGATTTGAGGTAATGAATGTTGGGGAACGTGCCGGCAAAGAGATTGCGCAGGTATATGTTCACCCATTGGGCTCAGGTCTTTTCCGGCCTGAACAGGAACTGATGGGATTTGCAAAAATCAACCTTGACCCTGGTGAAAAGAAACAGGTTGAAATCATGTTGGACTCGCGCGCATTTTCCTACTTTTCCACGCAAAAAAGCGATTGGGTAACAGCGGAAGGTATATATGAGATTCGTGTGAGCGCTTCCTCACGTGACACGCGTTTGACCGAGAAAATTACGATTAATGCGGAAGCGAAAGAACCAGAAACAAAACAAACAACATATTATTCGCAATTTATACAAAACACAATTGTTACGCCGGAAGCGTTTGCGGGTTTGATGGGGCGACCCTTGCCCGATAATGATCCTGATCCGAGACCCTATACCCTGAATACACCAATCATGGATATGCAGAAATCGCTGGTTGGGCGTTTGTTGCGGCGCATCATCCGTAAGCAGATCGATAAGATGGTGGATAAAGATATGCATGGGCCAACGCGTTTGATGATCGAACAGATGGCACTGGAGAGCCCGCTGCGCGTATTGATGATGTTCAGCGGTGGGGTGTTAAACAGAAATATGTTAGAGGGCTTGTTGCTGTTAGCGAATAAAAAGATCCTGAAGCGATTGATAAAAATCCCACGCTTCAAAGCAAATAGACGATCATAAAAAACTTCTTGCAGAGATCTTATTCAAAAACATCCTTATCAATCGCGTAGATGCGCGTCATTTCCCCGACTGCCAGTGCGCGACAGGTGCAGGCGACCATTTCCGCCATCCACTGGTCATACTGATAATCCACACCTGCGGCGCCAACAGCGATGTGATGCAAGTAGGTGCCGCCTCCCCATTTGTTCAGGCCTTGAGAATAAAGGTGGGGATAGAACTGCTGAATTTCCTGCGTCGGCATGGCATACAGCCAGGCATTGTGCGCTTTACCTAATGCGCCATCCCTGAAGCGTTTTACCTGATCTCCAATGGCTTTTTCGCATAAAATCGATTCTTCAAAAGTATCTCCGAATTGAGGGCGTTTGGCTGGATCCAACACGACCACATGCAGTTGATTACGATCTGAGACTCCAAGTTCGACTAATTTTTGAAAAGAAGCAGCGGCGATATCAATTGCCTGCAATGCCAATTCTTTGGTGAGGATGTAGCTGCTTGCCATATATTCTCCTTTTATCTATTTAGCGGGAAGGGTGAGCGCGTAGGCGATCCCGCATTCGATCCAATCAAATAGTGCCTCATTTTGGGCGAGGGCGGATTGGTGCACCATCACCCAGCCAGTCATCGGCCGGCCGGTGGTGTTGAACAGACTGGCACCGGGACGAGCCAGCATCTCTTCGTATGCATCTTTTCCTACGCGGACGATGAGCTGGTCATCGAGGATGCCGCAGGCCATGTTGCCCTGCACCAAATAGCCAACCCCGCCGAACATCTTCCTGCTGACCAGCGCGGGCGGGTTGATGGTTGTGAGGGTGATATTGATCCGATCAGCCAATTCTTTGTTGTATGCCATGAATTTCACTCTGATTATTTAATTTTTCACTAAATCAACGGTAAAGTAACAGGTGTGATTATAGATTAAAAAAGGCCGAATATGAAGATCTCGCTATAAGGAAAATAAAGATGCGGATTTATCCGACGACTCGATAGTTTCGCATCATGCCCATGTCTTCGTGTTCCAGGTTATGGCAGTGATAGAGAAACAGCCCTTGGTAATCTTCAAAGCGGATAAGCACCCGCACCTGTTCGCCAGGCATGACGAGCACCGTGTCGTGCCAGCCCTCATCCACCAGCCCGCCACTTAATGAATCGTACCTGTCGATGTAGCGGGGGTCAATCCTTCGCTCAATAACCTGAAATTGGAGACCGTGAATATGCATTGGATGGGGAAGCAGCATGCCCATTCCTCCGGTATTGTTAAATTGCCATATTTCAAGATCACCCAGCCGAACCCTTTCATCATTGGCTGCCTTTTCCATTTCAAAGGTTCGCCCATTGATGTTCCAGGTCATGCCCATTCCCATCTGCAAATCGAATTGACGCGGGGATGCAGCATTGACTGCATTTTTTGGATCGTGCAGGATGAGTGTGCTTAACTGCTGTGGGAGTTCGGATATGGTTGATGCATCTTCATCAATCGAGAAAGCTGTAATTTGAAATTCGTCATTCCCGCCGGGGGTACTGTTTGCCCTGCTGATTAATTCTAATGTGCTGCCCACTGAACGTCCGCTGAAATCTGCCCATAGATCCATACGCTGCGCAGGCGCAAGGGTGATGTGATCTCTAGTAATGGGTTTTTCAAGCAACCCGCCATCTGTGGCTATCACGGTTATTGGTGACCCGTCAGACCAGGCCAGTGAGTAGATGCGTGCATTGGACCCATTCAACAAGCGCAGACGATATGGCCGCGATTCAACAGAAAAAACCTTTTGCATTCGGCCATTGATGAGCAGTCTGTTTCCAAGAAAGCCCATCATTTGATCCATGGGTGACCCGCCATAAAAGAATTGGTTATCTTTATCAAATAATCGGTCCTGAATAACGATGGGCAGGTCATAAGCGCCCTGCGGCAGTTGTAACTTATCCTCTTCACTATCATGAACGATGAGCAAGCCCGCCAACCCCTGATAAACCTGTGGCCCGGTCCTTCCATGGGGATGGGGATGGTACCAATAGGTGCCTGCGCGGTCCATCACGGTAAATTCATAGATATATTCTTCACCCGGGCTAATTGCCAGGCGGGGATGGCCATCCGCTGATTCGGGCACATGTAATCCGTGCCAGTGAATGATGGAAGATTCGTTGAGCTGATTCATAAAATGAACCCGGACATGCTGGCCTTTTTGCAGATGGATAATAGGCCCTAGATAGGAATCAGGAATTACTTCCAGCGTCTTTTGCGGCCCTTTTATTACATCGCCAGTGTAGCGCCAGACAATGGTGGGCGCCCCAGAAAACAGCTGGACCTTATCTGGTATGGCTGATAATCTTAATTCAATATCAACTTCTGCATTGGTGAAAGCTGGTGATGATCCAGCGTTATTACCGCACGCGCTGAGTAATGGCTGTAATACAAGCACAGAAGCACCAGCGGAAACTTTCTTAATAAAACTACGGCGGGATTGTGAATAATGCATTGATTTTATGGGATGCCAATGGTCATTAAACTGATAATAGCACCCATAACCTACAAAATAGATTAACAAACTATATGATGTAAAAAAATATATTTACCCCTTTATGAAGATCCCATTATTAATTGTGCGTTAAAAGCTTGCTGCCTACTTCAAACTTTTGAGCCAAATGCACAAGGATGTCCTGAACAGGCTGGATGGAGATGATTTACTGGCAAAAGGCATGGGATTCAAGATGCTGAGAGATTGACACCAGTTTCCATCAGCCAAAAATAAAAATTGTAAAAGCCGCAATCACAAACCCAAAGCCACAATAGTTTTTATTTCCTGATGAATTATCGGCAGCATCTCGACATTTACTTTCACGATATCTTTGAGCGGGTTGCCTGAGCCAGCCAAAGAGATGTAGCATGACCATCTTTTTTGACCGATGAAGGACTGGATAAATTTAGTTAATCAGTGAGTTTTATTTATTCCCGCAGCCAGGTATTCAGGACAAGCGCGGCATATTTTTCCTGATATCCCTGCAGCGCAACACATACCTTTTTGACATGTGGGATATCCTCGATACGGTAATATTCGCGCCGGTCAAGAATGGTCATTCCGCGCGTGAATTCGCCACGAGTTTCCAGGTTGATGTAATAGTCGCCATTGCGGGTGATGGATGGATCGATCGCCACTGCAACCGCCAGCAGATCTGGGGGTGAAACAGTACCGACACCATTAACCGGGTTACGGCCAAGCTCTTTGACCAAGGCGACTGAGCGCTGGAAGATCTGAGAAGCCATATCGCACCACGGCAGTGATCGCATGGCGGCGATGCTGGCGATATTAGCGGTGGAAAGGAAGCCGCCATCATAAAGCGGGTCTAGCGGAACCATGGTTTTATTCAGGTCGCTTTCAAAAACGACACGAGCGGCTTCGGGATCGGCATATACATTGAATTCAGCGGATGGGGTGACGTTGCCGGCATTTACCCCGCCAGCCATCATGGTCAACATGCGCACATTCTTAGTGATGCGTGGTTCTTTGAGGATTGCCAGGGCGGCATTGGTGAGCGGCCCCAGCGTGATCCAATCGATCGGTTTTTGGGCTGACATGATGGTGTCGATTGTGTAATCCACCGCATGCCCTGGCTGAACGGTTGTTGACGGTGCGGGAAAAGGGATGCCGCCCAAACCATCTTTGCCATGTACCTCTGAGGCGTCTTCGCGTGAACGGTCCGGTACCAGTGCGGTGCGTGCACCGGCATAGACCGGGATATCCTTGCCAGAGTGTTCAACCACCCGCAAGGTATTATTGACAACACTATCCAATCCAACATTCCCATTGACGCAGGTAATGCCCTTTACATTAAATTCCGGGGAGCGGATTGCCAGCAGAAGGGCGACCGCATCGTCCAGGCCAGTATCACAATCGATGATCACATCTCTTTTCATAAAAGACCTCGCATAAATTTAATGGGATGATTATACTTGAACTGCGTTGCGGGTTTAGCTAACACGGAATAGGGTGATGGATTGTGATGATCAATAAGAACAGTTAGGATCAAAAATGGAAAAAAAGTTACTCGGCAAATTATTATCATGTGCTTATGGGTATCAGGATGCGATTATTGCTTTTTTGCAGGATATCGTGCAAATCCCCTCTGTGAATGGCCGCGAGAGCGAGAGCGCGGTTGCTGAACGAATTATAAAAGAGGGAAGGCAGCTTGGTTTCGAAAGTCATCTGGTGTTTAAAGATAGTGAACGTCCGAACGCTGTGGTCAAGTATGGGGAAGGTGATGAAGGTTTCGCGATCATTGCCCACATAGATACGGTCGCGGAAGGTAAGCATGAGGATTGGAGATTTCCGCCTTTCAGTGCAACCATTGACCAGGGAAAAATGATCGGGCGCGGCACTGCGGATAATAAAGCCGGGATTGCGATCGGGTTATATACTCTCAAAATCCTGCAGGATCTCCATCTGCTGGACCCAAAAACAAATCATGTCACAGTCGCGGGCGTGGTGGATGAGGAATCTGGCGCCAGCAGTCCGCTGGGTGTCAGGCATCTCCTGGATCAGCAAGCACTGCAGGCAAAGGGCGCAATCTATGCCTACGCCAGTGATATCGTATGCATTGGCCACCGCGGATTGGTTCGGATGGAGATTACGACGCATGGGGAATCGGTGCATGCCGGGCTGGCAGAATGGCATCATAAACAGCAGGGTGAGAACGCGGTGATGGGTTTGGCAGAAATTCTGATTGAGATTGAAAAAATCATCATTGATACTGATCCTTTGCCAGGTTTTGAGCATCTTGGGTTCACTGTTACACCTGGCACGCTGTTCAACGGCGGCGATTATCCCAGCATTGTTCCAAACAAGGCGGTGGCCATGGTTGATATGCGTTTGCTGCCCGGACAGGGCAAGGATGAAGCCATGCGCAGGGTCGAAAAGATCATCTCGGAGGTTTGCCAACGGCGGAAAGGGCTTACAGTAGATACTTCTTTACTGGTGGATATGCCGGGTGCTGCCATCCCGACAGATCATCCCCTGGCGGTCATCGCACAGGATTATACCGAAGAGATTCATGGGACGCGCTGGGAGATGCGCGGGGCAGGACCGGGTAATGAAGGGTATATGCTGATTGGCGCTGGCATTCCTACGCTATGCGGCTTTGGCCCCACGGGCGGGAACGCGCACGCGCCTAACGAATGGGTGGATGTGGACAGTTTACCGCGAACGGCTGCCATGTTTGCCGGGATCATCATCGATTATTTGCGTGATGCGTAGAATCAGTAGCTCGTCTCGCTGATCAATCGATGGGTTGAATGGATGAGGGGTAAAGAAAGCCGCTGTCTGAGGGCTGCTTGTGCACATCTTCGATGTGACCGCAAATCTGCAGGTGCCCGTATCTATCCGGAAGTAATTCTTCCTTCACGATCATATAGATCAACTTATCGGTGAGCAGATTTACCGCGGGATACATTGTGGTTGGCACAGGGATATATTTAAAATAGTTGATCTCGGCATCACAACAAATACTATGGATGCTGCCCTTGTAATCCAACTGGGAAAGGATCGGCACCCAGGTGGTGATTGATGGATCATTGCGATAAATATGAATGCTGGAGCCGGGATAATAAGCCATGAAAACCGCATCCTCTCCTTCCTTGCAGGTCGGTGAAGGAGGAATCTCATCCGGTGCAATAAAGCGAATAGTGATGGGGCCGAAAATGATGAGTAATGCCAATAAAACGGAGCAAATCAGGACTCCTTTTTGGACGGGATAATCTAAAGCCGTGGTGAAGAGCGAGAAAGCGCGTATTTTTTTTGAAAACAGTTCGACCAGGTAGTAAACGCCAATTGATGGCAGAAATCCCAGGAATGGAATAGTGGCTGCATATACCCGCATATGGCGTGTTTGATAGGCGGGCGCAACCACCAGGGACGCAAGGAAACCAAGGCCGAAGATCAAAAGAGGAAGGATGATCTTTTGCTGTTTTTTCAGGAATGAAGAAACGATACCAGCCAATGAAAGTAAATAGATAGTCGTGATCAGGGCATAACTAAATATGCGATTCTTTTCCCACACAAAAGAATAGATGCTGTTGGCTTCTGCAAAAGAGAAGAGCGTTTTGAATTGCACCAGCATGCCCTGGACGAAATTCATCGGATTGGCGCTTAATTGCTCCCATATATACTGAAACACCGCTTGCTCGAACTGATTACCCGACAATGTATTTAATTCAGGGTGATCCACGAAGATCTGTTCCCATCCTTTTCCGCCAGCAACCAGGCCATAGATGCCAAACCCAATATTGTTGGTTTGTGATCCTCCGGGTAATGCTGTCAGATTAAAAACCGCCGTGTTGATCAAAAATGCTGAGATGATGACAACTGTCGTGACCAGCATCCATTTCCAGGACCATTTTTTCCTGTCACGAAAGAACCAGCCAGCGAACAGGATCAGAAAAGGCAGCGTGGCGATCGCGCCCGGCCGGGCATTTTGCGCCAGGGCAAAGACGAAATTGCTGGAAAGGAAGAATATCACTTGTTTTTTCCGGTCCGCATTTGTGGTTTGCAGGAATATCAGAAATAACGTAAAAGCAGTGATTCCTAATAAAACGCCCAAATTTTCGGACATGGTGATTCCGATGTATTTCCGCATAAAGAGAAAAAGGATGAGAAAGAAAAGCACAGCTGCGGGTTGGCCGATCATCTTGCGAAGTTCCAGCACTGAGAAAAAAGTTACCAGTGCAAGCAGATAAGTTAATAAGGTGAGCGCGATCTGGAGGTTACCTGTGGAAATCCATAACAAAAATGCGAGCAGGCCACCGAACAATGGACGCCGCCTGGTGTAACCCGTTAAGAATCCAGTTTCTATCAGGGAGACAGCGCTGCCGTAAAAACTGAAGGCGTCTGTGCGGGGGATGAGCCCAGCAATGACATTATTCTCGGAATAGGCACCAGCCCATAGACCATTTAGCGTGAGGGCGAAAACGGGAAAGATGACCAGCGCCGCAGCGGCCATGGAAGTGCGCTGATCTTTGATCGTGAGTGCCCCCAGGAGGAGCAGACCAACCACTGGCAGGAAACGTGTGCTGTTGTAACGCGCCAGAACGCTGATGGTTTTAAGAAAGGTATTATCCCGGGGAATAAAAACAGGAAAAAAGATGAGTGTGGAAAGCACAATCAATATGAGTAAGAAAAAACCATTGGATCTCATTCCAGGTTTGGGTGATCCCTGCATCGCTACTCCCGATTATTATAGTGATTAATTTATCCTTATTATAAATAAAAGCCCCAGTTTATTGGGGCTTCAAGTATCTAAGATGTCAGTTGAAAATCGGGAAAATTATTGTTTTACCCAACCAATCATTAATCGATTCCGAAAAAGCGCATGCGCAATCCGATGTAAACAAAGTACATGATCGTTAGATAGATCGCGGTTTTCTTTCCCGCGTGTCCATTCCTGAACCATAGGATGGCCCAAAGGAAAGCCCCGGTGATGGTTTCCCATGGCAGATCCCAGTGAACCAGTGGTCCGGGCACCCAGTAAGTGGAGATGATCGCGCCGCCGCCAATGGCTACCAGCGGGTTGGTGACGTTGCTGCCGATGAGTGTGCCTAGCGGAATACCTTGATCCCCGTTTTTGATCCCGGTAATCGCTGTGGTGAGCTCTGGAAGGGCTGAAGCAACCCCCAGGGTCATTACGCCAATCAATGATCCACCCAATCCTGTGCTGCTGACGATTCTCTCTGTCAACTGCAAAACGATGATCGAAGTGAAGATCGTGACACCGATCGCCGCAAGAGAAATCAAGGCGTCAATAATGGCCTGCCGGGCAGTTTGCGGTACATTTTCCGGGATATCACCGTCTTTTGTAAAACCGTGATCTTCTTCATTGTAATGTTTGCGCTCGTCATAATAGAGGAACACCATGTAAAGCAAGAAAGATCCGAATAAAATCATGCCATCAATCCTTGAGTAGGTGCCATCCAGGCCGAGAGCGATGCACATGATCGTACTGAGAATCATTGGTCCCATGCTTTTCCACAGGAAATAACGTTTAAATTGCAACCTTCCAGCAATAAAGATCACAATCGCCATAATGAGTGTCTGCTGAATGACATCTGAGCCAATATTCGCGCCCAAAACGATGGCAGAACTGATTTTGTAGTCGAGGAGTCCGCCCAGGATGCCTACCGATGCAGTATAGTGAGAGACGATCTCGGGAATGCTGGTAGCCAATGAAACGACGGTTACGCCAACAAAAGTCGTGGATAGCCGGAAGTAACCCGCTAACCCTGTCAGTTTATTAACAGCGAGATCAGCGCTATAAACCAATATGGCCAATGAGACGACACCGATAATGACGGTGATCCAAATATTGCTGAAAATAAAATCCATTTTTCCTTCTCCTCTTGTAAACAAAAAGAAGCCGCAATAAGTTGCGGCTTCATATTTCGATCCTAGTTAACTTATTGCACGTAAAAACAAGCCCTCATATGTTGGTGGGGAAATCCTTCAGGATCATCCTTTATAGGAAGTTGATTCTTCAGGTGATAATAATGGTCACATTGATATGATTTCATGGTTTTATTTGCTGATTTTCACAAGCACGTGATTCTATCCCTTAAAGAGGTGGCAGTCAAGATGGTTATTGTTCTCTTAATCAATCCTTAACCTGACCATCCGTAATAGAAGCAAAGCCAGTGTTTTTGACTAAAAACAGACATCGTTAAGGTATTTAATTAGCTGCTTGAATTTTCCCTTTCTCAATGGTGGATATGAAGGGAATTGCCATCAGGTTAATCGCTCCCATCACAATGAACAGCAGCATGAAGCCGGTCAGGTCTGAAAGCGCGCCGGTGATGAACATCCCTACCCCCTGGGCGACATTGGTGACAGCCATTAAGATGGAGTACATGGATGCGGCAATACGCGCATCAGTCGCGTTCATTGACAGGGCAAAAATAATTGTCTGTTGCACACCAAAGGAAAGACCGAGGATAAACACGACAATCCAGGCCCAATCTGCGCTGGGAATGATGGCCAGGGCAATATTTGCGGTGAGTGAGGTCAACAGAGCAGCCCAGATCGCTTTCTTCTTACCAAGCGAATCCAGCACACGGCCGCCAAAAATACCGCCGGCAATGATGCCAGTTCCCAGTACTGCGGACACTAACCCGGCGATGGCCTTGTTGAAAGAACCCGGAAATCGTATTTCCAAAGACAGGTTGACCACCGCATTCACGCCTGCGTACACCATGAAAAATAAAAATCCAACCAGCGCGATGGCGATCACGTATTTATTCCTGAAGGCTTTGAAAGCATCCCAGCGGAATTCTTTTTCTACGGCGCGCGCACTTTCTTTAATCGTAAGCACAAACGGGATTGGTATAAGGGTGGTGATTGATAGAACCCAGAACACCCAGGACCATCCGACATATTCAGCCAGCAAGCCGACCAGCGGCGCAGTCAGGACAAGCCCTAATGCGCGCCCGCCGACCATGATTGCCTGGATCGTACCTTCCTCATTTTTGGGGATGGTGTCCAGCGCCAAGCCATCAGTGCAGGTGTCATATAGAGCCATGCCCATTTGGAGCAAGAACGCGATGCCCACAAATAACCAGAATTGCTGGGATAGATTGATGAAGGGCACCACAGCTAGGCAGGCGATCTGGATCGCCAATCCGATCAGAATATAGGGTTTGCGGTGCCCCATGCCAAATAGTGACACCCGATCACTGAGCATACCATAGAAAATCTTGATTACGAAGGGAATCATTGCAATTGTGCCAAAGATACCCAGATTCATCCCGGTCAGGCCGTTTTCAATGAAATAGAGCGCATTGATGCTGAGGAAATATGCCAGAACGGTGCCCTGGGTGAAATAAAGTGCGCCAAACATAAAATAATTCAGAAACTTTGATCGATGCATACCGGGTTCCTTTTCTATAGTAAAGAATAAAATAAATTACAAATTCCTGTGCTAATTATATAGGCTGAAAATAACAAGAGGTGGCAGATCCCACCACCACCTCTTTTCAGTTTAAAAAGTCTTTATTGTGCTTTTCTGACCTTTGCGCCTAATTCTTTTTCTAGTTGCTGGATGATACGTTCTCGCAGTTTGCCAACATCTTTGTCGGTGAGTGTACGATTTGGCGCTTGATATGTCAGGCGATAGGCCATGCTCTTCATGCCAGTGCCGATCTGGTCCGCGCGAAAGATATCAAATAGTTCTACCTGTTTGAGCAGGAAGCCACCCTGATTTCTAATTACTGCTTCGATATCAACTGAAAGTGTGGCTTCAGGAACGATCATTGCCAGGTCTTCTATAACGGGTGGGAATGCGACCAGTGTTTCTGATTTGAAGTTTTGCGATGCATGGGCAACAAGCTTGTCTAAATCCACATCAGCAGCGATGACATCCGCCCCAAGAAACGCATAATTTTCTTTAACCTGGGGGTGTAACACACCGAAAACGCCGATTGGGTCCCCGCTGATTGACAGCAGCGCGCATTTACCCGGATGGAAGGTAGGAACTTCAGTGGCCATGATCGTATAGGTATCAATTTGCAAACCTTTTAGAATGGATTCCATAATTCCTTTCATGTCATAGAAATCATATTCCTGTTCTGTTTTAACATCCCAGGCGGATGGGTAGCGTTTTCCGGAAATGGCAATAGCCAGGCGCGCGGGTTCATGCGGAAGCTCCTGTGAATCGTCGGGAACAAAAACCGGTCCTACCTCGAACAGCTGCAGGCGTTCGCGCAGCCTGATATTGTGTTCCAGCGCTTCCAGGACGCTGGACAGCAAGCTGCGGCGCAACACACGCTTTTCTACGGCAATCGGGTTCTTCAGTTCCACGTACCGCGGCGTTTCAGGTTTGCTTTGTGGCGGGTAAAGCCGCGCCTCAGCATCCGGATTGGTGAGCCGGTATGAGATGACTTCCTGCAGCCCAATGCTCACCAGCAGGTTCTGGATCGTACGGTCGCGATCTTCTGCTGCATTAGCCCGCTGCGGGGGCAGCTCTGCCTGCAGGCGGGTTGAAGGGATGCGATCATACCCATACAGACGGGCAATCTCTTCGATCACATCCGCTTTACCGATTACGCCTTCAGCAATGTCAGTGCGATAGTTTGGCGCTTTCGCCAGGACGACATCATCTTTGATCTCACATTCAAATTCAAGACGTGTCAGTAAATCAGCGATTTTGTGTGTATCAATATCAATACCGAGCATACGTTGTGTGTCATCTGCGCTGATCACGATAGTAGGGCTGGTGTATTCGCGCGGATAGATATCAAGCAATCCCGCAGCGCTTTCACCACCGCCCCATTCTGCCATGCGCTGCAACCCGAGGATGATGCCCACTCTGGCGATTTCGGGGTGCAGGTTGCGGGAGTTGCGGTAAGAGGCCTCCGTGTTCATGCGCTGGGAAGCGATTGTTTGGCGGATATTGATGAAGTTCCAGTTTGCGCTTTCAAGGAGAACATTGGTCGTTTCGGTGGTTACTTCACTTTCCAGCCCACCCATCACACCCGCAATGGACAGAGCACCGGCGCTATCGCAGACCAATTCATTATAAGAATCCAATTTTCGTTCCACCTCATCCAGCGTAGTTAGTTTCTCGTTCTTATTTGGAGTTCGGGTGATGATCGCAGGCTGTTTTCCTTCCGCGCGTTTCACCAGCACATCATAATCAAAGGCGTGCAGCGGCTGACCGGCATCCATCATGACATAATTGGTCGCGTCAACAATTGCGTTAATTGGTCGCATCCCGGCCAGGCGTAAACGGTATTGTACCCAGTAAGGGCTGGGTTTTGCTGTCACATTTTTCAGCATTCCAACGATGAAACGCGGATTCAGATCCGGGTTTGTGATCTCAACGGATACCTTACCCTTAATTGGCTCGCTGCCGGTCGGTGGTTTTAGTTCAGGGAATTTAAATTTCTTATTGGTATAAGCAGCCACTTCGCGGGCAACACCGATCACATTGGCACAGTGCACCATATTCGGCAGAATAGCGACCTCAAATACAGCATCACCCATATAATCTGCCAGCGGAATGCCAACTGGCGCATCATCATCCAGAATGATGACACCTTCATGCTCCTCAGAGATACCAAGTTCTTTCTCGGAACAGATCATGGAGAAGGATTCGACGCCACGGATCTTCATCCGTTTTAATTTCGTGAGCACCTTGCCAGGTTTGTGGCCATCATATAATTCGGACCCTTCGCGGGCATAGGCAACTTTCAGCGGCTGTTCCAGTTGTCCTTTCCCTTTGAATGGGTAAAGATTAGGCGCACCGGTGAGGACAATCAGGTGCTCATTCCCGTCAAACAGCTTACACAGCACCAGACGATCGGCATCGGGATGCGGCATGACCTCGTCCACCTGCGCGACAACAAATTTTTCTTTGTGCCATGGCAGACCATGAAAAGTAACACCGGTCGTATCACCTTCTGGTTCAGGCAAACCCACCAGGCGGACATTTTCAACTTCCAGGCCCAGCATGGTAAGCGCGTGTGCCAGCTCAGGGATTGACAAATCTATATCAACATAATCTTTCAGCCAGGATAATACCAGGTTCATCTTGTTTCACTCCTACTTTAAAATTGTTCAAGGAAACGAACGTCATTTCCCCAGAAGTTTCGAATATCATCAATACGGTAACGCAGCATAGAAATGCGCTCAGGTCCCAGTCCCGCCGCAAATCCGGAGTAGACCTCAGGGTCATACCCACCGTTACGCAGCACGACCGGATGAACCATCCCGCACCCTAGAATCTCCAACCAGCCCTTGTTTCCGCATACTGAGCATCCTGAGCCACCGCAAACGAAACACTCCACATCCATCTCGGCACCCGGCTCGACAAATGGAAAATAAGATGGGCGCAGGCGCGTTCGTACCTGGGAGCCATACATCCGGCGGGCAAATTCTTCCAGTGTGCCCTTCATGTCCGCAAAGGTAATGTTCTTCCCAACTGCCAGCAATTCAACCTGATTGAATTGGATCTCATGGCTTGCATCAATTTGTTCATAACGGTAGCACATTCCGGGAAGTGCAACGCGAATCGGCTCGGGTGCAAATTCGCGCATCGCCCGTACCTGTCCGGGTGAGGTGTGCGTGCGCATGATCACGTTCGGGTTTGTTGTGTAAAACGTATCCCACAAGTCACGTGCGGGATGATGGGCAGGAATGTTTAATAGCTCAAAGTTAAATTCGTCGCTTTCCACTTCGGGTGAGCGGTAAACCTGAAACCCCATTTCCGAAAAAATATTGAGAATCTCACGCAGGACCCTGGTTTGGATATGCAGTCGGCCGCGGGTTGGCTTTCTCCCGGGGAGGGTGACATCCAGTTTCTCATTCTGCAATGCGGCAGATAACTGTGCCGTTTTAATCAGCTCTTCTTTCTCCGCATATGCAGACTCCAGCACATTTTTAACCTGGTTGGCAAATTGTCCGATCATCGGCCGGTCTTCCGTTGGCGCTTCGGGCAGGCGCTTGAAAAATGCCATCACATCTGATGAGCGGCTGAGATATTGCGTTTTCCATGCCTGCAGCGCTGCCGCTTCCGCAATATTCTTTAATTCTTCTTCTGCTTTCTTTTGCAGGTGCTCCAGTTCCTGGATCAATCCTGGTTTTTCTGCCATCCTAACTCCTTTTTACAGATACTTTTCTTATTTAAAAATATAAACCCGTCCGCATGGGACGGGGAAAACCGTGGTACCACCCTGCTTGGCTACATGCAGCCCTCTCAGTCCAACAACTTCGGCAAGAAGTGATTGGTTGCGCCTTTAACGCTGCGCGGGCGGAACAAACTACTAGCATATGCATTCACTCGTTCAGCTCAGAAGGGAACTTCTGCCGGGTTTAACACGGGCGGGGGTTTCAGTCTGGGCCCCTGCTTCCCTGTCGGTTTTCGCCGGATTACTTTCCTTCGTCATCGCGATGATTTTCACCAATTATGCCTTATTTGGCATGAATGTCAAGATTTTTTGTTTAATAACGCAAACTCGGCAGGTCATAAAAAAAACCGCTCAAAGAGCGGTTTCCGAAAACCTGAATTTTCATTTATTATTTTTGTTCATGTTAAGTCTTTTGCGGAACTGTTATTAATTGGCTACGAGCGTGCCAATCCTTTCTCCCTCAATTGCTTTTGGCAGCGCATCATCATCCCACAGATTTAACACCAGGATCGGCATTTTGTTTTCCATGCATAACGAGATAGCAGTGCTGTCCATCACAGCCAGGCGCAGGCTGAGCGCTTCAATGTAGGAAATCCTCTCGAATCGCTTAGCGTTTGGATTGGAGTTGGGATCGCTGTCATACACGCCATCCACTTTGGTTGCCTTGATCAATACATCTGCCCCAATCTCAGTTGCCCGCAACGCAGCGGCAGTGTCGGTAGAGAAGAATGGGTTGCCTGTACCTCCACCGAAAATGACCACGCGCCCTTTTTCAAGATGACGGATTGCTCTGCGGCGGATGTATGGCTCTGCAACCGCGCGCATATCGATTGCTGATTGGACACGTGTTTCAACATTGAGTTTCTCAAGGGCGTCCATCAGCGCGAGTGCGTTCATAACGGTTCCCAGCATACCCATATAATCCGCAGTCGATTGGTCCATGCCCATTTCAAGGCCAATTTTTCCGCGCCACAGATTACCAGCTCCAATGACAATCCCCACACCCACTCCCATGTCATGTACATTTTTTACCCGCTGGGCGATCTCGTGAGCACGCTGGGCATTGATGCCGAAACCTTCCGGGCCAGCTAACGCTTCTCCGCTTAATTTGAGCATGATCAGTTCATAAATTGGTTTTGACATGATCCTCCTTTCTAAAAAAAAGCCAACCTTTTGGTTGGCTTTTTGGTTTCTTAATTATTCGACCTGGTTTTCGGCTTCTTTTTCACTCGCTTCACCTAATGCGAATCGCGCGAAGCGGCGGATAAGAATATTCTCACCCATGGAAGAAACATTGTCATTGATCAGGTCTTGAATGGTCAGGGAATCATTTCGGATATATGCCTGGCGCAAAAGGACGGTCTCGTCTTTAAATTTCTTCATATATCCTTCCACGATCTTTGGAATGATATTCTCGGGTTTACCTTCCTCTTTTGCACGGGCAGCAGCAATTCCCTCTTCGTGTTTGAGCACATGTTCAGGGATATCTGCCTCGGTGATATAGAGCGGTGAAGCAGCAGCGATCTGCAACGCGATCTCGTGGGTCAGTTTACGGAATTCTTCTGATCGTCCGACAAAATCCGTTTCGCAATTGACTTCAACCATCACACCAACACGGCCATCACCATGTGAATAAACCTCAACATGACCTTCTGAGGCTTCTCGGTCAGCGCGCTTGGCAGCAGCTGCCAGACCTTTTTCCCGAAGGAAATCGACTGCTTTGTCAAAGTCGTTTCCCGTTTCTGTCAGCGCGGTACGGCAATCTAAAATACCTGCACCGGTAGCTTCTCGTAGTTTTTTAATATCTTCAGTTGTTACTGCCATTATTTTTCCTTATGCTTTATTATAAATGGTGATTAATCTTCAAAATCATCGTCATCATCTTCATCTTCATCAAAGAAATCGTCCTCGATTGATGTTTCAAAGACATCTACTTCTTTTTCCTCTTCAGGCTCTTCTGCAGTCTCAGCAACCGCGTCTGCTTCCTCGCCGTCTTTTGCTTCTTCTTCCGCTGCGGCAGCCATCTTTTTCAGGGTGGATTCACCGAGCAGATCCTCATCATCAATGTCTTCTTCCAGGGAGACACGGGCACGGATACGTTCTCCGCCTTCACCTTCAGCGATGGTGGGCATCATTTCTTGATCAATTTCTTCATCTTTGCGCATGTCTTTACCTTCAATCACTGCTTCGGCAATGGTGGAGGTCATCAATTTGATCGCGCGGATGGCATCATCGTTGCCGGGGATGATGTAGTCGATGTTATTGGGGTTGCAGTTGGTGTCGACCATCGCGACCACGGGAATTTTCCTCAGGTTCGCTTCGTGTACTGCCGTATCTTCGCGGGTGATATCAACAACGAAGATCATATCTGGAACACCGTTCATGTGACGGATACCGTTTAGGTGGAAGAGGAGGCGTTTGATCTTCCGTTCAATCATCAAACCTTCTTTTTTCACCAGGCGGTCGATTTCGCCGCTATCACGCAACCTCTCCAGACGTTCCAATTCCATGATGCGCTGGTGAATTGTCATCCAGTTGGTAAGGGTTCCCGGCAGCCAACGCTCGATCACGTAAGGCATTCCGCATCGTTCGGCTTCATATTGCACAGTTTCCTGGGCCTGGCGCTTTGTGCCCACGAAGAGCACTGTACCGCCATCAGCGACAGTGTTTCGCACCACATCATAGGCAGTGCGCAGGTAACGAACGGTTTGCTGCAGGTCAACAATGTGGATGCCATTTCTTTCTGTGAAGATATATGGCTTCATCCGGGGGTCCCATCTATTCGTGCGATGGCCAAAATGCACACCGCTCTCAAGCAGGGCTTTCATAGATACGTCAAAACTCATGGTAAACTCCTTTGCGTTTTATTCCTCCGCACCCAAACTTGCTATCCCCAGCCGCCGTTTCCTACGGTGACACGCAGGGACGATATGTGATGCGTGTGTGTTTAGTCTGTTCAAAAGAACAGCGGACGAAGTATATCACAATTGTTTGATTATTGCGGTAGACTTAGCCAGTGAATTTAATAAAATAATAAGGATTGATATGCATATTCTTGTGACCAATGATGATGGAGTGTTTGCTCCGGGTCTGCTGGCCCTGGCGAATGAACTAAAAAAAATGGGTGATGTTTCGGTTGTTGCGCCAGACCGGAACTGGTCGGCCTCCGGCCATGTCAAGACGCTTTCACGTCCGTTGCGGGTGAAGAAGGTCACGTTGGCTGATGGAAGCGATGCGCTGGCTTGTGATGGAGCGCCATCGGATTGCGTTGCTTTACCCGTACTTGGATTGCTAGAAAAACCAGTTGAAATGGTGGTGTCAGGGATCAATCCAAATGCCAATCTCGGCCATGATGTCACCTATTCTGGTACGGTTACGGCCGCGATGGAGGCATCAATCTGGAATCTACCCGGGATTGCGGTATCACTCGATGCGCCTGAATATAACAGCCGCGATCTTGATTACAGCACTGCTGCACAAGTAGGTGCATTGGTCGCCCAAAAAGTCTGGGATAAAAAACTACCGAAGAACACTTTGCTCAACGTGAATGTCCCCTACTGTTCGATGGATGAATTGAAGGGGTTCAAAATTACCCGCCAGGGATTGCGTGTGTACCGTGATGAGCTGGTGCGGCGTGAAGACCCCCACGGAAATCCATATTACTGGATTGGCGGTGAAGCCCCTTCCGGCATTCCTGAAGACGGGACTGATATTGGCGCACTTTCAAAAAAATATGTTTCCATCACGCCATTATCGCTGGACCTGACCGCTTATGATTGTGCGCAAATGATCACTGATTGGGGTTTGGCAAAATAAAACGCGGATTGTCTTATACAAATGATAAAAAATATGATTTATTTTTTGAATACACACGCTTCTGAAGCCCAACTGAAATCGAGGATGTCATCATTTATAATTCCTGCATGAAAACAGTTCGTTCTTTTCTATTCATTTCCCTGGTTTTATTATTGATTTTTCCCTTCAGCCAGGTTTCTTCCGCGCAGCAATCCTCAGCTGACCTTATTTCACAAATCAATAAAGCGCGCGTCAGCCGAGGGCTAACTGCTTTGGTGGAAAACAACGCTTTAAACACTGCAGCTCAGATTCAATCCGATCATCTTGCGGAAAAATACGGGTCTGATCTTGCGAGCGTGGTTGACTGGCACGTTGGGCCAAACGGAGAGGATGACTACATTCGCGCGTTGAATGCTGGTTATGCATTTGGCCCCGGTTGGACAGTGGATGAGATCGCATATGGAGGGATTGATTCGTCAACCAGCAATGATGCGCTCGTCTGGTGGTTGCGGTCGCCGGTTCATACAACGGCTCTTTTGAATAAGAATAATGTCGAAGTCGGCGCAGGTATTACGATGGGCGATGGCTTTGCATATTATGTTGTGGTATTCGGGGTGGACCTTGGTTCTGGCGCAAGTGCCAGCGGTGGCGTTGCATCGACAATCCCTACCACCGCGGTGACACCTAAGGTCGCACCAATATCCGTTGCGAGAGAAAATGAGGATGGATCTGTTTTTCACACTGTCGAAAGCGGAGAAGCGTTATGGAGCATCGCAATCGCGTATGACATTACGATCAGTCAGATCTTAGCCTTGAATAATCTAAAAGAAAATGCGATCATCTATGAGGGTCAAACATTGCAGGTGCGGGCGGCTTTTACACCGACACCGCAACCGACCGAAACGAGTACCCCGGTTGCGCCTACCCGAACCCCGATACCAGCCCAGACAGCGCAAGCAATCCGTACTCCAGCCGCAACAGCGGAAGCGGTAAATCAAGGGCTCTTAAATCTTGATAACCAAACCATGGGGCTGACATTGATCTTGATCAGTGGTGCGGGGCTTGTTCTGATCGTGATCGGCAACCTGGCAAAGGAAAAAGCTGCCAGGAAGCAGAAAAAAGATTAGGCGATCGCTAAACCTTCACCATCTGTTCCAGTTTTTCCAATCGCTCCATCAATTCTGCTAACTGGTCTTCCACCACATCAGGCAGTTTATTATGGTTTAAATCAGGAAGTAATTCTGATCTTTCAGATTGGCTGTCCTTTCCGGTCACATGACCGGGGATGCCGACGACCACTGAATCGCATGGCACATCGTTCACAACGACTGCATTTGCGCCAATCCTGCTGCAGCGGCCGATGGTGATATTGCCGAGCACCTTTGCCCCTGCGCCGATCACGACGCGTTCTTCAATTGTTGGATGGCGTTTGCCTTTTTCCAGACTGACACCGCCGAGGGTAACGCCATGATAAAGTGTGACATCATCCTTAATCTCTGCGGTTTCACCGATCACGACACCCATGCCATGATCGATAAAAAAGCGCCTGCCGATCTTTGCGCCGGGATGAATCTCAATGCCGGTAAAGAAACGTGTGAGCTGTGAGATCATGCGGGCAATCACAAAGAAATGATGGCGCCAGAACCAATTAGCGATGCGGTATCCCCATACAGCATGCAGGCCGGCGTAATTGATCAGGATCTCAAGCGCATTACGCGCAGCGGGGTCGCGATCGAACACGCTTTGGACGTCTTCTCGTATCCTCTTGAACATTTTGTCTCCCATTTATTCTAGATCACGATATAAATCAGTGCTCAGGTAGCGTTCACCAAATGACGGGATAATGGTAACGATCAATTTCCCCTGCATCTCAGAGCGCTGCGCAACCTGGATCGCAGCCCAGACAGCTGCGCCGGAAGAAATTCCTACCAGCAGCCCCTCTTCACTGGCCATACGGCGCGCGGTATGGTAAGCGGCATCGTCAGGCACCTGAATGATTTCATCAATGATCTTCATGTTTAAAATGGATGGAATAAAACCAGGCCCAATGCCTTGAATCGTGTGTTTTCCTTTTTCTCCACCTGAAAGCACTGGAGATTCAGCCGGCTCTACCGCGATGACCTGTATGGCCGGGTTCTTTTGTTTGAGGATTTCGCCGACCCCTGTCACCGTTCCGCCAGTCCCAACGCCAGCAATAAACACGTCCACCTTCCCTTCTGTATCATTCCATATTTCCAGCGCGGTTGTTTTACGGTGAATATCCGGGTTGGCAGGATTGTCAAATTGGCGGGGAATGTAATAACGCGGATCGTCCTGCGCCATTTGCTCGGCCAGGTCGATCGCGGCGCGCATGCCCTGATCACCAGGTGTGAGGATAACCTTTGCTCCATACGCTTTGAGCAACATCACACGCTCTCGTGATACTTTATCAGGCATAATAATGGTGCATGGATATCCTCGCGCTGCGCAAGTAAACGCCAATCCGATGCCCGTGTTTCCGCTGGTGGCTTCCAGAATGATGGTGTCATGCTGAATCAAGCCGTCTTTCTCCGCGGCTTTGATCATTGCGACACCCACGCGGTCTTTCACACTATGGGAGGGATTGAAATATTCCAATTTGGCGGCGATTGTGGCCCGGGCATCACCGACCACCTGGTTCAGTTGGACCAGGGGTGTGTTGCCGATCAATTGTGTAATATCTTGTGCAATTTTCATTTTTTCTCTTTTCCATATTAAATAAATATACCTTCTGACCTGGTAATCAATGCGGAATAGCCACACTCCGCCATCAGAAGGCATAATGACGGAATTTGTTAGCTACTCCGCAGAAAACAGCTGCAAAACAATTTTTCTTTTCTCATTTAATCATCATTATAGGTTCTGCGCTGGAGAAAGTCAATTAAAAAACCACCGAAATCCAGGAAACTAATATTTCTCTTATGCGTATATGAAATATAAATAAAAAAGATATGAAGAGGTATTAATGGCAAAAAAATTGTATCGTAATGAATCCGAAAAAGTGTTGGGCGGCGTTTGTGCTGGTTTGGGGGACTTTTTAGGCATTGACCCGGTTTTCGTACGAATCTTCTTTATCCTGTGGACCGTGCTGGGTGAACTATCTGTCCTGGTCTATTTGCTGATGTGGATCATTATTCCACGGGGGACGGCAGCGGATGCTGATGAATCATTTGAGATAAATGATGTCGGTGCACGCTTCAATCAAATGGGGAGAGAAATACACGATATTGCCAGACAGCCGAGTTCCGAGCTGATCACCTTTGTTGGCGTCGGCCTAATTGCCTGGGGTGTTTATTATCTGGTTCGACAGGCGCTTCCTTTCATGAATATCTGGTCTTACTCACAGTATTTGTGGCCAGCACTCTTGATCGCGGCTGGTGGGTTTGTGATCTATCGTGCAACGCGTAAGGACAGATAAAAAATGCCCTTCCAACCGATTGAGGGGGGCAATCGATTGAAAGGACATGCATATAATAACATGTAATAACAATCTCATCAAGATAAAAAATGTTCCCGGGAAGATGGGAACTTTTTTATCAGCATTTTCGTTTATAGTAGAAATATACGGAGGTAGAAATGAAAAAAGTAACGAAAACCATTTTATTGATTAGTTTGACCGCATTGCTGTTGGCGGCTTGCTCCGGTGGAGCGCCTTCAATAGCTGCAAACAGCAATAACCCTGCAACCCTGTCTGTTACAGGTACAGGCCAGGTGTTTGTTGTTCCTGACATTGCATCTATCAGTGTTGGCGTGCGGTCTCAGGGTGAGACCGTGTCAGAAGCGATTGCTTCTAATAATGCCCAGGCGCAGCAGATCAAGGATACACTGGTTGCGGAAGGCGTTGATGAGAAAGATATTCAAACATCCGGTTTTTATGTTTATCAGCAGTTTGATTATGATTTTCAAGGGCAGCCTACCGATTATTACTACAGTGTAGAAAACACAGTTTTTGTCACCGTACGGGATATTGGGAAATTGGGTGGTATATTGGATGCTGTCGGACGCAGCGGCGCGAATACTATCTACGGCATCAATTTTGATGTGGATGACAAGTCCGAAGCCCAGTCTTCTGCCAGAAATCTGGCGGTGCAGGCAGGCATGGCGCAGGCGCAAGAACTTGCGCAGGCTGCGGGGGTTAAGCTTGGTGATTTGATTTCGATCAACTCAACAGGCACCACCACGTCTCAAGATTTCTATGGGTATGGTATGGGGGGAGGCGGGGCGATGGCGGAATCCGTTCCGATCTCGTCCGGCCAAATGCCAATCAACGCTCAGGTCATCCTGACCTTTTCAATCAAGTAAACAAAAATCGCCGCTGGCAAAGCGGCGATTTTTTATCCAAAATAATAAATCAAGAAGTAGGCGATAGGGGCTGCCCATAGAATGGTGTCGATACGGTCCAGCATTCCGCCATGACCGGGAATCAGATTGCCGGTGTCCTTAAGTGAAAAGTTACGTTTGATAATACTTTTAGAAAGGTCGCCAAATGGTGTGATCAGGCCAATCGCCAGGCTGATCATTGTGGTAAAAAACGGGGAAATTCCTGGTTGATAGGAGGAATAGATCAAGCCGATGATTAAACCGGCTAATCCAGAAAAAATTATTCCACCAAAAAAACCTTCAACTGTTTTGTTAGGGCTGATTTGGGGCGATAGTTTATGTTTTCCTAACCCGATTCCAATGAGAAAAGCACCAATATCACCTAAGCTAGTAGGCAGCACACAAACAAGCGTCCAGAATAAACCCTGCGGGAGGTTGCGTAATCCGATAAGAAAGGAACCGGGGAGAGCGATGAATGTGATGGCAGACAGTTCAATGGCCAGGTTGACCGCTGCGTTTTGGCTTTTATCCCGGTACTGCCAGATATTCACAGCGCATATTGTGAATATGGCGATGATCAAACCGGCAGAGAAAGAAGCCGGATCATTGAAATTCCGCAGAACTGAAATCGCGAAAACTACGATCGCAAGGAGTCTGGGCCTGGGTTGGTACATCCCGTGCGAAAACATGTGGATAAATTCCCAACTTGCCACTGCCAGAAACAGCGCAATGCCTACAGTGTAGGTCCACCCACCAAAATAGATCAGTAATCCGCCGATCAGCGCGATGAGGATGGCGCTCCACGTGCGTTTAGCCAGCATAAGGTTGTTCTGTGTCTTCTTTTATCCGTCCGCCGAAGCGGCGTGCGCGCTCGCCAAATTCAATGATTGCCTGCTGTAATTGTTCCTTGCCAAAGTCAGGCCACAGGGTGGGGGTGAAATACCATTCAGAATAAGCACTTTGCCATAATAAAAAATTGGAGGTGCGATGCTCCCCAGAAGTTCTGATCACAAGGTCAGGGTCCGGGGATGGGTAGGTGAAAAGATGTTTTTTAAAGGTTTCTTCCGTTATTTCTTCTTCACTGATCTTGTTACGCACTAACCGCTGCACAGCCGCAAGGATCTCATCACGGCCTCCATAATTCCAGGCAATATTGAGGATCAGGCGATCATTATTCTCCGTCATTATGATGGCTGCTTTGATCTTTTCACGGATTGCCGGATCTAACCGTTCCAGGCGTCCGATATGCCGCAAGCAGACGCCCTGTTTGTGCAATTCATCCAGTTCTTTTTCGAGCGCGTCTGCAAGGATTTCCATTAATCCGCTTACTTCATCTTCTGGCCGTTTCCAATTCTCGGTAGAAAATGCGTAAACTGTTAGATATTGAATACCATATTCAACACATGCTTTGATGATTGTGCGAAGGTTTTCAGTACCCGCACGATGGCCCGCCATGCGCGGAAGGTGGCGTTGCTTTGCCCAGCGGCCGTTACCGTCCATGATAATGGCAATGTGCCTGGGCAACTTGTTGAACTGGAAGGATCCATTTTCATCTGCCATGAGGAATTATATTTCCATGATCTCTTTCTCTTTTTCTTCACCAATCTGGCTGATCTGTTCTGTGAATTTGTTTGTTAATTCCTGAACCTTATCCTCACCATCTTTCAGTTCATCTTCTGAGATCAATTTCTCATCTTCGAACTCCCGCAGGTCTTTATTGGTATCACGGCGGACATTCCGTATCGCAATACGCGCTTCTTCCAGGCGATTGTTGACAAACTTGATCAAGTCGCGCCGCCGTTCTTCGGTGAGGGGTGGCAGGTTTAAGCGGATCACTTTGCCATCGGATATCGGAGTGAGACCCAGGTCGGAGGACTGGATGGCACGGTCGATATCTTTGATCGATCCAATGTCAAATGGTTTAATTAATAATTGCCGCGGTTCAGGCACGCTAATCGTCGCTAATTGCATGAGCGGAACGGGTGAACCATAATATTCGATCGATAGTTTTTCAACCAGCCCCGGGTTTGCTCTGCCAGTGCGAATACCTGCAAGGTCGTCTTTTAAAGATTCAATGGCGCTTTTCATTCTGCGTTCCGCGTCATAGATAGCTTCTTTTATCACTTGAACCTCCTGCTGTTTTGATTAATTTGATTAAGGATACCTTAAAAAAAGCAGAAAATCCATTTGGAAAATCAAGATCTTTCGTAAAATTAGAACGGGTGTGCTATAATAATTCCATAGAAAGGATTTGCTAATGAATGAGGGAATGCTTTGGTATGTAACTGAAAAGGAAAATACCCTGGAGATTACCGTTGAAAAAGCGATTGATTTCTTTCAATATAAATATGGATATGCTCCACAGGCTTGTTATGTTCACCCCGACGCATTATCTTCTGAGTTTGTCGCGAAGGATGAGGTCAAGGTAATGCCTGATGAAAAAGTGATTAAAAACCATCTCTGGTTGGAGTTCTCTCAGGATTGAATTTTATAAAACTTCAATTCACAGCGGCAATGACAACTGCAGCCGCTGATTTTTTTGTGTGGGTGATGCTGACTGACCAAGCAGAAATATTATTTGACAACGCCATTTCTTTCGCTTTTCCATGTAAGCAAATTTGCGGTTGGTTTTGGGAGGTGTGAGAAATCTCGATCTCTACCCAGTTGATCGGACCAATCCCGCATCCAAGCGCTTTTGCACATGCTTCTTTGGCCGCGAAGATACCCGCAGCGCGCTGGTCCATATCTTGAATATAGGTTAATTCATCAACAGTAAAAACACGTTTAAAAAAACGCATGCGAATAGCGGAGTTTAATTGACGAAAACGATCAATTTCGACCAGATCAATCCCGCTGAAAATCTCCATCTTATGCGAAATCCTTTCCAGGCCCGGCACTGGTGACCAGCAGCCTGTCTGGATGAAGGTATTTCTGGGCTGTCGCCAGAATATCTTCAGAAGAGATTGCATTAACGAGGTCTTTATATTGGCGGTAATACTCAAAACCCAGATCGAATCTGTACATGGTCAGGATCGCGTTCGCAATTCCCGCGTTTGTTTCAAGGATGATCGGCATTCGTCCGGTCAGGTGCGATTTTGTATTGGACAGTTCCTCTTCGGTTACCTTTTCTGAGATAAACTGCTTGATTTCCTCTCTGACCAAAGCGATTGTCTTGTCTGTGTTTTGTGGATTGACGCCTGCAGAAATATCCCATGTGCCTGTATCTTCCCATGCGTTGATGCTGCTGGAAGCGAAATACGCCAAACCGGCATCCGTACGGACACGCCTGCCAATACGTCCCATCAATCCAAACTGACCGAGGATGTTATTGCCGATGGTTGCTGGCAGATAATCTGATGAAGTTCTTGAAGGACCAAAGCTTCCCAGGATGAGGTCGAGCTGGCTTTTTCCTTCCAGGAACTTGTGCTTGCGGATGATTGTCGCTGGGGCGGGAGGGATTAACGCATTAGGCTTGACCGTTTGTTCATTTGATTTCCAATCCCCAAAATATTGTTCAGCAATTTTGTTTACCTCTTCCGCTGAGATTGCACCGGATACCACGATGATCAACTCCCCCGGTGAATAGTATGAGCGATGATAATCTACGATGTCGCTGCGGGAAATGTCTTTGATGGTATGGGTGAAGCCATCCACAGGTAATGCGTAGGGATGCTCCTGAAACAGGTATTGATCAAACAAAAGTGAAGCGACCTCGCCAGTATCTTGATCTCTCAGGGCCAAACCCGCTAATAGTTGCCTTCTCAGCCGTTCGACATACTCGTCTTTAAAGGCAGGGTTTCTCAAGCCGTCAGCAGCAAGCTGAAAAATCAAATCAGTATCTTCAGCCAGCGCTTTTCCTCGAAACCATGTATTGCGGCTGCTGCAACTGAATGAAAGATTTGCTCCAGCAGCTTCCAATTTTGCGTGAAATGTATTAAAGGGAGTTTTCTCTGTTCCCCTTGATAATAAACTTGCTGTGAAATGCGCCAGGCCTGTTTTTGCGGGCGGGTCCTGGTCACCTCCATTCGCAAGAATTCCGATCGCATACACTGTCTCAGCGTTCCTATTCTCGAAAGTGAGCACCTTGATGCCATTATCCATTTGGAATGTCGCTATGGAATCTGGTCCAGGGATCTGTGATAAAGATGCTGTCATATCATGCATCATGATGTACTCCGGTTGGCTGATAAGTCCCAATCACACGATGGCCCGGATCAAGATATTTTTTTGCAACATGATGAATTTGTTCTCTGGTTACCGCGGCAATATTAGGTAAATAATTCTCAAACCATGTAGGCTGAGAAAACATGGCAGAATAGCCCATCCAGAATGCCTGGTTGGTTATGCTTTCACTGCCATAGGCAAAAAGGGCACGCGCCTGCTTCTTTGCACGATCTATCTCTTCATCGTTGATTGCGTTTTGCATCACATTTGCAATTTCCTCATCAATAGCAGCGATGATCTGGTTTGTATCCTGGTCAGGGGATGCGATGAGGAGAATGGAGTACAAATAGGGATCAATGGTGGTTTGCAGACCACCCGAAACGCTCATTGCCAGGTCTTTTTCGACCAATTTTTGATAAAGCCGGCTGGTCTTGTTAGATACACTTCCGCCCCCGACCATGGATAAGGACGAAGGACCGCAAAGCAGGCTGTCCAATACCATCAGAGGAATAAAGTCATTATCATTAGCGGCAGGCGCGCGGTAGGCAATTTCAAGAAAGAGTGTGTCGCCAGGGCCGTCTACTTGAATGTTTGATAGATTTGCGATTTGTGATTCTGGAGTAATCGGATGCTGTTTTACTTCCCTCGCTGGAATAGCTGCGTATGTTTCCTGGATTTTTTCAATCAGTTCTTTGGTGGAAAAATCACCAGCGACTGCGATGACCGCATTAGAAGGGGAATAGTAATTCCTATAATGGTTAAAGAGATCTTCGCGGGTCATCGAGCGGAGATCGTCCATTTCCCCAATAACTTCATGCGCGTAAGGGTGGTGAGAGAATGTAGCCCGGCGTATGGATTCACTCAGCCTGAAAAGCGGTTCGTTCTCATTGCCTTCGCGTTCACTAATCACAACTGTTCTTTCCAATTCGGTTTCTTTTGGATCAAAGATACTGTTAATCATCCGATCAGCTTCAAGGTCAATTGCGATGCCAATTTTGTCAGACGGGAGCGTTTCATAATAAGTTGTCCAGTCAAGGTATGTCATGGCATTCCACATACCCCCCGCCTTTGAAATTTCCGCATCAAGCACGTTGAGCGGATACTTTGGCGTGCCCTTAAATTGCATATGTTCCACCCAATGGGATATGCCAGTTTTACCAGGTAGTTCGTTCCGTGAACCCACGCGGTACCAGATCCAGTGGCTTATCACCGGGGTATGGTGGATCTCATTGGTTAATACGGTTAATCCGTTTTCAAGTATGTGTTCTTCAACCATAGTGCATGCGATTTTAATTTTTGTTTTTGATTTTATGCGTAGAAATGAATACCAATTAGAAAGAATTTATTAGAAATTATTCAATTTACGATCTTTGAGTATTTTCTTCAGTAGGCGGCTGGCTGCGAAAGAGAGGTTTATCTGCGATTGGCAGCATCATCAACATACCAATGGCGATAAATCCTTCACCGATTTGCATTCCGCGTGCCTGCCACTCCCCAAAATATGGGACAAATGTAGGAGTGGGGTGGCTGCCGAGCCCGATGATATCAGCCAGTCCGGAAAAAACCGCGATCACGTAACCGGTGCTGATCAGCCGCACGCCTAATTCGGCGGCTATGCTGAGGCAGTTCCCTTTCCAAAGGCCAAGCAAACAATGGTATCCCCCCAGGCAAATTATTCCTAAACCAAACAACATCACAGCAATCTGAATAAAACCGATCACTGGGCTGCGGTCGAGAAGAAAAAGTTCTGGTTTCGCGCCCACCATAAAAATAAAGAAACCTCCAACAGCAACCGCAAGCCCGATTTGAATACGGCGTAGAAAGAAATGTCCGGATCGACTATTTTCTTTTCCGTTATTTCTATTTGCCATAATTTGCATTTGTAATTCTGACAAATGCCCTCGGGCGTGAAATTGTGTTTAGAGGTTTCCCTGTGTTATTTGATAACCTTGTTATTCTTCTGGCTCAGCCGATGTTTCGGATGCGTCAGTCTCTTCCAGCTCTGGTTCGGATTCTTCGACGGATTCAGGTTCTTCTGTCAGTGTTTGCTCTGGCTGTTCCTGTTCAGTTTCTTCCGGCTCTTCAGTCTCTTCTGTTTTGGCAGACGATTCATCAGATGTAATGGTAATATCCGAATCTTCCAGTTCTTTTTCGAGTTCCTTGAGGTCCATATCTGCAAACGCGAGGGATTCTACGCGGCGCAGGCTGAGCCCAATCCGATGCGAGTCTGACTCGATCTTGATGATCCTGAGGGTGACCTGGTCGCCTTCATGCAGGACTTCTTTCGGGTGGGCGATATGTTCATCGCTGATCTCGGAGATATGAATCAATCCTTCAATGTCTTCGGTGATTTGTGCGAAAGCGCCAAATTTGGTAAGGCGCGTAATCGTTGCGTTAACGAGCTGCCCCACCTTCAGATCGCCAATTTGATTCTGCCAGGGGTCGTCTTTCAAACGCCGGATAGAGAGGCCAATGTGGCGTTTTACTTCATCGATGCTGATGACTTCAACTTCCACTTCCTCACCAACTTGCAAAACATCGCTTGGATGGCGAATGCGGTCCCATGAGATTTCACTCAAATGAACAAGACCATCTGCACCATTGATGTTGACAAATGCGCCAAAATCCGCCAGACTGGTCACACGGCCGGTGCGAACATCACCGACATCTACTTTTTCGATAACCTTGTCACGGATTGAATCGCGTGATTCATGGACTGCTGCGCGCTCGGAGAAAATAAGACGTCTTCGTTCCTGATCGACCTCGATCACACGTAATTCGATCTCTTCACCGATAAATTCATTAAACCGTTCTTCAGGTGTGATACCGCTGACGTCTGAGCGGCGGGTGAAGCTCAATTGAGAGCCTGGGATAAAGCCATTGAGCCCATTAAAATTGACCAAGAGTCCACCGCGATTGTAGCCTTCTACGATACCCGTGAACGATTCTTTGTCGTCCATTAGCTGTTGTGCGTTTTCCCATGTTTCCGCTTCCATCGCGCGGACATAAGAAAGAAGTAAGTTCCCGTGGTGATCTTCCGGGGTGATGATGAAGACCGGAATATCCTGTCCAACAGAAAACGAGGCAAGCACATCCGGTGGGATCATTTCAAATTCTTGTCCTCTGATAATGCCTTCTGATTTTGCTCCAATACCAACCATGATCTGGCCAGGTGAAATGGATGCAATTCTCCCCGTTTTTATTTCTCCAGCTTTTGGCAGGTCTAAACCCAAACCCTCCTCAGCTAATAAAGAAGCCATATCTTTGTAGTTATCGCCTTCTTTATTTCCCTCCGTTACGTGATTCCCATTGATTTCGTTCATATAATTAAATGCTCCAATACAGTAATAAGATAGTCCAGTGATTATACGTGCTTAAGGGTTGATTGACAACCCTTAGCCAGTTGGTTAACGCAAATTTATCAAGAAAAAGTAGTGTCTAACGCTTTTTCTTATGCCTTTTACGGGTCTTTTGTTGGTTTTGCCCGCTTTTCCCCTCATTTTTATCTTTCACTGATTGAGATGGCTTGTCCAGCGATAATTGACTGGGTTTTGCGGGTTGCATCCTGAACATCTTGCTGACAACCGACAGGCGAATATTGGCCAGCAGTTCCCGGAATGCATCAGTTGAAAAACTCTTGTATTGGACCAGGGGATCACGTTGGGCGTAAGCTTCCATGCGGATTGATACGCGTAATGCTTCCATTCGGGTCAGATGTTCCATCCAAAGCTCGGTGATGGATTGTAAAAGAATATGACGGTAAATGATCTGCTGCACTTTCAACCCGAATGCGTCAATGATGTCTTGATATGCGCCTCGAGATAATGCAGACAAGTCTTGATCGCGCAGGGTTTTCCTGTTTTCCTCGTCCAGTGCGGATTCTATCTCTGCCCGATAATCATCAGTAAGCTGGCTGAATTGTAAGTTGCTCTGGGCAATGCGTTGCATTTCCATTTTTCCCCATACTAGACGCAGTTCCCCCTGGGCATCTTTGAGGTGGGTTAGGATCTTCCGTGTCAAAATATTTGGATCGTCAGGCATACAATTCTTTGCCACGAAGAATACATAATTCAGAACGTTGACACGCCGCAGCATGCGCTGATGGGTTTCCTGGTTGAATGCGACCTGTGTTCCAAATGCAATCTCAGTCAATACTGCGCCCACATCAAGAACTCCCGGATCATCATCACGCTGGCGCTTCAGGATATGATCGATATTCTGAATAATGGGGTGATTGGGTTGGTTTTGAAGATCAGCATACTGGCTAAAGCGTTCATCGATGCTCGCGGAAATCTTTTGTGCAATTTCATCCCATGTGAGAGCCATTAATTCATCAGGATCGCCACCAAATTTCTGGCCGATTCGCTGCTCGAGGGTCAAAAGAATGCGTGAAAGGAAAATTTGTTTCAGCTGGTTGGAGACAAGCTCTCTGATTGCATTTTGTGTTGGTTGATTGCCATCCATGACCTGGCTGACCTGGTCACGGTTCAGGGTGATTTTCAAATGAACGAATTTCTGCAACTGTGTATTGATCTCGTTCATTGGTTGGTTGTCGACATCGGTTAATGTATCGAAGAACATATCCAACATTTCGATCCGTTCAGCGCGCTGGGTTTCAAATGTGTCTATTGTGCGCTGGATAAAATCCTGTGTTTGTCCGATCAGGTGTTCTTTTTGTGCGATGAGAGTCTCTTCCGCAGTCGTAATCAACTGGTCGCGTATGGCGTTAGTGTCTGAGAGGTTTGTTATTCTTTCGGCTATGTATTCTTTTAATAATTGCATGGTGAATGAATACAAACGGATGTCTTGATCCTGGTAAAAAATGGTGGGTTGCATCTCGTCAAAAAATGCGAGTAATTTCCAATTGCCATCAGGATCATCCTGGAGGGCGAGGACGCGCTGCCCCACCTCGTTTTCGAGCATGCCCCAAACGTCCTGATTCAGGTTTTCCTTTACCAGGACCTGGTCGCGTTCGGTGTAGATCTTTTCACGCTGGTCATTGAGCACGTCATCATAATCCAACAAGTGTTTTCGGATATCAAAGTTGTATCCTTCCACCCGTTCCTGTGCCTGCTCCACCAGGCGCCCGATCATCTTGCTTTCGATTGGCAGAGAAGGGTCCAGGTTAAACATGCTCATCATTTTCTCGGCGCGTTCACCGCCAAACATGCGCATCAGATCATCTTCCAGGGAAAGGTAAAAGCGGGAAGAACCAGGATCTCCCTGCCGGCCGGAGCGCCCCCGCAGCTGGTTGTCAATGCGCCTTGCCTCATGGCGTTCTGAACCAATCACATGCAATCCGCCTGCCAGGCGAACTTTAGCCATGTTCTCCAAAAATTTCCTAAACACGGTAACCGAATCATTTTCTGATTCAGAAAGCCCTATTGAAAGCTTTTCAAGCTTTTCTGCCATTTCGCGATTTGTCATGCCATATGGATCGATATCAGCGCGCGTGAGAATATGCCGAACGTCCGAGAGCACTGTTTCCTTGATCTCTCCGCCCAATTTGATGTCTACACCGCGGCCTGCCATATTTGTAGCAATTGTTACCGCCTGGTATGCCCCTGCGCTTTCAATGATCTGTGATTCTTGATCATGTTTAAGCGCGTTTAGCACCTGATGGCGAATTCCTCCGTTGATGATGGAGGTTAATCGGTCGCGGTTTTGTTGCGATATCTCGAGATCTAATAATTCAAGCAGTGTATTGAGATTGTTTTCATCTTCTAGTTGGATGGAATCCAAACCAAGTTTTTTCGCGTATTGATGCAGGCTGCCTGCATTGATCTCTGGCAAAGGGGCGTTAAGCGGAGCGAGCTCAGGAACAACCCGCTCAATGAAATTGATCCCGTTATTTCTCATCCACTTCTGACGGATCAGGTTAATGGACAGAAGACGGCGGATCTGGTCTGCGTGCAGACGGTCTGATAGGCGTTCCGAATGGTCTATCGAGGTAGTGCCGACCAGCTGTGGCCGGCCCTGGATGTAAACTTTGATCAATTCCAGGCAGATCGCCTGCAATTTTCCCTCTTCTGTGCGGTATACGAGATCAGGATAATCCTTCCTCTTCCAAAAGACAGCATGTTGTTGGGGATCATCTTTTTCTGCGTAATAGGTATATGTGTATCCATGGTCATCTTTTGTTTTGAGTGTGACCAGATTTGCGTCGGGCTGGTTAGACTCGAAATCAAGATTGGTTGGGATCTCCAGCACATCCAGATCGTAAATTGTGGAGAATTCCTCCGCTTCTGTCAACGCTGTACCGGTCATGCCCGCAAGTTTTTCATATTTTCGGAAGTAATTTTGCAAGGTGATGGTGGCGTGGGTGATGTTTTCTGGTTTAACTTCGACCCCTTCTTTTGCTTCCACTGCCTGATGCAAACCTTCTGACCAGCGCCTGCCAGCCATCAGCCGCCCGGTGAATTCATCAACGATGACCACTTCACCATTCTGCACGATGTAATCTTTGTTCTTCTTGTAAAGGAGTTCAGCGCGCAATGCCTGTTCCAGATAGCCAAGCAATCTTGCCTGTTCTGGCGTGATATCTTCCGGGCGGTCGGGATCGCGGAGCGGAATTTGCAGCAGTTCCTCCACGTGGATCTCGCCAATTTCGGTCAGCGCGATGCTGCGGTCTTTTTCATCAAAATCATAATCTTCTGGATCAAGCTGTTTGACGATTGCTGCCATTTTGCTGTACCATTCGACATCCTCAGATGCAGGCCCGGAAATGATCAATGGGGTACGCGCTTCATCGATCAGGATATTATCAACTTCGTCTATGATGGCATAATGATGCCCGCGTTGGACGCGGTTTTTGATATCAGTGATGAGGTTGTCGCGCAGGTAGTCAAAACCGAATTCATTGTTGGTACCATAGGTAATGTCAGCTGCATACGCTTGATGCCTGAACCCGGGTCGGAGCTGGTCATCCTCTTCTTTGATCGAGCGGGCATCCAGGTCCACGATATACCCCATCACGCCGCCCTCATCCTCTCTGCGGGATTGCAAGACACCGACAGATAATCCCAGGAAATGATAAATTGGAGCCATCCAGCGCGCGTCGCGGCGTGCAAGGTAATCATTTACAGTTACCAGGTGAGCGCCTTTGCCCGCCAATGCATTGAGATATAGTGGAAGTGTGGCAACCAGTGTTTTTCCCTCACCAGTCCGCATTTCCGCGATAGTCCCCTCGTGCATCGTAATTCCACCGATCAGTTGAATATTAAAATGGCGAAGACCTATGGTGCGTTTGCTTGCCTCTCTAACCGCAGCAAATGCTTCAACCAGAATGTCATCAAGTGATTCTCCGAGCATAAGGCGGGATTTAAAATCTGTGGTGAGTCCGCGCAGCGCAGTATTATCAAGTTTCTCATAATCAGGTTCTTTCTGATTGATCTGGTCCACCAGACCGCGTAGACGATCGAACTCTCGTTTCTGGGGGTTACCACCAATGGCATTGGCAAGATTTTTTAACATAAATGTCCTTTTCCGCAGCGATTATAGCACAGCGATGTTTAACCAAAAAAGGCGCGGATAACCACGCCTTAATGATCGTGAGCGATTTAAATTACATATGGATTGGCGTCCCTATCACCGCTTCGGCTGCTTCCATTAGAACCTCGCTGAGGGTTGGATGGGCGTGGATATTGTTGGCAATTTCTTCTGCTGTCATTTCCATCTTTTGCGCTAAGGTCAGCTCAGGCAACAATTCGGACACCTCCGGACCGATCAACGAAGCGCCCAGAATCTCGCCGTATTTCGCATCAACCACGATCTTGGCAAATCCATCGGGTTCTGCCATACCAAGCGCTTTTCCGTTGGGCCTGAAAAGGAATTTACCGACCTTTACTTCGTATCCGGATTCGCGAGCTTCATCCTCAGTCATACCAAAGGAAGCGACCTGTGGATGGCAGTAGGTAGCACTGGGGACCATTTTATAATCAATCGGGTGAATTTCTTTTCCGGCGATGGCATCCGCGCATAAAATCGCTTGCTTAGAGGCAACATGGGCGAGCAGGAGTTTGCCGGTCACATCACCAACAGCCCAGATTCCAGGAACGCTGGTCGCCATGGTCTCATCGACAATCACATTGCCTTTTTCATCCAACCTGACACCGGTTTCTTCCAGGCCAAGCCCTGCAGAATTTGGACGGAAGCCAATCGCAACCAGCGCTTGTTCGGCTTCGATCACAGTCTGTCCATCGCTGGTGGACACTGTTACTTTCACACCAGAGCCGGTTTTTTCAACCGACTCAACTTTATAGCCAGCAAGCACATTGATCCCTGCTTTTTTGAAGGATTTCTCAAGTTCTTTGCTGACTTCTGGATCCTCAAGCGGAAGAATATTGGGCAGCATTTCCACCAGGTGGACTTGTGTGCCATACGCATTCCATATTGTGGAGAATTCTGCGCCAATAGCGCCTGCGCCAATGATGACAACGGAAGCCGGGAGTTTTTCCTGCAGGATTGCTTCTGTATACGAAAGCACCTTCTCTCCGTCCAATCCCCAGGCGGTGGGTGTAAATGAGTGCGCGCCGGTGGCAATGATGATGTTTGTTGCTGTTAATATCTGCTCGCTGGTGTCTTCCATTTTGACTGCGACCTGATCCTTCGCTTTGAGCGTTGCTTCCCCCATATAAACATCGATGTTGTTCTTCTTCATCAGGAAACCAACACCTTTGGTCAACCGCTGGGATACACCACGGCTTCTTTTAACTGCTGATCCATAATCCAGTTCAAGATTGTCAAAAGATATGCCAAATTCCTGCGAACGGTTGCGAAGCGTATAAGCAAGGTCCGCATTTTTCAATAATGATTTTGAGGGGATACAGCCAATATTCAGGCAAACACCACCCAGCCATTGCTTATCGACAATCGCTGTTTTTGATCCATTTTGTGAGGCGCGAATCGCAGCAACATACCCGCCTGGTCCGGCTCCGATCACGATAACATCATAAGTGTTCATGTAATTTCTCCGTATCGATTATTTGTAAAATAATAATATCAAATTGTGTTTTAGTTTAATGAAGATGAAAATGTAATTCCCCTTGTATACATTGACTATTTACGTGAAGAGGATTACTATAAAAAGTCTTGCGAGTATATAAGATGAAAAAAAAGAACGATCAAATAATAGATACTGAATCCCCCCAGAAATCTCTAGAAAGAATCCTAAAGGCGGAAATACAGCTAGCTCAGCGCATCTCCGAAGCAAAAGAAAAATCTGAAAAATTGGTCATTGCTGCACGTGACGAAGTGATCGGCCTCAAAGAAAAAATTATCGATATGGCGCGTGCGACTCGTGAGCAGCGGCTGTCTGAAGGAATTGAGACGGCGAACAAAAAAGCACAGAAGGAAATCAATAAGGCTGAACAGGCAAGCGCCTTTTTTTTTGAGACTGGCAAGCAATTTATAGCGAGCGCAGCCGAAGAAGTAATCCGGGTTGTTTTGGACAGTGAGGATGGATCAAAATGATCGTTGAAATGTCACGTGTTGAGATTATTGGATTAAAAAAATACCTGGATAAGGCCATCAGCACCCTGCATCGATTTGGAAAGATGCAAATCGATGACATCCGTGAAGTGCCGGATTTGATGATCCAGCCATTTTCTCCCACTGAAAAGATGCGGACAGAAAGGGAAGAGATGGACCTGCGGATTGCAAATATCAGTGGATTGATTGAAACCTTCTCAAAGATCATTAAGGGGAAAGGAAAACCTGAGATCGTTGCGGGAGACATCAGCAGTTATCAGATCACAGAAAATGTTGTTGATATCACCAGCCAGATCCAATACCTCAATAACAGGAAAAAAACACTGCAGGATGAATTGATCACCTTTTCCAAGTATATGGAAATGTTGAAAATCATCACCCCATTTATTCCTGAAGATACAAAGAACTCAGGCAATGCAACCATTCGCGCGCTGATCCATTCCTCACAAACGTTCACAATGACGTTGCTGGCGAACCAACTTAAACTCCTCACCAATGGAAAATTTGAAATGATAACAGCCCGGGTGGGAGATGAGACTAACGCTGTGATCGGAATATTTCCATTGGAACTTGTTTCACAGGTGGAAGGGTTTATGAAAAATGAAAGGGTTACAGAGCTCATCCTTCCAGAGGAATATGCGTATCTCTCAACAGAGGAGGCGTTGGACCATATCGAGGATAGAGTCCGCCTGGACCATGAAGAGTTGGACCAGATTGATATGCGTTTACAGCGGATGGCTGAGGAATGGCTGCCAAAATTGCAGTTTTGGCAACTGATTTGTAGAGATAGGATTGACGAACTTGAAACATTCCTCAAGTCCGGTGAAACCGATTACACTTTTACGATTTTTGGTTGGATCCCGGATGAAGATTACCTCAGTCTTGAAGAGCTGATCACCTCAAATTTTCGAGAGAATATTACTGTCAGGAAGATCGATATACCAGCAGAAATGCGCGGCAGGATTCCGGTAAAAACGAAAAATGCCAGCCTGGTTGAACCCTTCGAGCATTTTGTGAAAATGCGGGCAACGCCAAATTACAGCGATATTGATCCGAGCACACTAGTCTCGGTTTTTATGCCCATATTTTTTGGCATGATGGCAGGAGATGTGGGGTATGGAATTGTTATGCTGCTTTTGGCAATAATTGGCGGAAAAAGGGCAAAGGAAGGCCTGCTTTCAGACATTTTAAAATTTCTAAAATTTGGTGCGATCTGGACAATTTTCTTTGGCGTATTGTTCGGCGAATATTTCGGTTCGCTTGGTGAACTTATCGGCATCCCTCCATTGTGGATCAGCCGGTCTGCCTCAACCAGTATATTCCCACTTCTTATCATGACTGTTTCGGTTGGGGTGGGGCATATCCTTTTTGGGCTATTGATCGGTGCCTGGAATGCGTTCATAAACAAGAGCAAAAGCCACTTCTTGGAACGGATTGGCATGTTCGTCGGTGTTGTCGGATTGTTGTTCCTGGTGGGAGGAATGACCAGTGCTTTGCCGGGCGGATTCAGATTAGCCGGATGGGTAACACTGGCTGTGGGATTAGTCCTTCTATCAGTTTCCATGGGAACATCCGGTATTTTTCTTGGACCGATTGAATTTGTTGGACTGCTTGGGAGCATTCTGTCTTATTTACGTATTGCAGCGCTTGGGTTGGCATCTGTTTTCCTGGCGGAAGTCGCAAATGAACTGGGCGGTACAATCCCTTCCCTTCTGCTCGGATTGCTGATTGCGGTATTGATCCACACATTAAATATTGCTATGGGGATTCTCAGTCCAACAATCCAGAGTTTACGTTTACAGTATGTTGAGTTCTTTCAGCGATTTTTTCAGGGTGGGCAATCACCATTCCTGCCTTTTAAGAAACGTGTTAATTAATTCAAAAATATGAAGGAGAAAAAGTAAAAATGGAAAATGCGATTATTGCAGTAGCAGCAGCTTTCTCAATTGGGGTAACTGCCCTGGCTACATCGATGGCACAGCGCGCCATCGGATCAGCGGGTGTGGGTGCTCTTGCTGAAAAGCCGGAATTGGTTGGCTCAATCATTATTCTCGTTGCCATCCCAGAAACCCTGGTCATCCTTGGTTTTGCGGTTGCAGCCATTATGTTGATTGGATAAAGTAAGTGGATATTCAAGCCATTATTAATGGCATCGTTACTGCTGGTGAGCAAGAAATAGCCTCGATTGAAAGCAAAGCGGAAGCGCAGGTCAGGTCAATTCGAAATGCAGCAGAGGCGGAAGCGGACAAGCAGAAAGACCGCATCTTAAAGGATGCGCATGTGAGGCTAAATCGGACACAGGCAGTAATTTCCCAGCGAGCGGCTATGCAGGCCCTGCAAATGCATGCAAATGCCAGACAACAGCTCATATTGATGGTGTTGGAAAAAGCAAGAGTGGATATGGACACAATTCGCACGAAGGCGGAATACCCATCCATTTTGGGTGTTTTGATCCATGATGCAATCCATGCTATTCTCCCGTCGCTGGTGAGAGAGCAGAAGATGATATTACATGTGGACAAGCGGGATGAAAGCGCGCTTGATTCGATTGAGATCCCTTTCAAAGACCGTGTTTTGGTGCAGTGTGATATTCACTGTAGCGGTGGTTGTGAGGTTGAATCGGATGATGGGATGGTGAGGGTGCTCAACACATTTGAGTCCCGTTTTGAACGTGCGCTGCCGCAAGTCCAGCAGGATCTATCAGTGTATTTTGAGGAAAAAATTACTTCCAGTTAAACAATGGCCTTGTATGATTATGGAAACACTCGGCTCCGCGCACGCATCTCCAATTTTTTCTCATATGAAACATTGGAATCATATGCGCATTTAACTTCTGTCGACAGCCTGATCTCCCAATTATCCAAAACTCATTACAAAGACGCGATCCAGATTGCACTGACCTATTCTCATGGATATGGATGCATTTCCGACGCATTGCGTCGAAAGCTGGTCGAGATACAGGATAATCTGCAGGGATTTTACGCGCCTGAGATTTGGGAGAAGATCAAGACGATTTTCTTGCGGTCTGATGTGGAAAATATAAAATCTATTATTCGCGGTATCATCCATAAGATTGAACCAGGCCTGATCGTGAATGCGATATCACCCCTGGGTATCATTCCTGAACAGTATATTCGGCGGATTGCACAATCGAAGAATATTCAAGATGCGATTGATCGCATGGCTGTTTACCAGCTGGAATTTGCACCTGCGTTACTTAAACTAAAGGGCACCAATAAGTTTGCCAGTTCAGCTGAACTCGAACGGGAACTGGAAATATGGTATTTCAGCACAACTGAAAGAATATTAAAAGGACGCGATGAAAATCTGGCCTTGCTGAGGAAAGCAAATATGATCGAAATTGACATCGCGAATATCAATACACTACTGCGATTCATTGACGCACCAGACTCTCCCGAAACAGCCGGTGCATCCATTGATCATTTTCTGATTGAAGGTGGCAGTTTTAACCTGAAATACTTGATCAATCTATCACATGCGCCGAAAATCGATGGGGCAATTAAAAAACTTGCAGGGAAGAAATACCAGACGCATTTGATGACAGCTTTGGAATGCTATCAGGAGACACAGCTGCTTAGCGAATTTGAAAACCAGATCAGAATTTATGCTTTGCGATGGTTTTCCATGCTGCCAAAACTCAATCCGTTTGGCGTTGGTGTGCCGATGGGTTATGTTGCGTTAAAAAAGAGCGAGATCAGGAATATCCGCTGGATAGCAAAAGGGATCTTATCTGGTTTTGAACCGGAATTCATCAAAGAGAATATTGAAAGGATCCGATGAGAAAATTAGTCGTCGTGACCAAGTTTGACCAGGTGAGCGGGTTCCGATTAGCCGGTATCAATGCAATTGGTATTGATCATATTCAGGATGTAACTGAATTGATTCTGTCCTGGCTGAATAATAATGAGGAAATTTTACTTGCACTGGATGATTCATTCATACAAAATCTTGATCCAAAATTGATCAACCGGATCTACGCATCTGATGAAATGCTACTTGTGACTATTCCGGACGGTCCCGTATCCGGGGCGGAGGCATCACGAAAAAAGCGTATTTTTGAAATGATCAGGCACGCAACCGGGGCGCAAATTCGATTTAAAGGTGAGTCACATGTTTAAAGAAAAAAATGAAACAGGCATCATCAATCGCATCGCGGGTCCTGTTGTTGGTGCGACTGATTTGGAAAATGTCAGATTGCATGACATGGTCTGGGTGGGAGATGAACACCTGGTAGGAGAGGTGATCCGGCTAAATGCCCAACAGATAACAATTCAGGTCTATGAAGAAACTTCCGGGCTGCGATTGGGAGAGCCGATCAGGAATACCGGCCAACCACTGGTCGCTCAGCTTGGGCCGGGATTGATGGGCCAGATTTTTGATGGGCTGCAGCGCCCATTAACAACATTGGCAGCAAAAGAAGGTGGATTCCTGAGCCGCGGCATTCGAGAATCTTCATTAAAAACAGACAAGAAGTGGGATTTTTCTCCAATGGTTCGTGAGGGCGATGTGGTTGAGGGCGGAATGATCATCGGAACAATACCAGAAACAGAAAGCATCGAGCATCGGGTGATGGTCCCTGCCGGCATAAAAGGGAAGGTGATCTCAATCCTTTCCGGCGCAGTCACAATTGTTGATAAGGTTGCAATGATTGAAACAGATCAAGGTGAGAAAATTGAGATTCCACTCGTCCAATATTGGCCTGTCCGCCAGCCAAGACCTTATCACCGCAGGCTGGAATTTGCCGAACCGCTGGTGACTGGAAAACGTGTTATCGACCTGTTTTTTCCAATTCCTAAGGGGAGTTCATCAATCATTCCCGGTGGGTTTGGAACCGGGAAGACGGTCATTCAGCAGTCGCTTGCCAGATGGTCTGATGTCGACATTGTCGTGTATGTTGGCTGTGGGGAACGCGGAAATGAGATGGCAGAAGTGCTTAATGAATTACCAAAGCTTGAAGATCGTTTTACTGGCATACCATTGATCAATCGCACAGTCCTGATCGCAAATACATCCAATATGCCAGTAGCGGCGCGCGAAGCCTCTATTTATATGGGCATCACAATAGCTGAATATTACCGGGACATGGGATATGATGTGCTTATGCTGGCGGATTCAACATCCCGCTGGGGAGAGGCATTGCGTGAAGTATCCAGCCGATTGGAAGAGATTCCCGGAGAGGAAGGATATCCAGCATATATGGCGTCACGCCTGGCGGAGTTTTATGAGCGCGCTGGCCACGTGAGCTGCCTGGGAAATAAGGATGAGCTTACTCTGACTGACGGTAATACCGGGCGTGATGGATCGATCTCACTGGTCGGTGCTGTCTCACCTCCCGGCGGAGATTTCTCGGATCCGATCACACAGAGTTCGATGCGTATCACAGCTGTTTTTTGGGCTTTGGATTACGAACTCTCCAGACGAAGGCACTTTCCAGCGATCAATTGGACAAAGAGTTTCTCGTTAGTTGATCTCTCTCAGTGGTACAGTGAACATATTGCAGATGATTTTCCCATCTTGATGAAATCCGCCCTGTCTATCCTTGGTCGGGAACATGAATTACAGCAAGTCGTGCAACTGATCGGGCAGGATGCGTTATCAGACCAGGAACGCCAAATATTGTTATCAGCCAGGTTATTGCGTGAAGATCTGCTTCAGCAATCCGGTATTCAGGATGTGGATGCTTTCTGCCCGATCGAGAAATCCTATTGGATGATGAAAGCTATCTTGCATTTTCATGAAGTGGCGCAGGCTGCATTGAAAAATGGTGTTGATCTGAATGAGGTGGAAAACACTGCTGTATTGCAGAATATCGCCAGGATGAAGGAGCTGCCTGTAGACATAGCTGTTGGGCGGATAAAACTGCTGATCAATTCGATTGATAATGAGTTTCTAAGAATGGATGAAATGCGTGAGAAAAAAAATGTTTAGTGAGAGCAAAACTTCTGGATTAATTACAAAAGAATACAAAACGGTTTCGCAGATACGCGGCCCTTTGATCTTTGTAGAGCGGATTGCCAATGTCGCATTTGATGAAATGGTAGAGGTTATTGATCCGAATGGTAACACGCGGGTCGGTCGTGTTCTGGAAGTGGATAATGATATCGCGATCATCCAATTGTTTCTCAGTACGGACGGACTTGATACCACCAGAACCCGTATACGATTCACCGGGGATGTGATCCGCTTAAATGTCTCGCACGCGATGATGGGACGGATTTTCAACGCTTTAGGCCAGCCGATCGATGGCGGTCCGGAGATCATCCCGGAAGCACGAGAAGATATTAATGGGATGCCATTGAACCCGGCTGTCAGAATTGAACCCAGTGAATTTATCCAGACTGGCATTTCTGCGATCGATGGTTTGAACTCACTTGCCAGAGGACAAAAGCTGCCAATTTTTTCCGGATCTGGTCTTCCGGGTAATGAGCTGGCAGCCCAAATCGCATCTCAGGCGCGCGTGATCGGAGATAGCGAGGACCAAGATGAACCGTTTGCGGTTGTGTTTGCCGCTATCGGAATCACCCATCGGGAATCCTCATTTTTTATTGAGCAATTCCGTTCCAGCGGCGCACTGGATCGCACGGTTGTTTTTCTAAATCATGCCGATGATCCAACGATCGAACGCATCATCACCCCACGTTCCGCTCTAACGACCGCCGAATACCTGGCTTATAATCAGGGTTTGCATGTGCTTGTGATTATGACGGATATGACGAATTATTGCGAGGCATTACGGGAACTATCTGTCGCGCGGGAAGAATTGCCTGCCCGGCGCGGATACCCGGGATATCTGTATTCAGACCTTGCAAGTTTATATGAAAGGGCTGGAAAGATCGATGGAAAAAGCGGATCTGTCACCCAGTTGATATTATTATCCATGCCCGATGACGATATCACACACCCCATCCCGGATCTAACCGGATACATTACTGAAGGCCAGATCGTTCTCAATCGAAACTTGCATCAGAAAAGTATTTTTCCGCCAATCAACGTTCTACCTTCTCTTTCTCGCTTGATGAATGCGGCGATCGGAAAGAAGAACACGCGAGAGGATCACCGCAGTGTTGCAGACCAGATTTATGCGTTCTATGCTGAAGGACGCGATCTTGAAAAACTGGTGACTATCATTGGTGAGGGCTCGCTCACAGAACACGACCGCAAAGTGCTCGAGTTTTCCAAACGCTTTGAGGCAGAGTATCTAAACCAGGGTGGCGAGAACAGAACGATCCAAGAGACACTGAACCTTTCATGGGAATTACTGTCTGATCTGCCAACTGGCTATTTGAAACGAATACCTGAAGAATTCATACGAAAATATAGGAAATAAGTGATGGCAGATATTTCGAACATATCCGCAACCCGCAATGAACTGCTCGCCAGAAAGGAACGCCTAACGCTGACGAAAGCTGGATATGATTTGTTGGATAAAAAACGGCTTGCATTAATGCAAGAGATACTGCGATTGCAGGATGAGGTGGTTGAATTGGCAACCCAATTACAGGACCTGTCAGCAGTATCGCGAAAGTCATTGGCACGGGCGGAAGCGCTGATCGGAGAATATGGGCTGAGATCGGCAGCGATGGGAAAAAAGCACAACCTTGAATTAGACCTTATCGATTCACAGATCATGGGCGTGCATGTTCCCCGGATTAAAGTAATTGAAGCACAGCGTGAATTTTATGACCGTGATATTTGTATCATTGGCACGTCACCTGTTGTGGATGAAGCGGCAGAGGCCTATGAAAAGAATATTGAAGGCATTCTTTCTTTAGCTGATGGTGAAATACGCCTGGCAAAATTAATGAAAGAGATCTTAAAAACAACACGCCGTTTAAAAGCATTGGAACATATTATTATTCCAAACTTGTTAGAAGAATATAAGTTCATCGGAACTGCGTTGGAAGAACGTGAACGATCAGAGCATTTTTCACTGAAATTGGCGAAAAAACTGATTGAACAGAAATATGCTAGTAAGAAAGAACGCAGGCAACAATCAATCTTAGGCCACTAAAATAACTAGCTGCGGATAATTGCGTCAGTCATTATTGATGTGCGGGCCATGTAGTTAACATCGTGTACACGGATGATGTCCGCGCCTTTGACGATTCCGATCGCTACCGAGGCAGCTGTACCTTCGACGCGTTCATCCACAGGCAGATCAAGTACCTTCCCAATAAATGATTTCCTCGACGGTCCGATCAGAATGGGGTAACCGAGTGCCTTAATCTGGTCTAGATGATTAATGATCTGGAGATTTTGGGATACGGTTTTTCCGAAACCAATGCCAGGATCTAGAATGATGTTTTCTGTGTGAATGCCAGATGCGGTAGCATTTTCAGCCAGGTGTTTTAGCTCGATCAGCAATTCCTCTAAGAAATTCTCATTATCCATTGCTGTGTAACTGGATCCAACGTTGCTGCTTTTTTCTACAGCGTCTGCTCTGCTGCGATTATGCATCAATACAACCGGTGCATGATATTGCACTAAGACCCGGGCAAGGTTTGGATCTTTTTGCAGTGCCCAGATGTCATTAATCCAATCAGCACCGAGATCAAGGCAGGCCTGTGCGACCTTCGATTTGTAGGTGTCTATTGATAATAAGGCGGGGATGTTTTCCTGTCTAATTGCCTTTACGATGGGTAGTAAACGTTCCAATTCCTTTTCAGCGGTGATAGGCTGCGAGCCAGGCCGGCTGCTTTCAGCGCCAATATCCAGAATATCGGCTCCATCCTGAACGAATTTCCAGGATTGTTGAATGGCAAATGCGACCGGATTTTTCTCTTGCAGTATGCTATCTCTGGAAAAACTATCCGGCGTGAGATTGAGAATGCCCATGATATAAGTTTTTTTGCCCCATTCGAGCAGCGGTTTATCCATCGGCATCCTCCAACCCCATAATTTCATAGATTCCGTCACTATTAACCATTTGTGCTAATTCGCGAATCGATTTCTTTTCTAGCGGATGGAAATAGTCCGGCGCGATATCCAGCAACGGTAATAGTACGAATGCACGCCTGGTCAGCTCTGGGTGCGGGATGACTAACGTATCGGTATTGATCACATCATCATTGAAAAATAAAATATCCAGGTCGATAACGCGCGGTCCATAGCGAAAATTTGGCTGCCGACCAAGATCAATTTCAATCCTTTTCAATGCATCCAGTGTTTCTTGTGCAGACAACCTGGTTTGTGCCTGAATGGCCTGGTTTAGAAAGGCAGGCTGATCGGTAAATCCCCAAGGCGGCGTTTCGAAAATTCGGGATAATGCGATTGGTCGGATCTCAGGCAGAAGCTTTTCGATTGCGCTAGCGAGCATTTTCTGCCTGCCGCCAAGATTTGATCCCAGGCCAATCAATACACAGTTCTCTTTCATTTTTCCAATTTCAGAATATTTAACAGATCAGCCAACAATCCATATGCTGTTGTTTCTGGCCCCGGGTTGCTTTCCAGGATTCCCAGGCCTGGAAGGACGTCCGTTTTGAAAACTATTAAAGAACTGGTGCCATTGACCGCAAACAGGGGGGAAGTTGCCGCAACCAGTTCGGGCTGAACAGATGCATTGATCTTACCGTTTTCCATATTTGCCCGGCACACCAGCTTCCAGCGTTTTCCAGCCTCCGCTGCTTGTTTAATGGAGGCAGGTGTGATCTCGCGGATGCCCTTGCGGTCCACATCTTGCGGTTTGAGAGGATGCTGCATGAGGACTGTGACAAGGGCAGCGATCTTGATCGCCGCATCCCATCCATCGATGTCTCCGCTGGGGTCTGTTTCCGCAATACCGATCGACTGGGCAAAGGCAACAGCCTGATCGAACGTTTGCCCGGTTTCCATCTGTTCGATCAAGAGATTTGTGCAGGAGTTGAGAATCCCTTCAAAACCAAGAATGTTAGCGGCCGGCAATGCTTCACGAAAAACAGAAAAAACAGGAGCACCATCCATCACAGCCGATTCAAACAGAAAACGCTTCCCGTTTATCCTGGCGAAATCTGTCAGTGCCTGATATGCATGGACAACAGGCCCTTTGTTGGCGCTGACCGCATGCATACCGGCTTTTAATGCAGTCTCAATATGCATGGTCGCTGGTTGGCCGCTTTCATAATTGACAGGTGAGGTTTCGACCAAAAAATCCGCTTTTGATGCACGTATGAAAGCAGCGATATCCTGATCGACTGAGCTGGAGGACAGGGATGAAATATCCCCATTTTGATATGCGCTTATCGCATTTTCTGCGTTTATCCCATCCAGGTTTATCGCGTTTCCATGGCCGCCGGTTGCGATAGCAGTAATCCTAAGGTGAATATTTTCTAAACAAAGTTCATCAGATTTGCTGTCCAGCAGTTGAGCAAAAGCTTTGCCGACATTACCAAAACCGATCAAACATATATTAATTTGGTCCATATCATCTCCTCATGCATGAGCATATTCTAATCCAGCATAAATATTAAAAAAGAAATAATTCAATTCTTAATGCTGATGAAATCCTAAATAACAGATCGAATGAGTAAAGAAGGAGGTTTACGCAGGAATTAATTTTAAGTGGTCCCACTTCAAAGAAACCGGGACTACTTCAATTCCCAACAGTGTGTGGAGAGCCTGTTTAAAACGGTTGTGGTTGCCTGTTGTGCTGAATGTGTTTTGCATGGTTTGCACGTAGCCGTTTATCAGCTCTTTTTTATTTAACAAGTAACCAACTCGCTTTGCGATTGCGGGAGCAGGATCGATGACTGAAATGTTTGGACCAACAATATCTCTAATGATGGGGATGATAAAAGGAAAATGGGTGCAACCTAAAACGATTGTGTCCGCGCCTTTTTCGAGCATGGGCAGAAGGGCTTGTTTGAGGATAAGGCGGGTATTTGAAGAATGTATATCACCCAATTCGATCGCTTCCACCAATCCCGGGCAGGTGTGCGTGAGTATTTTTACATCTTGGGCGAATCGTTCAACCAGAGTATGGTAGAGTTTACCCTGAAAGGTGGCGGGGGTTGCTAATACACCTACAACTCCATTGTGAGTTTTTTCGGTGGCTGGTTTTACCGCTGGTTCCATGCCTACAAAGGTGAGAGAGGGATATGCTTCGCGCAATTCTTTTAATGCTGCGGCAGAGGCAGTATTGCAGGCTACCACGATCAGTTCTGCACCTTTCTCGATGAGGAAATCAGTGATTGCGAAAGAAAAATCTCTGATTTCAGTCAGATCCCTTTTACCATAAGGCACATGAGCCTGATCAGCAATATAATAAAGTGGCTGGAAAGGGATCATCGTCTGGATCTCACGTACAACTGATAAGCCGCCAATCCCTGAATCAAAAATCCCGACTAATTTATCGATTCTATTCTCTTCCATAACAATCCAAACTGATTATAAATGAAAAAGGGTGCAGCCTGGCGTTGGCTGCACCCACGGGTTGAAATAAGGGCAAGCTTATGAAAATTTCTCTTTGAGTCTGGCTTTCTTACCTGTGAGTTCACGCAAGTAGAATAATTTTGCCCGGCGCACCTTGCCATGTCGTTCTACGACGACTTTTTCGATGCGGGGGGAGCGCATCAGGAAAGTCCGCTCAACGCCAATCCCATTACTGGCAATACGGCGTACGGTGAAGGTTTCATGGCCGCCTTTTCTGCGGATTGCGATCAATGTGCCTTTGAATTCCTGGATTCTTTCGCGGTCACCTTCTTTGATTTTGACTGAGACGCTTACAGAATCTCCAGGGGAGAGTTCAGGAATGTTTGGATTAATTGGTGCCTGTACTAAATCGACTAATGTATTCATTTTCTCTACTTCCAATTGATAAATTCAGTGCTATTACACGCGAAGAAAGATTTTACCATTAAATCTTTGATCGTGTGGAATAAAAATCAAGCACTTTTCAGACTATTCAGTATTTTTTGCGCGAGTTCCCCGGTAATCCCTGGTAGCTGAGTAAGCTCATCAACCGAAGCTTTGCTAATATTATTAATTGACCCAAATTTTTTCAAAAGAGCTTTTTTCCTGACGGATCCAATCCCGTTGATCTGGTCTAAGCGTGATATGAACTTCTCTTTTTGGCGCCGGTTACGGTGCGCTGTGATGGCAAACCGATGGGCTTCATCACGGATGCGTTGCATCAGAAAAAGCCCTTGTGACCCGCGCGGCAATTCAACACCCAAATCATCTCCAGCTTTAAAAATTAATTCATGTTGTTTAGCGATTCCTACCGCGGTGATGCGTTTATCCAATTTAAAACGCTCTAGAACTTTTATCGCGCGGCTTAATTGTCCTTTGCCGCCATCCACAACCAGAAGATCAGGCAGCACTCCAAATGAAGGATCTACTTTCTTGCCAACTTCCTGATTGATTTGCGAAACTTCCCAGCGTTTAAGTCGCCGGGCCAGAACTTCCTCCATACTGGCGAAGTCATCCGGCCCAACTACTGTCTTAATATTAAATCGGCGATAGAGTTTTTTGCTAGGTGTTCCCTTTTCAAACACCACCATGCTTCCGACAGCGAAAGTACCCTGGGTGTTGGAAATATCGTAACATTCTATCCGGTTGGGTGGTGAATCTAACTGCAGCGCGTTTTGAATTTCAGCCAGGGCATCACTTTGTTTATGGGTATCTGCTTCCCATTGGGCTTTTAGCGCGCCCAGCGTATCCACTGCGTTTTCAGTTGCCAGGTCTACCAGATCTTTTTTGGACCCGCGCTGTGGAATTTTGAAATGCACTTTTTTCCCGCCGCGATCCTGATGCAGCCATTGCTGGATGATGAGCGTTTCCTCCAATTCGTTCGGTAGCAATATCTCATGTGGGATGGATGATGCCTCAGCATAGAACTGTTTTATGAACTGCGAAATGATCTCGCTTTCATTCTCGTCTTCTGTACCTTCAAGGATGAAATACTCTCTCCCTACCAGGCGTCCGTTGCGAATAAAGAATATCTGGATACAAGAATCGCCATTGTTTCTGGCGAGCGCGATCACATCGGAATTGGTGTCGTGGGAAGAAATGATCTTCTGGCGCTCTACGACTTTTTCAATCGCAAGGATCTGGTCCCGAATGATAGCGGCTTTTTCGTATTGCATTTGCTGGGATGAGCGTTTCATGTTTTCTTTGAGGCGTTCCAATATAGGGTCAGTCTGCCCCTCAAGAAAATTGCACAAGTCGTCAATCATCTGGCGGTATTCTTCCTGATTGATCATCCCGATGCAGGGCGCTGTGCACAATTTGATATCGAAATAGAGACAGGCACGGGTGTCATCGCCAGTGATATCGCGGTCACATGTGCGGTATTGGAATAATCTGCGCAGCAGGTCAAGCGTTTGGTGTACAGCCCAGACGCTGGTGTATGGACCATAATATCTTGATCCGTCTTTAATTTGATTGCGTGTTACTGTCACTTTTGGAAATGGGTCTGCCCAGTGGACACGAATAAATGGATAGCGCTTATCATCTTTCAACCGGACGTTATATTCCGGTAAATGTTTTTTGATAAGGTTCATTTCCAAAATCAAAGCTTCCAACTCTGAAGCGACGATGATCCATTCAATATCTGTTAACTCAAAAACCATTCTTTGTATTTTTCGGCTGTGGACTGCGCTTTCATGGAAATAGGATCGTACACGGCTGCGGAGATTGTTCGCTTTGCCGACATAGATGATGGTTCCATTGGCGTTTTTCATCAGATAGCAGCCGGGCTTTGCGGGAAGCGTATCAAGAATGCCCTGAATATGCGGCGATAGACTCTTCATGCGATAATTTTAGCACGCTGGTTTTTCCTGTATCGCGGGGTGATAAAATCCATGGATTGGAGGTTCAAATGAATGTTTATTTTTCTTGTTCGATCACAGGCGGCAGAGATGATCAGGCAGAATATGCGGAAATCGTGCGTTATTTATTGCAACAGGGCCATGAGGTTCCGACTGCCTATCTTGCATCCCTGGATCTGGATCAGATGGAAAAAGCTGTTCAGGCAGAAGATATATATAACCGTGACATTGCATGGGTGCGGGCATGCGATGCGCTTATTGCTGAGGTGAGCACGCCTTCCCATGGCGCGGGTTACGAGATCGCGGAAGCGGTGAATAAAGGAAAGCCGGTGCTTTGTTTATATAAAAAAGGAATAACCGTTTCAAAGATTATCACCGGGAATAATGCAGAGAATTATTTTGTCTGGCCTTACGCGAATAGTGAGGAGATGCAGCACCTCATTCATCAATTCTTATTGCGTATTCAATAATTATTCTGCTGATTATCATCCTATCTTGATGACATCTGTTCCCGTATTGATCGCGGAAAGAAGGTAGAATATCTCTGGTGACAACGGTTATCCTCAATAATCACCTTTGTCTCCTCCTTTGGCGAGCCGCCGCTGATTTTATCCTCAAATTCAGCGGCGTCTATTTTTTAATTAGTGAATAAGAATTGTATAAAAACCGCGTATGAACCTTGCTACGCTTTTTTAACAGACTTAAAATGTATGTATGGATTATAAAGATTACTATAAAGTATTAGGCGTTGAAAAGAGCGCTTCTCAGGATGAGATCAAGAGCGCTTATCGCAAACTTGCAAAGAAATATCATCCTGATAAAAATGCGGGTGATAAGCAGGCGGAAGAGAAGTTTAAAGAGATCAATGAAGCCAATGAAGTTTTAAGCGACCCTGAAAAAAAGGCGCGCTATGACCAGATCAGCAATTCTTACTCTACCTGGCAGCAGGCTGGTGGCTCTCCAGGCGCTTTCCGCTGGGAAGACCTGTTTGGCAGTAATTTTGGCGGCAGAACGCAGAGAGTTGAGGTTAATGGTCTAGGTGATATGTTTGGTGAAATGGGCGGGTTCTCAGACTTTTTCCGCACCTTTTTTGCTGGAGGCGGTTCTTCCCGACAGAGTACCGGACAACGAAACTATCGGCAGCAGTATCCGCAACAGCAGCCGCCTTCTCATTATCAGCAGGATTTGACAATCAGTTTATATGAGGCATATCATGGCGCCAAGAGGATCATCCAAATCGGGGACCAGAAGATCGAAGTAAAAATCCCGGCAGGTGCAAAAACCGGCACGAAAGTGCGCGTGGTAGGTGTCGGGCCGGGAGATAGACAGGGGGTCAGGGGCGATCTGTATCTTGTGATCCAGGTAGCGCATGACCATCGTTTCGCACGTGAGGGAGATGATCTGCATACGAAGGTCCATGTTGATTTTGTCACCGCTGTTTTGGGTGGTGAGACAGAAGTAGAAACAATGACGGGAAAGGTGTCGCTAAAGATTCCCGCGGGGACCCAACCGGGACAAAAAATGCGGCTAAAAAATAAAGGCATGCCAATTATCAAGAATAAAGAAAAATTTGGCGATCTGATCGTCACCGCGCAGGTAGACATACCAAAGAAGCTATCGGATCAGGAAAAAGACTTATTCAATAAGCTAAAGGAAATCAGATCATAATGATTAGAAGAATCTTAAGAAAAATTTCTATAATGATTAGTGCGACTATTCTTGTTTCTGCATGCGCACCGGTTGCATCATCAATTGATTCTCTGCCAGTTTTTGAGAGCCAGGTAGAAATCGTAAACGTGGAAGATTCCTTATTTCCGGTGCCCACAGACAAGTTTGTCTATAGTTCTTTATATGAAGCGGTAAATCAGGGCGTTGCCTCCATAACCGTGTATTCTGAGAACACCATCATCGGACAGGGTTCTGGATTTTTAATTGATGATGAAGGGCATATCCTGACTAATTACCATGTGATCGAAGGCGCAAACGGCATTGAGGTCGCATTCGCGAATGGTTCCCGTGAGCGGGCAATCCTGATCGGGGCAGACCTGGATTCTGATATTGCAGTGATCAAGACCAGCTTCCCACTAGAAGATGTGACCCCACTCCCGTTAGGTAGTTCAGATTCTATCAAGGTTGGGGAATATGTTGCAGCAATCGGTAATCCATATGGATTGTCTGGAACGATGACCGTCGGAATCATTTCCGCACGCGGTCGGTTGCTTGATTCGCTGCGAGCCGCGCCAAGCGGCGGTTTTTTCACCGCCCCAGATCTGATCCAGACAGACGCCGCTATCAACCCGGGTAATTCCGGCGGGCCGTTACTCAATCTTGCCGGAGAAGTGATCGGAATTAACCGTGCCATTCGGACGAATGAAGGCGGTAATGGGATGATTTCTAATACAGGCATCGGCTTTGCAGTGCCAATTGATATTGTAAAGCGGGTTGTTCCATACCTGATCCGCGATGGAAAATATGACTATCCTTATCTGGGGATTGTCAGCAGGGAGACGCTGACTCTGCTTGATAAGGAATTACTGGGACTTGATCGAGAAGATACTGGCGCGTATGTGCTAGACGTTTCACCCAACGGCCCTGCAGAAAAGGCAGGTATCCGGGGAGCAGGTGCAAATGATCTGATTGAAGATCTGCCTATAGGCGGCGACCTTATAATTGCCATGAATGGTGAAACGATCCGCAGTTTCAGTGATCTATTAGCCTATCTTGTCACAAATACCAGTCCTGGTGATACTGTTGAAGTAACAGTTCTTCGCGGTGATGAAGAGCTGGTATTTCTGGTTGAGCTTGCAAAGCGTCCTGATTAATGAAAACTCCCCAAGGGGAGTTTTTTATTCGAGGTTGTCGATTAGCAGAAGCAGGTCATTTTGAAATACCTGCAGCGCAGCGATTGCACCAGATTTATCAGTCACTCTTTTTTCTGCCACTTTTTTGAACTGTTGCTGCAGTGATGCGGGAACATCCGGAAAATTAGGGATAGACAGATTTGCAAGGTCATCTTCAATGTATTGCAGATACTGCGCGATGCGACCGCCGTCATCATTCATGAGCGCGATGTGCATCTGGCTGGCATTCGCGAGAACCTTGTAAACGATACGCTGAATGCTTTTGAGCTCATACTCGACCAGTAAATCTTCATAAGCAGCTTCAATTGGCCTCAACCGATCCAGCTCTGCTTCTGCGGTCTGCAATCTGCTGTTCGCTGGAAGGTATAGAACAATCCCAACAATCAGAGCTCCGAGAAACAGGAATAAAAAACCAAAGCCAATCTTGCGCAGAATACTATTGAGGTCGGTTTTTTTTCCATTTGTGTTGTTTTTTATCCTTGTTTCAGTTTCCTTATCAACAGGTGGTGTGTTTGCGAAGTTTGTATTTAGATCTTCCATATTCATGATGTATGTATCCTTTGTTATGTAACCCCATTATATTTTAAATATGCTGGGACAAGTGTATAAGTTTTGATATAAATCCTACGACAGCAAGTGCACAGTATAATGGCAGGAATGAAAAACACTGAAGGAAAGATATCAGCAAACAACACCATTGCGAGGGGAGCGATAACGGTGATGGCAGCTTTTATCACCAGCAACCTGATCGGGCTATTGGCAAAAACCCTGACTGCAAGATACTTTGGAACAACAATTGAGAGTGGCGCATTTTTCGCGGCAAATCGATTCTCTGAAATTTTATTCAGTCTGGTTGCGGGCGGCGCGCTGGGTTCCGCTTTTATCCCGGTTTTCACCGGAATGCTTGTAAACAAAAATTATCAAAAAGCATGGAAACTGGCATCATCAATCATCAATATCGTAACAATCATTCTTGTCTTGCTTAGTATCTTAACCATTCTGTTTTCAAAAAGCGTTGTACGGTATGTACTTGCACCTGGCTTTGATAGCGTTCAAATCGAGCTGACTGCCAGATTATTGCGTATACAGGTCCTGTCATCTGTAATATTTGGGATGAGTGGGATTTTAATGGCAATCCTCAATAGCTATCAGCATTTCTTTTTACCAGCTATAGCCCCAGCGATGTACCAAATAGGCTGGATTTTTGGTATCGTTGTTTTATCGCCTGGCATGGGTATTGATGGATTGGCGTGGGGAGTTGTGATTGGAGCGGGGTTGCATTTGGCAATAAAAATTCCACAAATGCTCAGTCTCGATGGGCGATCATATTCCTTTGGTTTGGGCTTGTGGATGGATGAGGTAAAAGAAGTTGCGCGGTTGATGGCGCCGCGGTTGCTTGGAGTTGCGGTTGTTCAGCTTAATTTTCTGTTAAACACCTTTTTAGCTTCCTTTCAACAAGAAGGTGCTATCACCGCTATCAGTCTTGCATTTCCGCTAATGATCATGCCGCAAGCTGCAATAGCCCAATCAATCGCGATTGCTGCTTTGCCTACATTCTCTGCCCTGGTAGCCAAGGGAGATATGGAAGAAATGCAGCGAACATTGGCTTCCACACTGCGCGCTGTGATATTGCTGGCAATCCCTGCTTCGGTTGGATTGGTCGTGTTGCGCACTCCGATCGTCCAATTGTTATATGGAAGTAATATGTTTGACACCAATTCTGTGGATTTAGTGGCGTGGGCATTGTTGTGGTATGCCATTGGCCTTCTTGGCCATGGAGTGGTTGAGATCACCAGCCGTGCTTTTTACAGCTTACATGATACCCGCACACCTGTTGCAATTGGTGTTGGCGCAATGGTAATGAACCTGGGGTTAAGCCTGTTTTTTACTTTTCTTTTTAATCGAATCAATTGGATGCCGCACGGCGGCCTGGCACTGGCAAACTCAATGGCCACAGCCATAGAGAGCGTTATTCTACTAATCCTGATGAAGAAAAAACTGAAAGGTATCGCAGCGCCGAAAATATTTGATGCTGCTTGGAAGGCGATGATTGCCAGCCTGACGATGGTGTTTGTTATTGTATTGATTGAGCGTACAATCATGCGGCAATCAATACTTGCCGGAACAGTCCTTTCAATATTTTTCGGGACAATCTCTTACTTCTGTGTATTGGTCATATTGAAGACATCGGAGGTAAAGCGGGCTGCTGCTCTTATTTGGGCAAAGTTAACAAAATAATTCTTTTATAAAACGGAGATGAAATGGAAAATAATATCGGAAAAGAATTCATGGAAATGACAAAATATCAGCATCTAGGAGTTTTTCCACAGAAGCAGGGAGTTCCGATGCCTCCCGTTGAGTTGCCTTTGGAAGAAAACGCGCAGATTGTAGACCTGCCTGATGAAAAAGATTCCGATCTTCGCGTCACTGATCTGTCGGCTCTGATAGATAAAAGACAAACGCTGCGGAAGTATGCGGATGTACCGATCACATTAGAGGAGTTATCATATTTATTGTGGGGAACACAGGGTGTCAAAACGGTGACTGACCGATCTGTTTCATTTCGCACAGTTCCTTCTGCCGGATCCCGCCATCCTTTTGAGACATACTTACTGGTTAATCATGTAACCGGATTAACCCCTGGCCTGTATCGATACATGGCGATTGATCACAAACTCGCCAAATTGGATAATTCTGATTCGATTCGCGAAGAATTAACCACAGCATGCCTGAAGCAAAGCCATGTTTTTAATTCTGCGGTCACTTTTACATGGGTGGCTGTGCCAGAACGCACTACCTGGCGTTATGGAAACCGCGGATACCGTTATATCCATCTGGATGCAGGGCATGTGTGCCAGAATCTTTATTTGCTGGCGGAATCTATTGGTTGCGGTGTATGCGCTATCGCTGCATTCGATGATGACCTTGCAAATCAAGCGTTGGGTCTTGATGGTGAGCAGCGGTTTGTGATTTACCTTGCTTCTCTGGGCAAAAGAGTCGTTGCTTAAACTTAAAAATTCATCATCTTTAAGCCGTTAAGAAGAGTGGTTTTTGCCTGCATGCTATAATGCAATTATCGATTAAAAATCACATTTTTAAAGGTTCAAAATCAGATGTCTTTTGTCCACTTACATGTCCACACGCATTATTCGATTCTGGATGGCTTTAGCAAAATCAAAAAGCTTGTAGAGCGGACAAAAGAGCTGGAGATGCCTGCGGTTGCGATCACAGACCATGGCACCATGTATGGTGTTATTGATTTCTATCGTGAAGCCAAACAAATGGGGGTCAAACCAATTATTGGTGTTGAGTCTTACCTTTCTCCCAGAAGAATGGACCAAAAGGATTCGCAATTAGACAAAAGAGCCGCTCATATTTTGTTATTAGCCGAGAACCAAACCGGTTATCAAAACCTATTAAAAATTGCCAGTGCGAGCCAGCTGGAAGGTTTTTATTATCATCCTCGGGTCGATAAAGAATTCCTGGCGGATCATTCCGAAGGAATAATCGCCACTTCCGCCTGTTTACAAGGAGAAATATCACAATCTATTCTGCAACGGGGAAAAGAATATGGTGCACAAACGATGGATTGGTATTTTGAGGTGTTTGGCCGTGACCATTTCTTTCTTGAGCTTCAACGCCATGATATCCCTGAACTTGAAGATGTAAACAAGCATCTTATCGAACTGGGAAAACGCTACGAAGCAAGATATATTGCCACAAACGATGTGCACTATGTCGATCGAGAGGAAGCACGGCTGCAGGATATCATGTTGGCGATTCAAACCGGCGCGCTGGTCGCAGACCAAAACCGAATGCGTATGAACAATGATTCATATTACCTGCGTTCCCCGCAAGAAATGGCTGATTTATTTTCTTTTCTCCCGAGTTCAATTTCAAACACCGTTGAAATTGCCGATCGTTGCGATGTGCAATTGGATCCGGAAGGTTATCATCTGCCTTTGTTTTCTGTGCCAGAAGGTTATACTCCCAAATCCTATCTGAGGGAGTTGTGTGAAGCCGGGTTGCAAAAAAGATACGGTGACCTGGCAAATGATCCTGAGGTGCAACAGCGCTTCGAAAACGAACTCGGTGTGATTAACGAGATGGGATTTGATGCGTATTTCCTGATCGTGTGGGATCTATGCCGGTATGCGCGCGAGAACAATATCTGGTATGAAGCGCGCGGCTCGGCAGCAGGTTCACTGATTGGATATGTTCTTGAAATCACATTGGTGGAACCTCTGCAATACGGATTGATTTTTGAACGGTTTCTGAATTTAGACCGTACTAATATGCCTGATATTGACCTGGATTTCCAGGATGATAAAAGGGCAGAGATCATGGAATATTGCGCAAGGACATATGGCGAGGATCATGTTGCTTCGATCATCACGTTTGGCACTCTCGGGGCACGAGCCGCAATCCGCGACGTCGGCAGGGTGCTGGATATCCCTCTATCAGAGGTGGACCGTATTGCCAAACTGATACCGAATATTCCCAGCCGTCCGACATCAATCAAGGATGCCATCAAAGAAAACAACGAATTCAGAAAAGTTTACAACAGTGCAGACCATCTAAAAACTTTGATCGATACTGCCGCAGAGATGGAAGGTGTTATCCGCAATGCAGGAACGCATGCTGCAGGTGTAGTAATTTCGGATAAACCAATTGTTGAATATGTTCCTCTTCACCGACCAACGAATAAATCTGAAGATGTTCCAATCAAGATTGTGACACAGTTTGATATGGCAATCGTTGACCATCTCGGGCTTTTGAAAGTCGATTTTCTTGGGCTTGCAACTCTTACGATCATGCAAAAAGCATGTCTTCTGATCGAACAGCGGCATGGGAAAAAATTTCACCTGGGAAATATCCCAATTGATGACCCTGAGACGTATGAATTTTTAGGTAAAGGTTTCACGGCAGGTGTCTTCCAGCTGGAAGGCGCACAGATGACCAAGTATTTGATGCAAATGCAGCCTACAAAACTGGATCACATCATCGCGATGGTTGCACTCTATCGCCCGGGGCCGATGGAGATCATCCCGCGATATATTAAATGCATGCATGGCGAGGAAGAGGTTAATTATCAGCATCCATTGCTCGAATCGATCATGAGCGAGACCTTCGGGTTCGCAATTTACCAGGAACAGGTGATGCAGGCAGTGATGCAAATGGCAGACTATACTCCAGTTGAAGCGGATAAGCTGCGGAAAATCATCTCGAAGAAAAAGGTCGCGGAACTGGCTAAACAACATCAAAAATTTGTTGAGGGTGCAGTCAAGAAAGGCATTGACCGAGATGTCGCCGATAAGATCTTCACGGATTGGGAAGGATTTGCACACTATGGTTTCAATAAAAGTCACGCAGCAGATTATGGGATGATCGCTATCCAAACCGCCTATCTTAAAAAGCACTATCCGTTGGAATTCATGACCGCATTGCTTTCACAGTCCAAGAACGATTCTGGTAAGGTAGCATTTTATATCACTGATTGCCGGGCGATGGGGATTGAAGTGAAACCACCAGATGTAAATTCCAGCGGATGGGATTTTGAGATCGAGGACCGTGAAGATGGAACATCTGTCATTCGGTTTGGATTAGGCGCGATAAAAAATGTAGGGGAAAACCCGGTCGAGGCAATTATGACGGCGCGTGATGGGGATCGATTTAAAGATATTAATGATTTTGCATATCGGGTTGATTTGCGAAAGGTTGGCAAACGGGCTTTAGAGTGTATGATCAAAGTAGGAGCGCTTGATTCTCTTGGAAAGCGGTGTGAGGTACTGGCAGGCTTGGAACGCATCACCGGTATCAGCGAAAGCCATTTTAAATCAAAAGAATGCGGCCAATTGTCAATATTTGGATCTGATATCGGTCTTGTTGAACAAATCAATTTGCCTCCTGCTGAAGAACTTGATAAACGTGTCAAACTGGAATGGGAAAATGAATATATGGGATTGTATCTTTCCGGGCATCCGTTATCTGATTATCTACCCTATATCAAAGGACGCATCACCCACTATACCGGGCAGATCATGGAGGCTGAAGATCAAAGTGAGGTAATTGTTGCGGGCTCGATTTCAGACCTGCGGACGACGATAACAAAAAATGGCGACGAGATGGGATTTGCCCGGCTTGAGGACGTTCAGGGTGAGGTAAACCTGACTATTTTTCCAAGAATCTGGAAAGACTATGGATATCTATTCCAGGGCGAAGGGGTTCTTTTTGTCAAAGGCACCTATGAAACAAAGCGGGGCGAACCGCAGATTCTGGTCAATTATGTTGAAAAAATTGACCTGAAGAAATTGCTGTCAGCAAAAGAGCAATTAGATTCAACCAGTTTGCAAAACGGTTCCGGGAGTGATGATCATTTTTTCTTTGATGATGAATTTCTTGCTGATGAGCTGGTTGGTGATCAGGTTTCCGTCCAGGATAGTGTGAATCTGCCTGATGACTCTCGCGCGATGGTAAAACCGGAAATTCGTGATCAGGTGAGTTATGCCTTTGACCCGCCCATTCAGAATAATGAAAAAATCGAACAATTAACCGGTTTTGCAGAGATAACCATTCACTCAACCGGTTCAAAACAGAAGGATAAGCGGCTTTTGCGACAGGTGTTCCATTTGCTGGTATCCACACCAGGGACAGATCACTTTTCATTAATTTGCAGAGAAAATGGTGATGCTTATCGGATTGACTTCCCCAATGATTGCACTGATTTAAACCCTGTGATGTTGGAGAAAATTCGGGGGATTGTAGGTCAAGAGAACGTAAAAATAATGTAGGATCCACTGCGATCAACCCTATTGTGGCTCAGCCAAAGATGGAAAACACCTAAGTTAACTTCTTTAATTGTGTATCTCCTGTAGGCCAGGTTATCCAACATTAAAGTCAGTCATTCAATGGAAGGCTTGAAAGAATGGCTGCTATTCTTCAATCTCGCGTAGATGAGGAAAGAGGATCACTTCTCGGATGGAGCGTTTGTTTGCTAGAAGCATAATAAGCCGGTCGATGCCCATGCCAAACCCCCCGTTGGGCGGCATGCCATATGCCATTGCACGCAAATAATCTTCATCCATCGGATGGCGTTCATCGTCATTGTCGTTATATGCGCGGCCCATTTCCAGAAAACGTTGTTCCTGCTCCAGCGGGTCATTCAATTCCGTAAAGGAATTACACAATTCCATGCCCCCAATAAAACCTTCAAACCGTTCGACTACTGAAGGATCGCCGGGTTTGTTTTTGGCAAGCGGAGAAATCCCGCGCGGATAATCATATAAGAATGTGGGCTGAATAAAGCTGGGTTCAAGGAAATCGCCGATGATTGCGTCGATCAGTTTTCCGCGTGTAGAATCGGGTTTGAATTTTAGATCCTTTTTCCGCATTTCTGCAGCGAGCGATTCCGCATCCGGAAAGTCCTGGATATCAATTCCGGCCACGTCAATAATACCTTGCCGTAATTCGATCCTTTTCCAGGGGGGTGTTAGATCAATTTCGTTACCATCAAATCGGATAATTTGTGTTCCTAGAATCTCCTGTGCAGCCTGGGAAACCATCTCTTCGGTCAATTCCATAACCTGTAGATAATCCGCATACGCCCAGTAGAATTCTAATTGGGTAAATTCCGGATTGTGTTTGAAAGACACGCCTTCGTTTCTGAAATCTCGGCCGATCTCATAGACCCTGTCCATTCCGCCCACCAAGAGTCTTTTCAAGTAAAGCTCAAAAGAGATTCGCAAATACAGTGTTTGGTGGAGCTGGTTGTGATAAGTTTCAAACGGCTGGGCTGCTGCGCCTCCATATATCGGTTGTAAGATGGGGGTCTCAACTTCGACGAAACCGCGCCCATCTAAATATTTTTGCAGGGCGCGAATGGTTTTGAAACGCAGCATGAAAATATCGCGCACTTCTTTATTTACCGCGAGGTCTGCATATCGCTGGCGGTAGCGTGTCTCGGGGTCCGAAAGGGTTGCGTGGCTTATTATCTCGCCATCTTTTTCCACATCCTTCGCGGCTGGAAGCGGACTGATTGCTTTGGCAAGCATGCTGAAGTCTTTGGCCAGCAGGGTGATCTCCCCGCGCCGCGATCGCATCATGTTGCCATCGGCCTGGATAAAATCGCCAATATCAAAGAAATCCATGAAAAGGCTCAATTTCTCCTCACCGAGCTCATTTAAGCGCAACATGACTTGCACGCGTCCACTGCCATCCTCCACGTCGCAAAATGCCAACTTGCCCATTGTACGCTTGGAACGGATACGTCCACCAATTATGATATCTTGAGGTAAGATCTGCTCAGGATGAGTTTTTTCAAAAGATATGAAGTTATCAATGGCGTCGACGATTTGATGGGTTACGTTATTTCGTGTAGGATATGGTTCGATACCCTGCTCGCGTAACGCGCGCATTTTTTCCGCACGAATACTCTCCAGCTCATTTAATTCCATACTACCGTCCTTAAGCAATAATAAAAAACCCCGCCCATCTAACCCGGGCGGGGTGATGGACACGATTAATTGATTAACTAATTTTCAATATTTTAACGTTAAATGATCCGTTTGGCGCTTCAACAGTCACTTCGTCATCTTTTCTATGGCCTAATAGAGCTTTACCCAACGGAGATTCGTTTGAGATCTTACCTTCGCCTGGGTTAGCTTCCGCAGCGCCGACGATGACCAGGGATTCTTTCTGGTCTAAACCTTCTTCCTGAATAGTGACCTTTGACCCAACCTGGATCAAGTCGTGCTGATTTGATTCCGTGATGATGCGGGCGGTTGCCAGCAGAATTTCTAATTCTTTGATACGCCCTTCAACGAAGGCCTGCTCGTTCTTTGCGGCTTCGTATTCCGCATTTTCGATCAAATCCTCGCCGTCGGATGCCTCACGCAGGCGTGCCGCTACTTCCTGCCGCCTTTCTTTGCGCAGAAAGTCGAGTTCTTTTTGAAGTTTGTCGAATCCCTCTTGTGTCAGATAATTTTTTTCCATATTCCCTGCCAATTCTTGTGGTGTTTTTAGAAAAAGATATGTTTCTCGATAGCTGTTAAAAAAACCACTCCGCAAGGAGCGATTATTTTAGATTAAGAATGGGCTATTGTGGCAATATATTACCATATTTGGATATGAGAAGCAAGTAGAAAAAACCGCTCACCACACTTGCGGTCAACTAACTATAAGCCGCCCCTTTGTTTAGTGCTTGAATATTTGCTTCTAATAGTTTATTTTTCTTTCCTTCAAGCCCTTTATCCAATCCCTTTTTGATACTCTCCAGGTCTAGAAAATCCGCTTTGGAGGTGAGTGCACCCAGTATGACAATATTAGCAAACCGAATATTGCCAAGTTCTTCAGCAATCTCTGATGCGGGCACCTCAATGATGTTGATATCATCACGTTTCACAGGGCGGTTTGTCAGGGATGTATTGACTGCCAGATATCCTCCCGGTTTAATCAGATTCTCATATTTATCCAGTGATGGTTGATTCATCACGATCGCTGCTCTTGGCTGACTGACCTGGGGAGATCCAATCTCATCATCAGAGATTACCACCGTGCAGTTTGCTGTGCCACCGCGCATTTCTGGTCCATAGGAAGGGAACCAGGTTACTTCTAAGCCTTCTTCCAGCGCTGCATATGCCATTACCTTTCCAGTGAATAGGACTCCCTGTCCGCCAAATCCAGCGATTATCGTCTCGTTCTGCATGTTCGTCTCCTAATTCTTGATCTCAGCCACTAATGGATGGATTTTGTAGTCGCCAAGCGGATAATAAGGAATCATATTGCTCTCCAACCACTGTGCAGCCTCTACTGGTGTCATATGCCAGTTTGTAGGACAGGTGGAAAGCAGCTCGACCATTGAAAATCCTAAGCCCCGGATCTGTGTTTCAAAAGCGGTTCTAATTGCCATCTTTGCTTTTCGGATATTCTTGGCGTCATGCAGGCTGCGTCTCACAACATAACTGGCGCCATCCAGGGTTGCTAACATTTCACTTGCTCGAATCGGGTAACCCATATTCTCAACGTCGCGGCCAGCAGGTGATGATGTTGTTTTCATACCTGGCAATGTGGTTGGCGCCATCTGGCCGCCAGTCATTCCATAATTTGCGTTGTTGATGAAAATGACAGTAATGTTCTCACCGCGTCCAGCAGCTGCAACGACTTCTCCAGCTCCAATAGAGAGCATATCTCCGTCACCCTGGTATGTGAACACCACCCGTTCAGGCCTTACGCGCTTTACGCCAGTGGCCATTGCCGGGGCGCGTCCATGGGGCGCTTCAACAAAATCAAAATCAAAGTAGTTATAGGTGAATACCGAACAGCCAACAGAAGCCACCCCAATCGTTTTATCTATCAACCCCATCTCATCGATCGTCTCAGCAACCAGGCGATGTGCAATCCCATGAGTGCAACCGGGGCAATAATGGTAGTTGATATCAACTAACGCTTCAGGGCGTTCATAAACGATTTCCATGTTCTTTACATCTTGTGTAGTCATTTTTTACTCCTTAGCGTGCTATTATGCTGTCCATTCGGTCCAACCACACATTTCTGGGGTGATCCGTCAGCGGTTTGGTACCCTTATTGATGCGCTCAATCTCATCCAAAATCTCTTCGGGGAATGGGATCAGTCCGCCCATCCGTCCGTAGAACTCGATATGGGTCTTTTCCTGTACAGCTTGCACCACATCATCTAACATCATGCCAGAGTTCATTTCCACAACGAGGATTTTTTCTACCGACTTTGAGATCTCGCGAATTAAATCCGTTGGGAAGGGGCTAACACTGATGGGGCGGATCAAACCTACCGGTATTCCTTTGTTTCGGGCGCTCCTGACAGCTGAAAGCGCAACACGCCCGGCTGAGCCATAGCCAATGACAACGATCTTGGCATCATCCATAAAATATTCTTTATAGCGGATCTCGTTGTTTTCGATCTGCTGCCTGCGGCGCATGATACGTAAATCTGTTTTTTCCATTTCCGCCGGATCGAGATAGATTGAGGATAGCACACGTCTATTTTCACCAGAGCCACCACGAACAGCCCATTCTGGAACTTCTTTGCGGACTTCCATCATCGGCGGCATTTCCGCGGGTTCCATCATTTGCCCGATGCTGCCATCGATCATAATAATACCGATGGTCTTGTATTTTTCGGCAATATCGAACATTTCATAGGTTATATCCACTGTTTCCTGTACGTTCGCAGGCGCAAAAACTATCGGGCGATAGTCCCCATGTCCACCGCCATGCACAATTTGATTGTAATCACATTGCGAGGGGGCGATATTACCCAATCCAGGCCCACCACGCACTACATCCACCAGAACCATCGGCACTTCCGTACCAGCGATATAGGAAAGTCCTTCCATCATCAAGCTTGTTCCCGGGCTGGATGTGGATGTCATTACTCGCACGCCGGTGCAGGCTGCACCATAAACCATATTGATTGCCCCCAATTCACTTTCGGCTTGAAGAAAAGCGCGCCCCAATTCCGGCATGCGTGCCGACATATATTCCAGCGCTTCAGTTTGCGGTGTGATTGGGTAACCAAAATAAGCCTGTAATCCTGCGCGAACTGCTGCTTCCGCAAAAGCGTCGTTACCTTTCCAAAGTTCTCTTGTCATTTAATTCTCCTGTTTTTCCGCGCGTTTTTCACGATAAACGGTAATAGCCGCCTCAGGGCAGACAATAGCGCATATGCCGCATCCTGTGCAACCTTCTTTTGCTAAGTATGCCGGATGGAAACCGCGGGGTGTAATTATTTCATTGTTTAATTCAATGACATGCACAGGGCAGGCGTGAACACATAGCTCGCAAGCCTTACATAAATTTTCATCAACTATGATAGTCCCTCGTAATGCCATACGAAAACTCCTTATTTTAATAGATGGGGCATCGACTCAATACCCCAGTATTTTACTATGAAGGAAAGATGATGATTAGTGTCAGTTATCATCAAGCGTGTTTACAAAAATCCTAAAGCCGTAAAAATGCAATTGGCCCGAAAATTGGATATAATCACTCTCATTAATATGCGTAAAGACCTAAAACACAAAATCCTGCTTATATTTGTCATTTACATTTTCATATTCATCACCTCTTGCATGCGTGGAAATACCAATCCCGATATTTCAACAACTCCTGAGGAGGATTCATTAAACACAAATGAAGACTCTTCTGCCACAAAACCTGCAGCAGAAGATTTGTTATCAACCAGTGAAACTGAATCGGTGGTACCAACCACCAATACCTCCTTGTCGGTCATATCGCCCGATAATGCAATCGATTTAAAAAATAATGCACAATTTTCACCATTCTTTCCGTCGATCGGGGCGATATCAGGCAATCGGGAAGTGTATGCTTTAGGCGATCTTACCGGTGTTCATATTTACAATGTAAGCACTCAGGAAAAGGTGATGACAATCGATGTGGATCTGCCAGACTGTCGTTATGGATGGGATGCATATCTGGTACTTGATCACACCGGTGAATTTGTCTCATTTGTCACACATGCTGGAATCGAGGTATGGCAGGTGGGAGGCGGAAGAATTTTCCAATCGCCATTTGAACATCAAAAAAAACTTGATCCGCTTACGTGTGGGATGGATATTCCGCAGATCGCGCTTTCACCGCAAGGAAAGCTGCTGGCGGAATATGGATTTGGAGTCGGCGGCGAGGAATATGGAGAATATTTTCGCGTGACAGATGTGCTTAAGAATGACGTTGTTTATCGTTGGGATGGAGATGAAGAAAACGTTCATGGTCAATTGCAATCATTTCAAACACTGGGTTTTTCAGAGGGTGGGCTTGTTCTACATACATTTGATCCACAATATTTTCAACTTGGCGGAAAAAACACGAATGATGGGTTTCTTTTCTGGAGGACTGAAAATTGGCAGAATATTGAAACAGATTCTGATCTGGTAAGCGACTCGTATCCACCGGGTACTTTTTTGTATACAATAAGTGATTCCAATTTTTTGACGGTTCTAGACAAATCCACCAACAAGCAATTGTTAGAAATTGAAGTAGAAGGTTGCACAAGAGAATATCCATGTGATGTTATTTTCTCGCCAAATGGAGCCAGGCTTGGAATCCTAAAGCGGTCAAATGAAATCCAATATAAGCGAGAAACGCTTATCACGGAAATAGATATTTATGAATTAGAGCAGGGAAACAAGTTAAAAACCTTTGAAATTCTTGCGCGTAATAAAAATCTCATTCGGCTGAAAGATAATGGCGAGATTATTGTCGCCCAAAAACCCGAAACTGATATCGCAACCTGGTGGACGCATACTGCGTATCTGAATGCGATGTTAAATATTGGTGATGAAAGGATAGGGTTCACCCCGCAAGTTATTGACATTTTTGGGGATATTCCGCATTATGCCGGGAGCTGTCAGATAGATCCTGCCAGTTATTCACTGACCTGCGCTGAGGGAATCAGACAGTCGGATGGCACGGTTTTATTTATCGAGCAAATTACGGGCGGATTTGTGCTTCTGGATCGTGAGCAACCGATTGCCCAGGTGAAATATCCAAGTGGTGACGGTTCGGATACATGGCAGATTCGATTAAAAGGATTCAATAAACATTCGGGTGCGGGATATTTTTGTCTCGATAGGAATTTACGTGAAGAAACCTGTGTGGTGATGAATTTTTCAGATAACAGGATTGTTTTGGAACAAGTGGACCTTTTCGGGTTTATCCATTCAATCGACCAAGATTTATCGCTATTCATCAATCGTGAGAAAAAAGAGTTAAATATTTTTTACGAAAAATCTAACCGTTTGGTCCAGATGAGTTCCTATCAAGCGATCGCTTACCCGATTCAACCGGCTTTAAATGCGGAAGAAGACAGAGCTTACTATATTGTTCAGAATGTAGAAAACAAACGCCTTTATATTGAAGAAATAGCGTTGCAGGATGCGAAGGTGGTAAAACGGTTTGATTTTGGATTTTTATCAGACATCACACCAACTGCGATAGCAGTCAATGCACACACTGATATGATCGTGGTAGGTGATAACACAGGCTCGATCTACTTTTTAGATATTACATCCGGCGATTTGATCCACTCAATGACTGTCTCGAATTTTGAAATTGTAGAATTAATCTTTTCAAGCAATGACAAGCATTTGACTGCCATGGATATGTCCGGGAAAATCAATGTTATACAAGCGTTGCAATAAAAAAACCGCTGATTGATTTCAGCGGTTTTTTAATTTCCTCTAAACTATTAAGCAAGAACTACAACAGCGCCGGCTGCTTCGAGTTTTTCCTTGGCATCATTCGCGGCTTCTTTGCCAACCTGGGTCAGCACTTTGGAATCTGCGGTTTCAGCCATAGCTTTTGCTTCAACCAGGCCGAGGCTTGTCAGCTGGCGGATTGCTTTAATGACATCGATCTTCTTTGGGCCGGTTTCTTTGAGTACGACATCAAATTCAGTCTTCTCTTCAACTTCTTCAGCGGCTGCTGCGCCTGGGGCTGCTGCCGCAACTGCGACAGGAGCGGCTGCGGAAACACCCCATGCTTCTTCCAGGGATTTCACTAATTCCGCTGCTTCTAAAACTGTCAGTTTGCTGAGTTCATCAGCTAATTTTTTAAGGTCTGCCATTTCTAAATTTCTCCTAATATCCTAATTCGTTAATCTATTTATCCGGCTTCTAAAGCAGGATCTTTCTCTGAAAATGCCTTGACAACTGCCGCGACCTGTCGAGCAGGTTCGGAAATTGTACGTACCAATTGGGTAGCAGGCGTCTGAAGCAGAGCGAGTAAAGTTGCGCGCATCTGCGGTAATGGTGGCAGCTTGGCAAGCGCCACGATCTGGTCCGCTGCAATCGGGGCTCCATCCATGAAGCCGCCTTTGATCTTGAAGGAATCAGATTTACTGGCTTCTTCTACGATCTTGGCAACTGGTGGTGCATCTTCAAATGCGAAAGCAATAATTGATGCTTCATCAAAGACACCCGTATTTTCATAACCAATATTCTTTAAGGCAATATCGACCAGTGTATTTTTGACAACATGCAGTTCTGCGCCTACTTCGCGCGCCTCTGCACGTATCTTTTCAATGTGTTTCATGGTCATTTTGTGATATGCCATGACAAAGGCAGCTTTGCTTTCTTTCAGCCATTTTTCATAATTGGCGATTAATTCTTGTTTTTCTTGTTTTGTAAATGCCAAAGGGTTCACCTCCTTTCATAAAATAAATAGTCTTTGCCGGCTTTTGATCGGGCAAAGACTATCGGTTACTAATAAGTAATTCAAATGTCTCCACCTGAGCAGGTTATTAAGCCTTTCGGCACCGGCTTTCTTAGGTGAAAATTCTAAAAAGAATTATAACACTTTATCTAATTTACTTCCAAATTTAGTGCCTGGTAGGGATCGACCTTGATTCCGGGCCCCATGGTGGATGTTAGCGTCACTTTTCGTACATAACCGCCTTTAGCGGCAGCGGGTCGTGCTTTTTTGATCGCTGACATCAACGCGGCAAAGTTTTCTTTGAGCATCTCTTCTGAGAAGGATACTTTTCCGATGGGAACATGCACGTTAGCTGTTTTATCAAGGCGGAATTCAACGCGCCCCGCTTTCGCTTCTTCAATTGCTCGCGGAAGATCATCTTCCTGAACTACAGTTCCGGCTTTTGGATTCGGCATCAAGTTGCGCGGGCCTAAGACCCGGCCGAGCTTGCCGGCTTTACCCATCATATCTGGCGTGGAAATCGCGACATCAAAGTCGGTATATCCATCCTGAATTTTCTTAATCCATTCATCATCATCTGCAACGATGTCAGCCCCAGCTTTCTTGGCTGCGGATGCGGCTTCACCTTGCGCGAAAACCAGGACGCGCACAGTTTTGCCAAGACCGTTAGGCATGATGCAGGTGTCGCGTAGTTGCTGATCGGCCTTGCGGGGATCAAGCCCCATCCTGAGGTGAACTTCAACAGTAGCGTCAAATTTGGTAAAGGAGGTTTCCTTAACTAATTTGATCGCTTCTTCCGGTGTGTAGTTCTCTTCTGGTTTGATCTTTTCTTTTACTTCTAAATATTTTTTTCCGTGCTTAGCCATTATTACTCCTTTGTGGTGGTGGCGGGCAATTTTTGCCCTCCCACGAAGTTATTATCCTTTGATTTCGATACCCATATTGCGGGCTGTGCCTTCGATCTGTTTCATTGCACCTTCAATATCGATGGCATTCATGTCTTTGATTTTGATCTCAGCAATCTCACGTACCTGATTGCGGGTGACAGAGCCGACTTTATTGCGGTTTGGCACTTCTGATCCTTTTTCAACTCCGGCGGCTTTTTTCAACAGCTCCGAGGTTGGCGGAGATTTCAGAACGAAGGTGAATGATCCATCCTGAAAAACTGTGATTTCCGCAGGGATAATATCGCCAATCTTGCTTTGTGTTCTCGCGTTATATTCCTTGCAGAATTGCATAATGTTGATCCCATGGCCTGCCAAAGCGGGTCCGATCGGGGGTGCCGGGTTCGCTTTACCGGCCGGGACGTTCAGTTTTACTATTGCTTTTACTTTCTTTGCCATTTTTTACTCCTTAAGTGGTTTTAGCGGATGAATTGGGTCATCCTCCCACAATCCTTTTTGATATCTTCACCAAAAAGGTTGTTTACGATTTTTCTACCTGTAAGAAATCAAGTTCCACAGGTGTCTCACGACCAAAAAAGTTTACCATAACGGTCACTTTTGCGTGTTCCATATCAATTTCATCGACGGTCCCACGGAAATCGTTAAAAGGCCCATCAATAATTCGCACGCGTTCACCCTGTTTAAAGGAGACTTTAACGTGCGGTGCTTCCGCTTCCATGCGTTTGAGGATGTGTGCTACCTCATCCGGACGAAGCGGAGTGGGATCATTTCCCATTCCAACAAAACCAGTAACACCAGGTGTGTTGCGGACGACATACCAGGACTCTTCCGTCAAGATCATGTTGACCAGAACATATCCAGGAAAAACATGACGTTCAATGGATCGGCGTTTGCCTTCCTTTACCTCGATCTCTTCCTGTGTCGGAATAACGACATCAAAAATCATGTCTTTCATTCCCATAGTTTCTATTCGCTGTTCGAGATTGTGGCGAACTTTATTCTCGTATCCAGAGTAACAGTGGATGACAAACCAATCACGCTCATCATCTTTTTCGACAGGTTCCTGTTCATTATTTTCAACTTTCAAATCTTCATCCGAAGAAGATCCTGCTGAAACAGAAGCTTGTTCCTGTGGTTCACCCAAAGGAACATCTGTCAAATCAGCCTGCGGTTGATCATTATCTAATTCGTTTAATTCTTCTTCGTTAACCATTATTACCTCTACCGGATATTTCTATCCGAGAAAACTACGATTTTAATAACCAGGAGATCAGCCGTGTGAATCCTAAATCAAACAGACCCAGAATGGCACTCATCAGGATGATCACCACGATGACCACTTTGGTGAGGCTGTATGCTTCTGTTGGTGTTGGCCATGTGACTTTTCGCAATTCACCCGTAGTTTCACGCCACCAACGAGTGAAAAAATTTAATTTTTTCGCGCGATTTTTCTTTTTATCAGGCATATTAATCTCCTATTTTATGTCTAAAACGACGCCTATTCAGCGGCGTCGTAAATATTTTCTAAGCAGGCCAGGCAGGAATCGAACCCACAACCTTCTGTTTTGGAGACAGACGCTCTGCCAATTGAGCTACTGGCCTATTTGCTGGGCGGATGGACAAAAAATTGTTATCCATCCGCACCAATTGTGTCTCTCTTACTTTGTTTCCCTATGCAATGTATGTTTTTTGCAGCGGGAGCAATATTTATTCATTTCGATACGGCCGGGGTCATTTCGCCGATTTTTTTCGGTAGTGTAATTTCGCTCTTTGCAATCTTCACATGCGAGAGTGATGACCGGTCGTACGCCTTTTTTTGATGCCATTCTTTACCTCAAAGGTGCTTTCTTTTATTCAATGATCTGAGTGATTCTACCAGCACCAACGGTGAGGCCGCCTTCGCGGATAGCGAATTCAGAGCCCTGCTCCAGCGCAACCGGGATGATCAATTCAACATCCATGTTGACATTATCGCCAGGCATCACCATTTCAA